>Ga0105239_10010962_pt1 | contig 10122 bp, 12 predicted proteins | sample KBSC44metaG_FD_92761 | JGI IMG/M metagenome (GOLD analysis project Ga0105239, IMG submission 92761) | Corn rhizosphere microbial communities from Kellogg Biological Station, Michigan, USA - KBS C4-4 metaG | ecosystem: Host-associated > Plants > Roots > Rhizosphere > Soil | place: Michigan, USA...
AGTGTCGATCAACCTGCCTCCTCTGAACGCCGATGGCTCGAACCAAGTGTGACAGTACCGCTTTTGCTGTGCCCTTTATGGGAAAGAGATGGAACATCGAATAGTGTGGCCGAGCTGTCTTGTAGTAATGCCTGGTAGCGTCGGGGAGCCATCTCAAGTCGGCGTAACGGCCAAGGGAGGAATTTCATAATAGTTGGAGTTAAGACTGGTAAAGGATCCACTCGTTCAAGACATATTTCCGGCAAAAGGGAGATGGAAGGTCCACAAAGTTGAGATAGCACCTCAGCGCAACTCAATTCAATTCAATTCATACCATAGATCTCAGCGTGCTACCGCCGCTACCGCAGCCGAGGGAGAACACCATCCGGGTACTTGCTTCTTGGACCGTGCTTATGTAGAACGGAGATCTTTGCCATTTCAACTTCGGCTGAAGCCGCCTGGAGTAGAGGGTCGTGGGAAGCCAGCAGCATCTATGACCAGAGGAGGAACGCTCGCAGAAACGACACCGGCGGCCAATTTATATGCACTTGTGCTGTTTCACCGTGCTTTTATTAGTGCCTCCGAGTGCCGGAATTCATGGAGGATATCGCGCTTCGCACCGGCCCGAGATTCTATATCTGGCTCGTTTGTTCGCCGGAAGGAAACCGTCTCCCGGGACACATTGATAAATGTTTGCATACCGAGACGTTAGGATTTCACCTTTGGCACGGAGTTTTAAAGTCGGCGCCGGGATTTCGGTTTGGCTCAGCCATGTTTGGCTCGGGGACGTTTAGTTGTAATTTAGCTCCGGGAGGTGTTTAGCACCGCGTGATTGTTTGGCTTCGGGAGACGTTGAGTCGTTCGGCTTCGGGAGACGTTTGGAGAGACGTTTGGCTCGGAGGGTCATATGGGAAGTTATTTGGTACTCCGTAGTCGTTTGGGGAGTCGTTTGGTTCTCCGTAGTCGTTTGGCTCGGGGAGGTTGGTTTGGGAATCATATGCTGGGAGCCGCTTAGTAATCGTTCCGGTCCATACTTTGTTTGCCGCAAGGGTTCATCTGGCAGCGGAGAGGCTAATCCCCAATAACATTAAGGCGTATGATGTTGTCTAACCCATTATACCTCCGATTGATCCACCTCCTGAAATGTCGGGCGATGTAGCGGGCCGCTCAGAGATACATACGGGTAATCTTGTGATTGTTTAGACGCCTAGCCCTCAGGGCCATGCCGGGTGCGAGATGTTTGGACTTCATCAATCTATTTCGCCTGCCTATTTCAAACTCTCCAGGCCCCTTCCGGGGTGTCTCTATCTCTCGATTGGCGCGGGTACTGGCCATATTCTAGGCGTGTAGAGCCGAGGTATGATCATTGCTAAGCCCGCATGGCTTGTCGATTTGGGATACGGAAAATCTACTATACTCTCGTTAATTTCCAAGGCTATAAGCTCCTTACAGTGCCAAATGTACGCTAACCGCCATCTCGGCAGGTGAATCTTGAGGCCGGTATATGCTGTCATCGACTGAGTCCGTTGGGGTAGGGCCAATGCGGTATCATGGAAGAAGCAACCTTGCTGGGACATTGGCAAGGTCCCTTGGCAACAGTACCATCCTACCTTCTACTCCGTAGGCTTTTCAAAACATACTTCTACCCGGGTCAAGGACAACCGCCAATCACATTCTGACCACAAAATCTCTGGCTTTCAGATTCTAGATTCTGAGGTTGCGGACCCTCCCTGCGGGTTGCCGGGCTGATCCCGGAGCGTACTACTCCCTGAAGTACCCACCAAGTCAGGTCGCAGACCCGATTGTGTGGGGGACGGCCTATCCTACTGCCTATCCTACGTCCTTTGGGTGTGGTTCAATATGTCGTACAGCACGACTGGATTTCTGCATGGCATGGACTGTTTGTTGGTTGGCGGGCCTCCCACAGAGGGCGAGCGCTCCACAGAATACGTGGCAACCGCTGGACACTTTCTTTGAGGCCAGGTTCATCATCCGGAAGTCCGTTTCAATGATTGCTTAGGCACCTTCACAATGACTGCCTAACTGGATTCCAAAGGCATTTTCATTCACTTCCGCACCCTGCTCCTTAATTGCCAACCCGAGCCTCTGCAATGTCATCAGATCTTTTGACCCTTCATGCGGTTCCATACGACGAGCTGCCTAACCCACGACAGGTTTGGAATGGCCCGGCTGGATCGCGTGAAGAAGGTCTGGGTCGGCTGGTAATCTTGACACCCGAGGTGGTTGCCCATGCTGCAAGAACGTGCATCAAGGCCGGTCAAACACTCGCATAGGCATGCAGGGGTGGGCTCGCGAGGGGATCTGTGGCAGAGGTGTTCTTCTAGACTACGTTCGCTACGCAACTCGGAAGGGCGTGCAGTACTCGACTTTCTCAGATCATTCTATCCCACTGTCAACCCTCTTCGAGATCGCTGCAGAGCAGAAGGTCGGCTTCCGCAGAGGAGATATTCTCCTGGTGCGGATCGGAGTGACTCGAGAATAGGATACGATAATGACTCCCGAAGACAAGTCCGCATACGCACTGAGCAAATATCCCCAACGTGCAGGGGTTGAGGGCACGGAAGAAATGTTAAGGTGGATCTGGAACGAGGGATTCGCAGCGGTGGCCAGTGACGCGATCAGCTTTGAGATATATCCACCGCAAAAAAACTACAAGCGGGAGGATGGGCCTGAGGTTGAGAGCGTTTTCTGCACGAGTACCTGCTCGCAGGCTGGGGATTGCCAATTGGAGATAATGGCGATTGCTGCTCATCTTGCTGTCTTACTGGTCTGGACTGGTCTAGCTTGGTCAAGCAAAGTAGGGAGACCGGTTCATATTCTGGAGCCATTCTGATCCCTTGATAATATCCTTGAAGCCTGGTATTGTGAGCGTTGGCCCTGGGGCGATATCGCATCGGTTGAACCTTGGTCGTGGGTCGAGACCCGCAAGGCCTGGAAGGCCTACGAGTACGGACGAGGCCCGGAGCGCCACTAGCTATTGATATCCCTTCTCGTGTAGCATAGATCCTGGGAGAGAAGAGAAGGAGCCCTTTCCGAGCCGTCTCGGGGGCCACAGTGCCAATCACTGAGGGCATCTTGACTGATCGGTGCACACATGTGGCACGCTCCGAATACGGAATACGGAGAGTCAAGCTCTGGACACCCACCAATGGAAACCACCCACTCTGGGTCACTCCAGCTATCCGATGGCCAGTAGAAGGCCGGTGTGGCGTCCTATAAACTTGGCAGTCCTCCCCCAGAAGTACGGAGTAGAAAGTTGGGGATTACACATATTGGACACGGGATGGAGCATCTGTAGCCACGTCGACGAGGCTCCGACTACTTAAATGGAAGGGTCCGCTCCAAGTGATGTGAAGTCTTCCTCCACTAACACCTTCCTAACCCTTGACCGCAATATGGCTCAAGACCGCCCCAGATCCAACCTTTACAATCGCCTCGTGACAGTAGCGGTCGCGTTTGGCTCTTTGGTAAGCACTTGCCGCTTGACACCCTTGCTCTTCTGTGACAAGGGACATCCTGCTCAAAACCTACTGACATTCTAGACATACGGATACTGCTCTGCTGTCATCGGCAGCACCATTGGTCAACCAGGATGGTACGAATTCTTCAATCTGCCCACCGAGGGCCCTGGCTATGCAACGACCACAACAGATTCCATCTCGACAGCCAACGGCTTATATAGTGCAGGTGGAGCGGTCGGTTCTCTTTGGATCATGTGGGCAGCCACCGCTCTCGGTCGAACGCGCAACATCCAGGTCGGTGCCTTGCTGGCTCTGCTTGGTGGTGCTTTCCAAGGTGGAGTTGCAAATCTCGGGTGAGTTTCGTCGCAGACACTGGACAATCCGTGTCCGAGCCTTCGCCCTGGTCCTCGCACTCGTTAGGTGCCGAGTCCTGACCCATCTCCCCAGAATGTTCCAAGCCGGACGCTTTATTGCTGGACTCGGCATAGGCGTCCTAGTCACCATCTGCCCAATGTACATGTCAGAGCTCGCGCCCCCTGAGAAGCGCGGCTGGCTGGTCGGGCACCACGCCATCTTTTTGGTTTTCGGCTACATGCTGTCTGGCTGGCTCGGATACGCGACCTATTTTGCCACGGCCGCCAACCCATCCTTCGCGTGGCGTTTCCCGCTCTGCATGCAATGCTTCGCTCCCCTCGCGCTGTTATCCACTTCATTCTTCATTCCGAGGTCGCCCAGGTGGCTTCTACAGAAGGGACTGACGGAGGAGGCATGGCAAACCCTTCTCCGGCTGCGAAGGTCCCCAGACGATCCCGATAACCTCGTCGCCAAGGAGGAATTGTATCAGACCAAGGAGCAACTGGCGCTAGATGCGACCAAGCTGCAGAAACTCAACACCACGCCGTGGCAGGCCGTCCTGAAAATCAAAAGTTATCGAAAGCGCATGATCATCGGCTTCCTTACCCAGTGGGGTGCCGAATTTTCTGGTCCTTTGGTTATTGTAAGGTGGCTCCAACATCTTTGTGGGCCCATGGTTAGTTAACCTTTAACAGAATAACTACTCGGTCATTCTCTACACAAACCTCGGGCAAACTGGTTCAATGCCTCTGCTGCTGTCTGCTCTTTGGCTCACAACTGCTGGTACGGCCAAACCTTCCCCCCCCCCCTTGCTCCCCCTGACCTCGGGCCTCCCTAGCGAGACAGGCTAACCATTACATGACAGGCGTTATCTACAACCCATTGGGAGCGTGGCTCCACGATCGCGTCAACTCACGTCGGTGGATGTTCATGGTGGGCACCTTTGGCTGCCTGATTACCACGAGCGGTTTGGCTGGCTGCATTGCACAATACTCCGGCACCGACAACAAGGCCGGGAACGCAGCCGGAGTCTTCTTCATTTTCCTCTATCTCGCCTTCCAGGGGTACGTTTTCCCGCAAGACAAAAATCTCATACTGCCACTCCCGCTCAAGAGGTCCTTTTTCCGGCTAACAAATCCATGCATGTGTAGAACCGGCTGCGACACGACCATGTACCTATACGTGTCTGAAATCTTCCCGACAGAGATTCGCCCCATCGGCATGGGGTTCTCGCTGTTCGGGCAATTTGCATCGACGATCATCCTCCTGCAGACCGCGCCTATCGGCTTCGTCACCATCGGCTGGAAGTACTACCTGGTGATTATCTGCTGGTGCATCGTCTTCCTCCCGATGATCTACTATTTCTGGCCGGAAACGGCGCAGCTCTCGCTGGAGGAAATCTCGGCCAAGTTCGGCGACGACGTCGCCGTCCACGTCCACGACGTCTCGATCGAGCAGCGTCGCGAGCTCGACGAGTTCCTCGGCTCCACCGACATCGCTCATGTTGATCAGCCCGACTCAGGCCGCGGCGAGTGGCCTGAGAAGTCTGCAGGACACGCGGAAAAGGTCGCCTAGGTCGATTGGAATTTTGCTTCAAATCAGGGAATATGCAAAGCTGTGGGAGGTGTGTTTCAACCCGGATCACAGCCGGCACAGCCTTATGGAAATGGCTCTGCCCACTCACTCTACGTGAAAAGTCACAACGAAGACCGCTGGGTAGATGTATATAGTCCTCAAAACTACCTCCATTCTCGCCCAATAGGGGTAACTCAAACGAATTTTATTCCACTTGATTTTGACGCCGTGGTAGATCGCACATTTAAGACAAATCCGTCCTTGCACAGTCCAGTGATGCTCCATTTCCCAATTTGATATCTAGCTAAGATAGGTGAATAATCATCTTTGGCTTGCTTGGAGCGCTGTTCTTCACAAAGGTGCCGTAGACTGGTACAAGACTTGGGAGAATGGAGAAGGGAGAAGATGGGCAGGCGAATAGGAAAGCGGATGCGAAGTGGTCGAGAGAAATAGGCGAAGTAAAGTCCATGTAAACTAGCCCAATTTCTTATTCCCAGGAGCACAGTCGGGCACGGCTGGTAGAGTTTAATGCTTCAACCCCATCTCGGACATAATACCTACCAGTACGGACACACAAGTTTAGAGCGCGCTCGCGGATCCAAAAACTATCCTTCTCGTATCTGCCAACAATGCTCTCAACAGTGCAAGGTTGAGCGCAAAACTCGACAAACAGGCGTCACCGACATCGCTCGTGGTCGCGTTCCCGCCGAGGTCGGGTGTCCTGATCTCGAGGCCTCCGACATCTTTCGAATCCAGCACCTGCGCGACCGCGTGTTCAATGGCACTGGCTTCCTGTAGTAAACCCAAGGAGTATCGCAAGAGCGTCGCGAGGCCGGCGATCTGGCCGACGGGGTTGACAATCCCTTTACCAGCAATATCTGGAGCGCTGCCGTGGACGGGCCCATAAATGCCGTTGCATTTTCCCTCTCCTGGCACCGCAGAGACGCTGGCACTCGGGAGAACCCCAGGGTGCCGATGATGTCTCCCGAAATGTCCGAAAGCATGTCCCCAAATGTATTGTCAGTGTGAATGACGCCGTTAAAACGTTTGGGATCCCGGGCGGACCATCAGCATAGCCCATGCTGTCGAGGAGTTGGTGGCGCAATTTGATGTTCGGAAACTCTTGCGAAAAAAACTTCAGAGGTCACCCGCCTCCAGAGCCTGCTGTTCGCCAACACGTTGGCTTTATCAGAGCATGAAGTATGACAATTGAAGGGAAGCCATGCTGCGAGACGTGGGCGATCGTCGTCGGGGCGTGCCACATCTCAATATGTACTGTGGTGGAGAATAAGGCAAATACTTGTCTCATAGGGGAATGGAGAAAAGCAGGAGCCATCCAGAGGACAGCAATTCGTCGGACTACACCTTGCCCAGCCAGTCAGTACTGATTCTTTTGCACCATGGAGAGGTTATCAAACAAAGTAGCAATCGTGACAGGCGCAGCCTCGGGGTTTGGCAAGGGGATAGCGCAGAAGTTTGTTGAGGAGGGCGCGAGAGTAGTCATCTGCGATCTTTCCGAAGGGGGTCAAAGGCTGCAGTAGAGGAAATTGGTTGCGATGTTGTCGTGGCGGATGTCACGCTACGGGGAGACTGGGAGCGCATGCTCCAGCAAGTGTTAGACAAGCATGGACAGCTTGATATTGTCGTCAACAATGCTGGAGTGACGTACCCCAACAAACCAACGGTTGATGTCACGGACAAGGACTTTGATCTGGTGATGAACGTCAATGTGAAGTCTGTATACCTTTCGGCCAGTGTGATCGTGCCCTACTTCATCAAGGAGGGACGGCCAGGTTGTTTTATTCAAATATCAAGCACGGCAGCACTCCGCCCGAGACCAGGTTTGACATGGTACAACGCCTCAAAAGCTGCTGTCAGCAACGCCACCAAGACAATGGCTGTTGAATACGGACCAAAAGGCATCCGCTTCAACGCTATTTGCCCTGTGGTGGGGATAACTGGAATGTGAGCGTCTGGCCTTGTGATCAACGACTGTCTATGTCACCGTGGGCGAATGCGGCTTTCTTGGTTTGTCGGCTGATACCTTGCCCTATTCTTAGGACGCATCTGTTCCTAGGAAAGCCAGATACTGAAGAGAACCGCGCTTCATTTGTGTCAACCATCCCAATCGGCCGGCCGTCTCAACCCGTACATATCGCCAATGCTTGTTGCTATCTCGCAAGCGAGGAAGCTTCCTTCACTACGGGCGTCAATTTCGATGTAAGTCTTATCCTTGTGCCACCTGACCGACCTGGGAGCACAGACGCTTTGGCCAAAGAGGTCAGATCTGGCGGAAAAGATCCAGAAGAGAATAACTCCTGAAGCAGACCTGCTAGAGGTGGACCTCTTGCAATTGAGGAGGACTGGATGAACAGGGCTTTCCAAGCGGCTGCAGAAGATGCCTGCCATAAAGATTCCATGCACGGAAGATGCGTAGGTAGCTCACTCATATCAACAGCACCTCTACGGTTGGCTAGCGTGTGTAGGCTGCAGTCATGCTCGAAGGAAGCCCACGCTAGCCGCCGACCTTGCCGAAGGTCACGCCAGCGTCGCCATTGTGCTTGTAAATCTTCCGCCGTTACTTCATCGGCGAGATACAGCTGAGATTCGTCATCTTCGATACTGAGTCGTGGTCGGAGAAGGCCTATTCCCCGTAGGCCGCCTATCACATGCCACGATTTCGGTCCGCCCTCTGGTAGAGCGAGCGATTGCCAGATCCCAGCCAATATATCTGATGTAGGCAGCATGCACTAAGATATGAGGTGTCCTAGTAGCTTGTAGCATCCGATTCGCCCTGTTGGTACCTAGAATCAGCGCTCTAGATACATCTCGATGACACAAATCATGCCCGGGTGCGCAACGATGAAAGCGGAGTCGGGAGTGTCAACGTAACAGCCACACAATTACCCGAGAGCATATTTCACTCAACAGAAGAGAGTTCTCCCAAGCGTCTGATCAATCCTCGTATGTTGAACCTATACATGCCATTGCAGCTGTGAGCGCCGTTGGAGTACTGAACATATCCCACTGTGGCACATGGATGATCGGCAGTATTGCACTGAAGTGGGAAAAGAACGAGTCGACGACACGACGCAGCAGGTGGAAGGCCGCTGTGGCATTGAAGTCTGCGGACAGCTCGTCTACAGTGGTAGGACTGACCCCGAGAGAAGCTGTGCAACTGCCTCCATGGTAGATTTACCCAGACCATGCGCTCTGCTACTCCCTCGAAGCATGTCCCGCAATGGTGGCAGCCGTAGTGTTGATGGTAGAGCGTCATGTGCTTGCTCGAATGGCCATGGTTTGCCATGGGGCTGCACATTTGGTAAAGTCGTCTTTTTGAACATGTTTGTTGACATGGTTCCACCGACAATCAAAGTAGGAGGTTGTTGACCCCTCAAAATCGGAGCCTGAACATGGATTGGGTTTCGCATCGACCAATTAGCATGATTGGGGAGCGCAACGCCTGCTGAGGCATTCGAGGGCAGAGCATCGTAGAAGCCATCTATACCGCCAAACGCTCCAAATTGAGCCAATCTTGAGTTAAACCGCTGAAAGGCATTGAGCTGAAAGAGTGTGGGGATGGGCCTAGAGCAACTTCTGGGCTTGATGTAGCCCCTTCGCTTTCCAAAAACATGGCACCGTCATAGTCTGCACCGACTGACGTGTTCATGGTGGTTGAACCAGGGAATAATGTACCTGACATTACCCCGTGGTGATCCGCAGTGTCATAGCAAGGCATGTCGCCGTTGCTGTTGATGGATGTCGTGCTGTCGCTGAAGTGTGTGGCAAGTTCAGTCATGGCATGCTGTACCTATGTGCCGCTGGCAGCTTCAGCCTCCGACCCCCATTCACCATCCGCCAAATCTATGGCCCGCGCATGAAGATCGAGCTCCATATCGAGCTCTGGGTCAACTGATGCGGGCTCTTGCAAGTTCGCGGACGGTAAACGAGGGGTTTGTAATTCTCTGACCGCAGCAAGTCGTCTGAGATTTGGTGCGACCATGACAGGGATCACTCCGATCGCATTTGAGCTTTTTCTTTGCGCAACGATGAGATGATCTTTGTGCACTTCGTGGGCCCGGGGGGTGATATGGTGGGAGATCCTCAGGTGCCGTAAAAGGACATCGTTTCTTGCGAACTTCTTCCCACATTCAGAGCATACAACGTGGTGGCGTTTGTTTTGAGGCAGATGTGAAGAAATATGCTTGGTAAGGTGGCTTGGGAGGCTGAATTTGACTCTTGAGATCGCAATGAGGGCAACTCAAAAGCCTTGCAGTTCGCCTTGATCTCGAGGGCTAGCACGTATCAGCACCCCCATCCCATTCCCATAGAGCACAAGAAATTCATGTGAGACCATACTGATAGCGAGTCGGCGAGAAAATCCGAAGGATTCATGGCACTCAGAACGGAGAAATCTGCTCTCAGCCACAGGGCGTGGCTGCCAACTATCTTCCAGGAAAACGCCACATGTTCTTGAAACGTTCAAAGATATTCAACCTCGAAAGACAACACAACACAAAACGTTTGTCACGCTTTGGAGATTGTCAAGTCAACAAGATTTGTGGAGAAGTGTTATTGCCAACGGTGGGTTAGCTGGAAAGAAACCTTGAAAGTATGGAGAGAGGACGGTTCGGCAGTGAGAACCCTTTCGGGGGTTGAGATGCGAATAAATTACCACCATGCCTGTAATTACCCTCCCTCCAAGTTCGGCAGCCACCGAAGATTTTGTAAA
>Ga0105239_10010966_pt1 | contig 10119 bp, 10 predicted proteins | sample KBSC44metaG_FD_92761 | JGI IMG/M metagenome (GOLD analysis project Ga0105239, IMG submission 92761) | Corn rhizosphere microbial communities from Kellogg Biological Station, Michigan, USA - KBS C4-4 metaG | ecosystem: Host-associated > Plants > Roots > Rhizosphere > Soil | place: Michigan, USA...
CCGCCCGCGGCGAGCTTGCGCGCGGTCGCCTCACCCAGCCCCGAGGCCCCGCCGAACACCGCCGCGACCGAACCCTCTACCTGCATCGCACTCCTCCTGTCAGCCCTGGCGGGCGAGATGCCTGGCGATCACCAGGCGCTGGATCTGGTTGGTCCCCTCGAAGATCTGCATCACCTTCGCCTCGCGCATGTGGCGCTCGACCGGGAACTCCTTGGTGTAGCCGAAGCCGCCGAGGACCTGGACCGCGTCGGTGGTCACCTTCATCGCCGCGTCGGTCGCGATGAGCTTGGCGATCGAGGCCTGGCGGGAGAACGGCAGGCCGCGGTCGCGGCGGCGGGCCGCCTCGATCGTCGTGGCCCGAGCCGACTCGACCGCCGCGGCCATGTCGGCGAGGAGGAAGCCGAGGCCCTGGTGCTCGATGATCGGCCGGCCGAAGGTCTCGCGCTCGGAGGCGTAGGCGACCGCCAGGTCGAGCGAGCCCTGGGCGAGGCCGGTGGCGACCGCGGCGATCCCGAGCCGGCCCGAGTCGAGGGCCTGAAGGGCGATCGGCAGGCCCTGGCCCTCGCCGCCGATCAGCCGCTCGGCCTCGAGCGGGACGGAGTCGTAGTCGAGCGTCGCGGTGGTCGAGCCGGTCAGCCCCATCTTGCGCTCCGGGGCCTGGGTGGTGAGGCCGGGGGCGTCGCCGGGGACGAGGAAGCAGGAGACCCCGCGCGAGCGCTCCTCGGAGGTGCGGGCGAAGAGCGTGTAGAAGTCGGCCTCGCCGCCGTGGGTGACCCAGGCCTTGGAGCCGGTGACGCGCCAGCCCTCACCGTCGGGCGTGGCCCGCGTGCGCATCGCCCCGGGGTCGGAGCCCGCGTCGGCCTCCGAGAGGCAGTAGCCGCCGAGGAGCTCCCCGGCGAGCATCTCCGCCAGCCAGCGCCCCCGCTGCTCCTCGGTCCCCCGGGTGGCGAGCGGATAGCAGGACATCACGTGGACCGAGACGCCGACCCCGACCGAGGCCCAGACGGCGGCGATCTCCTCGAGCGCCTGCAGGTAGACCTCGTAGGGCTGCCCGGCCCCACCGAGCTCCTCCGGATAGGGCATGCCGAGGAAGCCGAGCCCGCCGAGGGTGCGGAAGACCTCGCGCGGGAAGGCCGCGTCCTCCTCGGCCGCGACGACGCGTGGGGCCAGCTGCTCGGTCGCGACGGCACGGGCGAGGGCGACGATCTCCTCGGCCTCGGGGGTGGGCAGGTTGCGCTCGGCGGGCATCAGGCGGTGATACTAGCCGAGGTCTTGCAGTACTGCCTTCGGTATCTGTTCCGTGACTGAGTCGTCACGAGTTCTCCGTGCGAGCCTACGTCCAGTGGCCGAGGCCGACGTGCTCCAGTTCGGCTCCCAGCCCGGCGTCGAAGGCCCCCCGCACCGCCTCGACCGTGCGCTCCGCCAACGGCACCACGGCGTTCGCGAAGCCCGGCGGGCGCATCAGCGAGAGCCCGTCCTTGTCCATCCGCACCACCTGGCCGGTGATCCCGGCGGCGGCGTCGCTGAGCAGGTAGGTGACGACCGGGGCGATCGTCTCCGGTGGCGGCGAGCCCGCCCGCGAGAGCTCCGACCCCGGCGCCTTCCAGTTGTCGGTCATCCGCGTCAGCGCCACCGGCGAGACCGCGTTGACGCGCACTCCATAAGGGCGCATATCGATCGCCCAGGCGTAGGTGGCGCTGGCGACGGCGCCCTTGGTCGCCCCGTAGGTCGACATTTCCGGCATCCCGATGTGGGCACCCGAGGTGATGTTGACCAACGAACCCGAGCCCTGCTCCTTCATCTGCCGCAGCGCGTGGATCGCGCAGAAGGCCGCCCCGGTGACGTTGACCTCGGCCGCGCGGCGGACGTCGGCCTCACTCTCCTCCCAGATATAGGCGCAGTGGTGGACCCCGGCGTTGGCGACGAAGCCGTCGAGGGCGCCGAAGGCCTCGACGCACTCCCGCACGAGGCTCTCGGCGATCCACCAGTCGGCGACCGAGCCGGGCACCGGCACGATCCGGTCGGTGATCTGCCCGAGTTCCGCGACGGCTTCCTCCAGCGGCTCGCCGTCGAGGTCGTTGACGACGAGCGCCGCGCCGCTGCGCGCCGCGTCGAGCGCGTACGCCCGCCCGAGCCCGCGCCCGGCCCCGGTGATCACAACCGCCTTTCCGCCGAGTGCGCACGCGCCCGCCGCCCCGTCCCCCCGCACCTCGCCCGGCCCCGCCACGCTCACACCGCCGTGAGGCCGCCATCGACGCAGAACTCGGCGCCGGTGACGAACGAGGCCTCGTCGGAGAGCAGCCAGAGCGCCGCGTAGGCGACCTCGCGCGGGTCGGCGGCACGGCCCATCGGCGTCGCCTCGGCGACCGCGTCGGAGATCGTGTCGCCGATCTCGACCGACATGTCCGTCTGAAAGCGGCCGGGGTGGACCGAGTTGGCCCGCACCCCGCGCCGGGCCCAGTCGATCGCGATGCTCTTCGTCATCAGCCGGATGGCCGCCTTGGTCGCGGCATAGGACGGTCCGGCACCAGGCGTCGGTGCGATCCCGGCGCAGGAGGAGATGTTCACGATCGCGCCGCCGCCGTCGGCCTCCAACAGCGGTAGGCAGTGCTTCATTCCCAGAAACGTGCCCGTCTGGTTCACCGCGATGACCCGATCCCATGCCTCCATCGTGTGCTCGAGGATCGGACCGCCGCCGAGCACACCGGCGTTGTTGACGAGGCCATCGAGACGGCCGCGATCTGATTCGACCCCGGCCACCGTCGCTTCCCAGTCCTCCGGTCGCGACACGTCGAGATGGTGGAAGGTGGCGTCGCCGCCACCTTCCACGATCGATCGCGCGACCGCTTCACCCATCTCATCGCGGACGTCGCCGAGAATCAGCCGCGCGCCCTCTTCGGCGAACAGCCGGCTCATCGCCTCCCCCAAACCGCGGGAGGCGCCGGTGACGATCACGACCCTTTCGTCGAGCCGCGACACCGCTCAGTACTCCGGTTCGTATTCGTGGACGTTTGCCTTGGTGACGAAGAACGGCTTTTCGACCGTGCCGACGGCGAACCCGTCGTAGAACCTTTCGGTCGGTTCGCCTTCGAACGCCTTGTGCAGGACGGTGACGCCTTCGGCGGCCGTAGTGGCCGGGAAGTAGGGAGCCGTCATCACCAACTTGCCTTCTTCGATCAACTTCACCGCGGCTTTCGAGCCACCGAGATCGAACACTTCTATTTCCCCGGTCTTGCCGGCCGCTTCGATCGCCCGCACGGCCCCCACGGTGGGATCGTCGGCGACCGAGATGATCACGTTGATGTCCGGATGCGCCTGCAGCATCGTCTGCGTTTCCTTCAACCCTTCCGGGATGAGGTAGGCGGTCGCGACTTCGTCCTCGACTTCGATGCCTGCCTTTTCGAGCGCGGTCTGGAGCTCTTCCGTCGTCGGGATGGTGGGCGGTCCGTTGACGACACCGACCACCGGGTTCGGCGTCTTGATCATTTCCTTCACTTGCTTGGCAAAGGATTCGTAGTAGGTGAGCGTGGTCGCGGCACCGACACTGGCGATCGTCCCCGGGGTCCACGATTCTTCGTTGGCCGGCTTGTTGGCCTGTTCGCAGGTGAAGTTCACGATCTGCACGATCGCGATGTTCTTTTCGGCCGCCTGTTTGACCGTCGAGCAGGCGAGTTTCCCGGCATCCGCCTCAAGCACCCAGGCGTTGTATTCGCCGCCACTGAGCGCATTCTGCAGCTGCTGGAGCTGGGTCGTCGCTTCGAATTTGGAGTCGTAGTAGGTGAGTTCGTAGCCGTATTCCTTGGCCTGTTCTTCAGCCGCCTTCCGCGCGACTTCCTGGTAGACGACGCCACTGCCGGCGAACATCGCGATCTTCGGTTTGGTTCCCGCCGGATACTTCAGCGTCTGGGGCCCGACGTTGATTTCGATTTCGCCGCCTTCACCCGAGCCTTCCGAGGTGCTGGTTTCCGTTTCGGTCGCAGCACTGGTCGATTCTTCCGATGACGAGCTGCTACTTCCCCCTCCTCCGCAGGCGGCGACCGCGAGGACCACAAGCAACAGCACGGCGCAAGCGCCCGTAACCCTGAAAAGCCTGTTCATCCTTCTCCTCTTCCGTTCCCATACTCGTGCCAGGCACGGCCTGGTCACCCATTCAACTGGTTAAGAAGTTGGATCATATACCTGATTAACCTGTCGCGTTTCCACGGCATGCTGCGCCGTCCGTCGGAGACGGAGGCGCAGCGGTCAGGACCTCTTTCCCGCGCCCGACAACTAGGCGGTCATCTGGCGCTCGGCCGCCCCCGGCGGCCCCTTCCCTCCCGTCTTTCCACCTCCCAGTCGATAGACGTCGAAGACGGCGTCCGGGCAGACCATCTGGCAGGCGGTGCACCCCGTGCAACCGGGGTGGAGAATCGGATATCGGTAGCCGGTTTCGTTGACCTCGGCAGACATCTCCAGCACGGCCGGCGGACAGGCGGCGATGCAGAGCTCGCATCCCTTGCAGCGCTCGACATCGATGACCAGGGTCCCGCGGCTTCCACTCATCAGTTCGCCTTTCCTCGGATCGCGGCAAAGAGGATGGCCAGATCGGGGTCGGGGGCGACCTGCTCATCGTCGCCGATCACGCCGGTGCTCCGAAGACGCCTGACCGCGCAGTCGCCGAGGAGTCGCATGTGATCGATGGTGATCGCGCAAGCCTCCTCGACGCGCCCGTTCTGAATCGCCTCGTTCTCGGCCACCACGAGATCGCGCTCGTCATCCAACCTGCCCTCCACGGCAAGTCGCGAGGCGACCGGGACGAGGCCACCGAAGGTCCGCAGCAAAGCACGCAGGTGCGGGCTGTCGGCGGCCACGTTGATGATCCGACGAAACTCCCGCGAGGCCAACTCCATCTCGTTCGCGCCGGAAGCCGCACGGACCTCGTCGGTCGCCAGCGAGAGGTCCGCCAACACCTCCGGCTGACGACTCCTGGCAACTCGCGCGGTGGTCATCGCGTTCAACAGGGCGCAGAGCTCAAAGGCCTCGTGAACAGTGCTCGCGTCGAAGCGCGCGACGAAGGCACCGCGGTGATAGGGGAGGTCGACGACTCCGTCTCGCTGGAGGATCCGGAGTGCCTCCCGAACCGGAGCGCGACTCACCCCTAGTTCGGCGGCGATCGAATCGAGATCGATCCGATCCCCCGGTCGAAGTTTGCCGGCGACCACCCGTTCGAGGATCTTTTCGGCAACTACGTCGCTGGTGTTGACACGGACGAGCCGAGAGCGCTCTGATGCTCGCGGCGGAGGCTCGACCTGCTGGGACGGCATCGCCCTACCCTGCCTCGCCATTGGGCCGAGCACGCAACTCGCCCATCGGATATACGGATTCCATCGACTCTCCGAGGTAGTCGGGTCCCTCCGGCGCGGTGACGAACCAACCCGTCGGACACATGGTCAGGATCTCCACCAGGCTGAGCCCCTCCCCGGCGAGCTGCGATTCGAAGGCTTCCCGGATCATCTTCTTCGTCCGGGCGACACCGCGGACGGTGCCTACCGCGCCACGCGCGACGTAGCCGACGCCGTCGAGCCCGGCGATGATGTCGGCGATCTGGATCGGATGCCCATGGAGAGCGGGATCACGGCCCTCGAGGCTCGTCTTCGTCCGCTGGCCGATCACCGTGGTCGCCGTCTGCTGGCCACCGGTGTCGCCAAAGACCCCGTTGTTGAGCAGGATGCAGGTGATGTTCTCCCCGCGAGCGGCGGCGTGCACGATCTCGGCCAGGCCCTCGTTGACCATGTCGCCGTCACCTTGCATGGTGAACACCACCGACTCCGGCCTCATTCGCTTCATCCCGGTCGCCGATGCCGGGGCCCGGCCGTGCAGGCAGAGCGTGCAGTCGAGGTCGATGATCTGGACGAAGTTGCCGTAACACCCGTGGCCGACCACGGCGATGGTCTTCTGGACCAGGTCCATCTCCTGGAGGGTCTCGAGCAGTATGCGCAGCGCGACCGGCTCACCGCAGCCGGGGCAGAGGGAGTGATCCCCCAGAAGCAGGGATGGATAAGCCTCGGCGACCTTGCTCGCCTCCTGCCCGGGCGGCCGATCGGTGGTCACGACGTCCATCTATGCCTCCTCTTTCAATGCGGCGATTATCCGGCCGCGGATTTCAGGTGCGTCGAGCAGCGGGCCGAAGCTCAATCCTGAATCGGCACTGCTGATTCCCCCGATCGCACGGATCGCCTTCCGGTCATCGGCGAACTGCCGGACATCCTCGATCATCTGGCCCGCATTGAGCTCGAAGACCAGGACGCGCCGGGCGCCTCGAGTCGCCTCCGCCAACGCCTCGCCGGGAAACGGCCAGAGGGTGATAGGACGGAAGTGGCCGATCTGGTGGCCTTCCTCGCGAAGCTCGTCCACGACGTACTCGGTGAACTTGCCAGCTGACCCGAAAGCAACCACCACGGTCTCCGCGTCATCGACGTGCTGGGCCTCCCAACGTTGCTCGGACGCCGCCATGGACTCGAACTTCTCCGCCAGTTCCTGCCAGTGTCGGTCGGGTCCCGGGCCGGGTGCATTGCGCTTTCCCAGTGCCCAGGTCCAGATCTGGCGGGAGCGACCGGTGCCGCCGAGGGAGCCATCCAACGCCCAGTCCTTGGGCGGGAGGGCCGGAAGGTCGAGCGGCTGGAGCCTCACGCCGACGCGCGTCTGGGCAATCAGAGGATCTCCATAGAGGATCGTCGGCACCCGGTACTTGTCCGCGAGGTGAAACAGCAACTGCGTGTGTTCGACTGCCTCGGGCACATCCTTGGGTGCGAGGGTCAGGGTTCGGTAATCGCCCCAACCACCGCCCCGCGTGCACTGGAAGTAGTCCTGCTGGTTCCGAGCCATGTTGAAGATGACGATCGGGGTTTCGTTCAGTGACGCCTCGGCGATCGCCTCCTGCATCAGGGCCACCCCTTGTCCGCAGGAGCCGGTCGCCGCCCGGGCGCCGGTCGCGGCGGCACCTAGAGTCATGTTGACGCCCTCGATCTCGCTCTCGACGTTGACGCAGGATCCACCGCTCTTCGGCATCAGGTCGGACATGCTCTCCAACAGCCCGGTGAATGGGGACATCGGATACCCCGTGAAGAATCGGCAATCCGAAAGGATCGCGGCTCGGGCGATCGCCGTGGTCCCTTCCAGCAGCTCCAACTTCGCCGGTTGCGCGACCGCGCTCATACGGACACCGCCGCGAGGTCGCGCTCGGAGACGGCAGCGGCCCCGGCCGCCAGCGCGCGACTGTTGGTCTCGGCGTGCTGGGCTCGGTAGGGAGGTAGGAGCGAGGTCATCGCCGCGACGAGGTGATCATGGTCGGCGATTCCGGTGAGCCGACAGAACGCACCGAGCATCAGGAGCCCCGCCGCCTGTGGTGCGTCGATCTCCCGGGCCATGTCGGTCGCGGGCAATGACACCAGCGTGTGGTCTCCCTCCGCCTTGGCGGGATCGACGATCGAGGAATTGAGCATCAGGAAACCGTCCGCGTCGAGTCGCTCCGGGACCGCACCGCTGAACTTGTCGTGCATGACGATCGCCGAGTCGGTCCGCGGGAGGATCGGAAGCGCTCGGATCGGCCCGTCGCCGACCACAGCGGTGGCCTGGGACGTGCCCCCTCTCATCTCGCCGCCGTACTCGGCGGCGAGCATCGCATTGAGTCCGGACTCGGTCGCCGCCAGCGCGAGGGTCTTCCCGATCAGCTGGATCCCCTGGCCCCCGATGCCGACCATCAACACGCTTCTTTCCACGCTCCGTGCCGCCTTTCTCGTCTCAGTCCCAGGCCGTCTCGCTGGCCCAGGCAACAAGTTTAGCTTGAAAATTTCAAATTTCGGATTCAAAATCTAAGATAGCATCACCAAGGGAACTGAAGGAGGAGCGATGGAACGACTGATCGGCAACATCGTCAGCGGGCTCGCACGGGTGGACCCCGGGCGAACGGCCGCGACGCTCGACAAACGGGAAATGACGTTCGGCGAGGTCGACCTGGCCGCCAACCGGCTCGCGACGGCTCTGCGGCGGCGCAAGATCGTCCGCGGAGATCTGGTCGCCTGGTGGTCGAATCCCTCACTGGAGACGGTGGTCGTGATGATCGCCTGCGCGAGGCTCGGTGCCGTCTTCGCTCCGCTCTCCCCCCTGCTCGGAGACTCCGAGGTCGGCCAGGCCCTCGACTACATCGAACCGGCGGTGCTGATAGCCGATCCGAATCTCGTCGGGCGGGCGGGCGATGGGGTCACGATCGAGGAGGTCGTCCACGGTGCGGGCACGGACCCGGTCGACGAATCGGGGTTGCGGGATTCCGACCCTCACATCCTCTACCTGACGAGCGGGAGCACCGGCAGGCCGAAAGGGGTTCTGGTCAGCCACCGCGCCAGCTGGATGCGCTCATGGCGCGGTGTCGGTGGCTACGGCAAGGCGATCGACGGCTTCCTCGTGCCGTTCCCTTTGTTCCACTACGCGGGGTGGCACTTCGTTCTCGAAGGATGGCTGAACGGTTCCGGCGCCCACCTTGTCGGCAGAGCGAGCGGAGCGGAGATCGCTTCCGCGATCGAACGCCACCGACCCACGGCGACCTACTGCATCCCGGCCGTCTGGGAGCGCCTCTTGGCCGAGCCGGTCGACCTCGGCGACTTCCGGATCGCGGACACCGGAACCTCGACCGTCAGCGCGGACCTCGTAGCGCGGATGAGGGAGGCGATGCCGAAGGCGCGGACGACGATCTCCTACGGCGCGTCGGAGGCGGGGCAGATCTGCATCCTCGAGGACGCTGAGATCGAGGCGCACCCCGGGAGCGTCGGCCGGCCGTTGGCGCAGGGCCGGATGCGGATCGCAGAAGACGGAGAGATCCTCTTCAGCGGCCCCACCCTGATGGATGGATATCTCAACATGCCCGAAGAGACCGCCCGCGCGGTCGACGACGGCTGGTACCACACCGGCGACCTCGGCTCACAGGACGACGAGGGATTCGTACACATCACGGGTCGCATCCGCGAGGTGATCAGATCCGGGGGCGAGACCATCTCTCCCTCCGAGATCGAAGGTGCACTCGGGTCCCTGCCCGGCGTGTCGGAGCTCGCGATCATCGGGGTTCCAGACCCGACGTGGGGTGAGGTCGTCTGCGCGGTCGTGGTGCCCGCCAGGGGGAGTGACGCGCCGACCGTCGCCGACCTTCGCGACCGACTCGGGAACCTTGCCCCGTACAAGCACCCGCGCAGCGTCGTGATCGCCGAGGAGATTCCGAGGACCGCCGCCACCGGGCAGGTGAGACGCGCGGCCCTTCGCGAGGAGCTCTTGGCGGCCCGGCCCTCCCGGGAAGGGGCTTCCGCCGGAACCCGCATGACTTAGGCGGCTTCCGCGCCGTCCAACGCACTCACAACCTCACGACGAATCGTTCAACGCAGTTAGACACGGACCGTGCAAACACCGGTGGCACCCGTCACCGGTAGTCACGGTCACTACTGGGACAGTGGAGGAGAACACATGACAACCTGGCTTAAGGCCGCTTGTTTGAGCATCGTCTGCATCGCGCTGGCATTGGGTGTCGCCGCATGCGGCGGGAGTGGCAGCAGTAGCACCACCGAATCGGCGAAGACGGCGGAAGCGACTACCGCGTCCGCCGACCAGCCGGCCAACGGCAAAGAAGTCGAAATCGATGTCGGGACCACGGTCCTCAAATACCCGGCGGGGACGAAGCCCAAGATCGCGATGTTCGCGTCCAGCGGTACGAACATCGAGGAAACGCTGCACCACACGGCGGAAGAAACCGCGGATAAATACGGATACGACTTCACCTACTACGACTCGAAATACGACGCCACGACGCAGCTCCAGCAACTCCAGAACGCGCTGAGTGGCGGCGACTACAATGCCTGGATTCTCGAGGCCGATGCCGGCAAACTCGCATGTTCCACGGTCAAAAAGGCCTCCGAACAGGGAATTGCGGTCGTCCAGGTGCAGGACTACACCTGCGAACAGGCCGGCAAGCCGGCGGGCGAAGAATCATGGACTCCAGGCACCGTGAGCAGTGTTGGTGGGGCCACCACGTTGACCTACTACGAAGCGTTCGCCAAGAAAGTAGCCGAAACGATCAAGTCTCCGGAAGCCGAAGTCGGC
>Ga0105239_10010967_pt1 | contig 10118 bp, 10 predicted proteins | sample KBSC44metaG_FD_92761 | JGI IMG/M metagenome (GOLD analysis project Ga0105239, IMG submission 92761) | Corn rhizosphere microbial communities from Kellogg Biological Station, Michigan, USA - KBS C4-4 metaG | ecosystem: Host-associated > Plants > Roots > Rhizosphere > Soil | place: Michigan, USA...
CCGCCGCTTGAGCCGCCGGTTCGCCACCTCCCAGGCCCCCATCCAGAAGTCGAAGTCCGCCGCCGACGCCTCGATCTGCAACGTGTCGCTCATCGCTCGCCTCCCGTCCGTCTCGATGCCCGGACGCTACAACGGAAATAGGGCAATATCCGCCCTCTATCCGTGCTTGACTCCCGTCCGATGCAGACGCCGACCGCACGGCTCCTGGAGCTCCTCGAGCTCCTCCAGGCACGGCCGCTGACGACCGGGCGCGAGATCGCAGAGCAGCTCGCCATCGACAGCCGCACCGTGCGGCGGTACATCGCGGCGCTGCAGGCGCTGGAGATCCCCGTCGAGGGACAGCGCGGCGTCGGTGGCGGCTACCGCGTCAGGCCGGGCTACCGGCTCCCTCCGCTGATGCTCTCCGACGACGAGGCCGTCGTGGTCGTCCTCGGCCTGATCGCCGCCCGGCGCCAGGGGCTCGACAGCGACTCGGGCTCGGTCGACGGCGCCCTCGCGAAGATCCACCGTGTCCTCCCCGATCCGCTGCGCCGGCGCGTCGAGGCGCTCGAGACGGCGCTCGGCTTCACCGCCACCCCGCGCGCGGGCGCGCCGGTCGCCGGTGACACCGTATTGCTGCTCGCCGAGGCCATTCGCCGCGGGCGCCGGGTGAGGACGGCGTACCGCTCCTACGCCGGCGAGCGGACGCGACGGGAATTGAGCCCCTACGGCATCGTCGTCCACGCGGCGCGCTGGTACCTCGCGGCGCACGACCACCTCCGCGACGACATGCGGACGTTCCGGCTCGACCGGATGTCGTCCACCGCCCTGCTCGAGACGGCGGCGACGCCGGCGCCCGACGACTTCGACGCCGTCGACCACGTCAGCCGCTCGCTGGCGCGCGTGCCCTGGGGCGTCGAGGTCGAGGTGCTGCTGGACCTCCCGGTCGATCGCGCCGCGCGCCGTCTCCCCTCCACCCTGGCCGAGCTCCTCGAGACCGAGGGCGGGACGCTCCTGCGCATGCGGGTGGACTCGCTCGACTGGATGGCCGGGACGCTCGCGAGCCTCGGCTGCGGCTTCGAGATCCGCTCTCCCGACGAGCTCCGCGCGAGCGTGCGCGAGCTTTCGGCACGGCTCGCTGCGGTGGCCTCGGTCCGACTCCGAGTCGCACACGAGCCTCGAACGACCGACGACGCGTAACCGGAGCGACCACTCCGCTTCTGCTACCGTGACTCGGTGCCCACGCCGGAGACGACCGCGCCGACGCTTCGACGCGACGCGCGAGAGAACCGCAACCGCATCCTCGCCGCTGCGCGCGCCGCCTTCGCCGCAGAAGGCGTCGACGTGTCGGTCGAGGCGATCGCCGACCGCGCTGGGGTGGGGATGGGGACGCTCTACCGGCGCTTCCCGACGAAGCACGACCTCGTCCAGGCGGTGATCGAGGAGTCGCTCGACGCCTTCGTGGTCGCCGCCGAGGAGGGCCTCGCGGAGGACGACCCGTGGACCGGGTTCACCGGGTTCGTCGAGCGCGTGCTCGAGCTCCACGTCGAGAACCGCGCGCTGCGCGAGGTGCTCGCCGGCACCGAGCACGGCCACGCGCGCGACGCCGTCCGCCGGCGTGTCCGTCCTCTGGTGCGCCGGCTCATCGAGCGCGCGCACGCAGACGGCTCTCTGCGGCCGGACTTCGCGCCGGAGGACATGCCGCTCGTCTTCATGACCGCGGGCCGCGTGCTCGAGGCCGGACGCGGCGTCGCGCCGGATCTCTGGCGACGCTATCTCGGGCTGCTCCTCGACGGCCTCCGCGCCGGAGGCGCGACCCCCCTTCCGCGCGGCCCGCTCACGCAGGCGCAGATGAACCGGCTCCTCGAGGGAGAGCGACGTTGAGCGAGCGCGACGACCACGCGATCGAGATCCCGGACGAAGGGCTTCACGGACGGGCGCTCACGACGGTCTTCGTGGCGCTGATGCTCGGCATGTTCCTCGCCGCGCTCGACCAGACGATCGTCTCGACGGCGCTGCCGACGATCGTCGGCGAGCTCGGCGGCCTCGATCACCTGTCGTGGGTCGTGACCGCGTACCTCCTCGCCTCGACGGTCTCGACGCCCCTCTACGGCAAGCTCGGCGACATGCTCGGGCGCAAGCCCGTGTTCGTCGCGGCGATCGTGATCTTCCTCGTCGGCTCGATGCTCTCGGGCCTCTCGCAGACGATGCTCCAGCTGATCCTCTTCCGCGCGCTCCAGGGCCTCGGCGCGGGCGGGCTGATCGTGGGGGCGCAGGCGATCCTCGCCGACATCATCCCGCCGCGCCGGCGCGGCCGCTACATGGGCCTGATGGGCGCCGTCTTCGCCGTGTCGTCCGTCGCAGGCCCGTTGCTCGGCGGCTTCCTCGTCGACAACCTCTCGTGGCGCTGGGTCTTCTACGTGAACATGCCGATTGGGGCGCTCGCGCTCGTGATCGTCGTCACCCGGCTCCACCTGCACGTGCCGCACACGCGGCACCGGGTCGACTACCTCGGCGCGGGACTGCTCGCGGGCGGAGTCGCCGCGCTCATCCTCGTCACGACGTGGGGCGGCAACCAGTACGACTGGGGCTCACCGGAGATCGTCGGGCTCGGGATCGCAGGGGTCGCCATGCTCGTGGCGTTCGTCTGGCAGGAGAGCCGCGCGCCCGAGCCGATCATCCCGCTCTCGTTGTTCCGCTCGGGGACGTTCCGGCTCGCGAGCGGGATGGGCTTCATGATCGGGATGGCGATGTTCGGGGCGATCATCTACCTGCCCCTCTTCCTCCAGCTCGTGTACGGCGCGAGCCCGACCAGCTCCGGGCTCCGCATGATCCCGCTGATGGGCGGCCTCCTCGTCGCCGCGATCGCGTCGGGACGCGCGATCACGCGCTTCGGGCGCTACAAGGTCTACCCGGTCGTCGGCACGGTCGTGCTCGTGCTCGGGATGTACCTGCTGTCGCGGCTGACGGTGGAGTCGGACGCGTGGGTCGCGTCCGTCTACATGGCGATCGTCGGCATCGGCCTCGGGCTCGTCATGCAGGTGCTCGTCCTCATCGTCCAGAACGACGCCCGTCCGCAGGACATGGGCGTCGTCACCTCCACGGCCACGTTCTTCCGCTCCGTCGGCGGCTCCTTCGGCGTCGCGCTCTTCGGCGCGATCTTCGCCTCACGGCTCGCGAACGAGCTGACGCGCCTGCCCGCGGACGTCGTCGCCCGGCTCGGCGACGTCGGCGCGATCGACCCGGCACGGGCGAAGGAGCTTCCCCCCGAGGTGCGCGCCGACTTCCTCCAGGTCTTCGCGAACGCCCTGCACGGCGTCTTCCTGTGGGGGATGGCGATCGCGATCGTCCCGGCCGTGCTCGCGTGGTTCCTGAAAGAGGTGCCGCTGCGCACGACGCTCGGGCGCGGCGCCCCGCCGGTCGAGGAGTCACTGCCCGAGGTGCCCGTCGAGACCGAGGTCAGGGCCGCGGCGCGCTGACCGCGTCGGCGAACGCCTGCATGCTCGGGAAGGTCGCGTCGGGCGTCGCCCGAGCGGGCGGCGTCGCGCCCGACCCCGGCCGGTCGTGCCTGCGGTCGATCCAGACCGTCGTGAGGCCGAGCTGCTTCGCGGGCACGTGATCGTGGAAGAGGCTCTGCGCGACGTGCAGGATCCGCTCCCGCGACACCGGGATCGTCGTGAACGCGAGCTCGAAGCCCGTGAGCGCAGGCTTGTAGGCGCGTGCCGCATCCGCGGTGATCACCCAGTCGAAGTCGGTGCCGAGCCGCTCGCTCGAGGCGGCGAAGAGGTCGGCGTCGCAGTTCGTGATCACGCCGAGACGGAAGCGCTCGTGCAGCCGTCCGAGCGCCTCGGCCGAGTCGGGGAACGCGGGCCACTCGAGCACGCTCTCGGCGAAGCGCGCGACCGCGTCGTCTCCGACGTCGAGGCGGAGGTCGTCCGCCACGCCGCGCACCCCGGCGGCGAGAACCGCGCGATAGCTGCGGTACGGCGGCCTCTCGGCCTCTGCCTCGTGCCGGGCATACGTCTCGAGGAGCGCGTCGTCGCCGACGTCGGCCGAGCCGGGGAGCGCCTCGCGGAGCGCGGCGAGCAGCCCGGTCTCCCAGTCGATCAGCGTGCCGTAGCAGTCGAACGTGAGAACGTCGTAGGCCGCGAAGTCGACCGCCACGAAGGGAGTCAACCACGTGCGTGCAGCGGCGGCGCCACGAAGTCGTCCATCGCCGAGCGCTGACCGATCGGCAGCTCCAGCGGGCTCAGGCGCGCGGCGGCGCCGAGGGTCGCGGACTGGTGCTCGTGCCGCTGCGGCGCGGTACCCTCGGGCAGCGCGCCGGTGACGAGGACGACCGCAACGACGGCGACGGTCGCGCCTGCCCAGTGACGCACCGAGGTCGACGTCGACCGGAGTCGCCGCAACCGACCCGGCTCGCAGCGGAAGCGCTCGTGCGGAGCGCGGCGGAGGGCCTCGGAGACCGCCTCCATCCGGCCCGCGAGCCGCGCGCACTCGGCGCAGCGCTCGAGGTGCCGGGCGAGCTGCGCTCGGCCGACGTCGTCGAGCTCGCCGTCCAGGGCGAGTGAGGCCCGCAGCCGCGCAGCGTCGCAGTCCGGAACGCGAACCGCCGCGATCACAGTGTGCTGGTCGGGTGGAGGACGACGCCGAGGAGGACGAGCAGGACGCCCACGGCCACGAGGAGCGCCGAGAGGTGGAACGCCTCTGTCCAGCTGCCGAGGCCCGCGGCTCCGGTTGCCGGATCGCCGCGCGCGACGCGCCGCTCCCGCGCACGAGAGGGGTCGCGCAACCCGACCACCGCACCGGCCGTGAAGAACAGCGAGCCGACGAGCAGAAAGCCGCCCGACAGCGCGCGCTGCGCCGAGAGCCCGGCGGCAGCGCCGATCCCGAGCGACACGAGCGCCGTGAACCCGCAGATCCCGAGCAGGCCGGAGGCGAGGTCGCGGAGGCCGCGCGTGATCACGACGGCCCCCGGGTCACCGCCAACGGCTCGGTCTCGGCGCCCGGCGCCGACACGGTCGCGGGCCGACGCATCTCGTCCGCCGTCAGCGGCCACTTCTCGAGCGGGAAGAAACAGGCCGCCGTGTGCCCGGCCGCGCGCTGCTCGAGCGGCGGTTCCGTCAGGGCGCATTCGTCCTGGGCGCGCGGGCAGCGCGGATGGAAACGACAGCCGCTCGGCGGGTTGATCGGGTTCGGTACGTCGCCGCCGAGCACGAACGCGCTGCGCCCGCGGCCACGGCGCGGGTTCGCGATGGGGACGGCGGAGAGCAACGCGCCCGTGTACGGGTGGCGCGGCGCCGCGTAGAGGTCGCGGGCGGGAGCGAGCTCGGCGAGCTTGCCCAGGTACATCACCGCGACGCGGTCCGAGATGTGCCGGACGACGCTCAGGTCGTGGGCGATGAAGACGTACGTCAGCCCGAACTCGCCCTGCAGGTCCTTCAGGAGGTTCAGGATCTGCGCCTGCACCGAGACGTCGAGCGCGGAGACGGGCTCGTCCGCGACGATCAGCTTCGGGTTGACGGCGAGCGCCCGCGCGATCCCGATCCGCTGGCGCTGCCCGCCCGAGAACTCGTGCGGGAAGCGGTTGTAGTGCTCCGGGTTCAGGCCGACGACCTCGAGGAGGTCCTGAACGCGCCGCTTCCGCTCCGCGTCGGTGCCGAGACCGTGGATCTCGAGCGGCTCGGAGACGATGAACCCGACGCGCTTGCGCGGGTTCAGGGAGGCGTAGGGGTCCTGGAAGATCATCATGAGCTCACGCCTGAAGACGCGCAGGTCGCGCTGCGAGAGCTGCGTGATGTCCTTCCCGTCGAAGCGGACGGTGCCGCTCGTCGGCTCGAGGAGCCGCATGATCACGCGCGCGAGCGTCGACTTCCCGCAGCCCGACTCGCCGACGATCCCGAGCGTCTCGCCGCGACGCACCGCGAGCGACACGCCGTCGAGCGCCTTCACCGAGGCGACCTCGTGCTTGAAGACGATCCCCTCGGTGATCGGGAAGTGCTTCGTGACGTCTTCCACCTCGAGCAGCACGTCCGGCGTCATGCAGCGGCCTCCGCCTCGAGCCCGAGCTCGGCAACGATGCGGGCCGACTCCTCGAGCTTGCGGCTCTCGTCCAGGAAGCAGGCATCGAGGTGCTCGGGGTCGAACCCTGCCGGGGTGGCCTCGGGCAGCTCTCCGCGGCAGCGGTCGAACGCGAACGCGCACCGGGGCCGGAACCTGCATCCGGCGGGTGGCCGCAGGAGCGAGGGCGGCTGGCCGCGGATCTGGGAGAGCCGCTCGAGCTCGACGTCGAGCCGCGGCAGCGAGCCGAGCAGCCCCCACGTGTAGGGGTGGAGCGGCCGCTCGAAGAGCGAGAACACCGGCGCCCGCTCCGCGATCCGAGCGGCGTACATCACGACGATCTCGTCGACCGTCTCGGCGACGACGCCGAGGTCGTGCGTGATGAGGACGACCGCGGTGCCGCGCTCTGCCTGGAGCCGCCGGATCAGCCCGAGGATCTGCGCCTGGGTCGTCACGTCGAGCGCCGTGGTCGGCTCGTCGGCGATCAGGAGCGCCGGCTCGTTGATCAGGGCCATGGCGATCATCACGCGCTGCCGCATCCCGCCCGAGAACTGGTGCGGGTAGTCGTCGATGCGCCGTTCGGCCCGCGGAATCCCAACCTCCTGGAGGCCCTCGATCGCGAGCTCCCGCGCCTCCCGTACGGTGACGTCGCGGTGCAGGAGGACCGCCTCGACGAGCTGCTTCCCGATCGAGAGCACCGGATTGAGCGACGTCATCGGGTCCTGGAAGATCATCGAGACCTCGCTCCCGCGGAGAGCACGGAGACGGCGCTGCGACGCCTGCAGGAGGTTCTCGCCGCGGAACAGCGCCTGCCCTGTCGAGACCGACGTGTGCTTCTTCGAGTGGTGCAGGAACGCCTCCATCTGCGGGCCCGGAGACGAACCGGGAGCGACCGCGATGCGTCCCGGCTTCGGGTTGAGGCCGAGGATCGACATCATCGTCACGCTCTTCCCGGAGCCCGACTCGCCGACGACGCCGAGCGTCTGCCCCGGGCGTACCTCGAACGAGACGCCGTCGACGGCCTTCACGATCCCGTCGTCGGTCTTGAAGTACGTCCGCAGGTCGGAGACGGCAAGGAGAGGCTCGGGCGGCGTGCCGCCGGACGGCGCGATGTCCACGCCGGGAATCGTCATGCGAGCCGGATCCGCGGGTCGATCATCGCGTAGACGAGGTCGACGACGAGATTGAGCATGATGATCGCGAGCGTCGCGAACACGATCACGCCCTGCATCGTGGGCAGATCGAGGTTGAGCACCGAGTTCAGCGCCAGCCGGCCGAGCCCGGGCAGGTTGAAGATCGCCTCGGTGAAGATCGCGCCGCCGAGCGCGACCCCGATGTCGAGGCCGAGCATCGTCACGACCGGCAGCAGCGCGTTCCGGAGGACGTGGCGCCGGATGACGATGTTCTCGGGTGCTCCCTTGGCGCGCGCGGTGCGGACGTAGTCCTCGCCGAGCGTGTCCATCACGTTCGCGCGGATCATCCGGGCGTAGCTGGCCGCGAAGAGAATCGCGAACGTGACCCAGGGCAGGATCATGTGGTATGCCCAGTCGCCCGGGCCGCCGCAGCTCGCTCCGGCGGGCGGGTCGATCACGTCGCAGTAGCCCGCGTTCGGTGTCAGCCCCCACTTGAAACCGACGAAGTACTGGAGCAGGAGGCCGATCCAGACCACCGGCGCGGAGATCCCGATGAGGATGAAGATCATCGCCCCCCGGTCGATCAGCGATCGCGGCTTGAGGGCCGAGAGGATCCCGATCGGCAGGGCGATCAGCATCCAGAGAACGGCCCCGCCGAGGACGAGCGCGGTCGTCACCGGGATGGCCTCGCCGACCATCTCGTTGACGCTGCGCCGGTTCGCGTAGGAGCGACCCAGCGAGTGATCGACGACGAGTCGCTTCAGGAAGAGGGCGTACTGCTCGTGCACCGGCCGGTCGAGGCCGAGCTGGTGCGAGACGCGGGCAACGTCCTCGGCCGTCGCGGACTTGCCCGCGGCGAGCCGCGCCGGGTCGGCCGGGAGCAGGAAGAAGAGGACGTAGGTGATCAGCGTCACTCCCACGAAGAGGACGCAGGCCCAGAGAAGTCGTCTGAGGATGTAGTTGAGCATCGGTCGTCGTGGTCGTCGGTGGCCGGGGAGGAGCGGTCACCAGGTTCCGCCCCTCCCCATCCGGTTGCCTGCTACTTCAGGCAGAGCACGTTCAGGAGCGGGCCCGTCGACGAGATCTCGTTGATCGTCACGCACCCCACGCGCGCCGAGAGAAAGATCCGGTCGTTCGAGTTGACGAGCGGGGCCCACGGCGGGTTCGTGCGCATCATGTTCCCGTCGAGCGCCGCGTACGCGACTCCGCGCTTCGGCCCCTGAAGGAGCGACGCCGCGGTCATCTCCTTGTTGTATTTCGCGACGTTGAAGTACGCGTAGTTGTTGTGCTGCGGCTGGGTGACCTGGCTCCCGTCGAGCAGGACGTTCACGAAGTCGTACGGGTCGGCGTAGTCGGCGCCCCACCGCTCGACCGTCATGTCGAACGTCGCCGTCTGCGGGTTCCCCGCGTTCGTGAACTGCTGGGCGCGCGGCAGGAGCTTGATCTCCGCGTCGATCCCGATCTGCTTCAGGTTGTACTGGATCAGCTGTGCCTGGAGCGGCGCGGTGCCGGCGTTCGACGACCAGAGCACGGCCTTGCCGCCGCGGAGGTTGCCCTCCGCGAGCTTTCGCGCCTGCTTGATCGTGTTCGCCGTGACCTTCAGCGGATAGATCCCCTGAGGCTTGTAGCCGAGCATTCCCGGCGGCAGGATCTGACCCGTTCGCTTGCCGTACAGGTAGCCGCCCTGGGCGGAGAAGGCCTGCCGGTCGACCGCCCAGTTGACCGCCTTCGCAAGCTGCGGGTTGTCCTTGAACAGCGGCCGCGAGTGGTTGAGCGCGACGTACCGGACGTCGAGCTGCGGCCGGACCTGCACGCGGCCGTCCTTCTTGTTCAGCCCGTACTTCGAAACGACGTTCTTCCACTCCGTCGCCGGGATCCCGCCGGACGCGTAGTCCGACGTGCCCTTCTCGACGTTCTGGTACTCGACCGCGACGTCGTTACCGATGTTCACCTGGATCGTGTCGGCGTTCGCGGCGCGGCCGCCCTTGTAGTAGGGGTTGCGCTTGAGCGTGATCGAGCGGCCCGGTGTGCGCGACGCGAAGTAGTACGGCCCACACGACGCGTACTGGTTGATCCCGTTCGCGTCGATCTGCTTTGCGAGCGTCGGATCGATCGCCTGGTAGAAGGGCATCGCGACGCGTGCGAGCAGGTCGGGCGACGCCTTCGTCAGCTGGACGACGAGCTTGTTGCCGCGGGCCTTGACTCCCGAGACCGAGCCCGCCTTCCCGTCGACCGCCGCCTGCGCGCCCTTGATGATGTCGAGGAACTGGACGCCCGTCGACTGCATCTTCGGGTTGGCGAAGCGGTTGATCGCGTCCACGAAGCTCTGCGCGGTCACGGGCTTGCCGTTCGAGAAGCGGAAGCCCTTCCTGATCGTGAACGTGTACGTCTTGCCGTCCTTCGAGACGAGCGGCAGCCCTTGGGACACCTCGGGCGTCGCGACCGCACCCGCCGCGCCCTCCTTGTCGGGCCAGTTCATGAGCTTGCAGGCCGTCGTGGCCTCGAGCTTCCAGGTCTCGCCGTAGTACGAGAGCTGCGGGTCGATGTAGTCCACGTCCGTCGTCATGTCGAGGACGATCGTCCCGCCCCTCTTCGCGCTCGTGGCGGCCGTCGAGGCCGAGACGAGGAGGAGAGTCAGGCTCGAGATCGCGAGGACGATCCCGGCGAGGCGCTTGCCGTGCATGTGGCTCCTTTCCGAGGACAGGCGTCGGGTGGCGGGGGTCATCGGGACCCCCTCGGGTCGAACGCGTCGCGCAGGCCGTCTCCGAGCAGGTTGAAGGCCAGCGTGGTGAGAAGCAGCGCGATGCCCGGCCACACCATCAGAAGCGGCCGGGAGGTGTAGTACTGCGGCGCGTCGGCGAGCAGGTTCCCCCAGCTCGCCGTCGGCAGCTGGATGCCGAGACCGAGGAACGAGAGGCCTGCCTCGGCGAGGATGAACGCGGCGAC
>Ga0105239_10010969_pt1 | contig 10117 bp, 7 predicted proteins | sample KBSC44metaG_FD_92761 | JGI IMG/M metagenome (GOLD analysis project Ga0105239, IMG submission 92761) | Corn rhizosphere microbial communities from Kellogg Biological Station, Michigan, USA - KBS C4-4 metaG | ecosystem: Host-associated > Plants > Roots > Rhizosphere > Soil | place: Michigan, USA...
CGTCGGCGTTCGATGGGTCCTGCTGCAAAACCGACTGCAGCGCGTTGTGTGCGTCGTCTTTCGCGGGCGCAACGAAACGCTGTTCGGCAATGGCCTGCCGCGCCGTGCTCAGCGTCTGGGCGATCTTGGTCGCACGCTCGCCGAGACGTTGTTCGATCTGCGACTTGAGCGTCTGCGCCTCGGCGAGATCGGGCGCCGCTTTCAGCGCGAGGCCGAGGCGGTCGAGCGCGCGCGGCGATTGTCCCGCGACGTCGAAGCGCCGCGCTTCCGCGAGCAACGCCTTCGCCAACGCCGTGCCGAATTCGGCGACGCGTTTGTCGTCACCTGCCTGCTTCGCCAGTTCGCCGAGGGTTTCGTAGGCGTTGTCGCCACCGGGTTCGGCGAGGCGTCCGCCGCGCAACTGCTGGTTGCCGCGCGCGAGCAAATCCTGGATCACGCGCTCGGCGGCTTCTTTTTTCTGTTGCGCATCGGCCTGCGTGCGCAGCGCGGTGAATGCCGCTTCGTTGCCGAGATACGCCTGCAATTTGTTGAGTTCGACGACTGCCTGCGCCGCGTTGCCGCTGTCGAGCGATTTGCGCGGCGCATCGAGCTGCTGCGCGACGACCGCCGCGAGCAGTTTGTTCACCTCGGCATTGTCCGGCGCGAGCTGATGCGCCTGTTGCAGCAGCGGATACGCGCCGCCTTCGCCGAACGTCTTGCCCGCCGCACGCGCCGCGTCGGCGCGCTGCACGAGCATCTTGATTTGCTGTTTCGATTTCTCCGCCGTTTGCGCGGTTACGATCTGTTTCGACAAAGCGCGCAGGTCAGTGTCGTCCGGCCGCATCAGCAGCGCCTGATTGTCGAGATCGGCCGCTTCGTCGATCTTGCCGGCAGCGAGCGCGGCTTTCGACTGGCTCCCGAGCTTCTGCGCGATCTGTTCGAGCATCTGCGCCGCGCGCGGATTCTCCGGATCCTTCTGCTGGATTTTTTGTAGATACGCAAACGCGCTGTCGTCGGCCGGCGTGACCAGTTGATTCGACGTAATGCGATGCTCGGCGCGATCGAGCCACAGTCCGACCAGTTCCTGTTCGTCCTTGCTCAGTCCACCGCGTCCGTGGAATGCCATCCACGCGCCGATGATGACGAGCACGATGCCGATCGCCGCGACGATCGTCATCATCGACGGTTTGCGCGACCGTACCAGGGTTTCCGGCGAGGTCAGACCAGGAACCGCGGGCAGCGGTGTCGGACGCGGCGTCGGCAGGCTGCCGAGCAGTGAATCACGCAGGCCTTGTCCCGTCGGCGTGCTGGCGAAACCCAAGGCGCGCAGCTGTTCGGACGACGGCGCATTCGGATCGACGTTCAGGCGCATCAGCAGCGTGTTGCTGTTGATCAGGCGCGATTTCAGATCCTGCGAAAACTCCTTCATGCCCGTGTAGCGCTCGTCGCGGTTCTTGGCGAGCATGCGATCCATCACGGGCTGGAAGGCGATGTGTTCGTCGGGCAGCGGCGGCGGTTGTTGCGTGAGGTGCGCCATCAACACGGCGATCGGCGTGTCGCCGCGGAACGGCGGATGGCCGGCGAGCAGTTCGTAGAACAGCACGCCGAGGCTGTACAAGTCCGCGCGGCCATCGACGTTCTGGCCGTTGATTTGCTCAGGACTCATGTACGTCGGCGTGCCGACCAGCATGCCGGTTTGCGTGAGACGCGTGGCGGTCGCGTCCTGATAGCGCGCGATGCCGAAGTCGGTCAGCACCGGCGTGCCGACGTCGCGGAACATGATGTTCGCGGGCTTCAGATCGCGATGGACGACGCCGTGCGTGTGCGCGAAATCCAGCGCGGACGCTATCTGCACGATCACCGACACCGCATCGGACAGCGAAATGCCTTCGCGCATGCGATCCGACAACGTGCCGCCGTCGAGGAACTCCATGCTGATGTAGGCCATCGTCTCGTTGCTGACGATGTCGTAGACCGCCACGATGTTCCGGTGCGGCAGCTTGGCCATCATGCGGCCTTCGAGCAGGAAGCGTTTTTCCACCTGCGAGCCGTCGTCGGCCACATCGCCGCCGCGGCGCATCACCTTGATGGCGACTTTGCGGTCGAGCGAACGCTGGATCGCCAGATAAACCGTCGACATTCCGCCCGTGCCCAAAGGCCGCAGAATCTCGTAACCGGGTATCTGGATGGAGCTCGACGCCATGAAATCCCCCGGCGCCGATCATAGCATCCGCCTCGGCGTCGGAAACGTTGGAAAAACGCGTGAAAACCGAAGGCTAACGACGGAAAACCTGGCCGCAGTGCCTCACGCAGTTTGCGGCAGATGCATGGTCACGCTCAAGCCGCCGCCTTCACGATTGGACAGACTGATGCGACCGCCATGCGCCTCGACAATCTCGCGCGCGAGCGCCAGACCCAAACCGGTGCCGGCGCGCTTGGTCGAATAGAACGGCAGCAGCGCGTTGGCGAGTACCGTATCGGTCATGCCGCTGCCGCGATCGCGCACTTCGATGCGCACTTCCTCGCCGCGCGGCTGCACGGCCACTTCGACACGCGACGGATCGCCGCCGGCTTCGTGCGCGTTCTTGAACAGGTTGATCATCACCTGTTCGAGCTGCGGACGATCGAATTGTCCGGGCGCAGTCGGCAGCTTTCCATTGATCGCGAACGGATAATGCTGCGCGAGCGAGCGCAGGAATTCGTTCCAGTCCACGTCCTCGCGGCGCGGCTGCGGCAGCTTGGCGAAATCGGCGTAACCGCGGATGAAACCGTCGAGATGGCGCGATCGTTCTTCGATGGTGTCGAACACTTTGGCGAGCTTCTCGCTGTCGCCGCGCTGCGCCAGCGCGCGGCCGGAATGCGCGAGCGAGGAAATCGGCGCCAGCGAATTGTTGAGTTCGTGGCTGATGACGCGGATCACTTTCTTCCACGTCTGCACTTCCTGACGCGACAGTTCGCGCGTGAGCCGCTTGATCTGCAACAGGCGATGCAACTTTCCGTGCAAACGCACTTCGCGTTGCGACAAATGAAAAGTCTCTTCCTCGTTGTCGAGATTGACCGTGAACAACCGGTCCTGCCGCGACGCCAGCGCCACCGCTAGCGCCTGCGGCGATTCGCCGATGATTTCGGCGAAATCGAGCCCGTTCATGCGGCGGCCGCCGTTGAGCAGTGTGCGCGCGGCGAGATTCGTATAGACAATGTGATCGTGCGCATCGACGAGCAGCAAAGCGGTCGGCGAATTCTGCACGACGGTGTCGAGCAGCAGTTCGCGCTGGAACAGATGCTGGCGTTCGTCGCGCAGCACGCGGCCGAGTTCGTTGTGCGCTCGGAGCAAATCGCCGAGTTCGTCGCGACGCGTCGCGTTGAGCGAAACGCTGAAATCGCCGTCGCGGAAACTGGTCACGCTGCCGGACACCACGCGCAGGATCGCCGCGAGCGGCGATGCGATCAGGCGCGCCACCCACACCGTCAACGGCACGAGCACCAGCAGCGACACCACCGTCACCAGCCACGGCGACTTCCACCACATCGACAGCAACACGACGAACGCGATACCCGCAGCCGCAAGCACCGACAGCAGCAACGCGAGTTTGCCTTCGAGGGAAAAAAACCGCATGCGCACAGAATACGCTTTCGCGGCTAGGCCTCGATACCGAGTTTCTCCAGACGCCGATACAATGCCTGCCGCGACAAGCCGAGTTCGGCGGCAGCCTGGCTGATCACGCCTTTGGAACGCGCCAATGCGGATTCGATCATGGCGCGGTCGGGCTCTGGCGCGGCGGGTTTGGTCGCAGGCGCCGACGGTCGCGCGACGAGGCCGAGGTCGGCCGCGCGGATCACGCCGTCGCGGCACAGCAAGCTCGCGCGCTGGATCGAATTTTTCAGCTCGCGCACGTTGCCCGGCCACGAATACGATTGCATCGCGTCGCGCGCGTCGTCGGCGAGCGAAACGCCATCGCCGAGGAAATGTTCGGCGAGCGGAAGGATGTCGTCGGGTCGTGTCGACAACGGCGGCAGCGCGAGTTCGATCACGTTGAGCCGGTAATACAAGTCTTCGCGGAAACGCCCTTCGCGAATCATCGACACGAGATCGGCATTCGTCGCGCTGATCACGCGCACTTTCACCTGACGCGTCTTGCTCGATCCGAGCCGTTCGAACTGGCCGGTTTCGAGGATGCGCAGCAGTTTCATCTGTCCCGGCAGCGGCAGGTTGCCGATTTCGTCGAGGAACAGCGTGCCGCCGTCGGCGAGTTCGAAACGGCCTTCGCGCGCCTTGTTTGCACCGGTGAACGCGCCCGCTTCCGCGCCGAACAATTCCGCCTCGACCAACTCGGACGGCAATGCGCCGCAATTCACGATCACGAATGGCCCCGACTTCATCGGCGAATTCGCATGCACGATTTCCGCGATGCGTTCCTTGCCGGCACCGTTCGGTCCGGTGATCAATACGGGCACATCGGCGCGCGCGACCTGACACGCGAGTTCGATCAACCGCTCCATCTGCGGCGACGCGAACACCGCGCCGCGCAGATCGAATTTCTGCGCGAGTTCGCTGCGATGTTTGCGGCGCTCGCTGCGCATGCGCGTGACTTCGCGCGTCGTCTCACCGAGTTCGAGCAGGTTCTCGACCGTCGCGAGCAGCTTGGTGTCGTCCCACGGCTTGGACAGATAATCCGCCGCGCCGGCCTTCACCAGTTCGACGGCAGTCGGCAGATGCGTCCACGCGGTGAGCAGGATCAGCGGCAAATCCGGATGCTTGTCGCGGATGGCGCGGAACAGCGCGACGCCTTCTTCGCCGGAGGTGGTATCGGCGGTGAAATTCATATCCTGCACGACGAGATCGACACGTTCCCGGTCGAGCGCCGCCAGTCCTTCTTCGGGCGATGAAGCCGCTATCGTACGGATTTCGCGGAGACCAAACAGAACGTCGAGGGCCGTTATGACGGCCGGGTTGTCATCGATGACGAGAACGGTGCGCATGGGCGCATTGTGACGGATTCTGCATTGCATGGGCGCATTGGATGCGTCCCAGTGCGCAATGGTTGCGTTGCGCCGACGCATGGCCTATGCTTTGGCATATGCCACCTCTCGGAAAGTCGACAGAACGCGCCGTGAAGCTGTTTCGCAACGGCCGTAATCAGGCCGTACGAATTCCGCGCGAGTTCGAGATGGCCGGACAGGACGCGATCATGCATAAGGAAGGCGACAAGCTCATTATCGAACCCGCCCCACCGAAGTCGTTGCTCGCCGCACTGGCGACACTGCAACCTCTCAAAGAGCGCCTGATCGATATCGTCGACTACCCGCCGGAAGACGTCGATCTTTGATCCGTTACCTGCTGGATACCAACGTCATCTCCGAACTCGTATCCGATCCTTTCGGGCACGTCGCCAAACGTGTGCGGAAGGTGGGCGAGTCGAAGGTGTGCACGAGCATCATCGTCGCCGCGGAATTGCGTTATGGCCTGGCAAAACGCGGGTCGGCAAAGTTGAGCCATCAACTCGGCGTCGTACTCGGCGCGTTGGAGATCGTTGCGCTGGATTGGCCGGTCGATGAAGTTTACGGAAGAATTCGGGCGGATCTGGAAAAGAAAGGCAAGCCCATCGGCGCAAACGATCTGCTGATCGCCGCACAGGCGATCGCCTTGGAATGTACGCTGGTCACCGCGAACGAGCGTGAGTTTTCGCGGATCGAAGGACTCGTCCGCGAAAACTGGCTGCGCTGATCAAACGCTTCGCGTAGCGACGGCAGGCGGCACGCGCGCCGCGCGCGTCGCGGGTCCGAGCACCGCGATCTGCCCCAATATCCACAGACACACGAACCCCATCGGCACGTAGTACCAAGGCAAGAGGCGCGCGCCGTCGGTGTTGGTGAGCAGCCACAGGCTCAACCCGTACGCCAGCACGCCGCCGACGATCAGACCGCCCGTGGTGATCAGGAAATTTTCCGTGAGGAAGTAGCGCAGGATCGCCCCGCGCGATGCGCCGAGCGCGCGCCGCGTGCCGATCTGCTTGGTGCGCTGCGCGACCCAGAAACTGGCCATGCCGACGATGCCGAGTGCGGTGATCGTCAACAGGCAGAAAATGACAGCCAGCAGGATGATCATCATCGCGCGATCGTTCGCATAGGCTTCGTGGCGCAGCGTTTCCAGCGAGCGCATCTTGCCGATGATGCGTCCGGTGTTGGACACGCCGAGCTTCTGCTCGGCATCCTTCATCACTTCGTCGCGGCGGCCGGGTTCGGTGCGTACGAGGTAGCGCGAGTAGTTGCCGTACGGCATGTAGCCCGGAATCAGGGTCACGTTTTCGATGTCCTTGTTGGTCACCCAGGGTTCCTGCAGGTGGTCGATCACACCGACGATGGTGCTGGTCGGCGGATCTTCGTCCATGTAGACCGATTTGCCGACCGCGTTGCCGTCGGGGAACAGTTTGTCGGCCAGCGCCTTGGTGACGATGATCACCGGCGGCTGGACGCGTGAGCCTTGATCCATCGTGGCGATTTCTTCCGGCTTGAAGTTGCGGCCGGCGATGAGGTGCGTGTCGAAGGTGTTGATGCCGTGCGAATCGACGAAATACAACGCCGAATCGGCGCTCGGCGTTTTCTGCTTGGGCTGGAGCAGGATGCCGGTGTCCCAGCCGCCGTTGGCGAGCGGCGTGGAGTTGCTGGTCGTCGCATCGACGACGCCCGGCAGTCCGCGCAGCAGTGCGAGATCGGCCTGCATCTGCGTGTGCGCGTCGTAACCTTGCGCGAAACCGCTGCTGCCGAACGTGAACGTCTCGCTTTCGTTCATGCCGCTCGGACGGTTCATCAGATGCGCACGCTCGACGATGATGAACAGCGCGTTGCAGACGATGGCGAGGGTGAGCGCGACCTGCAGGCCGATCAGGATCATCGACACTTTGCTGCGCATCAGCGCGGAAATGATCGGACGGATTTCCATGACGGTTCCCCTTCAGACTTTCAGTTGGGCGGCCGGCTGCACGCTGCACGCGCGCCAGGTCGGATAAAGGCCTGCGAGCAGCGCGGAGACCACGGCCAGTACAATGGTGACGCCGATCATCGACCAGTCGAGCTGCGCGACGGTTTTGTATTCCTCGTACAGCGCACGCACGGCGACGAGTCCGAGACCGGTCAGGATCAGACCGAGCACGCCGCCGGACAAACCGACTACGCCGGACTCAATGAGAAACTGCGTGAACACATCGCGCTTGCTCGCGCCGAGCGCGCGGCGCAGACCGATTTCACCGGACTTGCGCGTGAACTTCGCGAGCAGCAAACCGATCGTGTTGACCAGGCACACGATGAGGAAGGCGAAACCCAGACCAGTCTGCACCTGCACGTCGCGTGAGACGACTTTCTGGTCCTTCATCCATTCGGTCACGTTGAGCAACTGGTTGTTGAGCGGGCGCGGGAAGCGGCCAAGCTTCTTCTGTTCGTTGACGTAGTTGTCGAGGAACGATTTGTATTCGGCCAGACGCGCCGGCGAATCGAGTTCGACCCACATCTGCTGCCACACGCAATCGGACTGTAGATACGCATCCCAACCCGGCTCCGGCGACTTGAAGCAACTGTTGTTGCCGCTGGAGCGCTGTTTGAGATCGATCGCGGTCGTATACGGGAAGAAGAATTCATCCGGATCGCTGAACGCGCCGTTGGTCAAGTCGTAATAGCGCGTGCGCAGTTTCCAGTCGCCGACGACACCGATGATGGTGTAGTCGGTGCCGCTCATGCGGATGGTTTTGCCGGTGCTGTCCTGTCCGCCGAACAGTTTTTCGTTGAGGTCCTTGCCGAGCACGACCACGTGCGCGTGTTGCTTGTCCTGATCGTGATTCCACGCCCCGCCATATTTGAACGGCGGCTCGAACATGCCGAAGAAATCAGCATACGTCGCGCGGCCGAGCGACTGGAACGGTTTGAGATCCTTGTTCTCCGGCTGCACCGGCAGGGAAATCTTGAACATCGCCGCCTGCTTGTCGGCCTTGCCGGCCGCCATCAGTGCCTGGGCGTCCTGATATGTGACCTGATCGGGCGGCTTGCCGTCGTCGCGCCACGGATTGTTCGCGTCCCAGTTGTCCAGCTGCACATAGTGCAATTTTCCACTTTTCCACGGAATCGGATCGTTGCCGAGCAGGTACATCACGGTCAGCGTGGTCATGCTCGCCGCGATGCCGGTGGCGATGCCGATGACCATCAGCGCAGTCAGGATCGGATTGCGGCGCAGGCTGCGCAAACCGAGTTCGAGGTAGTAGGCGAACATCGTTGCGCTCCGGTTAGGCGAGTGCGGCTTCGGTGCGGTTATCGTCGCGATTTCCGTTGCGGCCGGGTTCGCGCAGGCGCGGTTCCTCGTCGAAATCGGTGACCTGGCCGTCGATCACGTGCACGTTGCGCTGTGCGCGCGCGGCCAGTTCCGGATCGTGCGTGACCATGATGATGGTCGTGCCCTGGCGATTGATTTCCTCGAGCAGTTCCATCACGCCGCGCGCCATCAGCGAATCGAGATTGCCGGTCGGCTCATCGGCCATGAGCAGTCGCGGCGAACCGGCCAGCGCACGCGCGATGGCGACGCGCTTCTGCTGACCACCCGACAGTTCCGATGGATAGTGCTTCATACGCGAAGCCAGACCCACGCGCGTCAGTGCTTCGTCGATACGCTTCTTGCGTTCGGCACCGTTGAAGCCGCGGTAGCGCAGCGGTACGTCGACGTTGTCGGCGATGTTCAGATCCGGAATGAGATTGAAGCTCTGGAAAATGAAACCGATTTTCTCGTTGCGCAGTTTCGAGCGCGCGTTGTCGTTCATGCCTTTGACGTCGACGCCGTCGAGAAAGAAGTCGCCGCCGGTGAACTCCTCGAGCAATCCCGCAATGTTCAAGAACGTGGTCTTGCCCGAACCCGAAGGACCCGTCACCGCCACGAACTCGCCTTCGCGCACGTGGATCGAGAAATCCCGCAGCGCGTGCGTTTCCACCATGTGCGTGCGGTAGACCTTGGACAAATGCGACATTTTCAGCATTGTGGAAATTCCTTCGTTGGATTCGTTTTGCTTAATTCAGAACCACGCGCGGCTGGCCGTTGAACACGTCGGTGCCGGAGATGACGATGCGATCGCCTTCCTTCACGCCGTTGACCAGTTCGACGGAATTCAGACTCGTCGCGCCGATTTCTATCGGCGAACGCTCCGCCACGCCATTTCGCACGATGTAGGCCACGCGTCCGGCGCCGGTGTCGACGAACGGACCGCGTTCGACCATCAGCACATTCGGATGTTCGTCGATGAGGATGCGTGTGGTCAGATTCTGGTTCTGACGCAGACCGGCCGGCTTGCCGTCGACGAACTTCACGCGTGCCCTCACTTGCCCCGCCACCACTTCCGGCGAAACGGCGGACACTTCGCCCTTCATTTTTCCGTCGTCACCGATCTGCGCCGGCATGCCGATGGCGAGATCATGCGCGAACACTTCCGGCACGGTCAGTTCGACTTCCAGCGCGCTGAGATCGATCACGGTCAGCAGGCCGGTATTCGCGGGAACGTTGGCGCGCTGCTGCACGAGCAACTGGCCGACCTGACCCGACACCGGCGATTTGATCTTCAACTGATCGACCTGACGCTGCAGATCGGCGACCAGATATTTTTCCTTGTCGAGCGCCAGGCGTTTGGTCTTCTGGTCGAACGCGAGTGTTTCACCGAGCAGTTTCATGTCTTCGGCGGCGTGCGCGACATCGATCTCGGCTTTGGCCAGCGCATCCTTCGCGCGCAGCACGTTGATTTCCGGAATCGCGCCGAGCTGCATGCCGCGCTGATTCCGCTCCAGTTCGCGCGCGGCAGTCTGGCGGTCGATCGTGGCCTGGTCGAACACTTTCTTCGCGACCGCCATTTTCTGGCGGCTGTCGATGCCGGAACGCTCGACGTCGAGCTGCGAGCTGCTCAACGTGGCCTGTTCCTGATCGAGCTTGTTCTTCAGTTCAGGACTGTCGACTTCGGCGAGCGTCTGATCCTTCTCCACCTTGTCGCCGGCATGCACGTCGAAATTCACCGTGCCCGCTGCGTTCGTGTACAGCGTCGGACTCACCGCCGCCACCACTTTGCCTTGCGCCGAAATGTCGCGCACCAGCGTGCCGCGCTTGACCGACGCGATGCGC
>Ga0105239_10010971_pt1 | contig 10116 bp, 10 predicted proteins | sample KBSC44metaG_FD_92761 | JGI IMG/M metagenome (GOLD analysis project Ga0105239, IMG submission 92761) | Corn rhizosphere microbial communities from Kellogg Biological Station, Michigan, USA - KBS C4-4 metaG | ecosystem: Host-associated > Plants > Roots > Rhizosphere > Soil | place: Michigan, USA...
ATTCGTGGCCACGGCGCAAATAGAAACCCGGTTGCCGTCATTCGGTATGACGATATCAGGAATTGTGTTGGGATCGGACCCCGTATAAACAGCCTGGCCCATCACCGTCACCGTAAAATTGCCCGAAAAGTTCGGTGTTCCATCGCTGATGCCGATGCGAATCTTTAATGGATTTGCAGCTGATTGATTGGGATAAAAACCCGGTTGGCCACTGCCAACGCCTTGCACAATCGCAGGCGAGATGGTCGGCGCTGAGGTAGCACTTCCTTGCACGGTAAAAGGAAAACCTTGAAACTGATCATATTGATCCCAATGCGGATTGTATACCGATACAAAATAGGTCCCGGCTGTTTTTAAACAATCGGCATCGACTATAACATTAATCTGATTGGGCCCATTAAAAGTAGCGGATTTTCCATAGCAACCGCCCGGATCGGGGTGCAATGCCGGATTGGCTTGAGGATTAGGGTCTGTGCCAAAATAAATTACTGAGGGCTCAAGACCATCAAACGCGCCATCAAAGCCATCTCCGTAAACTTCAAGTGTAATCTGAGTATTTGGCGCCGCTGCACAACTTGTATTGGTATCACTGCAGGGATTGGTTCTATTAACCACTCCGGTGGTATGAGCCCATCCAAATGCAAGGCTCAATGGAGCGGCGAGAATGGTGGCTGTTAAAAGAAATCTCTTCATCGCATCGAAAGTATGACTCCGCCGTGTTACAGCGACGTGGCGGTAATGTAAATTCAATGTTACGTTTTGTAAAGCTTGAAAAAACATGTTGTGTCCTTTTGATTCTCCGACGGTGGAGTGAGGAAAAACGAGGAACGCATCATCAGCGCGGGAAGTAAAAAAACCACCCAAAAGCTTCTTTGCAGCGTCCGAATTTCTTGTTTAAAGGGCCCGCAAATTTTGCGGGCCTTTAGGGACCAAATGCATGGGCCCTAACCCCGCAGGGATTCTAGCAGAAAGTATTTTTGGCAGGAGCAAAAATTGTGGGAAGAAACAAAAATGAGAAATTGGGCCTAGAAAAACGGTGGCATCCAGCGGCGAAAGAACAAATCCCATCGCGAAAAGAGAATAACGAGTTAGACAAAGCGACATATGAAAAACGGCTGGGTTGGATGTCTTTCGCTTTCGCGGATCTCTTTTTGTGTTGGGGTTTCGGCCATGCCAAAAGACAGATCTGCTCTCTATTTTGCTAGACTAACTTCATATTTAGATCTAATTGGAGGTCACTATGAACACGAAACAAAAGTTTTATATTCCTTTATATGTGGCGCTGGCCTTGGGGCTGGCGGCTTGTTCGGCGAAGAAGGCCGCTGTAAAGGAACCGGAAAATGAAAAGCCGCCGGTGGAAGACACCCAAGCACAGCAAAAAGCGGTGCCGGACGAACCCTCGTTGCGCGGCAAAGATTATCAAGAAGTTGCACAAGTGCAAACGGTTTACTTTGACTTGGATCAATCCAGCCTGCGTTCCGATGCGCGCGATACGCTGCAAAAAAATTATCAAGAAATTAGCAAGAATCCGAATTGGGAAGTTCTTGTCGAAGGCCATTGCGATCAACGCGGCACCACCGAATATAACTTGGCCCTGGGCCAACGCCGCGCCGCTTCCGTTCGCGCCTATTACATTGGATTAGGTTTGAGCGGCTCCCGAATCGCTACCATTTCCTACGGGAAAGAAAGTCCCACCTGCGATCAGTCCACAGAAGATTGCTGGTCAAAAAATCGCCGCGGCGCGACGAAGATTCGCGAGAAGAATCAGTAGAGAGTAGAGGGTGGAGCGTAGAGGTTTGAGGGTGAAGAGGGAGAGCGAAGGTGAAAAAATGAAAATAAAAAATAATTTTTTGCGGTTTAAATCGCGGGTGTTACCCTCGACCCTCCATGCTCTACCCTTCACCCTCCTCCCTCTACTCTTTATTTCCCTTTCCGGCTGTATGTTGGCAACACAGAAAGACATGATTGAATTGAATGAGACGCTGACGAAGATGCGTAAATCGCAGGCTGACCTCGTTGTGAAGATGACGGATTTAAGTTCCAATTTAGAATCTTTAAATAGCCAGTTGGATTCCAGCCAGCAACGCATGACGTCACTCTCACAAAAGCTAGAAGATCTGCAGCTCGATCTTTCGCACCGCATGAGTTTATTGTCCGGTCAAGTGACAGGCGGCGGCACGGCCTCTTCGTCCGCCTCTAATCCCGGCGATATTTATCGACTGGCTTTAAATGATTATCAAGCGGGGAAATTTGATTTAGCGTTAATCGGCTTCCGCAATTTTATTGCGCAGTACCCGCGCACAGAACTTGCGCCGCAAGCGCAGTATCAAGTGGGGGAATGCGAATTTGCGCGTAAGAATTATATTGATGCCGCGCGCGAGTATGACAAAGTCGTTTCTATGGCCGCGCACAGCGATATCGCTCCCAAAGCGCTCTACAAAAAAGGAATCGCTCTGCAATCCGCCGGCCGCGATCAGGACGCGCGCGATACCTTTAAAAGAGTAATTAAAGAGTACCCACGCACGGAAGTCGCTAAATCCGCCAAAGAACTTCTCGACAATAAATAGTATGAGGGAGAGATGGCGGGAGTGGGGAATGGGCAGCAACAGTCTTTTGCTATTGCTATTCCTCTGCACTGCATCCGTTCAAGCCACGGACGTCTATCTAAACCTTCAAGCTTACGGTGGAAATGGAAAACAAATCGGCGTTGGGCTCTCTCCTTTTACTACAACCGGCACTGATCCCGCTTTAGCGAGTGAGGCGCAAGCACTGCGGTCGGTGTTGCGCGAGGATTTATTATTCGCGCGGCTTTTTAATGTGGTCGATGGCGGGCCCGCACCGTCTCCGAAAGTGGACGCGTTAGCTTGGGCCGGTTTGGGCGCGCAAGTGCTGGTGACGGCCGATGTGAGTGCGGAAGGCGATCAGCTTAAATTAACCGGAAGCATTTTAGATATTGCGACGGGGAAAACACTTTACACGAAAGACGTGTCGGGCGCTAAATCCAGCGCGCGGCGCATCGCCCATACGTTGGCCAATGCCATTTTGTATCAACTCTCGGGCCAGCCCGGCATCGCGCTCACCCGCATCGCCTTTGTGTCGAAGAAAAACGGACATAAAGAACTTTTTGTCATGGATTACGATGGCGCGAACGTGCATCAAATTACCAGTCATCATTCGATCGATCTCTTGCCTAAGTGGTCACCGAATGGGGAGTGGATTGCCTTTAACAGTTATCGGTCGCAAAATCCCGATGCCTATCTGGTGTCGCCGGATGGCCGGCTCTTGAAAGAACTTTCCATGCGCCAAGGTTTAAACACGGCGCCCAATTGGTCTCCCGACGGAAAAAGCATCGCCTTAACCTTAACGCGGCAAGGCGATCCAGAACTTTATCTGCTTGATCCTAATGGTCGGGTGATTCGGCGTTTGACTGTGTCGCAAGGTGTGGATACCAGTCCAACCTTTTCACCCAACGGTCAACAAATCGCTTTTATTTCTGATCGTTCCGGTAGCCCCGAGCTGTATGTCATGGATAACACGGGGGCGGATGTGAAACGATTGACGTTCGGCCAATGGGCGGATTCTCCTAGCTGGTCGCCCAAGGGCGATCAAATCGTGTATGAGCGGCAGCGCACGCAAGGTCGCTTTGATGTGTGGATGATTGATGCCAATGGCCGCAACAACCATCAGATCTCCGAAGCCGGTTCGCGAAACGAAGGGCCGGTCTGGTCTCCCGACGGACGGTTCATTGTGTTCTCCTCCGATCGTGAAGGGGGCAAAGCCAAGATTTGCATCATGGGTGCCGACGGCAGCGCTCCGCATTGCATCACCGATCTGGCTGGCGAATGTTCGAGCCCCGATTGGGAACCGATTAAATAAAGTACGAATGACGAAGTCCAAATGACGAAATTACGACATCTTATTTCTATCCTTGATTTTTCGGTCCAAGAAATCGAAGACCTCTTGCGTACGGCGCACAAAATGAAGCAGTCGTCCTCCTTTGGCTCGAAGTCCTTAGACGGAAAAACGATCGCGCTGATTTTTGAAAAACCCTCCACACGGACTTTAATTTCTTTTGCCGCCGGCATTCAATCCCTGGGCGGCTTTCCCTTAGTGCTGCAGCATGACGCTCTGCAATGGAAGCGGGGGGAACCGATTGCCGACATGGCGCGCGTTATGACACGCTATGTTCATGGAGTAATGATTCGCGCGCGGCGTCATGAAGATGTGGAAGAATTCGCGAAATATTTAACGATTCCCGTTATTAACGGATTAACAGATCGGGAGCATCCCTGCCAAGTGTTGGCGGATCTGCAAACGTTATGGGAACGCCACGGCCGCAAATTATCCAAGGTTCGGCAATTAAAAATCGTTTTTCTCGGCGATAGCAATAATATGTCGCATTCGTGGCTTCTGATGGCGGGGCTTTTGGGGCTGCAATTCGTTTTAGCCTGTCCGACCGGTTATGATCCCCATCCGCAAATCATGGCACTCACGCGAAAATTAGCCGCAAAAAGCGGCGCGCGGATTACCGTGATTCATGATCCGCAAGTTGCCGCGCAGAATGCCGATGTGCTCTATACCGATGTCTGGACCTCGATGGGGCAGGAGGCCGAAGAAAAACGCCGTCGCCTAGCCTTTGAATCGTTTCGCATTGACGCCGAGCTCTTGCAAGTTGCCAAGCGCACGGCCGTTGTCTTGCATTGCTTACCGGCGCGTCGCGGGGAAGAAATTACCGATGATGTGATCGACGGACCGCACTCCATCATTTTTGATCAAGCAGAAAATCGTCTACATATGCAGAAGGCTATTCTGCTGAAGTTAATGAAATGAATAGGTCAACGTGGATCCTGGCTTTCGTATCCCAAAGGGTACGCCAGGATGACGACCTTCGACATGAAGTCATCCTGGAGGGTGTTATCCAGGATCCATGTTGGTCTCTGCCAATGAACAAATGATCCGTTCCTTTCAAAAAACATGGCCCCACATTCATCCAACCGCCTTTGTGCATGCGTCGTCAGAAATTATCGGCCGCGTAACACTTAAAAAAAATTCCTCTCTATGGCCGATGGTTGTATTGCGGGGCGATATCGAACGCATCACGATTGGTGAAGCGGCGAATGTGCAGGATGCCACGGTCATGCATACATCCAAAGGGCTTCCCACCTTCTTAGAAACGAGTGTAACGATTGGTCATGGGGCGATTGTTCACGGCGCGCATATCGGCGCTTACTCGCTGATCGGCATGGGCGCTATTTTGCTCGATGGATGTCGTATCGGTAAAGAATGTTTAATCGGCGCCGGTGCCGTGGTTCCAGAGGGCGTCCGAATTCCACCGCGTTCGCTGGTTTTAGGTATTCCTGGCAAAGTCGTGCGCCAACTCCGCCCTGAAGAATTGACTATGCTTCATCAACGAGCGAAAGACTATGTGCGCTACGCTTCGCAACACCGACGAACATCGGTAGAGTGTAAAGAGTAGAGAGTGGAGGGTCAAAGCAAAAGTAAGTCCACCCGCTACTCTCTGCCCTCTACTTTGATCCTTGCTTCCGCTTCTCCTCGTCGGAAAATGCTGCTGGGCCGCTTGGGCGTTCCGTTTATTGTTCGCGCTAGTCATATTCCTGAAAATAGTTCGGAGTTACGACCTGCGATGTTAGTGAAAGAGTTGGCACTGCGAAAAGCGAAGGCCACGGCTGAGAGAGTGCTTGTCGGGCGGGTGAGACCTGCCACCTTTGTATTAGGCGCAGATACGATAGTTGCCCTCGGACGAAAAATTCTTGGCAAACCTACAGACCGTCACGATGCTTATGCCATGCTGTCTTCGCTTTCCGGATCTATACATCACGTGTATACGGGTGTGGCCCTCATTGAGGTGGGAACAAAGCGACAATGGGTCCGTCATGCCGTCTCGCAGGTGCGGATGAAAAAAATGCCGCCGGCGCAGATTAGTCGCTTATCTAAACGACATCTCGATAAAGCCGGAGCCTATGCCATTCAAGATCGGCGCGATCCGTACGCGCGCGTCATCAAGGGCACATATGAAAACGTCGTAGGCTTGCCATTACATGCCGTGTCGGCTTTACTGCGGCAGGCGGGATTTAAAGTCAACGGCTAGACAACATGGATCCTGGCTTTCGCCAGGATGACGACATTCTGAAGACACTATGATGTCATCCTGGCGAAAGCCAGGATCCATGTGAACTAGCATGACGACTTACTTAGTGTGCGTTTTAAAAAGGGTGCCGAGGCGTTGGATGCCGGTCTCGATTTGTTCCTTCGTCGAGTTTGTGAAATTCAACCGCAATGTTTCGTCGCCTCCGCCGTTGGCATAAAAAACGGAGCCCGTCACATAGGCCACATTTTGTAAGACTGCTTTTTTAAAGATTCGGCTGGCCGACATTCCTTTAGGAAGACGACACCATATAAACATCCCCCCCTCGGGAATCACGGCATGTACGTTTGGCGGGAAATATGTTTTGATCGCTTCCACCATCCATTGCGCTCGTTCCCCATAGGCCGAAATAATTTTTGGTATGTGCCGCTCGAAATGACCGGCTTTGGCGTAATGATAAATCGCGCGCTGGATGAGTGAGTTGGGCTGTAGATCCGCCGCTTGTTTGGCTAAGATGAGCGCATCGATGATGTGTTTTTCGGCGAGCACAAATCCCACCCGAATCCCTGGCGATAAAATTTTGGAGAATGTCGAAAGATAAATCACGCCGCGCCCTTTGGCCAATGCGTAAAGACTCGGCACGGCCGACCCAGAAAACCGTAGATAACCGTAAGGATCATCTTCCACCAGCGGCAGCCGATGGACGCGCGCCAGACGCAGCAGTTTTTTTCGCCGTTCGAGAGTCAGCGTCACGCCCGATGGATTTTGAAAGGTGGGGACTAGATAACCGAATTTTGGACGTTGGCGTCGCACTGTCTTTTCAACGCTATCGAGAAGTAATCCCTCGTCATCCATAGGCACGGTGACATAACGCGGTTCATAGGCGTTAAAAGCTTGAATAGCTCCTAAATAAGTTGGATTTTCAACGAGAATACGGTCCCCGGGATTAATAAAAATTTTTCCGATCAAATCCAAAGCTTGCTGCGAGCCATGGGTCAGCATCATCTGTTCCGGACTAACCAGAAATCCTTGGCGTTGCAGCCAGCCGCACAACCATTCTTTAAGCGGGCGATAGCCTTCCGTCACGTCGTATTGCAAGGAGCCGATAGGATCTTCCTGCAATGCCTGTTGAAGAGCTTCGGCAAACTCGGTGGTGGGGAAAAGTTCGGGCGCCGGTAATCCCCCGGCAAACGAAATCATGCCAGGGCGCTTCATGAGTTTTAAAATTTCACGAATGGTCGATCGTTGCATGCGTTGCATGCGCCGGGCGCCGTTTATTTTTTTCATGAGGCGGACTCTAGCGTCGCAATCGCGGCGCGGATCGTTTGCCATTCTTCCGCCGTCAGCAAACGCTCGGCTTCGGGAAAAAGCGCTTTTTCTTCGTGATCCATATGGGGGAGAAGCACCGTTATTAAATTTTCAAAACGGTCCCACCATTCCGTCACAGGTCCTTTATTACGTAACCGAATCAATAGACTTTCCATGCCAAAAATCAGGGCGGCATGATCGTTGCGCAATTGATGGATCAGCCCGCGATCATCAAAGCGTTTATCGAAATCTACCATGCGGTAATACACTTCTTCGCGCGCGAAATGGCGAGTGAGATGAGTTTTAAGCTCATGGAGCTTAGTATCTAAAACCGGATTTGAATCTTGACGTTGACGGCGAAGATCTTCGATGAGGGTTCGAAGATGATGATGGTCCGAAGCTAGGGAATCGTGAATGTCCATAAAAAAATGGTGGACGCGGAGGGACTCGAACCCTCGACCCCCGACTTAAAAGGTCGGTGCTCTAACCAACTGAGCTACGCGTCCAAAAAATTTAAAGATCTAACGGGATTTACAGGGCCTACGCTAAAAACAACGCTCGTGGACGTTCCACATCGAAGGCACAGCTCACCGCAATTGGCTAGTAGTATACCTAAACTGCTGCGCCGGAAGGAGGCTTTGCTATAATCTTCGCGATTGCCGAGCGGGGTAGAGAATGCCCCCATCGACTAATGGTTAGGTCATCACCCTTTCAAGGTGGTAGCACGGGTTCGAATCCCGTTGGGGGCATTGTCTAACCCCCCGCTCGCTGAAGTTTTTACCGATCCTTCTATGATTCTTAAAAATAAAATGGTCCTTATCACCGGCGGCGCGCGCATGGGCGTGGCTATGGGCCGGGCATTTGGCGCGCGTGGGGCGCATGTGCTGTTGTCGTATCGGCATTCCCGCGCTTCGGCGGATGCCGCTGTAAAAACGCTGACTGAAGAAGGTCTCATCGCGGAGAGCATCCAAGCCAGTCTCGATAAACTCCCCGACATAAATCGCTTAGCGCATACTATTTACCGTCGATACAAGCGGTTAGATGTGCTGGTTCACATGGCTTCTATCTATGAAAAAATCGGACTGTTCAGCCCCGAAGCGCCTAAAGCATGGAAAGATCACATGGCTGCGCACGTGGAATCGGCGGCTTCGCTTTGCCGAACCTTTGCGCCTTTCATGCAAAAGTCTAAAGAGGGCGGGCGTTTTATTTTTATCACAGATTGGACGGTGGCTAGCGGTCGCCCACGTTATCGCGATTACACTCCCTATTATGTGTCTAAGATGGCTTTACAGGGACTCGTGCAATCTTTGGCGTTGGAGCTAGCACCAAAAATTCTTGTAAATGCGATTGCTCCAGGACCGATTTTGCCGCCTCCAGGATTATCTTCCAAAGAAAAGAAATCCGTGGAACAATCGACGCCGCTCCATCGCTGGGGTGGACCCGAAGAGTTAGCCAAGACCGCCGTGTTTTTAACGGAAACCGATTTTGTGACGGGCGAAACGATTCGCGTGGATGGAGGGAGACATCTTTATTAGAATCAAGCGGCTAGTTCCAAGTTCCAAGTAGCAAGTGAGTAGCTACTTGCAACTAGAAACTTGTTACTAATAACTAATGTTCTAATTTATGAAACGAACCACATCCGATTGGTCTAATTTTTCCGATATTGTCGAAGGCCCTTGCGTGGTCTGCGGTAAGCCGGTGCGCTATGTCATTCCGCAAGATCGGGCTGACCCCGCTTTTCTCAATCATTCCACCTGTGACATCATGCCAGCATTACGTGAGAAGCTTAAAACCGCCACCCCGCCGCGACTGGCCGGGGAATTTACCTTAAATTTCAAAAATTCTTAACGAGCCCCACCCGCATTTCCACACCCTCCGCCGTCACACCATTACACCGTCACACCATTATGCCGTCATGTCGTCATGCCGTTATGTCATCATGCCGTCATGCTGGGCTTGACCCAGCATCCACGTCCACATGGATCCTGGCTGACGACCGCCAGGATGACGTCGGGGCATCCGCCGTGCGACCGCCAGGATGGCGTCGGGGGCATCCGCCGTCTGTCGTCATGCTGGGCTTGACCCAGCATCCATGTCTATATGGATATAAAAAAAACCGGTGGCGTCTCTTATAGAGACTACCACCGGTTTTTAGTACGGCTGTTAATTTAGTATCCGAATCCTACCGGTTCGTCGATATGTCGATCCAACCATTCGGCGATGTCTTCTTTGGTATCGGCGCTGGTGCGTTTGCCCACCATGCGGCCATTTTCAAAGAGGAGCAGCGTAGGAATCGAGCTGATACGATATTCATCCGTCATATCCGGGGTATCATCGACTTTCGCTTGGACGACTTTGACTTTGCCAAAGTAGTCATCGATGATTTCTTGAAGCATCGGCGGTAAGGTGGCGCAAGGTGCGCACCAGGGAGCCCAAAAACCTACTAAAACCGGCATGTCGGACTTTAAAACTTCATCCGTAAAGGTTGCGTCAGTAACCGAAGCAATGTTTAATTTCTCTTTTTTTCGCGCCATTTGAACCACCTTTCTGAACAAAAAAATTCACCAGCTGTATCAAGGGCCATCCCACATCCATATGAACCATCGGGGGATTGATTGGCGGGTCCTAAAAACATGGTAGTAACCCTGATCGTGGGTGTCAATGGGCTTTATAGCCTATGAGATTGCAATGCCGTCTAGTGC
>Ga0105239_10010972_pt1 | contig 10116 bp, 8 predicted proteins | sample KBSC44metaG_FD_92761 | JGI IMG/M metagenome (GOLD analysis project Ga0105239, IMG submission 92761) | Corn rhizosphere microbial communities from Kellogg Biological Station, Michigan, USA - KBS C4-4 metaG | ecosystem: Host-associated > Plants > Roots > Rhizosphere > Soil | place: Michigan, USA...
ATGCAGACAGCGGGACGGCATTTCCGATTTCCGGATTTCGAGGAGCTGGCTGCGGGGTTGAAACACGGGGCCGAACAGAGTCTGCGTTATTTGTTAGTCGTGATCGGCATCCTGGCGTTGGTGATTGCCTGGGTATGGTACGGTCCGGCGGCGATGGGGTGGTGGAAGCGGCGTGCGCAGGCGCGCAAGATTGGCGGTGGCTTGAGCGATCCTTCTGATGCCACGATTCTGTATCGGCAGATGCTCGATCTACTGGCTAAGCGAGGCGTCGAGAAGCCGGCCTGGTACACACCCGTCGAATTCGCAAGAGTGGTGAAGACTCCGCAAATGGCTCCGCTGGTGGAAGAAGCGACGGCTGCTTATAATGAGCTGCGCTACGGCGGCAGGCGTGAGGCGGCGCCGCGAATGCTGCGCGTGCTGGAGCAAATCCGGCAACTCTAAACTTATTGTGGCCGCCTCCGAATACAGCGTTCGCGAACAGCGCGGGTGGTATCTCTACGATTGGGCTAACTCGGCGTTCGTCACCACTGGCGTCGCGCTGTTTCTGGGTCCTTATCTGACCGCGCTGGCGAAGGCGGCGGCCGATGCGAATGGCTTGGTTTATCCACTCGGCATCAGCGTGGACGCGCGTAGTTACTGGAGCTACCTGGTCAGCCTATCGGTGATCCTGCAAGTTCTGGTGCTGCCGGTGGTGGGTGCGGCAGCTGACTATGGTCATCGTAAAAAGCAGTATCTGGCGGCGACGGCGTATGTGGGCGCCGCGGCGGCGACGGCCATGTTCTGGCTGCAGGGCAGCGCGTACTTATGGGGCGGCGCACTGTTTATCCTCGCCAACGTGAGCTTTGGGGCGTCGGTGGTGGTCTACAATTCCTTCCTGCCGGAGATTGCTCCGCCGGAACAGCGCGATGCAGTGTCTTCGAAAGGCTGGGGCATCGGATACATCGGCGGGGGCGTACTGCTGGCGCTGAACCTGTTGCTGTATCTCAACGCCAAGCGCATCGGCATCACCGACGCGATGGCGGTGCGGATCAGCTTGGGCTCGGCCGGAATGTGGTGGGCAGTGTTCACGATTCCCACGCTGCTGACGCTGCGCAATCGCGCAAAACCAGTAGAACCGCGCGCGGTGGGGGCGGTGCTTGGGCAACTGCGCCACACGCTAGCGGACATCCGGCGTTATCCACAGACCATGATGTTCCTGATCGCCTACCTCTTATACAACGACGCTATTCAGGCAGTGCTGGCGCTAGCTTCGCAATTCGGCAATGACGAATTGAAGATTCCAGTGTCGTCATTGACGCTGGCGATCTTGATTGTGCAGTTCGTGGGATTCTTTGGGGCGATTGGATTTCAATGGCTGGCTGCGGTAACTGGCGCCAAGCGTGCGATCGCGGTGAGCTTGCTCTTGTGGACCGGGACGTTGATCTATTTGTTCGCGTGGGTCTACAACACTCGCGAGTTTTTCATAGCCGCCGCGATCGTGGCGATTGTGATGGGTGGGAGCCAGGCGCTGAGCCGGTCGCTCTTCGCGCAATTGATTCCTGCTGGGAAGGAAGCTGAATACTTCAGCATTTACGAAGTGAGCGATAAGGGGACCAGTTGGCTGAGTCCGTTAGTGTTTGGCTTGGCTCTACAGATAACGCATAGCTACAGGCAGGCGATTCTGTCGCTAATCGTATTTTTTATCGCGGGATTAGTGGTGCTGACGAAAGTGGACGTAAAGCGCGGTGAAGTCGACGCTCTAGCGGGCTAAGAGCGCCGCGGAATTCTGACCGTTGGGCAGGGTAATCGAGTGAACTACTCGTCCGCCGCGCCCGAGCGCGCCTACGTAGGAAGCCTCGGCACGGTCCGCGCCGCGGAGCACTACGGTGAACCCGCGGTCGGGATAACGCAGTAAATAGAAAACGCTACCGTCGGACGAGGGACGCGAACGGGTGGACTCCGGATAGCCGATCCGCCCGACGACCGATTCGTAATCGTCGGCGCCGGTGAAGGGCAAAGCCAAGCGGGTGGGGCTTCCAAAGAAGCGCGCGCGCGAACCAGCGGTGGCGTCGCGGAAGATCACCATGCCTACGATGCACGTGAGAATCCCCGCAGCCACGGCACCCATTAGCTTGCGGCTCTTTTGCGATTCGGGGCTGCTCTCGACGCGGATGCCCACTACCGGCGCCAACTGCCCGGGTTGCGGAGCGCTCAGCCATGGCCGCGGCACGTCATTCACCGCCACCGGCATTTCGATGACCCTGCGCACCAGTGGGACCAACACGCCTTCGCGAAATTCCAGCTCCTTGAGCAGACCCACTATGACGAAAGGCTCTTCAATGCTCGACACGCCGCTCAGAAAGCGGCGGGGAATCCACAATTCCTGCTGCGACTTGGTATTGACAACCTGGATCTCGTCGCCTCGCGCGCGACAGAACTGCCACTCATTGTGCTGGATGCTCTGAATCGCCGGGTAGAACGAAAACGGACGATGCCCCAGTTGTTCGAGCGGCGTCGGGATGTGCGGCGCGGGCACGCTTCCTTTATTCTACGTCGAACGCAGGCCATCGCTCAGATACAATGTTTACGAGTGAAAGTTGCTGCGCTGCTGCTGAGTTTGGTCGTTACTTTACGCGCTGAATCGCCAGTCACCTATGACTGCACACCAAAGGACGTCGAGATCTTCGGTTTGAATTGCAGCGACGAGCAACCCTGCTCAGTATTGCTGGAGTTGACTTCGGCCGAAGCTGCCGGTAACCGGGTTCTGGTCACAGGTAATCTGCACACCCGGGATACGACGCTGTTCAGTTTGCTGCTGGCGAGCGACGATGGCGGCCTGAACTGGACCGAGCCAGCGCCGCGGATGCGCAACGCCGCGCTGGAACAGATCGAGTTCTGGGATGCGCAGACGGGTTGGATCAGCGGCGAGTCGATCGATCCGCTGGCGCGGAATCCGTTCCTGATGCTGACCGCGGATGGTGGACACACCTGGCGACAGAAGTTGCTGCTGGATGATGAGAAATACGGCACCATTGCGCAGTTTCATTTCGATTCCAAAACCAACGGGGAACTGGTGGTGGATGCGGGGCAGGGCAGGACAGTACGCCAGGAGCTCTACGCCAGCATGACGGGCGGTGAAAGTTGGGAGCTGAAGGAAGTGAGCAACAAGCCGCTGCGGCTGAAGAACGCTAGGCCGCCGGGTGGATGGCGCGTGCGTGCCGATGCCCCTCACGGAGCTTATTTGCTCGAGCGCGGCGCGGGCCGGAATTGGGAAATGGTGGCTAGTTTTCCCATCCACGTTGCGGATTGTCATTGATGAGCGCCAACCAAGCCATCGAACTCGAACTGTTCCGTCATCTGCTGACTTCGATCGCCGAAGAGATGGGGATCGTACTGCGGAAGACGTCTTATTCCGCCAATATCAAAGAGCGTCGCGATTATTCCTGCGCGGTGTACGAAGCCCGCGGGGAGACGGTGGCGATGGGCGATCACATGCCGGTGCACCTCGGCGCAATGCCGCTTTCCGTTCGGGCGGTGCGCGAGGCGTTCGAACTCGGTCCGGGCGATGTGGCGCTGGTGAACGATCCGTTTCGCGGGGGCACGCACTTGCCGGATATCACGGCGGTGGCCCCGGTGTTCACGCGCGGCGCGAAGCCGTCGTTTTACCTGGCGAATCGCGCGCATCATGCGGATGTGGGTGGGATGAGTCCCGGGTCGATGCCGCTGGCTCGCGAAATTTACCAAGAAGGATTACGGATTCCGCCGGTGCTGATTCAGCGCGGCGGGAAGATCGATCGCGATTTGCTGGGTCTGATTCTCGCGAACGTGCGCACACCGGTGGAGCGCGAGGGCGATCTGATGGCGCAATTGATGTCGATCCGCCGCGGCGAGGCTCGGCTGCGCGAGTTGGTGTCGAAGTATGGCGAACCGGTGGTCGAGCGCAATATGCGCGGCTTGCAGAATTATAGCGAGCGCATGATGCGAGCGACGCTGCGCGCGTTACCGGCGGGAACTTATCGCTTCGAAGACGTTCTGGAGGGGGAACGCGACGGCGAATTCTTTCCGGTGCATGTCGCGGTGACGCTGGCGGGCGATACGGCGGTGGTGGATTTCACCGGGTCTTCGGCGCAGGTGGATGGCCCGGTGAACGCGAACCTGGCGGTGACTACGGCGGCGACCATGTATGTGTTCCGCTGCCTGGTGCCGGAGGAGATTCCGTTTACGTCGGGGATTTCCCGGCCGATCCGGATTGTGGCCCCGGAGGGCAGCATCGTGAACGCGAAGCCTCCGGCGGCGATGGCGGCGGGCAACGTGGAGACATCGCAGCGGATCACGGATGTGCTTCTGGGCGCGCTGGCAAAAGCTGCTCCCGAGCGCATTCCAGCGGCAAGTAGCGGCACCATGAATAACTTAAGCTTTGGCGGCGGAGGCGTGGGCAAGCAAACGTTTGCCTATTACGAGACCATCGCTGGCGGGATGGGAGCCTCAGCGAACGGGGGGGGGCACAGCGCCACGCACACCCATATGACCAATAGCTGGAACACTCCAGTGGAGGCGTTCGAACATCAGTATCCGCTGCGCATCGAAAGCTATCGTGTGCGCCAGAATTCCGGCGGCCGCGGCGCGCATCGCGGCGGCGACGGCATCGTGCGCGAGTTCCGTTTTCTGACACCCGCCGAAGTCACGGTTCTTTCCGACCGCCGTGTACGCGGGCCATACGGATTGCAGGGCGGGGAAGCGGGCAAGCCCGGCCGCAATACGCTGTTGCGAGGGCGGGGTAAGCCACGAGCCCTTCCTGCAAAGACGCGGTTCGAGATCGCGGCGAACGATGTTCTGCGAATCGAGACACCCGGCGGTGGCGGCTGGGGAAAACCCTAATGCATCCCTAGCGATTTCTTGACGCGCTCCTGATACTCTGCGGCTTTGACCATAATGGGGCGGGCGTCGAGCGTCAGCATCCGCCGATCGCGCACGATGCGGCGGCCGTTCACCATCACGTCGGTCACATCAGAACCCTTCAGCGCATACACCAACTGCGAGTAGACGTTGTAGAGCGGGACGGCATGAGCTCCGGCCAAGCTGATGGTAATCATGTCGGCGCGCTTGTTCTTTTCAAGAGACCCGATCAGTTTGTCCATGTGCAGCGCGCGCGCGCCGGTGATCGTGGCCATCTCAAACGCCTGCGTGGCGGGCAGCGCGCGTGGGTCGCCCGTCGACACCTTCTGCAGTTTCGCGGCCAGGTCCATTTCCTCCATCATGTTGTGATCGTTGTTTGAGCCGGCAACGCCGTCGGTGCCCAGGCCCATGGCGATGCCGAGCCCCAGGATCTTGCCCACCGGCGCAACACCGCTAGCGAGCTTCATGTTGCTCGACGGGTTGTGCGCGAGTCCGGTGTCGCGGCGCTTGAGGATCGCCATGTCGGCGTCGTTCAACCACACGCCGTGTGCAGCAACGGTCCAGCCCGTGAGGACTCCCAGCGATTCGAGCGCCGCCGTCGGCGTCAGTTTTCGTTTGGCGAGCGCTTCATCGTTCTCGGTTTTGGTTTCTGAGAGATGAATCACCAACGGCTTTTGATAGCGGTTCGCCAGAGCGCGCGCCGCCTTGAGCACGTCGTTGGGGACGGTGTAGATCGCGTGCGGTGCAATGGCCGGTACAATCAGCGGATCATTCGCATACTGTTTGAAGAACTGTTCAGTCGCGGCCAGCGAGGCTTGCGGAGTCTTGTAATCCGGAGCGGGGAAGCCGATCACGGTTTCGCCCAGCATGCCGCGAAGGCCGGCCTGCTTGGTGACTTCGGCAACCGTATCCTCGAAATAGTACATGTCGGTGTAGGTGGTCGTGCCAGAGAGCGCCATTTCGAGCACGGCCAGGCGCGTGCCCCAGCGCACAAATTCACGGTCGACATTTTTAGCCTCGGCGGGGAAGATGAACTTCTGCAGCCAGTCCTGCAGATTCATGTCGTCGGCGACGCCGCGGAATAGCGACATCCCCGCGTGGGTGTGAGTATTTATTAGTCCCGGGGCGAGGATGGCATCGGGACGATCGAGACGCTGTTGCGCAGTGTAGCGGCGGTCGATCTCGGAGCGTGGACCGACGTCGACGATGTGATCTCCGGCGATGGCTACCGCGCCGTTCTCGATCACGCGACGCTGCGCATCCATGGTGACCACATATCGCGCGCTCCAGATGGTATCGACACGGGTGGGGGATTGAGCCCACGCGGCTGCGGCAAACAATAATAGGAAGAATTTATAAATAGGACGCATCAAACGCTCTTGGGAACAGGTCTTTGAGTTGTAACGTTTCACTCTTGCCGCGGGGGTTTACGAGCATGATTTCAATGTCGCCGCAGAACTCCCACAGGATCTGACGGCAGGCTCCGCATGGCGGAGTCAGTTCGTCGGTATCGGCCGCGATGGCGATCCGCCGGAACTTGCGTGCTCCTTCGGAGATGGCTTTGAATACTGCCACACGTTCCGCGCAGAGGGTGAGCCCGTAAGTCGCGTTCTCGACGTTACACCCAGTGTGCACGCGTCCGCTGGCATCTTCGAGCGCTGCACCCACGCCAAAATGCGAATACGGTGCGTGAGCGTTTTCGCGCGCCGCCAATGCGGCGGACGCCAGAGGATCGGCCATGAGGTTAGAGTAACGCGTCGAGCAGTTGCTTGTACTCGGTTGGAGCGAGCAGATGAAAGCGAATTTCGAGCGATGTGAAGGGGCGGATGGCGGCGGTCATGGCGGGAGTCGGCAAGTCCGGGCTGGCGATCAGAAGACTGCCGTCGGCGACCTTGAAAGGCAACACCCGCCATTCGCGGACCACGCGCTCGGGGAGAGCACGCGCCACTCGTAACGGAACTTCATCCGGTACTACGCGCGCGATCGGCAACCCTTGTTGCAGGCTGAGAGCTTCGTAGAGAGTCACTTCATTGAGTTCGCCGCTGGCGAGCAAAAACTCTCCCAGACGCGTTCCTGGAGGGCGCGCCTCCAAAGCACGATGCAGAGTGACGGCAGTCAGGTGCCCCAATCCCACCAGAATTTCTCCCAGCGGACGCTTGTGCGCGAGGAGCGCTGCGCGCGTCGGGTAGGAGTGCTCGGTCTTGATCCAGCGCAGCGGGAGCTTGTGCATCCGTGCGCTGGCATAGCGCGCGACGGCCTGCACCGTCGCGGCGGCGTTCAGCAAATTGGCGTACGGCAGACGCAGCGGCACCCCTAGCGCGAACACGACGCCGTAGACGCGCGCCACGCAACCCATGCGAATCGCGATGCGCATCAATTGAAACGCCAGCGTCACCGAAGTGAGTTCAGTCGCGAGCGGCGTCATGCGGGTCCACATTGCCGTCGCCAGACCGTAGACGAAAATCGCATTGGCGACCACGCCCAGAGGGCTGCCGACCAAACCTTTACGGTCGCGCCACAACCAATAGATTTCGCTGCGGGTGCCGGCCCAGCCGAAGCGCTCCCAACCTTGCAGCGCAATCCCCATGACCCAGCGAGTGCGTTGCGCGAGCGCCGTCGACCACCTGCTAGGAAAGAATTCGCGAGTGGCCACGAAATCCCGGCCCACGGGCTCCAGCCGCGTAAGGGGCACGAACACTTGCCGGCAGCCGAGGCGGTAGAGCCGCAGTCCGCTCTCGTAATCTTCCGTTAGCGCCGTGGGTTCGAATACACGATTTTCGGACGCCCGGGCCAGAGCTTCCAGAGCATCGCGGCTATAACCTGTGCCTACACCCGATCCTGGAATGAAGCAGCCGAACGTTGAGCGCACTACCATGTCGCGCGTGTGGTACTCGGCGAACTCGTCGCAATAGACGCCGTGAGTAAAGGACCAAAACGGGGTGGCTAGGGCCAGCACGGGAATCTGAATGAAGCCGAAATGGTTGGCGTAGGCGTTGATCCAGCGCAACTCTTCCGGATGAATCAAGTCCTCGGCGTCATGCGTGACGATGACCTCGAACGCAATGCCGTTTTGTTCTTCGTAGAGTCCTACATGCTGGTAGATCCAGTTGAGGCAATCGGCTTTCGAGGTGGGTCCGTCATGTGGGCATACGGCCAAATGGACGTTGCTGAACCGCTCGGAGATGGAGGCGACGGCCTCCTCGGTCAACGCGTCGTTCGCATAGATCCCGGCGAAGATGTGGAAGTTGGGATAGCGGATCGCTGCGAGGTTGTGTTCCAGCATGCGGGCGATGACTGCGTGCTCCTGCCACAGCGGCACCAGAATCGCGATGGGGCGCGGAAAAGCGTCCGGCATGCGGCGGGCGTCACTGCGGGACACGGTCAGGCGCTCGGCCACCCACGCGTAGAGCCAAGCGAAGTCGACGGCGAGATCGTCTAGTCCGCTCAGCAGGAAGATCACAGCCAGCGGCGTGACCAGCCACAGGACGAAATTGTCGATACCTTGCGCGAGCACTCATAGAAGAGTGGCAGCCGCGGCGCAAGAATCTCACGCATGATGATTCAAAGGGCCGTTTCCTGCGCCCAACCCGGGTGCGGTGCGAATGGCTTCGGTGATAAACGCTTTGGCCCGCGCCACGGCGTCAGCGAGGGGCGTTCCTTTCGCTAGCTCCGCGGTGATGGCGGCCGAGTAGGTGCATCCACTGCCGTGAGTGTGGCGGGTCTCAATGCGTGGCGCCGTGAATTCGCGGATTTCGCCGTCGCTCAGATACAGCAAATCCAGCGCATCGCCGCGCAGGTGTCCGCCTTTCACCAATACGTTGGCCGCGCCGAAGGACGCGAGTTTTTCGGCGGCGCACGCCATGCCCTCGCGATCTTCTACCACTAAGCCGGTGAGCGCGGCGGCTTCATCGAGATTGGGAGTCAGCAGAAAGGTCCGCGGGATTAAGTGTTCGATCAGCGCGCGGGTCGCGTCTTCGTCGATCAAACGGGCGCCGTGTTTGCTGATCATCACGGGGTCGACGACCAACGGAAACGAGAAACGCGCCGCCTCTCGTGCCACAGCTTCTACAATCTCGCGCGATCCCAGCGCCCCGGCCTTGGCCGCTTGCGGCGGAATGTCTTCAAGCACCGCCTGAATCTGCGCTACCACCAGACCGGGGTCGAGCGTCGAAACGCGCGTCACCCCGCGGGTGTTCTGCACGGTGATCAGCGTCACCACCGCCTCCCCGTACACGCCGAAGCGATGAAATGTTTTCAGGTCGGCCTGGAGGCCCGCGCCGCCGCTGGGGTCCGAGCCGGCGATGGTGAGCGCAACCGGGATCATCCATTTCAGTCTAGGGAAAGTTCAAGCGCGGCGTGGTGACCACGCCGGCGGCATTAGTGAGAGTCACGTTCACTCCTCCCACTTGCGAAGCGTCGCCAGTAACCGGAAAAGACACGCGCATCAGGAACGAGCTGCCCGCGGTCTGGCCCTGATAGAACGCCTTGAAGTTCGCGGTGAAATCGGCGGAGAGCGATGCGATCGGCCCGCCGCTGCGATCGACGAAGGCGAAGGACATGGCTCCGATCGAATAAGTATTGTCAAAACCCGAGACCACCACATCGAGCGTATTGGCACGGCTTGTGGCGCCGGAGGACGAAATAGCAATGGCGCCAGGACCGGCGGTGAGCCTAGTCGACGGGCTCCCAGAGAGTCCAAAGATTCCGGGATCGACGGTGAAGGTCAGGGTGCCCGCTGTGGTTCCCGTGGAGAAGACGATATTCGGCTGCGCATTGATGGTGATGGCGGTCGCGCCAGCTTTGATCGCGAAGGACGCCACGCGTTTAGAGGTGGCGACGAATTGAACGGCTGCGTCGTCGGTGACGACGGCATTGGATGGGGTGAACGTCAAAGTCAGCGACCCGGCGGCCGACACCGGTGCCGGGGCGGAGAGCTGCACGCTCAAGGTGTGCTGTTCTCCGCTCGCTATCGCGATGGTGTCGAAGCTCCAGACCAGCGCCGGTAGCGGCGACGAGAATCCCGTGCCGGATAACGTGTAGGTTCGCGTTCCCACGGTGAGGCTCCCTGAGTATGCCGTCGCATTGGCCGGGGCGAATAGGATCGTGAAGGACGAAGACTGCCCGGCCGCAATCGTAACCGCGCTGCCAATAGTGGTGCTGAACGCGGCTCCGCTAACAGTCAACGGCGAAACCGTGAGCGCTTGCGGGAACGGATTCAGGATCGAGAGTGTGCAAGACTCC
>Ga0105239_10010975_pt1 | contig 10115 bp, 7 predicted proteins | sample KBSC44metaG_FD_92761 | JGI IMG/M metagenome (GOLD analysis project Ga0105239, IMG submission 92761) | Corn rhizosphere microbial communities from Kellogg Biological Station, Michigan, USA - KBS C4-4 metaG | ecosystem: Host-associated > Plants > Roots > Rhizosphere > Soil | place: Michigan, USA...
ATAATAATAATAATAATAATAATAATAATAATAATAATAATAATAATAATAATAATAATAATAATAATAATAATAATAATAATAATAATAATAATAATAATAATAATAAACACCATGACTATATCTTCTGTACAGTGGAATATTTTTCTCTCTCCTTCAAAGTGGGTGAATGTCAGATCCAGTCCTCAGTCATTATGGCATCAGATTTGTAAGGTAGGTCATCATATGTATGACCTACCTACCTACATACCCTGCTCTGCTCTCAGCATTTTCAGCGCCGAGTGCTGTTGCTGTTGCGCGCAGCAGTCCAAATTAACCTCATCCTTTGGCCGCCTCCAAATCCATTGCGTTGCGCGGTGTGGCAATAGTGTCGCCGACACCTCCTTCCCCCTTCTTTATGATGAGGCGCTGCCTGGCCGTTCCTTTTCTCCGCCTAGATAGCCACCCAATAAACCCACTCAGACATTCAAATCCGTTCACATGTCACAGAAGGTAAAAAAAAGTTGTAGACGTAGTCCGGATGTGCGGCGCACCCTTTGCCGCCCCATGGTATTTTTCATCAAGTCGTAAAGTTAAAAAAAAGGAAAGGTCACTGTATATCCTTAACCTGTTCTTGGGAATACTGGGCAGAATAGTCCTTGCTGACCGGAACACTATTGTCTTTCTCTTTCCTCGCTCAAATTAGGGCAAAATTGTTCAGAAGACTTTCGTCGACTATATCTTGCAGCTGCGCAAGGGAGATTAATTCCTGTTATTGCCGCATGGGTGCTGCCATGGTCTGTTGTGGGGGGTATATCCGTTGCCTTTTGTTGGCACTTCCATTATCTCCTGTACCAGACATCTCCGAGGGTCCTCTCCGATGTGTTTGTTGCTGCTGTTGTTGTTGCAACATCGAATGCCCTCTCATTCCTACTGGTGTTTGTGGTGTATTTTGGGTAAATGTATTTCCATTTGCGTCCATATATGTCTGTTGTGTCATGACTCCATAATGAACATTCGGGTTCACTGGTGACACTCCAGAGTATTGACTGGGAGAGTTCCATGTCCCTGATGATCCCGCCGGAGATGCCCCCGCCGACAAATCATCACACACCGACTGCGCCGTCGATGAGGCTGCTCCCGTAGCCGCCATTGACCCGCTAGCCGGCACTCCCATTGCTTGCGGGCTTTTCTTCAAATGCATCAAATGCTTCTCCAACATGTCCAGCAACGACTTCCTTGTGAAGGGCTTAGGAAGTACGTCATCCATACCGTGGTGGAAGTACATCTGAATATCGTCTGACCGGATGTTGGATGTCATGGCCACAATAGGTGTTCGGTCAAATTGTCGGATGAGATGGCATGCCGAGACCCCATCAAGGTTGGGCATGATGATATCCATCAAAATCATGTCGTATTTTACTCCCTCTTGCATCTTGCTAACTGCTTCTAACCCGTCGAGCGCCGTTTCTACCACACACGAGAAGGAATATAAGAATTTCCCTCCAATCTGTCGGCAAGTTGGATCATCCTCCACCAACAGAATGCGTGGCGGCCGACTCCATCCAGGATCTGAAACGCCGCTCTTCTTCCGCGACTCGCCGAATTGTGTTCGAGGGTCTGGCGCATCTCTGCTTTGGGGCATATTGTATGGAATGTTATGGATGTGTTCACTGTACATAGGGTCTATCCCATTGCTACCGCCCACGGGATAAATGACGGTCTCCAATTCGGCTGGATTGATCTTGGAAAATCCCATACTACCACTCGATGTGGCTGAGTTTGGGGCTCCAAACTGATTACTCCTTGAATTTGGAAGCATGGTGTTGATGCCCATGTTGGTGTTCATTTGCTCTAGGCTGGAAAGATTGAACTGTGGATCGGCTTGCAGGTCATTGAGTAGTTTTGAGGCATGTTGCAATGGTGAGGCTGGACTTTCATCATCCTGGGGGGGCATGTTTTGGCTGGTGGGCGTCAAGGTCGACCCCGAAGGGACCGACTCGGCCTGAGGGGCAAAGAGCGTTTTGCTGTCCCTTCGCTGCTTCGCGTCCACTGAATGGAGAAAAGTCATAACATCTTGCATGACACGATCATGGCTGTGAACAGTCTTTTGGAGCCGAAGTAACTCTTGGACGACCATCTGATAATGAGTATGTAGCTGATTGGCAGTGGCGACCAGGTTTTCGATTTGGGTTGCTTGCGCGACGATCTGTTGATTCATGAGATCTATCTGCTGTATGGGGATTTGTTCATCAGTCAGACTGGAGGGTTTCCGAGGGGCAGGAGCCTTGCGTCTGATATTGTCGAGGGTGTCTTTACTATTGGCCTTAAACTCGGGGTGGCGAAATTCCCAGGCATTTGGCCCATATATGGAGGAGCCGCCCTCCTCGTTGTTCTGCCGAACTTTGTGGAAATCATATTTGTTCAACTGGCGCACGAAACTGGCAAAGTTGGAATGCTTGAAGTGTTTGGGTAGGATGGATTTTGTAAACTTTTCGTTCTCGAGAACCACGAAGCTGTCACCCTCGTCGCCCCAGCGCACTACCGAAGAATATGAAGGGTCTTCCAACATTCTGTGAAATGGAGATCAGTCTTCCGGGCCCTGATACCAAGATGGACGAGAGAGACCTACTTATACAACTTGCGCACGAAGTCACTGGAACTGTTGGCAGCTCCAGCACCGCCTTGACTATCCATGTCAAATGTAGGAAAGAATTATCTCAACTTGAAATGATGTGCAGGTGCTTGACGGGGAAATCGTCGCAGAGGGTGTTTGTCAATTCCTATGATGCAATCGCGTGCACACAGGAAGAATCACAACTGCATTGCCAACAACGCTTCAGATGGGTAATAATACGATGGACTAGCGATAGGACCGACGAACCGGACAGTGGGAACAATCCGGCTGCAAGGTCGACTCGATGCCTGGAGCGAATCTGAGCAGCAGCAGCAGCAGGAGGAGGAGGAGTGGTGGTAGTGGTTCCAAGTCGAGGGAGGTGTTGCTGGTGTCGGCGTAGGTGTGTCAGGTGCAGGGTATTCTCGGCGGGGGTTCGGGCGCAAAAGGCAAAAGTGAAGGCTGCGGAAGGGGGGTACCAAGTAGGGCTGGGGAACAGTGAGGGACAGTCGATATTATATAGTAGCCGAACAAAGATCAACACTCTCGAACCCAAGAACTCAAAACTCAAGGGTTGAACAGTTCTCGGTATGAAGGATGTAATACTCCGTACACAGCTTCCAAAAGGCCTGCAGGAAGAGGAGGAGGCTTGATTGCAACAATAATAGTGAGAAGTGGTAGGAGTAAAAGGTTGAGTAGTGAATGAAAAGTGGCGCGCGGGTGGTGCTGCCGGAGCGTGTTTTTGCGGGCAGCAAACGGTATGTGTCTATTCGGATGTGTGTATGTGCAATGGGAATGGGCCAGCGCACGGTTCAAGTGCAGGCGCAGGTCCTGGTTGATGGAAAGTGGATGAAGGGATCAGGTACGGGTAGCAAAGCAGTCGCCCAGGGAGGTAGTGAAGTTGATGCTTTGGGCAGAAAGAGTTCAAGGGAGAAAGAGAAAGTTTCCAAGGTTCCTGGGTGTTGGGTGTTGGAGCAAGCAGGGCACCGACGAAAGGATGCCAGGACCGGATACTATTAGTACGAAGAGAAGGGTCCTGGTAAGGATTGTATGTTTAGTATTGGAAATAAGTTGGTGGATCTGCAAAGTTTGGGATCTGATCAGTCGTCTTGGGTTTTTCCATGGACGAGTAACAGTTACAGAAGCCCAGAGCACTCCGTACTTCTCCTAACTCCTCGGTACATGTACGGATACCATGCAAGTACTCCGTACTCCTGCTGCTATTACACTATCGTCCTCGTGTCTATCCATCGATGACAATTGGGGAATGGGAATCCCAGTGGCGGCCAAAGTGAATACTCGTCCTTCACCAAGCTGCCAGAAAATGCATCTTTTACATCGGGGACATCTGCATGAAAAACACTAAAGCACCTGAACCTGCACTTTTGGGCTTGTCGGACCAGTGAGTGAGTTTGGCTCTTGACATGGGGGGGCGCCCGGGGGGCAGAGTGGGCAGTGTTGCTTGGTTGGAGAGATCGCAGGAATCGGCGTGGGTAGGGGCCCGGGAAAGCATGGGTAGAGGCTAAATGGGATGGATGATAGGCATTGGAGTGGCACTGGGTGGGTGACTGGTGGGTGACTGGTGACACCTTTGGCGGGCGCTGGTGACTTGCCACTGACTACCCTTGTGCAGTGGGTCCTAAAAATTGACGGATGGCTGGCCTTGGAGGTTGATCCCTGGGGCTTGGGGGGTGTCGGGGTGGAAGAGCCCTTCCCAGCGGGTTGGCGACTTGCCAGGGTATTGCGGCGAAAGGCTCAGCGAGTACGAGTCTTTGCCGGGAAGGGCACCCCCGAGCCTGTCGGCAGAGCGCTAACCCTCGAGCCTCCCAAATTAGACCTTGGTGATAGGCCGATGTGGCATCACTGGGATCAGGCAAAGTCGGAAGACTCGATGCATCGGCTGCTTGACGATGGGCCTTAACTGAACTGAGAAACTCCCTGGCACCCACCTGGGATTTGCATTCGACCACCACCCATCCCCGCCCGCAGTGCATTCGCTAAAACCATCGACTTGTGGGCTCATGACGGGAGAGGCGCTCGCTATTTCTCCTTTTTGGGCCAGCGATCGAGCCTAGGATAGCACTCAAAGAGGCCAGGATTGAGCAAGTGAGGAATCAGGGTGGGTTGGACTGCTCTCCCTCCATTTGTGATTGTGAGAGGCATGGGAGTGCTGTTGGGACCTGCGACTTGAAGTTGCTGTGCATAGGGATGTGTGATAAACTTGAATCTGATCAATAGTACGGAGTACTATATGTCAATGCCTGTGGTTTCCCCCACACGTGTGCCCGCAACTATCTCTGCCACCAGGAAAACCATGTCACCTCGATCATGTTTGGCCTGGGCTTGCCAGCGGTATCACTCGCGCTCCCAAAATGCGGCGCCGGTGAAATACCAGCTGAAGTGGGAATCCTAGCTTTTCCTAACCCGGCAGTGGCTTTGAATGGTGGTCTCGCCAAGGCCCATCGGTGGCTGTTTTCGATTGATCAAAAGATCAGGGTCCGTTGGCGCTAAAGAAATACGAGCGAACAATCCCAAGCACGAGCGTGAGCATGAGCGCGAGTGCAACTGCTAGTGTCAGGAAATCAATGCGTTCCCATCTTGCGCCTGAATCGTAAAACATCTCTACTCTCTTCCCATGGTGGAAATTCATGAATCGTTGGTTCGCTGCAGATCCGGCCGGCACCGTCCACAGAAAAGCGGTTGAGGCGTTCGTGTCGTATTATAGTGTCTGAGAATCTTGGATCAGTTTCATCTGGGATTGCTTGAACTTTGAACATTCCAATTGACGACGAGCTGTCACCGAGCTACCTCCTCTCCAAAAGATTAGTTTATATGGCAACGTCGATCTAAGAGGCGCAACAGAAGTTTGCAGAGAATCTCTTTCTAGTGCGGATCACACTTTGTTGCCTTTGTTGTGGGCTTTTGAACAGGAAACTAAATCTGATGAGTACCACTCGTATAGTACTCCGTATTTCCTACACCTTTGTCCGGAATACCTACCTAGGTCCCAGGTCCCTTGCTAGTAGCTAGGTCTGTAGTACAGAATACATACGCTAACTGCAATCACTAGGTGCTGCAGACTTTTCAGGTATGAGGTGTCCAGGGAACTCTGGCAGGTGACAGGAAGGCTTACTAACAAGGGGACTTGGAGTGATACATCCCTCTTCACAGTGCTAGCCTCGCTACTGTGGTTCTGCTATTTTCTTCCTGCGCGCAAAATCGAGCCTCACTGGTCAGTGATGGACTAGTGTGGCCGCAGATATGGACGTGGCTGCGATTCTGTCCCACCTAGGATCAGAAAAAAAGGGTCGATTTGACTTTTAAAATGACCCAAGGTGCCAATGTCCAATATCCAATGCAACTTGACATTTCCGGAAGGGTGTCTTCCTCGAACGTATGCAGGGGGTTGCTTCATGCCTTAGGCTTTCGTTTTCCTGAACATGTATGGATGATGGATAATTGATGGCCATGAAAAAAGCCCTCGGGCCTGGTCTGCTGGCCTTGCCTGATTCATGATCAAGGTTCAAGCAATTCGCTTTTCCTTTCTCCCTCCATCTTGCTGTAGTAATGAGTCTAATGAGCGGTCATACTTACAGGTAGGCATCATGGGTTCAAAGTCAGGGGTCAGGCTGAAAAACCACACCCATGGGGCCGGGCTATCCAGCCTAGCAGGATGGGCACTCGCACCGTGTAAGCGAGTGCTCCATGCTAATCCCCAAGGTACTGGTAGTTCGCTTCCCATGCCGGGGATCCCCGAAGACAGGTCGACGCCACAACTTACTATCCAGGTACGGAGGACACAAACGACAAAGGGAAAATGCTCAAGCAGGGGTGTGGCTGGAGCTCCTCAATTACTCCGTACTCCGTACAAGTAGTGATTATTGGGCTGGTCTGAGCGCTCGAAACTGAAAACGAAAGTTCGTCAAAAATTCTCCTCGATTCGAAGCCCTTAGTTAGGCCCTAGTGGTACTGCTTAGTCGGCGGAATGGAGGGCTCTCGAGAATCGAGACAGCATTAGTGAGTTGGAGTATCAGCAACTTTTTGGCTCCGAGTTATCAGTGGCAAAAGTGGGAAAGTCGAGATTGATGCTCGAAGGTGAAAAGCATCAAGGTTTCGGGGCAGCCGGACAGCTCAAACGGTGCTTTGGTGCTGACTCGGAGGGGCATTTGCACGGTCATGTCTCAGGTTAAGGCTCTCTGCTTGTTGGCTCTTCACTGGTGAGTTTGATGGTGAGGCACTCCTAAGAATCTTCTTCTTATCCGTGTGCTCCGTACCAACCCAGGGATACAAAACAAAACACTAAGACGTTCCAGTGTTAACTCATCCAGCAGAACGGGCTCTTGGATCAAGTCGTTGTGGTTCTCGACCACGAAGAATACGATAAGGCTGTTGGGTTTGTGGGCGGTGCCAATTGCCAGTGGGCAACCAGGGATTCCAGGAATCAAACGACTTGAGCCGAACGGTTTTTTACGTCAAAAGGGATCGAATTCCTGAGATATCGGTACCTGAATCCCCTACCAGTGCGCGATTATCCGTTCCCGCGGCACACAGAAGTAGGCGAGCCCGTGCCATGTTTCTCGCTTCAAGCCTGGCAAGTAGCTAGTGATGCACTCTGCGCGTCGTTACAGAGCACGAGGACGGAGTAGCGAGTGCAACCTAACAGTGCCGGCCTACGCGGAGGTACAGAGTACCTAGACAGATACCCAGGATAGGTACCTAGGTACCTAAGTAGGTATGAAGTAATGTACATACGTAAATCCATGGTTAACCCCGGGCTTACAGTATATACATGCTTGGGTTCTTAGGAATAGAATTCGATATGCATTACAGGACACCAACCATCAGCCTGTGTCCCTTTGTATTCCGAAGTGCTAGTGACTGAAGTGTATGTATCCCACTGTATGACATTGATAACGAGGCCAAATCTCACCCTGCAACGTCGGCCATTTCAGGGTTTCACACCTGGGAAAAGGGTTCACTTGTCACTTATGCTCTACTCTGTATTCCAAATCACGGGTTCAGAGTCTTGCCTCCGATAACGGCAGGGCACGACTTGAATCATATGAATCAAACCTCAGTTGGGCCCATACCGCCTCCCGAGAGGCTCAGATCCCCGAGAGACTTGAGTAAAAAATTTATAGTTGAAGTCGAGCATCGCTCAGTAATATTGACAGGCACTCCGTACCTAGGTAGAGACATACACGGTATAGTATTCGTAGTCCTACTGTGGACGCGTGAAGTCTCGCCGCTGCAGGGAAGGAACCCAGCAAAGTGGGCTGTCCAATGCCAGCGTGTGTAACAAAGTCGTGCTTTCCATAAGAGCAAAGAGTGAAATGCGGGGCAGCAGGGCAGACAAGTAAGCAAGCACCAGCATCACCTCTGGTGTCCTGCTTGGTTGGTTCAGTGATGCAATGGCACCTCCTCAGAGGTGACACCCAGGTGGGTGGGAGGGGGGTGAGAGGTGCTGGTAATGACTGACTGGGCCTTAAGCTCCGCACTAGCCACTGGCTGCTAGAGGGAACCACCACCCACTGACCACTAGCAACAATCCGGTCCTTTGAGATGGGTCGTATGCTTAGTCGCACCTTCTTTTCTGGTCCTCAATTCATGTCGTGACTTCCATTCCCATCAAAACATTTGGAATTGTATCCTCTCGCACGTTACTACTGGCAGTCACGACCAGTCACCCACAGGCACAGCGTATTCCATCTTGTTCTCTCTTGCTTCTTATTCACCATGCTTCGCTCTTCCCGCAGCCTTCTGCGTTCTGTGAACTCTCTTCGCACTCCCAAAGCCTCAAACTCTTCCATCTCTAGATCCTTTCATTCCACTCCCGCAATCATGGTACGTCTGTCCCTAGGTACAATACTTCATACCTACGTCATCCCCTCGCTTACCCCACCATCCTGAATAGCTTGCTTCACTAGATAGCTAGCTTCTGGCACATTGTTGACGTTGCCCCCTTTCAATGCCCAATAGGTTAAACAAGGCGATTCTATCCCCAATGTCGACCTCTTCGAGGATTCTCCCGGAAACAAAGTCAACCTCGCCAACGAGCTTGCTTCTGGCAAAGGCGTGATCATCGGCGTTCCCGCTGCTTTCTCTCCAGGATGCTCTGATTCACATATCCCCGGCTACCTAGCCAGTGACAAGCTCAAAGATGCTGGAAAGGTCTTTGTTGTCTCTGTCAATGATGCTTTTGTGTAAGGACAAAACTTCTGCCCAGCCCCCGACTCACTTTCCACTGACCTCTCAAAACAGCATGAAGGCATGGGGAAAGAGCTTGGACGCGAACAAGAGCAGTGGCATCCGCTTCCTCGCTGATCCTACCGGAGAGTTCTCTAAGGCCTGGGATGTCACCTTCGATGCCACGCCAATCTTGGGTAATCATCGAAGCAAGCGATATGCTACCACCGTTGAGAACGGCAAGGTAGTCAAGGCAGCCGTTGAACCAGACAATACTGGAATCTCCAGTAAGCCTCCCAACCTCATCTCATCCCAAGGCTACAGGCTTGATCAAGGAGTCGACTTGGCTAACATTCAACAGTCTCCGCTGCTGACAAACTCTTGTGAACTATATGAATCTTTCCGAACAGTGGATCATTTGCCTACATCCATGAGGCACCACTATTGTCCTCCTACCGCCTAGAACCTAGGCATGTCGTTCCATTCGGGGTACTAAGTAGTTTACCAACCAAAAGGGAAATAGATAGAATCATTACAACGTCTTCCTAAATTGATAGTTTCTTCCTTCTTCCTCGATTCTTGCTTGGTTATGCTTTGCAAGTGTTTGGCTTGTGACACAGATGATTGTTACTGGGCAGAGTAGCATTTAAGACAGGGAGCTTTCGCGACATGTTTTCACTTTCACATTTAGCCTCGGACAAGATCCCACCTCAACTCTCAACTAACTAAGCAACGCTCTAACCTCGGCGCCCGTCCGCGGATACAAGGCTCGTATCGACGACACAGCGCTATCATCTTCCTTCTTTCTTTCCTTTTCATCGTCCCTTTCGCCCCCAGCAGCAGCCTCGACATCGACCATCTCCAGCAGGGCCTCAAGCTCGTCGAACTCCCCGCAAAACCGCTCGACCGCCTCCGCGACGACATCCTTCGCGAGCGCCTTATCAAGCAACGGCTTCAGCACCTCCTGGGCATCCATCAGCGCCGCAGAGAGGAACTCGTCCAAGCGTGCCGCGAACTCATCCAGATGCTGTACCAACCAGGCCCGTCTCGCTTTCGCGCCGCCATGTTCGTGCCCGCGTCGCGAATCCAGCTCCTGCATGAGCTCGCGCACGCCTGAGTCCTCCAAGAACGTCGCGTCCAGCAGCTGTGCGACCAGCGCGTCGCGCTGCGTCTGGATCTCCACGCCGGCGCGTTCCAACGGGATGCTCGTCGCGGAGACCTGTGAGACCAGCCCCACGAGCGTCGCGCGTAGCGCTGTCACGTAGTTGATCTTGTAGATCATGCGGCGAGTGGGGTCGGCTATTGAGCCTGCGGATGAGGCGCATGCGGTCAGGAT
>Ga0105239_10010976_pt1 | contig 10114 bp, 5 predicted proteins | sample KBSC44metaG_FD_92761 | JGI IMG/M metagenome (GOLD analysis project Ga0105239, IMG submission 92761) | Corn rhizosphere microbial communities from Kellogg Biological Station, Michigan, USA - KBS C4-4 metaG | ecosystem: Host-associated > Plants > Roots > Rhizosphere > Soil | place: Michigan, USA...
CCGGTACCCAGGATTCGACGAATACGCATCTCAATAGTCCGGCTCCGGACAATAACAGCGCTAACAATCCTTCCCTGGCCGATACGGCCTTTCAGCATGACAGTACGCATAGAAAGAAGGATTCCGTACGCTAAGATGGGCAATTTGTTTGCATAGTATTTTAAATCTTTATTTTTTTTTGCTGCTCGCAGGTTCTTAAGCTCACTTTCATGGATATTTGAAGATCTATTATAACTTAAAGGATTGAGTAATATTGATCTTCATAGCGACAGGGAACTGTTTAGACGCATAGCCCAAAGTGATATGCAAGCTTTTTCCACTCTTTTCCAGATTTATTCCAAAGCTTTATATTGGCATGCTCTTAAACTTATGCATTCCGAATTTTGGGCCGAGGAGCTGGTACAGGATGCTTTTGTTCAACTGTGGATGAAACGCTCGTCCCTTTCAGATATCGAGAACCCTTCCGCCTATCTATTCCGTATAGTTGCCAATAAAGCCTTAGACCGCATCCGCAGGCATGAGCTGGAGATAAAAATGCAGTATGTCGCTGCCAATGCCTTGCATAACGTGACCGGGGAAGCGCCAGGCAAACAGGATGGATGGGACTCTATCAAAGAGTTGCTAAATACGGCTGTCGAGAGGCTGCCGGATCAGAGGAAGCGTATTTACCAGCTCAAATACAAGGAAGGCTACAGCTATGAGGAAATAGCGGAAAAACTTTCCATCAGCAAGCATACGGTACGTAATCATATGGCAAAAGCCCTGGAGGACATCCGGTCCTTTCTTCTGGAACACAGGGACTTCCTACTGTTACTTTTATATATGATCGGTTATTTTTAAAATATTGTAACCACGATAGTACTTTTTGATCAGGCTATTCGTCTCCATTAAATCGACATTATGCAGCAACCCGACAATAAACTATATTATCTCTGGCAGCAATATTTGTCCGGACGTGCAACGGGACAGGAACTGAATGAGCTTATGGAAGCCATCGGAGATGCATCGCGGGATGATGAAAATATTCAGCTATTCCAGCAGGCCATGCAAAAATATCCGGCAGGGGCGGGGCTAACCGATGATACGCAGTCCGAAATGTGGAGACGGATATCCGAAAGAGCCGGCAGTGGTCGCCAGCCTGTACACCGGGTTCATTTTCTGCGCAAATGGGGATGGGCCGCTGCGGTATTGATCCTGCTGTGCAGCGGGGCTTACTTCTGGATGACGGCCCCTAAAGGACCGAAGACCGTTACCCTGGAGCCTCAGCCGGCAGATGTTTTACCAGGCAGCAACAAGGCCATCCTTACTCTGGCCGATGGAACCACCATCACTCTTGACAGCGCTGCTAATGGCGCCATTGCTCAACAAGGCAATTCGTCGGTGGTCAAGTTGGCGAATGGAGAGATCCGTTATGATCTGAAAGGCGCTGCATCCGGCGGAGTGATGTTGAATACGATGAGCACGCCCGCCGGAGGGCAATACCAACTTACATTACCTGACGGGACCCGTGTCTGGCTGAATGCCGCATCTTCCATCACTTATCCGGCAGCCTTCGTGACAAAGGAGCGTAAGGTAAAGATCAGCGGGGAAGCCTATTTCGAAGTGGCAAAAGATAAAGCAAAACCCTTTGTGGTGGATGTCAATGGGCAGGCTTCAGTGGAAGTCCTGGGAACCAGCTTCAATATCAAAGCGTATGCTGATGAGGAGGCGACCAGGACAACTTTGATCAACGGTTCTGTCAAAGTTCGTAACAACGCTACGTCGGTGGTCTTATCACCCGGTCAGCAGGGTGTTTCTTCGGACCGGCAACTTGCTGTTATAAATAATGCGAATGTGGAGCAGGTAGTAGCCTGGAAAAACGGCATATTCGATTTCAACGGCCTGGCTTTCCAGGCGATCATAAAGGATGTCGGGAGATGGTATGATATACGGGTGAAATATGAAGGTGAAGTGCCGGCATTCAAGCTGAAAGGTAAAATGGATAGGGGAGTGAAGTTGTCGGACCTGCTGCGTTTTATGAAAGGGTTCGGGCTCCAGGTGCGATTGGAAGGAAGGGTATTGACGATAAAACAATAAAAAAGTTTACTCCAATAAAAAAGCCAGGGATGTGGCAACATCACTGGCCGGCTGTTGTGGTAACGTAAACAAAAGTCCTGGAGGGACAATATTCAATTACCAAAACAAGACAAAGGTATGTCAAAATCCCCTTTTTGGGGCCGGCCGGCTCCCGGGAGCGCCTGCCCCTGCATCAAAGCTCTGTTAGTCATGAAGTTAACTGCGTTCCTACTCACGGCCTGCTTCCTGCAGGTCTCCGCCAGAGTTGCTTCTCAAAATGTAACGTTCTCCGGGAAGAATGTCAGCCTGGAAACGGTGTTCTCAGCGGTCGAACGACAGACCGGCTATCTGTTTTTGTACCGGGAAAATGTATTGGCGGAAGCAAAGCCTGTTACGATCTCGGCTTCCAATGAGCCGCTGTTACAATTCCTGGACGATGTTTTCAAGGGTCAGCCTTTGACCTATCTGATCGGCAGCAAGACGATCAACATTTCTCCACTGTCGGGATCATCGAATGATATTCCGGAGTCTGGATCTACCCCGTTAGTGTCAATTCCTGCACATGGCCGGCTGTTGGATGAGTCCGGCCGGCCGGTGGCCGGCGCCAATATTATGATAAAAGGCACAAGGACAGGTGTTGCCAGCGATGAAAATGGGTTCTTCAGCATCACTGTGAATGTGGGAGATGTAGTGGTCATTAGTTTTGTCGGGTACGAAACGAAAGAAGTCCGGATCTCTGCCCGGTCCCTTAAACCCGGAGAGACCCTGGAGCTTGGGCCTATTGCGCTTACTCCTTCTATCCGGGAGGAGAAAGGGGTGACGATCAACGGCGGGTACTATACTACTACCGACCTTAAAAAAACGGGTAATATTACTAAGGTTGGCGCCCGTGAGATCGAACATCAGCCGGTTACCAGCCCCCTCATGGCGTTACAGGGCCGCGTACCCGGGATGGATATAACGCCCAGCAACGGCATACCTGGCTCCTTTACCAAGGTCGTCATCCGGGGTCAGAACAGCATTTCCAATGTCAATGCTACCCCCTTATACGTTGTAGACGGCATCCCCATCAATTCAAGCAGCATTTCCAGTGATAATGTTGCGGTAATGGCCGAGACTAGCGGCTACGATCCTTTAAGCGGCCTCAATCCTGCCAATATCGAGAGCATTGAGATACTGAAGGACGCGGATGCCACCTCCATTTATGGTTCCCGGGGCGCCAATGGCGTCATTCTCATCACTACGAAGAGAGGCAATTTGTCCGGAAAGACCAACGTCGACCTCAGCTTCACTTCCGGGCAGGGACGGATCCCAAAATTCCTAAAGCTGTTGACCACTCCGCAATATGTGGCCATTCGCAAAGAAGCGCTCCAAAATGCCGGGCGTCCCATTGACGCACGGGATCTGGTGGTTTGGGATACTACCCGGTATACCGACTGGCAGAAGGAATTGCTGGGTGGTGCAGCCGTCATCACCGACCTGCAGGCGAATGTCAGCGGCGGCAATGCCTCCACCAATTTCCGTCTTGGCGGCAGCTACCATAAAGAAGGCACTATTTATCCCGGTGATTTTGGGTACCGTCGTCTGTCAGGGAACTTTAGTCTGAATCATGCTTCCCCCGATCAGAAGTTCAGGGCCTCCCTGAGCCTAAACTACGATGTGGAACCTAATAATGTATTGACGACCACCTTAGTCTCCTCTGCGACCACCCTGGCGCCCGATGCGCCCGCTCTATACGATTCTGCGGGTAACCTGAACTGGGAACATTCCACGTTCGGCAACCCCATGGCACGATTAAAAAAGGGCGATACCCGTCATAGTAATACGCTGATGGTCAATAGTGCCCTAAGCTATGGTCTCATACCAGGGCTGGCTCTGAAGGTCAACATGGGGTATAATACGCTCGACGCGAATTCAGTGATCAGGGTAAATACTTTTGCCACCATGGACCCGGCCACGATTACCAGCGATACCAGGGCCGCCAGCGAATTTGAAACGGATAAGAGGAGTGGGTGGATCCTGGAACCCCAGGTAACATACAATAAACAATCCGGTGAACATGAATTGAATATACTGGCAGGCGCTTCTCTGCAGGAAAATAACACAGCCCATCAATTAGTGTATGCTGACGGGTATACTTCCGATGTGCTGTTGGAAAGCCTGAGAGGCGCTACCCAAACCACTTACTATGTCGATGACAATTCGCGTTACCGGTACATGTCCGTATTAGGTAGAATAGGCTATGGCTATAAACAAAAATACCTGTTAAGCCTCACCGGCCGCCGGGATGGTTCCTCGCGTTTCGGTCCTAATCATCGTTGGGGTAATTTCGGTTCAGTTGGCGCCGCCTGGATCTTTTCGGAAGAAAATTTCATGAAAAATCTGTCCTTTTTGTCGCTAGGCAAGCTCAGAGGAAGCTATGGCGTCACCGGCAGTGACCAGGTAGGCGATTATCAATATCTCAGCACTTACCAGTTTACTCAGTATCAGTACCAGGGAGCTATCAGCCTGTACCCGGCCAAACTGACCAATAGCAGTTATGCCTGGGAACAGACCATTAAGCTCGAGATGGCGCTGGAACTTGGCTTCCTGGATAATCGTATCCGGCTGGAATCCGTGTTTTATCGCAACCGCTGCTCCAACCAACTGCTGAATTATCAACTGCCGGATATTACCGGGTTTACAGGGGTAACCCAGAACCTGAACGCAACCGTACAAAACACCGGGTTGGAATTCGTTCTGCAAACCGTCAATGCAGACCGTCCGAATTTCCAATGGCGGTCGGCCTTTAATATTACCATACCACACAATAAGCTGGTGTCCTACACCGGCCTTGCGCAATCTCCATACGCCAATACATATGTGGTGGGTCAACCTCTTAGCATCGCAAAGCTATACAATTATCTGGGCGTCAATCCCATCACCGGGCTGTACGAGGTGAAAGATGTTGACGGCGATGGAGTCTTTGATCTCAAGGACCGGACATTTATTCAAAACACCGGTCGCCGGTACTATGGAGGACTCAACAATACGTTCAGATATAAAAGCGTCGAGCTCTCCTTTTTCCTGTATTTCTCGCAGCAAACCTCCAGTAATGTAGTATACTTTACGCCCGGAAGCACCCCCGACAACATACCCCAGGAAGTGGTAGGGAATTATTGGCGGCATGTCGGGGATAAGGCAAAATATCAAAAAGCGACTACTGATTATAGCCTGCTTGCCGGTAACAGCTATACCAATTCCAGCAATGCCAGCTATGTCAGCAGCTCCTTTGTAAGATTGAAGACCCTTCTCCTATCGTACACCCTGCCGCCAGCCCTCCTGAAGAAGGTGGGACTTAAGGCCGGGAAGCTGTTTGCGGAAGGCCAGAACCTGCTAACCTTTTCAAGTTTTCCAGCACTCGATCCTGAAGCTAAAACCAGTTCATTGCCTCCCATACGGATGATCACCGCCGGTGTGGAGATCAAGCTATAAATCACATTTTTTATGAAACAATTCATATACTTTCTGTCCCTCCTTACACTTACAGGATGTAAACGTTTCCTGGATGTGGACCTGAATAAATCCCAGATCCCTACGGAAAAGGTTTTTAGCAACGATGTTACCGCTACCGCGGCAGTAACGGCTATTTACTATACCATCAGCGCGAACAGTGCGCTCAGCGGCTGGTCGTCAGGACTGGCCTCCCTGACGGGGCTCTCTTCCGGAGAATTATTCAATTACCCGCAGGAGCCTGACTATATAGCCTTCCAGGAGCATGCGATCAGACCTGACAACCCCTACATAGAACAGCTATGGAATTGTATGTATAATATCATATATCAGACCAACGCGGTGCTGGAGGGTATTCATCAGTCATCCGGTCTGTCTGCGGCTACAGCAAAGCACCTGGAGGGTGAAGCATTGTTCATCCGGGCATATACTTATTTCTACCTGGTGAATTTATTTGGCGATGTACCCCTGGCCGTGGAGACCAATTATCATAAGACCCAATCGCTGAGCCGCCGGCCTGTCGACGATGTCTATGCCCTGATAGAAACCGATCTGCTGTCTGCGCAATCCCTGCTTTCCAATGAATATATCACGGCTCAGCGTGCAAGACCCAATAAAGCCACCGCTGCGGCCCTCCTGGCCCGCATGTACTTGTACCGGCAGGAATACGCCAAGGCAAACGAACAGGCATCTTCTATCATCTCGGATCCTGCCTATCAGCTGACGGCTAAAGACAGTATCGACAAAACCTTTCTGATCGATAGCAAGGAAACTATCTGGCAGCTTATGCCGGTGTTTCCGTATACCAATACGCCGGAGGCGAATAGCCTTATTCTTACCACAATCCCGTATTATCATGCAGCAACCGATGCCTTACGCAGCCATTTTGAAGCCGGTGATCTCCGTCTGGGGCATTGGATCAATAGCTTTACCAGTTCAATCGGTATTTTTTACTTTCCCTATAAATACAAAAAAAAGGATAAGACTACCAAGGACCCTTATACCGAAGCTTCGGTGGCTTTTCGCCTGGCCGAGATCTATCTCATCCGTGCCGAAGCCCGCGCACACCTCAACGATGTGCCGGGTTCGCAATCCGACCTGGATGCCATCCGCACCCGGGCGGGGCTGGCCGGCACCGGAGCAGGCGATCAACAGAGCTTACTCATGGCTGTCGAATCCGAACGGTTGTCGGAACTATTTGTAGAGTATGGTCATCGCTGGCTGGATCTCAAGCGTACGGGCAGAGCCGTCAGCGTACTGGGCAACGGCATTACCGTCGACGATCTGTTATATCCTATCCCGGCATCGGAGTTTATTAAAAATCCTCATCTCGGTGAGCAAAATCATGGTTATTGAAACAAGTTATTATGAAACATATCATCTATCATACAATACTCTTTTTTATTTTCCTGGTGATCCCTTCCCTTGTGTTTTCCCAGGAGACAGCCGGTCTTCAGCTAAACGATACGGTGCCCTTCAACCCCGATGTTAAACGGGGTGTCCTGCCAAATGGGTTTAGTTATTACCTTTCGCGGAATATAAGTGAGCCCGGCAGGATCTATATCGACCTTAATGTAAAAGCAGGCTGTCTGCAGCAGGAAGAAGACCAGGCCGAGGCAGCCCATGTGATGGAGCATGTCGCTTTCCGGAGCAGTGTTCATTATCCTCCAGGGAAGGACTTCAAAGAGTATCTGAAGGCTTCCAGCATCAAATTCAACGCGGCTCCCGGCAATAAGCATATCACTTTTTATTTTACCCTGCCTGCGGACACGGCGATCATGGAAAATATCTGCCTGGTCTTCCAGGACTGGTTGTCCGGAAAATGTTCTTTGACGGATGGGAACCTGACAGCAGAAAAAAGTATTGTGGCTGAAGAATACATCGAAAGGACGAAAGGAGGCGTGCCGGCTGCGCCCAAGGCCATCAGCCTGATGCTGCAGCCGTCGAGGGTTTCTGAGAGCTACAGCATACTGGCTACCGGGGATTACCAGCAAAAGATCATCTCTGTGTCAAATGCGGCCCTCCGGCGATTTTACAATGACTGGTACAGGCCTGATCTCAGCGGGTTGATTGTCGTGGGTGATATCGATATTCCCGCCATTGAGCGCCTGGTCAGGAGACTGTTTGCCGGCTTGCAGAATCCCACAGTCCCGCATTCTTCTACCACGTACCCGATGGTATTGACCGGCAATAATCCCTATATCACCGACACACGTAGCTATGGAGGAAACAAGGATATCAGAATGGAGCTGTTCTTTTTGAAAGAGAGCCGGCCCAAAACTACTTATGGCGATCGTAAGTCGGTGGCCCTGGAGGAACTGTTCAACAGCATGATGCGCAGCCGGCTGAACGATCTGTACAAAGGCCGAAAGGGACAAACCCCTGAACAGGTGCACGGTGGTATCGGAGATGGCCTCCTTGGCCATACCTGGTTGGGGGTCCGATCGTTGAGCTTTTCGTCCACCTGTGAGAATGAAAAAAACATCAAAGCCTGCGTAAAGGCATTATTTACGGAGTCAGAGCGTATACAACGGTATGGATTCAGCGAACAAGAGCTGGCCAATGCGAGATCTGAACTGCTGGCTTCGCTGTCTTCCGCAGAACCTGAAAGCATATATGAAGAAGGCAGAAGGTACAGTGATCATTTTGTTTACAAGGAGGCGGCGCCTTCCTGGGCCCTGCTGCGTCAATTACAGAAAAAATTCCTGTCTGAGATCAGCCTGGAGGAAATAAACCAGGCTGCCCGGGGGTGGATGACGGCTCAAAACCGGCATATCGTACTATGGGCGCCGGGAAGAACTGAGCGGCAGTTGCCGGATGAAGCTACTGCATTGTCCTGGCTGCAGGCAATACAGCAGGGGACGCTTGCCAGATACGAGATCAGCAAAAAGAGGGAGGTGAGGGTCAATTTCGATTCACTGTACCGGATACCCTCACCGGCAACCTACACCCGTCAGGACTTTAAGGGCGAGATTGTACAACTGCATCTAGCCAATGGGGTTACTGTAATCATGAAGACTGCCAACCCTTCTTCCGGCGACCGGATATTTTTAGAAAGCGCAAGACCTGTAGGAGCGGGGGGATATGCAGATGGTAAATATTTTTCCATGATCAAAGCGCCTGAACTGGTGCTGGAAGCCGGGCTGGGGGAATTGAGCAAGGATGACCTGGACATATATAAGGAAGAGCACAAGGTAAGATCAGGGCTGGAGATGTCTGAACAGGAGACCAGGATCACCGGAGGAGCTCCCAGTGAAGAATTGGAGACGCTTTTGCAGCTGACATACCGTTATTTTCTTGTCCCGCGGAAAGATAGTGATGCCTACACGTTTAAAATGAATTCAATGTTTCAGTGGGCCAATCAAACAAGGAACTTTGTTTCCAGGGAATTGAGCCGGCAGGCAGGATATCGTCTGCAAATGGGGTGGGCAGCATACTCTCACCTATCCCCGATGGAGGTAAATACTATTACATACGATCAATGCCTGGCAGGATATAAGACCTTTTTTTCCAACCCACGTGAATTTACTTTTGCATTGACGGGCGTACGCGACGTAGCAAAGACCATTGCGCTGGTGACAAAGTACCTGGGTAATCTGCCGGTGAGAAAGGAAAATCCTCCTCCTGCAGCTGTCATTAGCCCAAAGAACCCTAACTTCCATATAGAAAAGACCTTCATCAATAAAAGTTTAAGAAAAGGAGAGGCCGAAGTCTTACTGATCTATGCGGGTTACCATCTTTACTCCGAGAGAGAAACAGTAAAGCAGCGGATCCTGGGCAAGGTTATGGAATCCATACTCCACAGGAGACTGCGGGAAAAGGAAGCCGGCATTTATAGTTTTTTCAGTGCCGGCATGCAGGCGCAGAAAGTACCGGGCCGGGATGCAGAGAACTGGTGCGAGTTCAGGATCAAGTTCCCGTGCGACCCCGCCATTCATGAGCGGCTTATCCGGGCCACCGAAGAGGAAATAGAATTGCTTAAAAAGGACGGCCCTGCACGGGATGATTTTGATTCCGCCGTCAGGGAGTGCAAACAGTACTGGCTGTCATCCGAGCTGAGCGACGGACAAATGACCGCCATACTATTACAGCGTTATCAAAATAAGCAAGACCTATCCGACTTGTCAGATAGAGATGCGGCGTTCAATTCCATTCGTCCTGAAGATATTCAACAGGCAGCCCGGGAGTATTTGGTAAAAAATGGCTATATCCGTTATGTAGAGTTGCCGGAAACGCGCTAACAGGATTGAAAGACAAATGTTTATGAAGATGTAGTAAAAGGCCCCGTCATGATATGCCCCCAAAATGTTAGACACAATTTGGGGGTATTTTTTATTATGATGCCAATTCGTTGCCGATGGTAAAAAAGAACCGGCTGCCTTCGCCAGGGGTCGACTCAGCCCAGATCCTGCCGCCATGTAATTCTACGATCTTTTTGCAATGAGCCAGGCCGATGCCGGAACCATCGTATTCACTGCGGGTATGCAACCGCTGGAAGATGATAAAGATCCTTTCCAGGAATTGAGATTCGATGCCGATGCCATTGTCCTGTACAAAAAATTTCCAA
>Ga0105239_10010979_pt1 | contig 10112 bp, 9 predicted proteins | sample KBSC44metaG_FD_92761 | JGI IMG/M metagenome (GOLD analysis project Ga0105239, IMG submission 92761) | Corn rhizosphere microbial communities from Kellogg Biological Station, Michigan, USA - KBS C4-4 metaG | ecosystem: Host-associated > Plants > Roots > Rhizosphere > Soil | place: Michigan, USA...
AAGTTGTCTCCTTATGCTTCTTTAAACTTTTAGAAACTTACTATCCTAAATGTAGTTAGAATTATAACCGATTTTCCGTTCGTAAGCGAGTCACAAAATCATTTCGAGCCGCAATCGTTCTCGGGTGGATGATTAGGTGCTTATCCATGAGGTAGGAGATCGTGGAATCCAGTATATATAACATCGTTAAATCCAAGGTTTCACAATGGCGGAAGTCTAATGATGCGGTCATTTTCTGGATATATAGAGGATTCCGGGTATTGCCTTCAATCTTATCGGCTATAAAGACAAGCTTTTCCACGATATCCATGCCTTCTCTTCCCGTTGTATGGTAGCGAATAGCATTTAGGATTGTTTGGTCATCAATGTGAAACTTTTCTTTAACAAGCTCTGCACCCACAAAAGGGTGTAAGGTATTCGGCGTGGAGCGGTCTAATTCGTCCAACTCAATACCAAATCGGTCACATTCCTGGAATAATTCGCGAGAATTCATCAGTTTGGCACAATCGTGTAAGAGTGCTGCGATGGCTGCTTGTTCTTGAACCGCCAGAGGCAAGTGAAATTTTTCGGCGAGTTCGGTCGCTTTTTCATAGGCTCCCAAGGAGTGAGCCAGGCGCTCCGGGCTTAAAACACCCTGTAACCATTCTTTGGCTTCAATGAAATCGAACTGTAGAGTCGTGATAATGACCTGTTCCTCGCTTAATGTTTAGCTATTTATGTTATCTATTTTAAGACCTAAAAAGTCTTTCGTACTAGTAACTCTCAACTATATCTTGAAATAGTTCCATGTTTAATCATTTCTGTTGCAATCCTTAATAGAAAGCGCGGACTTTCTTCCATCTCCTCGAATATCTTCTACCCAAGTTGACGGGAAGGTCTTACACTGAGATAGATAGCCTTGAGCAAGGCCAAGCGTTTTTGACTGCTTGATGACGAAGTCAGCCTATACAGGGGAATAACCGATGCCTGATGAAAGCCTTCCAGAATTTGATTCGTCGATGACGAGTAAATCACCCGTGAAGAAACCATCTGGAAATGCGACTTCAGGACCGAAGGACGCTCGCCGTACCAGTATGGCGGATCCCATTCATGGCTTGATTCATTTTGATCGCAACGATCCGTCTCATAATCTTTTATTGGCTGTTACCAATACATTTGCTTTTCAACGTCTTCGTCGAATTCGTCAAATGGGCTTGGCAGAGTTCGTTTTTCCCGGGGCAACTCACTCCCGCTTTGTTCACAGTTTAGGTGCGGCTCATTTAATGATCCAGGTGATTGAGCATTTCAATCGCTCATCTGCCGGGCGTCATCTTTTGGAAGAGTTCTATCCCGGTACCCAGATTCCGTTGAGTCGCCTTCTTTTATTGAGTGTTTTAGTTCACGATATCGGGCACACGCCCCTATCGCATACCTTGGAAGATATCCTGGATCTCCAGGCTCAAGGGCTTCTGCATGATGAATATTGGAATCGGAAAATTCTGTGTGAAGATCCGGAGATGCTCAAAATCTGGAAACGCTTTGATCCGAAGATGGGTGAAACCTTGCTCAAATTTATGGGTGATGGCGCTCCTAAGCACTTTTTAGCGCAGTTGGTTTCCAGTCAGCTGGACATGGACCGTATGGATTACCTTCAGCGCGACAGCCACTTTTTAGGCGTACAGTACGGTCGGGTTGAAGCGGGCCGTATTATTTCAAGTTTGGAAATTGCGCATCTGAAAGACGGTACACCGGTTGTTGCTGTTCGGGAAGAGGCGGTTCCGGCGATTGAGCACTACTTATTCGGCCGTCATCAAGCCTATAAAATGGCGCTCCACTCGTTGGATAAAGCTTCTGAAGCTCTTTTGAAGAAAGTATTACAGCGTTTCGTCTGGGCGAAGCAAAATAATATTGAAACCGGCGAAGCGGCACCGGAACTGTTTCAGTTGATTAGCAACGGGAAAGAGCTGACGACGAAGCAGTTTCTTCGTATGGATGATTACTATTTGTGGGAAGCCATTAATCGCTGGTCTTGTGGATCGCAAGACCCCTTGCTTGCAGAGTTGGCGAGCCGGATGCTTCGGCATAACCTCCTCAAGTTTGTGGATTTATCCAAATACAATTGGCAGGGTGAAAGTATTCGGGATGTGACACCTGTTTGGGAGAAACTGGTGGCCCACTATGAAAAACGGAAACTGTCGATAGAGTTTTGTTTTGAGGAAACGGCTGTTGCGGCGAAACCGATGTATCAACCGAAAGAAAGTCGTGAACCGATTTGGGTTCGTACTTCTCGGGGGAATGTGGTGGACTTGAGAGATGTTTCTTCCTTCTCCCTGTCCGTTAAACCGCAAACCAATTTGAAGCATTTGCTTTTTGTTTGGGATCGGGAAGCGCTTTTAGTTTTGATTGATGCCTTGGAAGAATACCTTCCGTCGAAAGATTTAGCCTCTTGGGATGAGGAAGAGGAAGGGCTTACCGATTTACCGGGCAGTTTGTAACAGTCTTACCAAACGAAACGGCCCTTTGATAAAAGTCAGTGACAAGGACTGACATCCAGTGTGAAATAGATGGTCGCTCCCTGATTCACTTGTCCCTCCGCCCATACCTTTCCTCCATGACGGTGTATGATCCGTTGCACGATGGCCAGACCGATACCGGTTCCCGGAAATTCGTCAGTCTTGTGAAGGCGCTGAAAAGCACCAAATATTTGATCGACATATTCCATATCAAACCCAGCCCCATTATCTTTTACAAAGTAAACCTCCTTGCCCTTCAGAGATCTTTTACCCATTTCAATACATGCAATCGCACTATGGTTTGTAAATTTCCAAGCATTCAAAAGTAAATTCTGAAGAGCAATTTGCAATAAGTTTTTGTCTCCTTGTACGATCAATTCTTTCTCGATCCGAATTTCCAGTTGGCGTTGAGGTTCTTGTTCTTGCTGGTTAGAAAGAATTTCTTGCGCTATTTGGCTCAAATTCACCTCACCATACCGCATATTGGAACGGGTCAGTTTGGATAAATTCAATAAATCATCAATAAGTTGAGCCATCAGCTGACTATTGCTCCGAATCCGTTCAAGATATCCTTTTTCATTATCATTTAACTTGCCAGAAGCTTCTTCTAAGAGTGCCTGACTAAATCCATCCAGTCGTCTCAAAGGGGCGCGGAGGTCATGAGATACAGAATAAGAGAAGGCTTCAAGTTCTTGGTTGACGACTTCCAATCGGGCTGTTTGCACTTTTAAATTTTCTGTCAAAAGGCGATAACGCTTCTCACTCTCCCGGAGCTGTTTTTCTGCTTCGCGACGTTTTAAACGTTCTTCAGCTTCCTGTAGCTCCTTTGTTACAATCTGTTCTAATCGGGAAAGATGATTTTTCAAAAGATAATTGTGGGCACCGGCTTTCAAACAAGCCACTGCTGTTTCCTCTCCGATTTGCCCAGAGATGAGGACAAATGGAATATCTTGTCCACTTTCTTTCAAAATTTGCAGTGCCTGTATACCGTTGAAATGAGGCATCCGATAATCCGAAAGGATGATATGCCATGGTTTTTCCGCAAGGGACTTTTTTAAGGCCTCCGGTGTTTCTACTTGTTCTGAAATAACATCGTATTGTCCTAAACTGAGTTCCCCCAGCATTAATGCAACATCTTGCGGAGAATCTTCGATGAATAACACATGCAATGGAGGTTTTAATGAATTTTTATTCATTTCAAAGAGTTCCCCTTAATAGCAAACCGAGGCGGTTCGTTAGTTTCTAGCCAATAGTCAACCAGTTTTCTGATCGTTTCCAGAAATTTGTCGAAATCGACAGATTTTCGAATGTAACTATTCGTACCCATTTGATAGCTGGCATAAATGTCCTCTTCTTGCCGAGAACTGGTTAACACAACCACGGGAACCATCTTGGTTCTTTCATCCGCGCGAATACGTTGTAAAGTTTGAAGTCCACCGAGTCGAGGCATTTTTAAATCCAGAAGGATCAAATGAGGCATTTCATTCAAATTCCGCCCTTCATAAGAGCCTGCTCCAAGAAGGAACTCCAAAGCCTCAACGCCATCCCTCGCTACAACGATTTCCTCTATGGGGATACGGTTAATCTCAAATGCTTCCAGTGTAAGTTTCTCATCCCGTTGGTTGTCTTCTACCAATAAAATCCGCTTTGCAAGCATAGTTCACTTCAGTGTCCTCATTCCTTAATTATGCAAGTGTAAAATAGAACGCTGCCCCTTGGTTAATTTTCCCTTCCGCCCAAACCTCTCCTCCATGACGATGGATGATCCGTTGAACGGTTGCTAACCCAATACCGGTTCCTGGAAATTCTTCCATTTTATGAAGACGCTGAAAAGCACCAAACATCTTATCAGCATACTCCATCTCAAACCCGGCACCATTATCCCGAACAAAATAGGTGGGCTTATCGATTACAGGCATCATGCCAAACTCAATTCGTGGATTACTAGTCTTACCCGTAAACTTCCAGGCATTGCCTAAAAGATTCTCCAAGACTGCCCTTAAGAGATGTTCGTCACCATTTGCCACAAGTCCCTCTGCTGCCACGAATTCAACAGAGCGCTCAGGCTCCTGTTTCTGGAGCTCTTGAACAATGTTTTTTGCCTGATCTGTCAAATTGACCGATTGCCGATTCAAGTCACCACGCGTTAAACGAGAGAGATTTAATAACTCATCAATCAGTTGAGCCATACGTTGACTATCACTTCGGATAAATTGGAGGTACTCCTGTCCCTTCTTATCCAGTGTATCCCTATAACTCCTGAGGAGAAGGTTACTGAATCCGTCAATGCTTCTCAAGGGTGCTCTCAGGTCATGAGAGACTGAATATGAAAATGATTCCAGCTCTTTATTCATGGCTTCCAGTTGAGCCAGTTGAGTGGTTCGTTCAATAACCCGTTGCTCAAGTTCATCCGTTAACTTCAGGTTTTCTTCCTCAATGCGTTTGCGTTCGGTAATATCGTGACGAATAGCGATATATTGGTAAGATTTTCCGCTGGCATCCAAAAAAGGGACTATTGTCGTATCGACCCAGTAGTAGGTACCGTCTTTTGCTCTATTCTTAATTTCGTTTTTCCAGACGTTCCCTGAAGCAATGGTTTTCCACATGTCAATAAAAAATTGATGAGGATGATGGCCTGAATTGATGATGCGGTGGTTTTGTCCGAGTAATTCTTGCTCGGAATATTTTGATATTTTGCAAAATGCCTCGTTTACGTAGGTAATGATTCCCTGTCTGTTTGTAATTGCAACAATAGTCGATTGGTTTAAGGCAAATTTAACATCTTTTAGCTCTTTGACAGATTCTTCCGCTTTTTTTCGTTCTGTCAAATCACGGGTAACTTTTGAAAAACCTACAAGTTGCTTCGTATCGTTGTAGATAGGGGTAATGAGCACGCTGGCCCAAAACTTTGATCCATCTTTGCAAACTCTCCAGCCTTCATCTTCAAAGCAGCCCTGTTTTTGAGCGATCTCTAGTTCGTAATTAGGATGTCCGGCTTGAATGGCTTCTTCCGTATAGAATAACGAAAAATGCTTTCCAATAATCTCTTTGGTTAAGTACCCCTTGAGGTGCTCTGCTCCTGGATTCCAGGTTTTAATACAACCCTCTAAATCTAACATGTAAATAGCATAATCTTTAATGCTATTTACCATCAGGCGATAGCTTGTCCAATTCTCATCATGCTCAGCTGTGTAAAGCTCGGTTGGTATTACCTCTGTTGTCATAATTTAATACCATTTTTCTCTCTACAATAAACTAAACGCTAATTATAACGCTCAATATCAGAAGTCACTTATCAATCAATTAAAACCGAAAATATACCAGGTTAATAAATAATACTTTTAACCTTCTTAAATTGAAGATATCCTAAAAACCTCGCACTGCCAGATAGCCTTTTCTTACTTTTTCGACCTATTGTTAAAGACCGTTGCTTACGCATGGCTATTTTCAAAATAAAATTGCGTTCACTTTGATTTTTGGAATCTTCCCCCCTTGCCTGTCATTTCGGGCGTTAGTCGCGGCATCCAGAGTGAAAACCAGCTTTCTGGATGCTGCGACTTTGCGCAGCATGACAATAGGGTGCTAATGGGACAATGTTATTTCAGGAACTTTTCCGAAAAGCCCACTTTAATAGAGTGTTGCCATGTTTTGAGACATCGAATATAATTTCTAGTGCAGTGCAGTCATTTTTTCATGACAAAGGAGCCAATTCATGGCCGTTAAAGAAAAAGATTCTCGTTCTTCCGAAGAAATTGCTTTAGATGAGCGCCGTAAGGTCTTAGGGTTTACCCTCGATAAAATCGAGAAAGATTTTGGTAAAGGCGCCATTATGAAATTGGGCGATCGTCAGGTCGTCAATTTAGATGCGATTCCTACGGGGGCTTTATCCTTGGATTTATGCCTCGGTATAGGCGGTTTACCCCGCGGCAGAATTGTTGAAATTTACGGGCCGGAATCGAGTGGTAAAACGACACTCACATTAAGCGTCATTGCAGAAGCTCAAAGACAAGGTGGTATCGCGGCTTTCATTGATGCCGAGCATGCCCTCGATCCAGAATACGCCAGCAAAATTGGTGTTCGGATTGATGAACTCTTAGTGAGCCAACCGGATACCGGTGAGCAAGCTCTGGAAATTACAGAGCAATTGGTTCGCTCCGGCGCGGTGGATATTATCGTTATCGACTCGGTTGCGGCTTTGGTCCCCAAAGCGGAGATTGAAGGCGAAATGGGAGATTCCCACGTCGGTTTGCAAGCGCGTTTAATGTCGCAAGCGTTGCGGAAATTGACTGCCATTGTCGGTAAAACCCGCACGACGGTTATCTTCATTAACCAGCTGCGTCAAAAAATTGGTGTGATGTACGGCAACCCCGAAACCACTACCGGGGGTAATGCACTCAAGTTTTATGCCAGTGTGCGTCTGGATATTCGTCGGATTGAAACCTTGAAAAAGGACGGTACCGAATACGGCAACCGCGTGAAAACCCGGGTCGTGAAAAACAAAGTGGCTCCTCCTTTTAAAGTCGCTGAGTTCGATATTCTCTTTGGAGAAGGCATTTCTTCCGAAGGTTGTGTATTGGATGTTGCGACTGAGATGGAGATCGTCAAAAAGTCCGGTACCTGGTATAGCTACAGCGATGAAAAAATTGGCCAGGGCCGTGAAAAAGCACGTGATTTCTTGAGAGATAATTCAGAAATCATGAAGCGGATTGAGGTTGAAGTGCGTGCAAAAATCGCAGCGACTCGCCAGGAAGCAATCGAAGCCCAAGCACAGCGCCGCTTGGCAGGTCCGGAGACATTGCCTCCCGCTATTCCTGTTTTGAGCGAATAAGCGTTCACTTTTTTAAAATCATACAGAGCAAACCCCCATGTGAATTCACATGGGGGTTTTGTTTTTTAGGTAAGATGAATACTGGTCTTTTGATTAATCATTAGATTTTTTTTTGTAATCTTTGCCATTTCTTCGTCATTCCGCGCTTTAGTCGCGGAATCCAGGGGAATTCTGGATGCTGCGACTAAAGCGCAGCATGACGGACTTACGAAAGAGATTTAATAGAAAAACCTCACCCAATATTAGAAAGATTAGGTATTCATGTCAGGCGCAACTTCAGACACCATTCGTATCCTGTTTTTTGGGGATTTGGTGGGCAGACCTGGACGAACGGCCGTTAAAAATTATCTGTCTCGTTTACGTGAATCGGATGCAATGCCCGATGTGGTCATTGCCAACGGTGAAAACGTATCGCACGGCTTTGGCTTACTGCGTAAACACTACGATGAGCTACGCGAAGCAGGTGTGGATATCTTCACCGGTGGGAATCATATTTGGGATCAAAAAGAAGTTTTTTCCTATATCGATTATGCCAATCTGTTGCGTCCGCATAACTTTCCTGTCGGTTCGCCCGGTCGGGGGGCAGCCATTTTTGAGGTTCGTGGACATTCTATTGGCGTCATCAATCTGATTGGCCAAGTCTTCATGGCGAACTACAATTCGCCTTGGGAACAGCTGGAAGAAACCATTTACGACATGCTGGCTGTTACGCCGGTTCTGTTTTTGGATTTTCATGCCGAGGCCACTGCTGAAAAAATCGCCATGGGTTGGCAGGCTTCTAAATTGGGCGTAAGTGCGATGGTTGGCACGCATACTCATGTTCAGACGGCCGATGCCCGTTTGCTCAATAATCGTATGGGTTACATTACCGATGCCGGGTTTAATGGGTCTTATAACAGTGTTATTGGGATGCACGCCGAAACCTCGCTACAACGCTTAAAAACATTGATTCCCCAACGGATGGAAGTGGGACCCGAGGATATTCTCCAGGTGAATGCGGTTGAATTTGAAATTGATAAACGCAGCGGGTTTTGCCGGAATGTGCGTCGTATCAATGAATTGATTACCCTCACTGATGAGTAGAAGCTAAATATAAGTAAAGCTCTGCTATACTTGTGGTTTAAAGTGTTTAAGAGACGCTAAAGAGTAAAGAGGTGGCAGGTAGGTTTAATAAGCCTTTAAGCTCATTATTGCAACCTGAAAATGAGAAGGAAGCAAAATGATAAATGCTCATCAATGGAAATATTTTTTAGAATCAAGGGCTAATCCATTTGACGTTGAAGAAATTTCCCATAGCTTTGATTCAACTGAGATAAGAATTTGGCATGAGTATGAAAATGACTCTCATCCAGTTGGTTTCTTTGCTTCGAGACACTTGGATGTTCTCACAGATCCAGTACTTGTCGATTTTAGGGCGAGGCAACTGGTAAATGTATTAAACGGGGCTGCTTTGCTTTTGGATTATCCAGCAACATTGTTTCTTAATGGATTATACAAAATTAAAGGTGGGGCTACTGAAGGGCCGATTTATATTGAAAAAACTCTTTCTGCTAAGCCTGGAAGTCGGGACAGTTTAAGTGATTTTGAGCGAACATTGCACACTTCATTTAATACTGAAGTAAACTCAATGAAATTGTCAAAATTAATTCTTTTGGCCAAATCAAATCCTGACGTGAGTACCGTTTTTCGGCAGCTAAGTGAATACCCCTTAGAATGGGTCACTATGTACCGAATTTTTGAAAAAGTTCAACTTAATTTGGGTAAGGGCAGGGTAAACGAAATCGTTGACAACAAAGAACTTTCAAGATTCAAACGAACTGCACAAGATCCTGTTCTCTTAGGAGATTTAGCAAGGCACGGCGCTTATAATAATGATACTGAACCAAAGCCAATGGGTGAGAATGAAGGTAGAGTTTTTGTCATGAATTTGTGTAAAAAGTGGATTGAGGGCATAGTACCTTAGTGACTGCTCTGTAGAGAGCTAGAATAAATAGTACTTAGAGGATATTGTTTGGTGAGCGAATGAATTTGCAACTTTCCGTGCTCGACCGAGAGCCGTGACTTCTAAAGTTCTGCCTAGTCGGCTCTTGCATCCTGAAACCGTTCAGCTATTTGAGTTTGCCATTCGTCTTCTGTTAAGTCAGGCAGAGATAAAATCCAGTTTCTAATTCCTTGGACTTGCTCGTCATCTTTAATTATGTTCCTTATTTGTTCCAAACGTCCAGAGTCTATAACATTTGCTAGGCAACTTACGTCCCAATGGGTGAAAAAACCGCAGGGTGGAAGCTTTAGCCCAAATTTTTCATTCAAAGGTAATGGTTCTAAAATTCGAGGATATCGAAGTGATAAACCTATTGCAACTACTTCACAGGAGGATAAACATGTTGTTATGTATGAAGCTAAAGTGCTTTCTCTAAAACGTGGACAATTGGAGAGGTTTAACGCTGTATAGCTGTGGCTGCCACCCTTAGTATGTACAAAATCATTAAGTGAATCGTACGGTGCCTTAAGCAAGGATTGATATTGGAACTTTTTATCAGCTTCTATAAAATAATTGAGCTTAAACAGCTTGCTTGTTAGCTTTTTGAAATAAGGGGTATCATCGCTGCCTTCTATCCAGCTGTCCATTTTTTCCTGCTGCTCAGAGTCAGGCAATGTTGAATAACTTAAGTCTAGGGCGTGTCATTAATTAAGCCAAATGACAGAAGAGGCTAGAAAAATCGCACCGAGGAACGTTTTAGCGAGTTTGTCGTACCGGGTTGCAATGGCTCTGTACTGCTTGAGTTTGGCAA
>Ga0105239_10010980_pt1 | contig 10109 bp, 10 predicted proteins | sample KBSC44metaG_FD_92761 | JGI IMG/M metagenome (GOLD analysis project Ga0105239, IMG submission 92761) | Corn rhizosphere microbial communities from Kellogg Biological Station, Michigan, USA - KBS C4-4 metaG | ecosystem: Host-associated > Plants > Roots > Rhizosphere > Soil | place: Michigan, USA...
GCTCGCCGATCGCGCAGTCGAACACGGGGTAGTGCTCGGTCTTGAGGTGCGGCGCCCCCACGACGCCGCCCCTCTCGTCGATGTACGCGACGATCTCCTCGACCTCGCGCGGCGCGTACCCGAGCTCCCCGAGCGCCATCGGCACCGTCTTGTTGACGATCGTGATCTCGCCGCCGCCGACGAGCTTCTTCGACTTGACGAGGGAGAAGTCAGGCTCCACGCCGGTCGTGTCGCAGTCCATCATGAAGCTGATCGTCCCGGTCGGCGCCAGCACCGTCGCCTGGGCGTTGCGGAAGCCGTGCACCTCGCCCACGTCGAGCGCCTCGTCCCAGGCGCGACGCGCGCCGGCGAGCAGGTCGTCCGGCACGGACTCCGGGTGGTCGATGTTGCCGACCGCCGCGCGATGCTTCGCGATCACGCCCACCATCGCGGCGCGGTTCTCGGCGTAGCCCACGTGCGGCCCCATTCGCTGCGCGACCTCGGCCGACTTGCGGTAGGCGCGACCGGTCATCAGCGCCGTGATCGCCGCCGCGTACGCGCGGCCCTCGTCCGAGTCGTACGGGAGCCCGCGCGCCATCAGCAGCGCGCCGAGGTTCGCGTAGCCGAGGCCGAGCTGACGGAACTTCTTCGCGTTCCGGCCGATCTCGGGCGTCGGATAGGACGAGTAGCCGACGAGGATCTCCTGCGCGAGGAACACGACGTCGACGGCGTGCTCGAACATCTCGACGTCGAACTCGCCGTCCTCGCGGCGGAACTTCATCAGGTTGAGCGACGCGAGGTTGCACGCCGAGTCGTCGATGTGCATGTACTCGCTGCAGGGGTTCGACGCATTGATCCGGCCCGTGTTCGGCGAGGTGTGCCAGGAATTGATCGTCGTGTCGTACTGGACGCCCGGGTCGGCGCACTCCCACGCGGCGGCGGCCATGTCGCGCAGCAGCCCGCGCGCGTCGACGGTCTCGACGACCGTTCCGTCGGTGCGAGCCGTGAGGGCCCATTCCTTCCCCTCGGTGACGGCCTCCATGAAGGCATCCGTGACGCGCACCGAGTTGTTCGCGTTCTGGTACTGGATCGAGGCCCAGTCGGGCGAGTCGAGCGACATGTCATAGCCCGCCTGCTCGAGCACCCGCGCCTTGCGCTCCTCGCGCGCCTTGCACCAGATGAACTCGTCGACGTCTGGATGGTCGATGTCGAGTACGACCATCTTCGCCGCGCGGCGCGTCTTGCCGCCCGACTTGATCGTCCCCGCCGACGCGTCGGCGCCGCGCATGAACGAGACCGGGCCCGAGGCGTAGCCCCCCTTCGAGAGCTGCTCCTTCGACGAGCGCAGTCGCGACAGGTTGAGGCCCGAGCCCGAGCCGCCGCGGAAGATGATCCCCTCGCGTCGGATCCAGTCGAGGATCGACTCCATCGAGTCGTCGATCGAGAGGATGAAGCAGGCCGAGCACTGCGGCGTCTCCTCGAAGCCGACGTTGAACCACACCGGCGAGTTGAACGAGGCGTACTGGTTGACGAGGATCGCCTTCAGCTCTGCGTGGAAGGTCTCGGCTTCCTCCTCCGACGCGAAGTAGCCGCCCTTGCGCCCCCAGTCGGCCACGGTGTCGGCGACGCGGCCGACCATCTGCTTGACGCTCCGCTCGCGCTCCGGCGAGGCCATGCGGCCACGGAAGTACTTCTGCGCGACGATGTTCGTCGCGGTCTGTGACCAGAACTTCGGAAACTCGACGTCGCGCTGCTCGAACGCAGGCCCGCTCTTGCCCGGGATCAGAGCGTCGCGCGTCTCCCACTCGATCTCGTCGAACGGGTCGCGTCCGGGAATCGTGAAGTACCGCGGCGGCGCGACGCTCGCGGTGTCGTCCACGACGCTGTTGACGATCTCCGCGGTGTCGTTCGGCTCCGTCTGTGGTGCCTGCCTCGCGTGCTTCGCCGTTGCCATGCTGTCCTCCCGGGCCGAGTTTTCCGTTACGCCGTTCGATCCCTTGCTGCTCTGCGCGAGGCGCGGGGGAGCGCGTCCTGCGAGCGGACCGGGCATGCTAGGACGCCGGTCGGACGACACAGAAATCGCGCAATTTGCAGGAAAATCGCGCGACCTTTCACCCCGGGATTCTAGCGGTCCGGAGGCCCGCGGCCCGTCAGCGCCGTCGGGCGCGAAGAGCGGCGGCCGCAGCGCTCAGCAGGAGCAGCGTCGCGAGCGTTGCGAGCGCGAGGACAGGGTAGGGGAGACCGGCGCCCGCAGTCTCGGCCTCCGGCGCGCTCGCCAGCCGGACGGGCCCGTCGTGCGCGCGAGCAGGTCCGCGCGGCTCGGGTTTCGGGGCATTGCGGCTCGCCGGCGACCCAAGCCCTGGCGCGGGCGTCGCAGGGCTCCGCGTCGTCGCCGGCGGGGCTGCGGCCGGCTCGCGCGCGGGGGCCCGAGGGCCGGTGGAGGAGGCGGGTGGGCCGTTTCCGGGGTCGCGCCGTCCACGTTGCGCGTACGCGAGCGCGCGAGCGATGTCCTTGTCGGCGTCCGAGTACTGCAGGACGTCTTCCGGAAGCGCCCGGATCGCCGCGCGGTAGCACCCGAGCGGGTACATGCCGTCGATTCGTCCGCCCGAGTACCAGTCGCGAATCACTCGCTGAGCGCATGCGTCGAGCGGGCCGGCGCCGGCCGGCGCCGCAATCGTCAGCGCGGCCGCAACGACGGCCGCGGAGACGAGCGGCCGCAAGAAGGGCATCTCATGCCCGTACCCCGATTCCGGCTGGGGAAACGTCGCGCCCGGTCGTCGGGCCGGGAGACGAGCTATGCCGGGCCGGGAGGACCGCCGTTCCGGCGGGCCTGCGCACGACGGCTGAGGTACCCCGCACCGCCTGCCGCGAGCAGAAGCAGGGCGAGCCCGCCGAGAACCAGGAGCGGGATCGGCAGCGACGAGGGCCCGGACGTGTCGACGCCGCCTCCGGCGATCGTCTGCTCACCGGTCCCCGACGTCTCGTCCGGCGGCGTCGTTGGCGAGGTGGGTGTCGTCCCGGGCGGGTCTTCGCCATTCGTCCCCGTCGGTGCCGGGCCGCCCGACGGCCCCGGGTCCGGCTCTCCCTGCCCGGCGAACGCGAGTGCCCGGCGGATGTCCTCCTCGGCGTTCGAGTAGTCCTTGACGTCGACCGGGAGGGAGCGGATCGCCTCGAGGTAGCAGTGCTTGGGGAAGATCTGGTCGACGCGGCCGTTCCCGTACCAGTCGTCGATCACCTGTTCCGCACAGGTCTTCGCGCTTGCGACGGGCACGAAGGAGAGCGCCGTCAGCGCCGCGATTGCGGCCAGCGCTGTGAGGAAGGGAATGCGACGGAAGAAGACGTCAGGCACGAGTCATGGACGGATGGTGCGGGTGAGTCTTCCCACCCTCCGTGGGTCGGCGATCAGGGAAGGGTAAACGATGTGTAAGACGCCGTTCGCGGCAAGGCGCGAGGCTCCTGCGGCGCCAGCGGCCCATGGTAGCCTCGCCGCGGCATGGACGCGGTCCCGCGACCCGGACGCGTCGCGGAGGCCGTCCTTCTCGGGGCGCTCGGCATCCTGCTCGCCTGGGTCGTCCTCTTCGGCGGCGGCTCCCACGACGGCGCGCTCGCGACGGCGGGAATCGTCTGCATCGTCTGCGCCGCGGTGGGCGTCGCGGCCGCGCTTCGTGGGGCGTTGCCGCTGCCGCGGCTCGACCGCGCGGGGACGACGACCTTCGCGGCCGTCGCGGCGCTGACCGCCTGGGCGGGCGTCTCGATCGCCTGGTCGATCGCCGGTGACCTCTCCTGGGCGTGGCTCGCGCGCTGGCTCGTCTACACGGCGTTCCTCACTCTCGGTGTGCTCGCCGGCGCCCTGGGCGGAGGGGCGCGGCGCGTGGCGGCCCTGCTCGCCGTCGTGCTCGCGGCTGCGCTCGGTTGGGCGCTGCTCGGCATCGCGATTCCCTCGCTCTTTACCGACGGCGACCGCATTGCGCGCCTCCGCGAGCCGGTGGGGTACTGGAACGCGCTCGCTCTCCTCGCGGACGCCGCCGTCGCGCTCGGGCTCTGGGTCGCGCGCGGACCGCGTGCCACCGCCCGCGTCGCGGGGTCGCTGCTCGTCTTCGCCGCGGTCCTCGTCGTGCTGCTGACGCAATCTCGAGCAGGCGTCGTCGGTGCCCTCGCGGTGCTCGGGCTCTGGATCATGCTCTCGGACGAGCGGCTGTCCGACGCGCTCCGGATCGTGATCGCCGCGGTGCCGGCACTTGCCGTCGGCGGCTGGGCCTTCACGCGGGCCGCCCTCGTCGAGGACGGCGCTCTCCGGAGCGATCGCGTCGCCGACGGCCGCGTGTTCGCCGTCCTGACGCTCGTCGCCGCCGCTGCGGTGGCGCTCGTGGCCTGGCGGGTTTCGGCCCGGCGCGTCGTGGACATGCGTCGCGACCTCGTGCGCGGCGTGATCCTCGGCACGTGCGCGCTCGCCCTCGTGGCGGGCTCCGTCGGCTTCGTCGCCAAAGTGGGAGATCCGGTGACCTGGGTCGACTCCCAGCTCTCACGGGGGGAATGCGTCAACGAGCCCGGGCGCCTCACGGACCTCTGCGCGAACAACAGGCTCCAGTGGTGGGGCGAGGCGCTCGACGTCGCCGCCGACCGCCCCGTCGGCGGCTCGGGCGCGGGCACCTTCGCGCTCGCGCGACGACGCTACCGCGAGAGCGCGACGCCCGTGACCGAGCCGCACAGCGTCCCGCTCCAGCTGCTCGCCGATCTCGGCCTCGTCGGGCTGGGCCTGGGGCTCGTGGCCGTCGGCAGCGCCTTCGTCGGGGTTCGTCGTGGCCTCGGGCGCCTCGCCGGCGGCGACCGGCTTGCGGCGGTCGCGCTCGCGTGCCTGCTCCTCGCCTACGTCGTCCACGCGGCGCTCGACTACGACCTCGACTTCCTCGCCGTGACGGGCCCCGCGCTCCTCGTCCTCGGCACGCTCCTCGCCGTCGGTCGTCCCCGCGCGGCGCTCAGGGCTCGCCTCCCGGGTCTCGTCGCCGTCGCGGCCGTCGGGGCGGCGGCGGTCGTCACCGTCGCGCTGCCGCGTCTCGCGCAGGGTCAGGTCGACCGTGCCTTCGCCGCGATCGACGACGGCCGCCTCGAGGACGCCGTCGACGCCGCCGACCGTGCCCGGATGCTCGACCCGCTGTCGCTCGGGCCGCTGCAGGCGCGCGCCCAGGCGGCGGACGCGGCGGGGGACCGGGCAGCGGCCGTCGCCTGGTACGAGGAGGCGACCCGCCTCCAGCCGGAGAACCCCGACACCTGGTACGAGCTCGGCCTCTACCACGCGATCGCGACGCACGACCTCTGCGCCGCCTATGCGGCGTTCAACCACTCGTACACCCTGGATCCCGCATCGAGCCGCTGGACGCCTGGCGGGCCGTTCGACGTCGCGAAGGACGCCGTCAACACCGGCGCCTGCGAGCGCTGATCCTCTCGCTCAGCCCCCGAGAATCAGGACGGCCTGCGCGCCGTGAAGCTGGCTCGGCCGGACGCCGTCCAGCGGGCCGACCACCTTCACGCCGAGATCGCGGGCGAGCCGCTGGGCTTCCCCCTCGAAGCCCCGGCGGTACATCACGAGCGACGTGACGTAGGCCTGGCTCGGCGCGTTCGCGACGAGGCCGATCTTGTAGCCCTTCCGCGTGACGCGCGACGCGGCGGCTGCGGCGGCACCTTGCCGGCCGTTCCCGTTGAGGACGACGACCTTCACCTTGCGACGAGGAAGCTCGGCGGGTGCGATCCTCTGCTTCGCAGGACGGGCCGTGGCCGGCTTCGCTGCGGTCTTCGTCGCTGCCGGCTTCGAGGCCGTCGAGCGCTTGTGCCCGGCGGCGTGGGGCTTCGCGAGCAGCGCGCCGCCGATCATCACGAGCAGGACGAGCTCGACCGCCGCGACGGCGGCCACGACGAGCGTGGCCGTGCGCCAGGGGCGGACGGCGAGCTCGACGGATTCGAGGCGGATCGGATGGTCCACGACGCGAACGAGGTTCGCGCGCGGGGCCGCTACTCCTTCTGCTCGGCCGCGTACGTCGCGGCGATGCCCTCGGCGAGCGGGACGGAGGCGGTGTAGCCGAGCTCGCTCGTCGCCCGCCTCGTGTCGAGCACGCTGCGCTGTGCGTCGCCCGCGCGGGACGGGCCGAACGAGGGCGGCGCCTCGACGCCGACGGCGCGCTCGCACAGCGCATGGAGCGCCGCGATCGTCGTCTCGATACCGGTCCCGACGTTGAACACGCCGCCGTCGTGCTCCGCCGCGAGAAGCAAGGCTCGGACGACGTCGTCGACGTGGACGAAGTCGCGCGTGATCGAGCCGTCGCCGAAGATCGTCGTCGGCTCACCCGCGGCGAGCCGCTCGAGGAAAATGGCGACCACTCCGCCCTCCAGCGCAGCCGACTGGCGCGGGCCGTAGACATTCGCGAACCGCAGCGCGAGGTGGCGTGTACCGAAGATCCGGTTCCAGCCGTCGAGGTAGACCTCCGCCGAGCGCTTCGCCAGCCCATACGCCGAGACCGGGAGGAGTGGGGAGTCCTCGCGCGCGGGCCCGTCCACCGAGCCGTAGATGGCGCCTCCGGTCGACGCGAGGACGAGCTGCGCTCCCGCCGCGCGGGCCGCCTCGAGCGTGTTGACGGTGCCGACGACGTTCACCTCGGCGTCGAAGCCCGGCCGCTCCATCGAGGTGCCGACGTCCGCCTGCGCGGCAAGGTGGAAGACGACGTCCGCTTCGATCTCGAAGGGCTCACGGATGTCGTGTGGACGGAACTGCGCCGCCGCGTTCACGTACTCGCGGCGGCCCGTGCTGAGGTCGTCGAGCACCAGCACGTCGTTCCCGCGGGCCACGAGCGCGTCGACGAGGTGCGAGCCGATGAACCCGGCGCCGCCGGTGACGAGTGCGCGCATCGCGGCAGCCTACTCGGGTTAACGTCCTGCCGATGTTCGTCACCTTCGAGGGTCTCGACGGCTGCGGGAAGACCACGCAGGCCGTCCTGCTGGCGGATGCGCTTCGGGGCGATGGCGTCGAGGTCGTCTCGACCCGCGAGCCCGGTGGGACGCCGCTCGGCGAGGCGATCCGTGATCTCGTCCTCCACGGCGGCCACGTGGCGCCGTGGGCCGAGGCGGCGCTGTATGCCGCCTCGCGAGCGCAGCACGTCGACGGGGTGATCCGACCCGCGCTCGAGCGCGGCGCGACCGTGGTCTGCGACCGCTACATCGACTCGTCGGTCGCCTACCAGGGCGTCGGACGCGGGCTCGGGCTCGAGGAAGTGCTCGCGCTGAACCTCGCCGTCGTCGGCGGTCTCCTCCCCGACCGGACGGTCCTCGTCGAGATCGACCCCGAGACGGCGGCCGAACGAGTCGGTTCCAGCGGCGACCGGATCGAGCGGGACGGGATCGCGCTCTGGCGCCGTGTCGCGGACGCATATCGGACTCTCGCGGAGCGGTATCCCGAGCGCTACGTCGTCGTCGACGGCCGTCGTTCCGTCGCGGAGGTCGCCGAGGAGATCCGTGACCGTCTTCGCTGACGTCCCCGAGCAGCCCGAGGCGAAGCGGCTGCTCGAGGCCGCGCTCGCCGACGGCCCGGCACACGCCTACCTTCTCCACGGCCCCGCGGGAGTCGGGAAGCGTGCGGCGGCACGGGCGTTCGCCGGCGCTCTGCTCGGCGACGCCCGTCGCGTCGACGCGGGGATCCACCCCGACCTCCGCGTCCTCCAGCCGCTCGGCGAGATGATCCGGATCGACGACATCCGCGCGCTCCACCATGACCTCCACATGCGTCCGTTCGAGGCCGATCGCCGCGTCTACCTCGTCTTCGACGCGCACCGGATGAACGAGGACGCGGCCGCCGCGCTGCTGAAGGACCTCGAGGAGCCGCCCGCCTACGTGACGTTCCTCCTCGTCGCCGACGAGCTCGGACACCTGCCCGAGACGATCCGCTCCCGTTGCCAGCTCGTGCCCTTCCGCCGACTGTCGCGCGAAGCGGTGCAGTCCTGGATCGCCGAGCGGGCGCCCGATCTTCCACCCGACGAGGCCGGCGTGCTCGGCCGCGTCTCGGGCGGGCGCCTGGACAGGGCGGCACGGCTGCTCGAGGATGCGGCCCGCGCCCGCCGCGCCGCGCTGCTCGCCGCCGCGCGCGGCGCCTATCGCGACGAGCGCTTCGACCCCGCCGCTGCAGCGAGCGTCGTCCTCGAAGGGGCGAGAGTTCACGGAGCCGTCGCGCGCAAGCACGAGCAGGAACTGGTCGACGGGCTCGACCTGCCGCCGCGCGAGGCCGAGCAGCGTGTCCGGCGCGCAGAGTTCGGCGCCGAGCGCGCGGAGCTGCTCGCGGCGCTCGACGACCTCGGCTCCTGGTATCGCGACCTCGTCGTCGTCGCGAACGGGGCGGAGAGCGCCGCGGTCAATGCGGATCTCCTCGGGGAGCTGCGCGAGGACGCGACCGGCGAGGCGGGCGCCCGTGCCGAGGACGCGGCCGGCGTCGTCCGCCAGGCGTGGCGCGAGGCGGAGGAGCTCAACCTCAACGCGTCGCTCTTCCTCGAGGCGCTGTTCGTGCGCCTGCGCCGCTCCTTCGTCTGACTGGAGTCAAACCTCACCGGTTCGAGGGATGACGTTCGGCGGCTGGCCGCCGAGGAGGGAGGGGAGGCACGGTAGTCGTGCCCTGCGGAAAGGAGACCCCGTGAAGAGACTCGTCCTGGCAGCGGCGTGCACCTGTGCGCTCGCCGTCCCCGCGATCGGCGTCGCAGGCAATTCCGGCGACGGCAGCGAGTACGGCACCCAGCCCGGCTTCGCCGTCGCGAATGCCAATACCCAGTGCGCCGGCCATGGCGCCTTCGGCTTCTTCGGGAAGGACCACAACCTCGCGGGCGGCGCGAACGGCTACCAGACCGGCCTGAACAACGCGGGCCTCTGCGGCAACCGGCAGGGAAACCTGCCCTAGGCCCACACCGGGCGAGCGGTGTGGCTCCGGCGGTTGGTGCCTGCCGGAGCCACACCGCCGCACCTCCGTGTGAACGGAACCGCCGATTGCCGGCGCGCTCTCGGTCGTCGCGGCGGGCGCGGGGATCGTGTTCGACGAGCCTGACGAGGACGAACGGTCGTCAACGGTGTCGGATCAGCGGTCGACCACGCTGCCGTCGAGACCCCGCGTCGCGCAGCCGGGACCGCCGCCCGCGAGCGGCTAGAATCGACGGCCCGCCGACGTAGCTCAGCTGGTAGAGCACTTCACTCGTAATGAAGGGGTCCCCGGTTCGAGTCCGGGCGTCGGCTTCTTCAGGGACGGTGGCGGACCTCAGTCCGAGGCGTCGGGAGGGAGATCGAGCTCGAGCAGGTCGAGAAGCTCGCCGATCTCGTGGCCGTGCTGGGCCTGATGACGCATCGCCGCTTCTCGGTTGACCTCGTATCGGTTGCGCCGACCCACCCGTTCGATCGTCACGAACCCGGCTTCGGCGAGATCCGCGACGATTCGCTGCGCAGCTCGCTCGGTGATCCCGACCATCCCCGCGATGTCTCGTGTTCGCGCGTCGGGGTCTCGGGCGATGCAGAGGAGCACCTGGGTGTGGTTCGTGACGAACCGCCACGGTCTGCCGTCTCCGTTCGAAACATGTGACATACTTTTCGTATATTTGTTTTCGTGGTATATGTGTCAGGTCTAAATGTTCGCATATCATAGCGACTAGGAGCGACGAGATGTCCGACCTCAACGAGGCGACCGCGAAGGAGACCCGCCGAGTGACAACCGGATCGGACGGCGTGGCAGTCGTCCGGACGGACGACGCGACGCGGATCTCCATCACGGCGGATCTCGACATGCATACGGCCCGCCGTGCCCGCTCGATCATCGAGTCCGTCTGCGAATCACGCCCGTCGAACGTCGTCATCGACCTGTCGGGGCTCGAGTTCGTGGACTCTCACGGGCTCAATCTCTTGGTGGATGCCCATCGGACGCTGACTGCCGCAGGGTGTCGGCTCGTCTTCGTGCCGCCTGCTGGACACATCAGGCGCGCCTTTGCGATCACGGGTCTCGATGGGCTCTTCGCCGTTCGCGCCGACGCCTGAGCGCCCGGCGGCCGCGAGCGACCGGCCCACTACGCGCCGAGAAAGCGGGCGCCGAGCGTCGTCGCCAAGGTGCGGTGGGCCGTCGA
>Ga0105239_10010981_pt1 | contig 10109 bp, 6 predicted proteins | sample KBSC44metaG_FD_92761 | JGI IMG/M metagenome (GOLD analysis project Ga0105239, IMG submission 92761) | Corn rhizosphere microbial communities from Kellogg Biological Station, Michigan, USA - KBS C4-4 metaG | ecosystem: Host-associated > Plants > Roots > Rhizosphere > Soil | place: Michigan, USA...
ATAATGCCACTATTACCCGTTAGCAGGCCTGGGTCAGTACTATTACTCGCATCCAATGACCAGTATGCCGATCCGTTTTGCCATTCAAGAGTGGTGTGGTAAAAGATTTGTGCAATCCAACTCGCTTGGTCCAGCCACTTAACATTGTTGAAAACACGATATGCTTCCAGATAAACTTCTCCTAAACCTGCTAGGCCGTGAGCCAATGTGAAGTCAACCAAAATCGGGTTTTGGGCAATGTCAGTTAAGGCATCTTCAGCGAGCTTTTTGTAAAGTGGCACTCCAAAAAGCTCATAAGATTTGATGAATACTAGGAGAATACCGGGCAAACCTATGGTGTGGCTCCAGGTGTCTATAGCGGTTGACTTTGGTGGTACACTGTATATATAATGACCATTTTTAAGTTGGAATTTGGACTTAAGCCAGATCAATGCTTTATTAATTGCTGCCATTAATTCAGGATTTGTTAGAATGGTTGTTGAGATAAGTAAGAAATAGATGACTCCGGCAACACCGTTCGAAAAACCGGTACATATCTTCTTTTTCCGATTTTGGATCACATAAATGGGCCAGGTTCCGTCGCTGTTTTGGCCGTTTATTAGGACATCAATATAATCTCGCAGCAACCCATGCCAAAAAGTTTCCTCCAACTTGTCACGGCATTGCAACAGTGCTAAACCTTGACCTGCTATTCCGTCCGAGATATTCAATGCTCGTTGACTTTGGGCGAAGCATTGTTTAATATGGGATGTGTTTTGGTCATTGGCTGGCAACAAGGCAGTTTCCATTCCTGACACGATAGTTACAGCCAATCCCGCAGCTCCTTGATAAAAACCTGGCGTTATGGTCGTCAGATTCATAAGGTAATTCGTTTGAATAAAATTCCAGGAGCTCATATAGCCAACGAGACATGGCTCAATATTGAATCCACATGCCTTTGCATTTGATAATAAGTTTAGTACACCGGACATCCCGTTGTATAAACCGCATTGAAAACATTTTGCAAGTTGTTCATTGCCGATAATCGGGTCCCGAACCAATGACTGGCACATCCAGACATTTTCGTTATTCATCAGCAACGGGTTTGCAAGCCCCTTAATAGCCCTATTTACTAATTGCGATAAATTTACCATGTTAGGCTTTCGTTTATATGGATCACAATTCACCCTTTGATCAATCAGGTCTATCTTAAAATTTTTCAAAGCGTGACTTATTGAATCTAAGTTTGGCCTTTTTTTTCCATTGGCATCCAGGCAAGCAGCAATTAGTTCAGCTATAATCTCGTTCCCTATGAAGAAAAGCAAACTTTCTTTTAGCTTGGCGTGAGATCGTAGATCAAATTTTACTGGAGGCAACCCCGAAAGGAAAACAATCATAAGCGCACCTAAACCAAAGATGTCTTCCTTTTCTGTAGGTACTTGTCCCGAATATTGCTCGGGTGACATGAAACCTGGTGTTCCCAATTTGAAAGGTGGAGATGGCTTCTGCGACACCTGTGAATACGCCAACTCCATGTCAATTAAAAATATTTTGTCCTTTTTATCGATCAGAAAATTAACCGGTGTCAAATCCCTGTGAACATAACCTTTCCAGTGAATAATTTTTATAATATTTACGATGCGTTCCAAATAATCTATTAGAAGGGATTTTTTTGAAAGCGCTAAATTCTCCCAGCTTTGGCCCTGATAGATTGTTGAAATCATTTGGTCAAGAGAAACTCCTTTTATATATTCCATTACTAAATAGGTACTTCCATTTTCAGAAAAAACTTCAATAATCCCCGGCATTGGCACAGACTCTTTTAGATCACCGTGTAGTTCACTTTGCCATAATAATCTGTCTTGAATATCCCTTTGAGAATCGTCAGACCACATATTGCTTTTGCCTTCTTTAATGACGCAAGTCTTTATCTGGAATAGTCCTTTTATAAATAGTCCTTTTATCACATAACCCTTTGCATCGGCTTTTATAATGCTAATTGGTTTATATTTTTCATTGAGGAGCTTCTTCGGCTTTGAAATAGCGAGGTCATTGATGTCAGAAAATGGCCACTTTACGTAGCGTTTGAAGTCAGAATGCCTGCCGTTTTCCAATAATCCTTCACGTTTTCTGTCCTCGATTCTATCTTTGCTACCCATCATTACGGCATCGAGATCGGTGTGGTGCGTATACAAAATCCCTTTCAGGTGAAAGCTCGTTGGTATTACTGGCCCCTTAAACAATTTGGTTAGCTCGATAAGCCGTTTAGCTACATGCAATGCTTTTTCATCATCACTTGGGTATATAATTATAATCTTTCCCAATCTAGCGTATCCCAAATTTCCATCACACAAATACTTTGCTACTTCCCTATCACGTGGAATTTTGAAAGATACGAGTTCCTGTTTTAACATTGGAAGCACTAGGTTCAACAGACTATCAAGTTGAGATCTGATAACTGAAATGTCTAAAACCCAACCTTGTATTTGGTCAACCACACCAACTTGGATATAATAGTCAATAAAAGTGTAGTTGAAATCATAGATATCTAGCAATTGCGAATACTCGTCAATCCTCGCGCAAGGAGTTTCAATGATCAAGTTGTCTGTATTGAGCATGTGATTACCAGTTTCTTTCAGTCAAAAATATTTAATGGAAAGGGCCGTGATTATAGCCTCTCTTGTTTATGTTAGAATTGAATTGGCTACGCGATCTTTGTGTTGTTTAAATGCTTGGTTGTTCATTTTTACCCCTGCTAATGCGAGATAAGTAAATATTATATTAAATATTAAGTGCTGCGGCCATTTCATCACTCTTAATATTCCTCCACATGTGCAAGGCTGCTTACTGTGTGGAATGAGAACAATCACCATGGCAACATACGTCGTGAATACTATCATTAATATCAAGGAGGCAGTGAGGCCTAGGTTTCTTTTTGAGGGAATGAAAAGTAAAAAAGACACACCAATTTCGACTAAAGGGAGTAGTAACCCTATTATTTTAGGCAAGTAGTATAATAGTAATTGGGACTTCGGCAAGAACGGGAATTGTAGTATGTCAGATTTAAAAGTTTGATAGGTTATTAGTTTTATCAGACCTGTATACAGAAATAACAAAATGAATAACGAGCATATTATCTCTACAATGGCGTTTCTTTTCATAAAATATATTTTTAAATATTTCTATTTGTATCCTGTGATGCATTTATTTTATCGTAAATCTGTTATGGTGTTAATGATATTTTGTATTTTAGTTCCTCCAATAAATACTGCCGATAGTTTTGCCACTTTATCATAAATTACAATGAACGGTGTTGAACTAGGCTTGAAATGCCTGAATATATAAAACTCAAAGTCCCTGCCTAATACAATGTTTTGGTAGTTGTATAATTTGTAGTAATTGTAAAATATTTTTAACCTTTCGAACGGATCACTTGTCAGCAGATACACTTTGGTGTTTTTGAAATGAATAATATTTTGAAGTATTTCTTCCGTTTGTTCCTGGCAATGTTCGCAATCTGGGCTGAAATACATGATAACAAACGGCATTCCCCTCTCAATATATTTAGTATTAAAAACAGTAATACTATCAATCAATTGAAAACTAAAATTTGGCAATGATTCTCTTGAGGACTTCTTTTTTATGGTAATGAATACAAGTATGCTGCCGATGGATGTCAATAGCATTATTGATAATAATAGGAATCTTTTCATGATATTAATTATTGGTAACGTAGGTCAAGCTTTGCATCAGGGGTCTTATTCGAGGTAAGTGACTTTAGTTGGTCCGCTTTATAAATTAATTCAATAAGAATTAATCCGAGGTATGCCTCTATTATCATTTTCGGTAGTTGGTATCTGAGCACTGTTGGAGCAGAAAAGATACCAAATAAAAAAGTGGTGAGCCAATAGAATATTACCAATTGAAAAGCTCTGTTTGACTTAAAATCTAACAATGTATAGATTTTTAAAATTACGAAACCTGACATTCCAAGAATGAGTAACACATTTAGTATCGATAGAACTATCGGATATGCGCTGACTGAATATATTTTTTTTGAAAAACTTCTGATTTTGGTTGATTTATAATCAAACCAGTTTTTTACCTGTGATGATACAGAGTCTTTTCCACTATTGTAGGTTCCTAATAATTCTGTTGGCGGCAAGGCAAAAAACTTTAGTCCCACTTCTCCAAAATAGCGAACAAACGAGACAGGATGTCTTTTTATAAGGAACGTGCCGTATTCTTCAAATATCTGGCCCATAGAAGCCCATCGTGTAAGATAAGGAGTAGTAGAATCCTTTTCATATTTCATTTTCATATACCTTTGTAGTGGGCTTGATGAATACCACAAATAATAGTATTGTATGATACTATCTGGCCTAATTTTCATCTTATTAATGGAGTCTAATTGATGAATGACAAATTGATGAAGAGGAAGCAAACTTGTCGGTGGAACATCTCTTGAATATTGATCTCCAAGATGTCTATACATGATAAGCGCGTTGCTTGCTACTTGCCAGCCTGAAAATGGAGAAAATTCCCAGTGACCTAACTGTTTGCGATATTGATTGGATGTATGCCATGTGAATCCGACTAAAATGAGTATGCCCAGAATAAATGCCTTGGTTTTTACACGCCAGTCTATTTTGGACATTACTATAATTGGAGTTGTTACAATAGGGTAATAAACAGCATAATACCGCAATGAAAAAAGAATGACGAGTAACCCAATTAGCCAATAGACCTGGATTGCTTTTGGATTGAAAATATGCCATATCATGAGAGTAAACCATATGGTAGTTAGTGCGGTAAAAATACCATCACTGAGTATATAGTTACTTATACTTAGGATCAAAGGGTTTAAAATATAGAAGAATAGTCCGACATATGTAACTAGCTTTCCTGGTTTTAAGAAATACAGAACTGTGAAAAAGAAGTAGAAAATTGCAAATTCTATCAGTACAAACTGAAATGCAACCACTACAAAATCAGAATGTGTGAAGACACTAAATAATCGAAGAATCTTTGAATACCCAACTGGCCAAATGCTGACATTTAGGTTTCGGTCGGCTGCGTCGATGTAGTAAAATGAGTCATACATAAAATTTGCATATGGGTACATCATTTTAAATAAAATGAATTCAATCAAAAGAGTCCCAATCATGAAAATTAAGAAAGCTCTGTTTTGAATGAAAACGAAACTCTTGAAGGATGCTTCCGGTGTGGGCCATTCGATACTTGGAATAAGCCTTTTAAAATCTATTTGTTTTCGGTGCGATGTTTTTTTCTCTTCATGATATTCCTGCTCTGTATTAATTTCCCAAATATTTTGTTTGTTATCGATTCCTGCGCATATGTTGTCCACGGCAGTCATCGCTGTCAACATGGAGTGGTCGGCATTGTTGTATTTGTGCATGCCATTCCGCCCTATTAGGAAAAGATTTGTGAACGTATCTGTAAAGGCGCGGATCTTATCAAAATTATTATAGGTGCCGAAATATGCTGGATAGGTTTTTTCCATCCGTTGTACTGTGGCGTCCAGGACATCCTCCACCTGCGCTAGCCCCATCTGTTCCAATTCTCGTATGGCGAACTGTTTCACAGTCTCGTCATCTTGGGCCCAAAAGTAGTCCGTTTTATTGCAGAAATATTCCATACCTATCCAGGTTGTTTTCGTGTCTTTCATCATACCTTCTCCCCAGTTATTGTAAATCATAAGTCTCCCAGCCTTTACATCTCGCTCTTGGATATAGATCCAATTATCTTTAAGTTCCAGCTTTTCATATACACCCCCTTTATTGCGGGTAGACAACTGTCGCAACAAAATACCTACATTTATAAAATCTCTGTATTGCAATCCCGCAGCTATCTTCTTCACTTCGTCAGGAGTTGTTCCATCCATCGCGCCAATGAGATCCTGCACCGGCATAGTCGAGAAGACATATTGGCCCTCCCATCTACTCGAATCACCTGTAACACTGTCGATTGTTGATACCGATGTTATGATTCCGTTCGTCTGGCGAATTTCTGTAACCTCCTTATTTAGGTACACTTTTCCACCCATTGTTTGGATTTGTCGTGCCACCTCCTCCCATAGCGCACCTGGGCCCTTTTTTGGATATAGAAACTGTTCGATCATGCTGGTTTCCGTGGACTTCTGTTCCAGGTCAGTGCCGCGCCGCTTTCGAAGGCTTCTGACCGCCTGGGCAATAGCTTTGTTCAGCGATACACCCTTAATTCTTTGAGCTCCCCACTCTGCCGATATTTCTTTGCATGCCACGCCCCATACCTTTTCCGTATAATCTTTAAAAAAAAGAAGATAAAGCTGTTTTCCGAATTTATTAATAAGAAAATCTTCAAGACTCTCTTCCGGCTTACGGGGAAATAAGCGTATGAAACAAAATGATAATAACACTTTTATAGTACAAACCAAGCCAAGCGTGCGCAAAGTGTCTAAGCTCAATTGTATCGGGTAAGCAAAGAACTTGCGGAGAAAATAGATCCGGGTGAGCCGTCGTATAACTAACATTACCTTGTCAGGATCATTTGTAGAAGTCTCACTAGATGGCTGCACATTACGTACCTTATTTTGGTAATAGATAGTCGAATCTTTACCCTGTAAAGGATACAATTTCAACCACCAATCCATAACTCTGTCTGACTTGGAAAAAAAACGGTGTGGCCCCATATCCATCCGGTTCCCTTTATAGTTAATTGTCTTTGATATCCCTCCTATATCACCACTTTTTTCGAGAATGATTGGGCATATATCGGTCCTCTTTAGCAACTCATATGCGGCTGTAAGGCCAGCGGGCCCAGCACCTATGATGATGGCTGTTTTTTCCATGGTCTATTAAATTTCCGGGGTTATAGATAAAACGCTCAATTTTTGCTTTTTTCCCAATACGGCCATCTCCAATTGGTCGGCGAGAAGCATAGTGAAACCTGCAAGCAAAATCATTGGAAAAATCTGGTACCGTATAACTATGATATTTGCAAACACACTGAAGAAAAAGTTCAATATCAATAAGAGGCTTATGATTGCAATAGAAATATTCACTTGCTTCGATGATTGCTTCCATGCTTTCCTGCGAATAAATAAGAAAACAGATAAACCATAATAGAGATTCAATAAACCGAATAGTGGTGTAAATATGAATAATAATATCCCTTGTACGGACAATGATACGGCTTGAATTTTGACGGTTGGGAAGTCGAACCAATATGCACCAATAGGCCAAATCTTCTTAGATCCGAGGTTGTATATCTCCAACTTCTCTAATGGAGGAAGGAAATAATTTTTCGTGTTTACAAGCAGGTAGTAGCGTGCGAAAGCCAGGGGATGTCTTGTTATTAAAAACCTTCCATATTGACCAAAGATCGGAGCCACCAAGCCCCATTGCTGAACACTACCGAAGTCGCCCGTTTTTCCATATTTTTCTTTCATGTACTGCTTCAATGGCGCTTCCGGTTGACGTATGAAAAAATTTGCCACGTATGAAGCAAGTTGATCTTGCGGGCGGCTGGGAGAATTAAAGTAGCGACGGGCAATCCTATCAAGTTCGGCTGTTTCAGACGTTGGAAATGCCAAGCTATCTTCTTGGATAAAACCTCGCATGTATAGCGCATTATTACCCCATTGCCAGCCACCCAGGATAGGCGGAAATTGCGCTGTACCGGTCATTTTTTTTGAGGCATTTGAGGAGAAAATAATAAAAGGAATGATTATGAGGAGCCCTGTAAAAATGCCGGCAAGTTTATTTGATATTTTTTGCCTGGACATAATGAAAGCAATTGTCGCGATGATTGGATAATACATCGCGTTATATCGAAAAGTAAATGCTATAAAGAACACTATAGATACAACAACAATCTGGTAAGGTTTTGGCTTGTGAATGAGCCATAACAGCTGAGTAAGCCATAATATGCTGAGACTTATGAAAATTGCGTCGCTTGTTACATAATTGGCGATGTATAGTGAGAGCGGGTTGAAAAAAAGGAAAAGGCATAGAAATGTTCTCGTTTTACTTCCCGTGGTAAAGAAATAGACAATTGTGTGGTAAAAATAAAGCGAGGTAATTCCCAATGACATATACTGAAAAAAATTGAGCGCTGTTGCAGAATGGGTAAACCAATGAAATAGCAGTAAGAATTTAGAATAGCCGATTGGCCAGATATTCACATCCAGGTGTGCATACGCTGCAAAGATATAACTGTAACTATCGGAAAAGAAATCTGGATATGGATATAGGATTTTGAACAGGACAAACTGGCATATCATAAGACCAATCATCAGCAGGCTAAATATCTTATTGTCATAGAAAAGATATTCAGTAAAATTTTTTTGACTGGGCGCCTGTTTAATAATAACTCCCGGATAATACGTGGGCTGGTTGCCAGCCGAGTTCCCGGCTGTGTACTGAGTTGCACTCATGCAAATAAGTTTTTTGCTATTTTAAAAAGTAAGGGTACACATGCAAGATATCCCCGGCTGTAAACATATTCAAGGTGAACATTGGTGCGTTTAGGGTAAATTATGGTACAGCTAAATTTTATTTGGGTAGCCCATGCAAAATGTTCGGAATAGTATTCTCATTTATGGCTCCCTCATAGGTGGTTTTTAGTTTTTTATGTTCGTCATAAATCATTATGTAAGGTGCTGTATTCGGTCTCATCGCGTTGTAATATTCGAAGTAATTGTCATTACAAAGCTTTAGGTTTTTATAATTCACTTCTTCTCTTTTTTTAAATTTTTGTAATCTTTCAAAGGGATTTGTTGTAATGATATAAAATTGAATTTCTTTGAAACTATCTATGTTTTTGATTATGTCTGCTGTTTGTTCCTGACAATTTTTGCTGTCTGGACCAAAATATACCATCACAATGGGTTTCCCTTTGGAAATGCGACTCGTATTAAATACGGTTGAACTCTCTGTCAAGACGAGGTTCAAAGAGGGTAACATAGTTTTTTCCTGGCTCTGGAAAGTACATCCAGAAAATGACATAAATAGTAGATATAAAATGAACCGTTGCAAGTTATCTATATGCTTTAGCAGGTTCAAAGAAATTTCTGGTAAAATCAGGTGAAATTATGGTTGCGCAAATGCCTTCTTTGCTCATTATAATTTGGAGACGGTAATCAGTAGGAGATATGCCCTTCTGTTCTTTGAACTTCTTGGCGAAGTGGCCTCCAGAGCTAAAGCCATGCCGATAAGCGACCTGCTTAACGGTCAGTTGGAAGTTCACTAAATCCTCTGTAGCTCGTTCTATCCTCAATTTCAGCAAATAATTGTGTACAGTGAACCCTGTTGTTTTTGAGAATATTTGTCGGAATACTTTTCGATCCAGTCTGACATCCTCTATAAGGCGGTCAATAGAGATGCTCTCGGTATGGTGAGTATCAATATAATCAACAGCTTTCTGGACCTGTGCGGTCTCATACGGAGTGTAAACACCTTTAAGTGGCATAGGTATGGTATTGATGTAAATAAAATATGGTTATTTTCTCAACCCCAGTAGGAACAACCCATTCCGAATGACCTTATGCCTAAGGAAGCCTACGTTGAATTTTCAACGTATCCGTCCTGAGCTGTTCCTTTACCAGGTATATATGGGATTGCTAATAGATCAGAAGTCTTTCCTTAACCTTATCGCTATTAAAGAATTTTCCGGAAGTTTCATGTCCGCCCGGATCTCGTTGGCGGCGTTCTTCGTAATCTGTTTTAATTCTAGTCCGTCATCGAATCTATACGCAATTTATATTCTCGCAATGTCCTCATCAAGGCCATCTTTGTCCCGGCGACGGCCTGACTGCTTAAATCGCGCATTGCAGCCGGTATTCGATCGGAGTCATCGACATAATCTCCTTAAACCTCCTGCAGAAATGACTCTCCGTCTTGAACCCCACTGAACTGGCCACGGCTTTCAGCGGATAACCTGTGGCCGCCAACATCGGCATCGATTGTTCGATACGTACTTTGAAATGATATTCGTGGAGGGTGAGGCCAGTCCTGAGCTTCAGACCGTTCCGGAGCTTCTTTATGCCCATCCCTGCTTCGATGGACAGCTGCTCGATAGAGATGGCATCACGGTAATGTTTATGGATATAGGCGATGGCCTCGTCAACG
>Ga0105239_10010982_pt1 | contig 10108 bp, 9 predicted proteins | sample KBSC44metaG_FD_92761 | JGI IMG/M metagenome (GOLD analysis project Ga0105239, IMG submission 92761) | Corn rhizosphere microbial communities from Kellogg Biological Station, Michigan, USA - KBS C4-4 metaG | ecosystem: Host-associated > Plants > Roots > Rhizosphere > Soil | place: Michigan, USA...
GTCATCGGCGAGGGCAGGATCGCGACTCAGGCGGCGCAGCAGATTGCGCAGCGCCGACTGCCGGCGCCGCACCAGCTCGGAGAACGCCGCGGCGTCGCCGCTCATGGCGAGCGCCACGACGGTCGCCTCGGCGACCTGGCCGAGCGCAAGGCTAGGGGGACTGGAAGTCACACTTCCGGTCCGGGGGTCCCTTTGTGTTTCTGCACGATGCGCGCGGCGATCACGAGCCCCAGACCGACGCACAGCACCAGGACACCCCCGCCCAGCACCGGCCATAATGCCAGCGGGGCGATGTGGGCCAGGAAGAAGGCGAGCAGTGCCACCCCGATGCCGGAGGCGATGACGATGACACCGGCGACCCACAGCGCGAGCGGATTGATACCCTTCTCGTGCGCCGGCGCCATGAGACGCTCGACCACCGCCGGATCGAGCTGCTGGCCCTTCTCGATCGCCGCCCGCAGCGGCTCGAGCGACAGCTGCCGCTTCTTGTAATCCCCGACGATGCCGGCGACGGTCGCGATGGCCACGAAGACCCAGAACGCGATGGCGACGGCAAAGGGTCCGAATTCCATAGTGTGCTCCTTGAGCGAGGAATGAGTTGCTTGCCCGTATAGATGCGTAGCGGCGGGCGTTTGGATGCAGCCGGCCCTAACGGGCGGTGTCGGCGAGGGCGGCGAGCAGCACTTTGGCGAATTCGGGGCCCTTGCCGGCCTCTTCGTGCTTGAAATACACGAAAACATCGCCACGGTCGGCCGCCGTCTCGTTGATCACCCGGGCCCAGCGCACCAGGTCCTCGCTCGTATAGCCCTCATCCCGCAGCCGGAAGTAGGCGTAGTCGGCGGTCAGTTCCACCGGGGTTGAGAACTTCTCGCTGTCGGCGATGCACAGGGCAAGGTTGCGGGCCCGCAGGCGCGCAAACACTTCCGGGTCCATCCAGGAGGCGTGCCGGAACTCGAACGCGGCGCAGGTGCCCGGCGGCAGCAGCGGCAGGAAGCCATCGAGCGCGGCGAGGTCCTTGCGCAGGTAGGGCGGCAGCTGGAACAGGATCGCCCCCAGCTTCGGGCCCAGGGTCGCGGCGGTTTTCAGGAAGTAGCCGAGCAGGTCGGCACAGTCCTTCAGCTTCGCGATGTGGGTGATGCGCTTGGGTGCTTTCAGCGTCAGGCGAAAGCCCGGCGGCGTCTCCGCGTCCCAGCCGGCGAGGATCTTGGTGTTCGGGACGCGGTAGAAGGTGTAGTTGATCTCGACCGTCGTGAGGCGCTCGGCGTAGAACGCCAGCATCTTGGCGGAGGGCATCTTCTGCGGGTAGAAGCTGCCTTTCCACTCAGGATAGTTGTAACCGGACGTGCCGACCCAGACTCTCATGCGGCGCGCGCTCAGCGACCCTCGCTGCTGACCAGGCGCCGGTAACGCCCCAGGTGGCGGATGGCGTGCTGGGGCTTGCCCATCGACTCGTACAGGCGCGCGAGGTTGTAGTGGCAGTCGGCGAAGTCCGGGTCTTCTTCGAGCGCGCCCTGGTACGCCTGCAGCGCCGCGCCCGCGTCCCCCAGATCCTCCAGCAGCACGCCCTGATTGAACAGCAGCAGCGAATCGGCGCCGGCCTGGCCCAGCGCGCGCTCATACACGTCGGCGGCTTCCTGGGTGCGACCGGCCTCGTGCAGCAGCCTGCCGAGGTTGGTCCAGGCCGCAGCGTTGCCCGGGTCCGCCGCCACCGCCTCGCCGTAGGCCGCGAGCGCCGCGTTCACGTCGGTGCTCTCGAGGGCGAGTGCCTGGGTGAACCAGTCGCGTGGCGCCGCTGTGGCGGCGGCCGGGGCGGCTTCCTTGTGCTCCACCACGTGCAGCACGCCGTTTTGCACGCTGACATCGAGCCCGAGCACGTACTGGCCGCCCTCGGCGTGCCAGCGCGCCTGCCCGTCGCGCACCACGACGTGGTCGCCGACCGCGCTGATCGCCAGGCCCGAGAGTGGCACCGAGTCCGGCAGGTCGCGGCGCAGGGACTCGAGCGAGCGGCGGATGCGCTTGGCAGGGATCTTGGCTTCGAGCAGCGCGCGGGCGGTGCGCAGCACGATCAGGTCCTGGAAGGAGAAGCGATACTCGCGCCGCGGACCGCGCTCGGGAGTTACGAAGCCGGCGCGGATGAGGCTGCGGGTCGTCGCCGGCGTGAGCTGCAGGACCCGCTCGACGTCCCGCACACTGTAGGACTGCACCGTACCTCTCGGACGCGTGAGCGCACGCTAGGCGTTGCGCTTGCCCGCCTTGCGCGCGACCTTCGCCGGCTCCTCGGCACGCTTGGGTCCCTTGCGCGGACCCAGGCGGTTGACCTGCGCGCGGGCGCTCTCGGATTTCTCCAGGCTGGCGCGCAGCGCCTCCATGAGGTCGATGACCTTGCCTTCGCCCGGCGGGGTGGTTTCTGCCACCGAGATCTCCTGGCCCTCGACCTTCTTCTGGATCGCCGCCTCGATACGCCCGCGCAGCTCATCCTTGTATGCCTGGGGATCGAACTTGGGCGCGGTCTGCTGGTCGATGAGCTGCTGGGCGAGCTTGAGCTCCTGGGGTTTGACCTCGGGCCTGGGGATCTCGACCTCGCTCGCGCTGCGCACGTCGGCCGCGAAATGCAGCTGCTGCATCGCGAGCACATCCCCGATCGGCCGCAGGATCACGATGTAGGCCTTGCCGCGCGCCGCCCAGTGGCCCACGCCGCAGCGGCCGGCCTGCTTCAGCGCCTCGACCAGCAGTCCGTAGGGTTTGGCCGCGCCCTTGTCCGGGGCGAGATAGTAGGTCTTGTCGAAGTACACCGGGTCGATCGACTCGATCGGCACGAACTCGGAGATGTCCACCGAGTGCGTACCGACTTCCTCGAGTGCCTTGATCTCCTCGGGAGTGAAGCGCACGTACTGATCCTTCGCGAACTCGTAGCCCTTCACCATCTCGTCGCGCTCCACGACGACGCCTTCCTTCTGGCAGATGTACTGCTGCCGCAGGCGCGAGCCGCACGTCTTGTGCAGCAGGTTGAAGGAGATCGCGTTCGCCGACTGCGTGGCGGTGTAGAGCTTCACCGGAATGGCGACGAGCCCGAAGGACACCGTCAGAGAGCCAATGGAACGTGCGGCCATGAATGCACCTGCGGTTGCGGACTACTTCTGAGGATCTACGCCGAAAGCCTTCGTAAGGCTCTGTTTTATCTCAAGTACATCATGCCACCGGTCGCCTGTCTTTTCCAAGCGCGCCGGTACGTCCTTGATTGTAAAGTCCATCGGCTCCGCCGCCTCCAGTTCCTCCCATGTTAGAGGCATCGAGACGGGGGCTCCCAACACCCCGCGTGGCGAATACGCCACATTCAGGGTCTTGCCGCGCACGTTCATGTTGTAGTCGATGAAGATCTTGTCGGTGCGCTTCTCGACCGCCCACTCCATGGTGATGTCGCGGGGGTGCGCGCGCATGACGTGGCGTCCCACGGTCTCGCAGATATGCCGTGCCTCATCGAAGGTCACGGTGCGCTCGATCGGCACGAACACGTGCAGGCCGGTCTTGCCGGAGGTCTTGACCACCGCCTGCAGGGACATCTCCTTCAGCAGCGCCTGCAGCCAGAAGGCGACGCGCTTGCCGACCGCAAAACCACGCTTGTTCAGTTCCGGCTCGGCGCCCTTGGCCTCCTTGCCGGAGTAGATGTAGGGATCGATGTCGAACACCAGGTAGTCCGGATAGTTGAGGATCGAGGACTCCAGCGCTGCGAGGGAGCTTGCATAGTCGGTCGCGGCGCCGGCGGCCTCGGGCAGCACCTGGGCGCGCGAGTGCCAGACGTGAAACTCGAGCGTGCCGACCTGTCCGAGCCACAGCAGCGTCGGCAGATTGTTCGCCAGGAGATAGCGATGGTGCTCGTCCTTGGAGCCGGAGAACACCGTGACGGACTCGACGAACTGCGGCAGCGCCTGCGCCCAGTGCTTCTGGAAGAAGCGCTCGCCGTTGATGCCCTCGGGCATGCGGATCATGGTGAGCGGGCGGTCCTTCAGGTGCGGCAGCATGAAGCGCGCCACGCCGGCCAGGTAGGCGATGAGATCGCGCTTGCTGATCGCCGGCTGCCGCCGCTGCGGGTCCGCCGGCCAGTAGATGCGATCGAGGTTGGTGAGCTTGAGGCGCGCGCCGGCGACCTTCAGTTCCAGGTTCTTGGCGGGATTCTCAAGCTGCTCGAGGACCTCGGCCGCCTCCGTCGCCGCCGGCGTGACGGCTGCCTCGCCCGCCGGGGCCCGGGAGCGCGCCGCTGGTGCGCCGCGCGGAGTGGCCGGATCGGCACGCCCGCCGCCCCTGACCACGCTCCTGGCGTCCCGGTCGTCGCGCAGCCGCAGGAACACGGGCGCGCGCAGCGAACCCCCCGGAGTCCACTCGCTGAAGGTCACTTCGGCGACCAGTTCGGGCTTGAGCCACGTCGTCGGGCGGTGCAGCGGCGGGGCCTGCGCAAAGGGGGAGCTCTTGCGCTCGAGTTTCGCGGCGCGCCCGAGCACGGCGGCGATGCTCTCATCCTCGAGGCCCGAGCCGACGTGTCCGGCGTAGCGCAGCGTCTTGCCCTCGTAGTAGCCGAGCAGCAGGGCACCGAGCTTGCCGCGCGCGCCCTTGCCGCGCGTGTAGCCCCCGATCACGAACTCCGCGGACTGGGTCGATTTGATCTTGAGCCAGGCGCGCGAGCGCTGGCCGCTGCGATACACGCTGTCGCGCTTCTTCGCCATGATGCCCTCGAAGCCGAGCTCGAGCGCGGCCCCGTACAGCTCCTGCGCGTTATCGGAGGCGTGGATCAGCTGCAGGTGCGGTGCCGGCAGCAGGCACTGTGACAGGTAGCGGCGCCGGTCGCTGTAGGGCGCCCCGCGCAGATTCAGGCCGGCGAAGTGCAGCAGGTCAAAGCACACCAGCACCACCGGGGATTCGCGCTGCGCGGTGGCGATCTCGGCGGGTGCTTTAAGCTGGGCGCGGTTCTGCAGTGCGTTGAACGAGGGTTTTCCCGAGGCATCCAGGGCCACGATCTCGCCATCCAGGATCATGCCGCCGGGGGGCTGGGTCGCAAGATCCGCGGCGAGTTCGGGGAAGAACGGCGTGAGATCCAGGCCGCGGCGCGACTGCAGGCGCACCTCGCCCCCGGCGAGCAGGGCGATGACTCGATAGCCGTCGAGCTTCGGCTCGTAGGCCCACAGCGGATCCGACTGCGCAGCAGCACCGATCTCGGCGAGCATCGGCTTCAATTCCCGCGGCATGCTCTCCGCAGCTCCGCTGGGGGCCAGGGCGGCGGCCGCCAGGCGCTGCGTCACCTTAAGCGGTGCCACCTCCTCGAGGCTCGCGCCGCTGAGCACGGAACGGTGGCGCGCGAGCAGGTCGTTCTTGTGCGCGTAACGGTCCTTGTGCTTGATGAGCAGCCACTGCTTGGAGCCGGAAGTTCTGACCAGGGTGTAGGAGCCTTTCAGTTTCTCCCCGCACAGGAAGATGCTGAGCTTGCCGGCGGCGAGTTGCGCGCGCAGGCGCTGCTCGGCGTTCGCGCGGTCATCGAAGGAGTACTCCTGTCCCTCATCGGGAGAGTAGGCGCCGCAGTCCCACACGATCACGTTGCCCGCACCGTACTGCTTCGCCGGGATGACGCCTTCGAAGGAGGCGTAGTCGAAGGGATGATCCTCGACCTCCACCGCCATGCGTTTGTCGGCCGGATCCGACGAGGGACCCTTGGGCACCGCCCAGGACTTGAGGACGCCATCGAGCTCGAGGCGAAAATCGTAGTGCAGGCGCCGCGCCGCATGCTTCTGGACCACAAACATGAGCGGACCGTGCCGCGCGGCCGGTGTCCGGGCCGGCGGCTCGGGCGTGCGCGTGAAGGTGCGCTTGGCCGCGTAACGCTCCAGTGCGCGCTGGCTCACGACAGCGCCTCCATCCAGGCCGTCAGGGCCGCGAGCAGCGCGCCGCGCACCTGCGCGTCCTTCTGGCCGCTGCGTGCCGGCACATGGAACGCATGGTCGGCATCGTTCACCCAGTAAATGCGTGCGCGGGCGCCGAGGGCCGTAACCGTCTGCTGCAGCAGTGCGGGCTCGGCGAGCGCATCGCGCGTGCCCTGCACGAACAGCATCGGAAGCTGGATGTGCGCCAGATGCCGCGCGCGTTCCTGCGCTGGCTTGCCGGCCGGATGCAGCGGAAAACCGAGCAAGGCGAGTGCGCGCACGCCCGGCAGTGGCTGCAGCGCCTGCGCCTGTGAAGTCATGCGGCCACCGAAGGAGCGGCCGCCGGCAACCAGCACGCCGGGTCCGGCCAGCAGTTGCGCGCGTGCCACCGCCGCGCGCACCGTCGCGTGGCACAGCGGCGGCGGGTCCGGCCGCTTCGCGCCGCGCTCGAGGTACGGGAACTGGTAGCGCAGCGTCGCCACCTTCAGGGCCGCGAGCTCCCTCGCCACCGCGCGCATGAAGGGGTGCTCCATGCCGGCGCCCGCCCCATGCGCCAGCACGTAGGTGAGGCGCGCGCCAGCCGGTGCCAGCCAGCGCGCCGAGACCTGCGTCTGCGCATCAACGGTGAGGGTCAAGAGCTGGCCCACGTCCGCACTGCCGCTGCTCACGTGCGCGGCAACCTCTACTCGATCCCCGCCAGCCAGGCGGCGTACGGCGGCAGCGTCAGCCGGCCGCGCGCATCGGTCGGGATCTCCACCGGGCTGGAGAGCAGGGTGCGCCAGCGGTTGCCCGCGAGCCCCGCGCCCGCGGTATTGAGCGACACGGTCTGCGTCTGGGCGGACATGTTCAGCGCGATGATCATCCCGGAGCCATCCGCCGTCACGCGTGCGTAGGTGAGCACGTGCGGGTTGTTGGCATCGAGCATGACCAATCGTCCGGCGCGCAGCGCCGGGTCCCCGCGGCGCAGGGCGATGAGCTTGCGGTGCCAGTTAAGCAGCGACTCACTGTCGGTGAGCTCGTTGCGCACGTTCACCTTGTCGTAGCCGGGTGCCACCGGCAGCCACGGCTGTGCGCTCGAGCTGAACCCCGCGGCATTGGCCTCATCCCACTGCATCGGGGTGCGCTCGCCGTCGCGACCCTTCTCCTGCGGCCAGCCGGTGATGCCGATCGGATCGCGCACGTCCTCCACGCGCGCCGGGGTGGCGGTGGCCTGCCCGATCTCTTGCCCCTGATAGAGGAGTACGGCGGCGCGCGAGGTCAGCAGCAGTGTCGCCAGGATCTTGGCGATCTCGGCGTTGTGCGTGCCATCGCCGTAACGGTCCCAGCTGCGCACGTGGTCGTGGTTGTCCAGCAGCAGCAGCGGCAGCGAGCCCTGCAGCTGGGTGGCCGCCTCGGTGAGATGGCGGCGGAACACGCGCGCGTCGAGCTTGTTGCCGAAGCCGAAGGCGGTGTCCATCGGCAGCTGCAGTTCGTCGCGGCGCGCGCCTCCATACCAGCTGTTCAGCTGCGCTACGCTCTGCACGTAGGTCTCGCCGATCAGCACGCGCTCGTCCGGGTAGCGATCCAGCATGGCGCGCATGCGCCGCAGCAGCGCGTGCGTCTCGGGCAGGTTGTTGGTGCGCGCATCGCTTAGGTTCGGGTCGCCCTGGGCATTCCTGCCGCCGAGCGCGGCCGCATCGCGCAGCTGCGGGTCCTCGAACAGCGCCGTGACCGCGCCCAGCCGGAAGCCGGTCACGCCCCGGTCCATCCAGAAGCGCATGACGTCAAACATGGCGCGCTCGACGTGCGGGTTGCGCCAGTTGAGGTCGGGCTGCTGGCGAGCGAAGCGGTGATAGTAGAACTGGCCGACGGCGGGGACGTATTCCCAGGCCGAGCCACCATAGACGCTCACCCAGTTGTTGGGTGGGCGGCGCCGCTTGCCGGCGCCCTCGGGTCGGCCGTCGCTCCACACATAGAATGGATGGGCGACCGACCCACGCTCCCGTGCGGCGTCGAGGAACCAGGGGTGCTGGTCGGAGGTATGGTTGAGCACCAGGTCGAGCAGCACGCGGATCTGGCGCTTGTGCGCCTCCGCCAGCAGGCGCTCGAGGTCGGCCATGGTGCCGTACTGCGGGTCAACGCTTTCGTAGTCCGTGACGTCGTAGCCGAAGTCAACCCCGGGGGAGGGAAACACCGGCCCGATCCAGATCGCATCCACCCCGAGCGCCTCGAGGTAATCCAGACGCTGGGTGATGCCGTTCAGGTCACCGACGCCGTCGCCGTTGGAATCCTGGAAGCTGCGCGGATAGATCTCGTAGATGACCGCGTGCTTCCACCAGGGATCCGCCGCCGGCAGCGGGCGCGGGGCGGCCTGCAGCGCCGCTGCCGAAGCCACGAGCAGCGTTCCCAGAAGCAGCCGCGCGCGGCTGAGCCATGGCAAGGGTGTTGGCCGAGTCAGAGCTGGGGGCATGCGTCGCGCGCCACTCCCGATTCGCAGTTCGAGGTCGCCATAGTATGCGTAAATGCGCGGCAGGCCGCGCGCGGACTGCGAACTTCTGGCGCGCTTGCGGGCCTAATCAACCGGAAGCAGCATATGACACTTCACACACGAGCGGGTCCGGCCTGCCTGACAGGCGCGCTGTTGGTGCTGACGACGGTGTTGGCGGCGCCGCCGGCGGCCAGCGTGAGCTACGCTCCGGTGGTGCAGCAGAACCTGCAGGATCGCTTCGGGGCGGCCGAGGGCGATGCGCTGCGCGCGGATATTCTCGCCGCGATTTCCCGCCAAATGGGCAAGCTCGCCATGCCGCCCGGGACCGCGCTCAGCGTGACGGTCACGGACCTTGCGCCCACGCGCCCGACCCGCAGGCAGCAGAGCGACGAGCCGACGCTCGACCCGCTGCTGACCCAGTATCTGGGCGGCGCCGAGCTTCACGGCGTGGTACATGATGCGACCGGCCGGGCGCTGCGCACGGTGCAGTACCGTTACTTTGCGCCGGACCTGCGCGCCGGATCCGTGGCGCGCGACCCCTGGGCGGATGCACGCCTGGCGGTCGAGGGCTTCGCCGCCAGGCTCGCGGCGGCCTGCAAGACCCTGGCGGCGGCGCCGCACTCCTGAAGCGGCCGCACGCCTGGCGCGGGCCGGGCGGCTCAGTGTGCGGCAAGCATCTCATCAAGTGCCCGCGCGATGCGGCGCAGATGGCGCTCGATGTGCTGCACCTTGCGCTCGAAGATCCGCTCGATCGCCAGCCCGGTGAGGCAGCAGTGCGTAAAGGTGAGCGCCTCGCGCAGCCGCGCATCGCTCAGGTGAGACTCGTGGAACACCTCGCGCACCACCTGCAGGTGCGCGCGGCCCTGGCGCAGCTCCCAGGCCCGTGCGCGCTGCCGGCGCCGCCCGCGCGTGGCGCGCAGGATCTCCAGTGACACGCGGTAGTAGTCCCCCTGGTAGTGCGTCCACATGCGATTGACGAACCGCCGGGCGCGTACCGCGCGCGGGCCGCGGCGCAGCACCGTGGCCCCCATGGTGTCGATGAATCTCGCGTAGGCAAGCGCCAGGATCGCTTCGAGGATGTCCTCCTTGGAACCGAACTGGTACTGCGCCGCGCCCCAGGTCACGCCGGCGCGCCGCGCGATGCGCCCGGCGGTGGCGGCGCTGAAGCCATGCTCGCGTATCAGCCCGAGCGTCGCCTCGATGAGCCGTGCGCGGGTACGCTGGGTCTTGCGGGCCTGGCGGCCGGGGGCAGCGTGCGCGGTGCGGGTCAGGGGAGGGTCCGGATGCATGCGAAAAATATACACGGCCGCACCAAAGCGGACTAAACTATACTGAATAAAACATTACGCGCGAAATGTTTTCGGTCCTGGCGGTGACCAAAGATGACGACCGAGCAGCGCAACAAGCAGCTGGTGCGGGATTTCTTCGCGATCATGAACCGTGGCGACGTGCCGGCGATCGTGGCGGCCTATGCGGACGACGGCTATCTGGTCACCATGGGACGCACGCTCATCTCCGGCAAGTTCACGCGCGCGCAGATCGAGGCCGCCGCCGGGCAGATCTATGACGTCTTTCCGCAGGGCCTGGCGTTCACGATCGAGGCCATGACCGCCGAGGGCGAGCGCGTGGCGGTGGAGGCGCGCTCGCAGGGCCGGCACGTTTCCGGTGCGCTCTACAGCAATGAGTACCACTTCCTGTTCGTGTTCCGGGACGGCAAGCTCGCCGTGCTCAAGGA
>Ga0105239_10010983_pt1 | contig 10108 bp, 9 predicted proteins | sample KBSC44metaG_FD_92761 | JGI IMG/M metagenome (GOLD analysis project Ga0105239, IMG submission 92761) | Corn rhizosphere microbial communities from Kellogg Biological Station, Michigan, USA - KBS C4-4 metaG | ecosystem: Host-associated > Plants > Roots > Rhizosphere > Soil | place: Michigan, USA...
AAACCATCACCGAATGAAACCTTTAAAGCTAATCCCGGTATTACTGCTTATTACACTTACATTTGGTTTTACCATTTTGAAAAAGGACGGCTGGAAACCGCTGTTTAATGGCAAAGATTTAACCGGCTGGGACACCTATATCGGCCCCGACCTGGACGACAACGGGAAACCCATTACCGGTACACCAATCGGCCTAAACAACGACCCAAAACATGTTTTTACCATTGTTAACGATGGCGGCGAAAACGTTATCCGTATATCAGGCGAAAACTGGGGAGCAATATCGACCAAAAATGAATATGAAAACTACCACCTGCAGCTGCGGTTTAAATGGGGACAGCTTTCGTGGGGGCAAAAGAAAGGTAAAAAGAAAGACAGCGGACTGCTGTACCATTCCGTTGGTAAATATGGTGCAGATTATGGCGCGTGGATGCGGTCGCAGGAGTTCCAGGTGGAGGAAGGCAATTGCGGTGAATATTGGGGCGTGGCCGGAGGATTTGCCGATATTCCGGTAGTAAAGAAATCTGAAACTGAATACGTTTATGAGCCCAAAGGAACCCTCACTACCTTTAAAGAAGGCGGCGCGCAAGGCAGACATTGCATGAAAAGCACCGACGCCGAAAAACCGTCAGGCCAATGGAACACATTGGATTTATATTGCCACGGCGATACCAGCATCCATATTGTAAACGGCAAGGTGATGATGATTTTATATCATAATAAACAAATGGATAACGGACAGGAATTGCCTTTGGTTAAGGGCAAAATACAGATACAATCGGAAGGCGCGGAAATTTTTTATAAGGATATTAAGATACAGGCTATAGAAAAGTTGCCGCGCATGTTTGTGAAAAGCAACTAAGTATTTGCCAGTCGCCGGTGTTGTCCAGCTACCCTCACCATTTGCAATACTACCGAAAGTATGATCAGCCCCAGGCCACAGTAAAACCCGATGGTGAGTTCCCTGTTTTCTTTAAAAATCAAAATGGCCAGTATAATACTGTATAAAGGTTCAAGACCAAAGGTTAGGTTAACGGTAAAGGCTGAAATTGTTTTTAGCGCATAGGTCGACATCAGGTAAAGCAACACTGTGCAAAACAAGGCAAGTATCAGCAAATAGCCAAAATCGGGCAACGAAGGCAATTCCATTTTAACCGAAAAGAGATAAAGATATACAGGCAAAAATAGCGTGACACCTGCAAAGCCGCCAAACATGGTATAAAGTGTAATGGTTTCATTAGCAAATACTTTTGTAAGCCGCTCATTAAATATGGTGTAAAAGGCCACTAACAATGAAGATATTACGCCAAGAATAATACCGGTACGATAATGTGCATCCAGCCCGAAAATCAGCGCGATGCCGCATAAGGTTAGCCCGCTTAATAACAACTCCGGAAACGAAAAATTTTTTTGGTTGAAGAGCCGCCCCAAAATAGAAGGAAAAAAAATTTTTAGTTAAAAGCAAACCACGCCCACCGAAATATTGGAATACTTAATGCTGGCGTAAAAGAAAACCCAATGCAAACCAAGAAACGCACCGGCAGAACCAATCCTGACCGCATTTTTAAAAGTGATTTTTTTTAGCCGTCCGCTTGCCGCCAAAATCAGCAGCAATAACAAACCCGAAAGCATTAACCTGTACCAGCTGATTAGCCCTGCATTAAGGGTTATCAACCTGCCAAATACCCCGGTAAAACCGGCAAGTACCACAGCGAGGTGCAATAAAATGAATGCTTTCTTCATTATAGAATTATCCGGGCTTGTTATTTAGGCGCTTTATCTCGCATTTGCGTGGTGCGAATGGCAACCGGCTGCAATGCAGGTAAATTATCAGCAGGCTTATCCAGGTAAAAATAAGCGGTTGCTGATACATCGTCTGAACGGTAGAAATTCGCCCATCCATCAGTCAGCGCGATTTTATCCAGTTGCTGCACTTCGCCTTTTTTATAAAACATGTGAAGTCTGTCATCATACGTGGTTATTGGTATTAATGGCGCTTTCGCTGCCTGGAAACCGGCAACCTTTTGCTTCGTGTCGCCGCCAATTTGCTGCATAGTTACACGGCAATCAGTCTTAAAGTAAACCGGGTCGGGCACATGGAAGCGGTAAAAAGCCCATTGCAGCAAACTATCGCTGGCAAAGGTACAGCCCGAATATTGGTTAATAAACTTCGCCTGTCCCCAGCCTGTGCCGATATAGTCTTCGGTACCGGTACCATTTATAGATGGGTAATCTCTGTCGCCATCCAGGTACATCTTTACCTCGCCTTCACCAAACCACGATTTGCCATAAACCGGATTAGCGTTAACACCCATGTTTACGCCCAAAAACCGGCCGCGGCCCTTAACACGGGGCAGTATCTCAAAATCCTGCGCCAGCGTGGTTGCAGTATCGCGGTGCCAGGCGGCATGGAAATACATATTGTTGCTGTTCCATTCGGGCAGCAGGCTATAGTCTACGTCGAAGTAAATATTGTGCAGCTTAAGTTTCGATTCATTAGTTATCACAATCCTCGCACCTTTCTTAAAAGGCATAGGGATATAGCATATAAACGAGCGCCCTTCCGGATCTGCAAAAAAAACATTCTGAAAAGCTGTCGTGCGACCAAGGCCAACGCCAAAAAAATCACCAACCGGAACAGAAACAGCCGGTTTTTTCTCACCATCCCAAAACATTTCGATTTTTAATGAGCGCAACATTTGCGGCGACCTGTCGTCAATAGTTATCCATATCCGGTTAATGATGCCGGTTCCCCGGATATCAAGTAAAGCTTTCGAACTGCCCGCTTCTATCCAATCTGCCGGATGGCCCTTGGCGCCGTTATTTTCTTTACCACCAGCCCCTTTTTTACCGTTCAGGTTTTCGGGGCTGCTCCAGCGGGTTTCGGCATTGCCATCAAATTGATAAACATTGCCGGCCGAGCCGGTTTGAGCCTTTGCTGCATGGGCAAACATAATAACCAGGGTAAATAGCAGTACCCATTTTGCTGACAGTTTTACCGCGATACTCTTTGTGATGCTCATGAGGATATTTTTAAGTCGTTTTCATTATCCAGCATATAACAGTGCTCGTGCCGCGTCATACCTATTTTGGGATAGTAGCCCACGGCAGCGGGGGCCGAAAGTAAAATTAGTTTTGCCTGCGGTGTAAGCCGTTTGGTTTCTTTTATCAGCCTGGTGCCTATCCCCTGCTTTTGCAGGCTTTCATCAACCGCCAAATCAGATAAATAGGTGCAATAAATAAAATCAGTTAATGAGCGTGCCACGCCTACCAGCTTGCCATCTCTACGCGCTGTAACTATTAAATTAGCGTTTTGGCACATACATTTTATCCGTTCCGCATCGTCTACCGGCCTGCGTGCTGCCAGGGTACTTCGTTTTAAAACATCAATAAATTCTTCGGGGTGCAGGGTGAGTTCGCGTGCGTAAACTATTTCGTTATGCTCCATATTATTTTGTGCAGATCGGTTGTGTTAATGGACAGCAATTTATAAGCTTATCTGCAATTAAACAATGGGTATTGGTAATTAAGGCGCTACAATTTCACATCTGCTTTTTCGGCTATTTTTGGCATGTCTTGTTGCAACTTAATCATCAGCTCATCCACAGCATTTTCGCAAAGGGGCAGCACTTTTTTGGGAGTAAGAAACGAAATACGGGCAATCTGGCTTCCTGATAATTGTGATATGGCAGTTTCGGTTGTTGAAAACACTTTTTTGCCGTTTTTATCAAACAAAAGAATATGAACGCTGGCATTTACTTTCACCAGCGCCACACCGCCCAGGCCTTTTTTCTCCATGCTAAAATCGAGATAAACCTTCATTATGCCATCGGCGGAAGCAAACATGTCGGCCAGTTTTTTCTCATTGGCGTTATCTTTCAAAGGCAACACCACTTTATAGCCCTTTGCGGCAAGAGTCAATTCATCCCGCAACGCACCTGCCGCGGCAGGGTCGTTTGGAACAAAGTCTTTATAGTCAGAATTATCTATTACCTCGCGCTCAGGCAACAATTGGAAATTAAATTTTTTGGCGTAGTTTTTAAAAAACTGATCGTGAAAGTTTTTTAAAAACGAGCTCATATCAAAATCAGGGTCATTACAAAGCTTCGTAACACTTGCCTCAGCAGACTTTGTGGCAACCCTGCTGATATCAATTTGTTTATCAGCATAAAAAGTAACAACCGCTACTTTTTTATCCTGGGCGTGAACAGATACTGATAAAATAAGTAAGGATAAATTAAAGAATATAAATAGTTTTTTCATTTCGTTGTTTTGGGTAGCTATAAACCAAATATTTACAGGGTAAATGTAGCTAAACAAAAATTAAGCCTGTTTTATTTGCTCCATCTTTTTTTGGCTTAAAACGACAGTCTTTTTAAAAGCCGGCAATATCGTCGACTGGCTTTACAATTTATTACCCACCATCCATTTAGCAATAAGTTCTTTGTAAGCCCCTATGCCGCCTGTCTTGCTGCGGATGCCATAGCCGTGGCCGCCGGTTGGATACAAATGCATTTCGGCAGGTACTTTCGCCTGCTTAAGGGCTAAATAGTAGTACAAAGCATTTTCAACATTAATCGGGTCATCTTCGGTTTGAAAGATAAATGTTGGCGGTGTTTTAGCGGTTACCTGTATCTCATCAGCCAGTTTGCCTGGTTGTTTTTCGTCAATTAAGTAGGCAGGATAGGTTAGTATGGTAAAGTCGGGACGGCAACTTACGTCATCTGCCGCATCCACATGCGGATAAACCCTTTTCTCGTTCGAATTACTTACCATTGCTGATAAATGCCCACCTGCCGAAAAGCCCATGATGCCTATATGATCCGGTTTTATACCCCATTTCTGAGCATTAAGGCGAACAAGGCCCAATGCCCTTTGCGCATCCTGCAGCGGCAATTCATACCGCAGTTTGCCGGGCAAGGGGGGCACGCGGTATTTTAACAATATAGCGGTTACCCCTATCGAGTTAAACCATTCGCAAATTTCGGTGCCCTCCAAATCCATGGCCAAAATATAATAGCCTCCACCGGGACAAACCACAACGGCCGTTCCATTTGGATTTTTTGGTTTGAATATCTTTATTGTAGGATTGGTAATATCGCCCAGCCTGATCACCGCCTTGCCCGATACCTGATCATCGTTTGGCTTGCTGCTGTCGTGTTCAACCAGTTTTTTTCCGTCGGCGGTATCAATCAGCCGGTCTTTCGGCCATAAGTTAATTTCAACCGGGGTTTGGGCTTTTAACATAGTACTCATAAAGCAGGTAATAATTATTAAGTATTTTTTCATCCGGGGGTAAAAGTAAATGGCCGTGGCCTAAGATAAAGAAATACAGATTAGTTACGATAACGTTTAAGAGAATTGCAAGCAGTTAAAAATATTCTACCCCTCCGTAAAACAAATAATTTGCTCCATTTGTTGTTTCCTTACCAATTATAATTCTATGCCACAAAAAATTCTCATCGTGGACGATGACCACGACATACTCAGCGTTTTAAAAGATTTGCTGGAACATGAAGGTTATGAAGTAATCGCCCTGGACTATACTGATTCTATCATCAACAACATAACAAAGTATAACCCTGACCTTGTAATGCTTGATTTTTTACTGGCCGGCGTGAATGGCGGTGAGCTATGCCACGAAATTAAAATAAATAATAAAACGTCGTGGCTGCCGGTAATTATGCTTTCTGCATTCCCCCGGGTGCTTGATTCACTGGGCAACTATGGTTCAGATGCTTTTATTGCAAAACCGTTTGATATAGAAGTAGTGTTAAAAAAGGTGAAAGAATGCCTTGAAAACCGAATGGCACACGCGTAGAAGCTATAATGATATTCAATAATGAATTCGAATATCAAACGACCGATTATTTTTAGGTTGTTATTCGACATTAAGCGCTCAGCATTCAACATTTTTTTGAGCGCAGCTGTATAACCATGTGCCAAAAAACCTTATCAGCCAAATGCCAGCCACCTGTAAATATTCCTGGTACAAGATAATAAACAAGCCTTAATAAAAATTTGACGCTGAAATTTAAACAGGTGTTATAACTTTACCGATACCGTTACCATAAACCGCAAAATGAATGGCTCATTCGCTGACGTATATTCTTACACTTTTGGCTGCCGGTATTGGGCTGATTGTGCTGCTTACTACAAAATATAAGGTTCCTGCTTTTTTTGCATTGTTTTTGGCCTGTTTGGTTGTGGGCTTGGGTATCGGCATGCCTTTAAGCGGCATAATTACAACGATGAAGGACGGTTTCGGCAATATTTTAAAATCTCTGGGACTGATAATCGTATTGGGAACAACATTGGGCCTGTTGCTTGAATACACTGGCAGCACCACGGTAATGGCAACCTGGTTGATAAAGAAGCTGGGGAATAAACACGCGCCCTGGGCCATGAGCCTTACCGGTTTTATAGTTGGCCTGCCCATATTTTGCGACTCAGGATATATTGTGCTGAGCGGACTCAATCGCTCAATGGCACGGCGGACGGGCATCCCAATCACTATTATGTCGGTATCCCTCGCCACAGGTTTATACGCGGTGCATTGCTTAATTCCCCCACATCCTGGTGCGTCGGCAGCGGCAGCGACCATAGGCGTTGATTTTGGCAAGCTGATTCTAATTGGAATCGTAGTAGCCATCCCAGCCATGATTGTTGGCAATTTATGGGCGAAATATGCAGGCAAAAAAACAACTGAACTGATAACCGATGAAGTTTTTGATGTTGATGATAACCACGCACGCCCGTCGCTGATAAAAGCTTGCCTGCCAGTTTTCGTCCCGATAGTTTTAATAGGTATAAAGTCGTTTTTAACAGCGGGCGCGCATAATTACCCCGATTGGGCTACATTTTTGCTCACCCTGGGCGACCCGGTAATGGCCCTTTTGATTGGTGTGCTGCTGGCATTTAACGGCAAGCGCGACTGGCAAAAAGGCGAATTGAGTAAATTATTGCAGGAAGGAGCAGAAAAAGCCGGCGGCATATTAGTTATAATTGGTATGGGTGGCGCATTCGGCGCTATTTTAACCTCGGCAAATATCGGCGCACATTTTGGCCAATCGCTGGCGCTGGGCAGCATGGGTATTTTCTTTCCGTTTTTATTGACGTCGGTTTTAAAAACGGCACAGGGTTCATCAACGGTCGCCATAATTACCGCGGCTTCTATAGTGCTGCCCTTGCTACCTGCTTTGGGGCTAAATACCGAAAACGGCAAACTGCTTTGCGTGCTGGCTATGGGTGGTGGCTCCATGATGATATCGCACGCCAACGATGCCTATTTTTGGGTAATTGCAAAATTTTCGGGGTTGGAGATGAAAACCATGCTGAAGGTCTATTCAACCGCTACCATTTTGATGGGCACCACAACTATCATCATGGTTTATATTTTATCAAAAGTATTATAACATGCATATCCTCATCGCCCCAAATGCTTTTAAGAACAGCCTTGATGCCGTGAACGCAGCTTTGGCAATTGACGAAGGCTTAAAACAAAGCAAACTGGATTGCACCACCCAATGCTTCCCCATTGCTGATGGCGGCGATGGAACCGGCAGCCTTATAGTTAGAAGCTGCAATGGTAAGGTAGTTTGGAAAGATGTTACCGACCCGCTTGGCCGAAAAATTAAAGCTTCATTCGGGTTAATTGATGATGGCAAAACAGCGGTAATTGAAATGGCAGATGCATCGGGTTTGCGGCTGCTGAAAAAGGAAGAGCTAAACCCTTTAAAAACATCTTCATACGGAACAGGAGAATTGATAAAATTTGCCCTGGACGAAGGCGTAAGCCGGATAATTATCGCCATGGGTGGCTCTGCCACAGTTGATGGCGGCTGCGGAATATTAAGTGCTTTAGGTATTCGCTTTTTGAATAACGCCGGGGATGTCTTAAAAGCCGTACCCGAAAGCTTGGGTAGTATGGCTAGGGTTGACGCATCCGCGCTTGACAAAAGAATAAGCGATTGCGAAATAGTTATTCTTTGCGATGTAGATAATAAGCTCCTTGGCCCGCAGGGTGCAGCAAGTGTTTTTGGTCCGCAGAAAGGAGCATCCGTGGATGATGTACCGTTTTTGGATAATTTTCTGGCAAATTTTGCAAAGATATCAACCGCTCAAACCGGCAAAAACATGGCTGATATTAAACATGGCGGCGCAGCAGGCGGCGCAACAGCAGGCCTGCATACCTGGCTGAACGCGAAGCTGGTAAACGGCATTGAATATTTTTTAAAGCTTACCAACTTTGCCCAAGCTTTGCAGCTTACAGACATAGTAATTACCGGCGAAGGCAGCATCGACCGGCAAACACTACAAGGTAAAGGACCTTACGGGGTTGCATTACAGGCGAAGCAGGCTGGCTTAAAAGTTATCGGCGTAGCAGGTGTTATCCCGTCTGCACCGGATGAAGAACTCAATCAATTTTTTGACCGGCTGATTTGTATCAATGAGCCTGGTACCGATCTGGCTGCCGCGATGGCCAGTACCCGGGAAAATCTTGTTAAAACCGGCAATAAAATTGGTAATATGCTGACTTAAAAAGCCAGGTTTTGTTTTCGACTGTGCTGGTATTGTCGCCAATAATGGCGTAAATTTACACATAAAGCGTTCCATTTTTGCACATGGAACACCCGGAACGCTGTGAAACATGCTGATTATCAATCTAATTAGTTTACAACGTAGAGACGCAATGTATCTCGCCTACAGGGGTTCGTTTTAATTACCTCCCTATTTTTCTAACACCACCAAGCTCACCGCAAATGGTTTCAACTCAATCGAGTCTCCTTTAACAGTGCCCTCAATGGCAGCGTTATCACCCGATGCAGCGTCAATTGTACTTACTTTGGCACCGGAAAAGCCGGCAGGTAACTTAATAGTTATCGTTTTATTCCGTTTGTTAAGTATCAGTACTTTTTTGCTCCCGGCAACGCTTACAAAGCCCTGTGCATGCACATCGCCATTACCGTTTTTGTCGATACCTGTTTCTACCAGCTTATCGCCGGCATGGATGTTATCCTTTATGAGCTTAAGCACCCAAAACCGTGCATTCGGTTTGCTGTTGGTGTAGTTGATCATGCTCACATCCGGGTATTGGGTGGGGAAACCTACCAGTTGCGATTCGCCGATATAATCTATTCCCTGTTTGGTCAACTCAATAAAGAAGTAAGCATAAACGGACGCCGACAGGTTCCAATATTCCTGGCTTATCGGTTGCGCGCGCATCGCGTTGCTTACAAAGGTACCCAGCTCGTTGATATCCGTTTTGGTTTTTGGCGATAAGCGTTTGCGGATACTTTCAATAAAACTCACCTTTTCCAAAAACAGGTCGGCCTTATCGAACAATGTATATTCGTAGGCGTCAAATTTCTGTCCGTCGTTTGCATTGGCGTAACAGTGGTATGATATTACCTCCAGCGGAATGCCCGGCTTATGGTGTTTCGGATTCAAAAAGTATTCGAACCAATGCGGCTTCTCATATGCAAGCCCTAGCCCAACAATTTTTGTTTTTGGCGATACCCTATGAATAGCCGTATACATCGCATCATAAACTTTGGTGTACATCTCCGGGGTGAAATTATGTTCCAAATCCGGCTCATTTAATACTTCCCAATACTGAAACTCGTAATGATAGCCCGATTTATGGTATTTCCCCAACTCATCAGTAAAACCGCCTTTGGTGTACCAGCTAATCAAACGTTCATAATAGCCGGTTAATTCCTTCATGGTTGGGTCCCTGAACTGGGTGCCACCGCCGTAACCCCAGCCAACTTCATTCGGGTCTGTAGGGTAAGTTACCTTCTTATCAGTTTTAAACATCCATTGCGGTATGGTGCTAAAGTTCATGATGATGGAATGCCCTTTGGTGGCTTCCAAAAAATCGATGGTCATGGGATCTATCAGGCTGAAATCCCACGAAGTAGTGGTGGCAGTTGGCGGTTCCAGTTCGGCTACAGCCAGCTTTGGATACGGGAACCATGGCACATAGCGAACATAGTCGGCACCCAAATCCTTCAAAGCGCTAAACGAATCATCGTGCATACTGGCCCCGCGGCGCAGCATAGGGTTGCCCACAACCTGCAGCGTGGCAGTCGACTTTGAAACCATG
>Ga0105239_10010984_pt1 | contig 10108 bp, 8 predicted proteins | sample KBSC44metaG_FD_92761 | JGI IMG/M metagenome (GOLD analysis project Ga0105239, IMG submission 92761) | Corn rhizosphere microbial communities from Kellogg Biological Station, Michigan, USA - KBS C4-4 metaG | ecosystem: Host-associated > Plants > Roots > Rhizosphere > Soil | place: Michigan, USA...
GGCATACATCAACGGTAATTCACCATCATGGAATATTTTCTGTATCGGAAATACAACGCGTCAGCTGGCGGCAAAATATTTTGGTGAAAAGTCTGTAGGTACTGTCGGCAATAATGCTGCGGAACTCGCCGACCGCATAATCGCCGATAAAAATATTAAACAGGTTGTTTTCTTTTGCGGCGATCAGCGTCGTGAAGAACTACCGGGCCGGCTGCGGCAAAACGGCATTACGGTACAGGAAATAATAGTGTATCATACCATCAGCACGCCACACAAAATAGATAAAGCGTATGATGGTATTTTGTTTTTTAGTCCGAGTGCAGTACAGAGTTATTTCTACACCAATATTGTATTACCATCAACCATACTGTTTGCTATTGGTCAAACAACTGCCGACGCTATAAAAACATTTACCGATAATACGGTTATTACATCTGATAAACCAGGTAAGGATGATCTGGTAAAAAGAATGTTTGAATTTTTTAAAAAGTAAGTGTTGGTGCTTTTTAATATCATCACCAACTTACAAACTACATGAAAATATGCTGCAAAACGACCTGTTACTACGAACGCTGAAAGGAGAACAAACAGAACGCCCCCCTGTATGGATGATGCGCCAGGCCGGCCGCTATCTGCCTGAATACATGGCTTTACGTGAAAAGTATGGCTTCTTTGAGCGTTGCCAAACGCCTGAACTGGCCTGCGAAATTACCATTCAGCCCGTTGATATAATCGGCGTAGATGCAGCCATTTTGTTTTCCGATATATTGGTAGTACCTCAGGCAATGGGTTTGGAAGTACAACTGATAGAAAGCAAAGGCCCCTTATTACCTGATCCCATAAAAGACATCAACGATCTGAAACGGATAAAGGTGCCCGATGTACATGAAACATTGCAGTACGTGTTTGATGCCGTTAAACTGATAAAAAAAGAATTGAATAACCGAGTGCCTCTTATCGGTTTTGCCGGCTCACCGTGGACCCTGTTATGTTATATGGTGCAGGGCAAAGGATCTAAAACCTTTGATGAAGCAAAAATATTCTGCTATACACAACCTGAAACAGCACACCGTCTGTTGCAGATGATCACCGATACTACTATTGCCTATTTAAAAGGACAGGTAAAAGCGGGCGTAGATGTAATTCAGATCTTCGATAGCTGGGGAGGCTTATTAAGCCCCGATGATTTTGAAAACCTGTCATTAAAATATATCCGCCAAATCGTAGCAGCATTGAAGGATGAAGTAGCTACTATCATCTTTGCAAAAGGCGCATGGCATTCTCTGAAAGGCATGGCTGCTACCGGCGCTCACGCACTTGGCATCGACTGGTGTATTACACCAGCTATGGCCCGCGAACTCGCAGGACCTAATGTAACGCTGCAGGGGAATTTTGATCCGGCGAAATTACTGGCGCCCATTCCCATGATTCAGAAAGAAGTAAAGAAAATGCTCGATGATTTTGGTGGTCATCGCCATATCGCCAATCTGGGCCATGGCATATTGCCCAATGTACCCGTAGATCATGCACGTGCGTTTGTTGATGCCGTTAAAGAATACAGGAAAGCAGGAAGTCTGAAGTCAGAAGTCTGAAATCAGGAACTCACATATTCCCGGCTGACTATTCACCATTCACCATTAAACGATCTTATGACTTTCAAAGAAAACTGGATTAACTACATACACGGCTTACAGGACCGTATTTGTTCGGCGCTGGAACTGGAAGATGGCAAAGCTACCTTTAAAGAAGAAGCCTGGCAGCGGGCTGAAGGCGGCGGCGGCAAAACACGTGTAATTGCCAATGGTAATGTGTTTGAAAAAGGAGGTGTGAATACATCCGTTGTATTTGGCGAAGTAACCGATACCATGCGCAATGCGCTTAAGATAAATGGTAAGCACTGGTTTGCCTGTGGGTTAAGTTTAGTATTGCATCCTATAAATCCGTTTGTACCCACTGTTCATTGTAATTACCGTATGTTTGAACTGTATGATGAACAGGATGGTCCGGCTACCGACAGATGGTTTGGTGGAGGAACCGACTTAACGCCTTATTATTTGTTTGAAGAAGATGCAAAACATTTTCATCAAACCTATAAAAATGCCTGCGATGCATCTGACAGTTCTTTTTATCCTGACTTCAAAAAAGAATGTGATAACTATTTTGTTAACTGGCATCGCAATAAAGAGCGTCGTGGCATAGGCGGCATATTTTACGATAATCAGCGTCCTTCGGCTGAAAAAGATCTTCAGTTCTGGTTTAACTTCAGCAAAACCTGCGGAGATGCGTTTTTAACCGCCTATCTGCCCATCGTTCAAAAAAGAAAACAACTACCCTATACAGCCGAACACAAACACTGGCAGGAGATCCGTCGTGGACGTTACGTGGAATTTAACCTCGTTCACGACCGCGGCACTTTATTTGGCCTGAAGACCAACGGCAGAACAGAAAGCATTTTAATGAGCCTGCCCCCTACCGTACGCTTTGAATATAATTATCAACCCAAACCCGGCAGTGAAGAAGATAAGCTATGGCAGGCCTGTTTGAATCCGAGGGAGTGGGTGTAAAAGTGGTAAGTTTTGTATCTTGTTTCCATGCAAATTGAAAAATCTTTTTTCAGTGAAATCAAAAGCATTTTAGATGCTGCTCGCAATAAAGCTTATTCTGCGATCAATTTTGCTATGATAGAAGCTTATTGGAATGTTGGTAGACGAATTGTAGAGGAAGAGCAAAATGGAAAACAACACGCTGATTACGGGACTTTTTTAATTAAAGAACTTTCCGTACAGCTTTCTAACGAATTTGGCAAAGGCTTTTCAGAAACAAATCTTCGAAATTTCAGGCAATTCTATCTCATTTTTCCTGATAATACTGCAATTCACTACGCAGTGCGTAGCAAATTACAAAGTGCTGATAATCAAACTAAACCTTCAATTCCTGCCACATTGCGGAGAGAGCTAACATGGACTCACTACCGCCTTATTATGCGGGTAGAAAATCCCAATGCCAGAAAGTATTATATTAATGAAGCGGCAGACAATAACTGGAGCACGCGGGTTTTGGAAAGAAATATCAATACATTCTATTACGAGAGAATTCTTTCTTCCAATAATAAAAGTGAAGCTTTATTACAGGCGCAAAATTTAGAGAAACAATCACCTGCCGATTTTATAAAAGACCCCTATATTTTTGAGTTTCTAAATATTTCGGAACCTTATAAAACTAATGAGCAACAATTAGAAGAAGCACTGATCGGTAACCTTAAACATTTTCTACTAGAATTAGGCAAAGGCTTTTCATTTGTAAAACGACAATACCGTATTAATACCGAAACAAAATCTTTTTCAATAGACCTTGTCTTTTATAACTATATTTTAAAATGCTTTATCCTTTTTGATTTAAAAACCGGCGAACTTTCCCACAGCGATATCGGGCAAATGGATATGTACGTAAGAATGTTTGATGATTTGCAGCGACTTGAAGGAGACAATCCAACAATAGGTATAATTCTCTGTTCGTACAAAGACGAAACAATAGTAAAATATTCCGTCTTAAATGAAAATGAGCAGTTATTTGCAACCAAGTACCGGTTATATCTGCCTACAGAAGAAGAGCTAATTGCAGAAATAGAAAGAGAAAAATTAATAATACAGGAAAAGCTAAAATCTCAAAATCAGAAATAATTCAACATGTACTTACAACGTCGAAACCGCATACTTCGTCAGTCGCCAGCTATCAGAAGCATGGTGGCTGAAACTATTTTAACACCTAATGATTTTATTGTGCCGCTGTTCATTAGTGAAGGTGAAAATATAAAAGATGAAATTGCTTCCATGCCCGGTTACTACCGCATGAGCCTTGACAATACTATTAAGGAGGTAAAGGAATTATGGAGCATGGGATTAAAGTCTGTACTGTTGTTCATTAAATGTAAAGATGAACTGAAAGATAACAAAGGCACTGAGGCATTAAATCCGAAAGGACTTATGCAACGAAGCATCAGGGCTGTTAAAGAAGCCTGTCCTGATATGCTTGTAATGACCGATGTAGCGCTTGACCCATTCTCATCCTATGGTCATGATGGTATTGTGGAAGGATCAGAAATTGTGAATGATGCTACCGTAGAAGTATTGGCTCAGATGAGTGTAAGCCATGCACAGGCCGGCGCTGATTTTGTAGCACCCAGCGATATGATGGATGGTCGCATTCTCGCCATTCGCGAAGCACTTGAAGAAAACGGTTTAAATAAAACCGGTATCATGAGCTACAGCGCCAAATATGCATCCTGCTTTTATGGTCCGTTCAGAGATGCGCTGGATAGTGCCCCCGGATTCGGCGATAAAAAAACCTATCAGATGGATTACAGCAACCGCATAGAAGCTGTTAAAGAAACACTGATGGATGTAGAAGAAGGTGCTGATATTGTAATGGTAAAGCCGGCACTGGCTTATCTGGATATTATCCGTGAAGTAAAAAATGCCGTGTCTGTACCCGTGAGCGCTTACAATATCAGTGGTGAATATGCCATGATAAAAGCTGCCGGCAAAATGGGCTGGATAGATGAGAACAAAGCAATCCTTGAAACGCTTACGGCTATTAAAAGAGCAGGCGCTGATCTGATTGCCACTTACTTTGCGAAAGATGCAGTAAGATTAATTGGCTAATGCTCAACTCACGAGTAGGAATGAAATGCTGCTAATACTTAGCATTGAAAATTGAGTCCCGATAGCTATTGGGAGAACATTCAATATTGATCATTTATGTTTGAAAAGAGTATATCCTTATTTGCCAGAGCGCAAAAGTCTATTCCCGGTGGTGTAAACTCTCCTGTACGTGCATTTAAAAGCGTTGGCGGTACACCCGTTTTTATGAAGAAGGCCAAAGGCGCTTACATGTATGATGCCGATGGCAACCAGTATATTGATTATATCAACTCCTGGGGACCGATGATCCTCGGTCACGCTTATGATCCCGTTGTAAAAGCCATACAGGAATATGCCCAATACTCTACTTCGTTTGGCGCTCCCACCGAACTGGAAATAGAAATGGCAGAGCTTATCATAAGCATGGCGCCCAATGTAGACCTCATTCGTATGGTCAGTAGCGGCACCGAAGCTTGTATGAGCGCCATTCGTTTGGCCAGAGGATATACCGGCCGTAACAAGATCATCAAATTCGAAGGCTGTTATCATGGTCATGCCGATTCTTTTCTGGTAAAAGCAGGAAGTGGCGTAGCTACGTTCAATATTCAAACGGTACCCGGTGTAACCGCCGGTGTTGCCAATGATACACTTACCTGCTCCTATAATGATCTGCCCGCAGTTGAACAACTCATAACCGAAAACAAAGGAGAAATTGCTGCGATCATTATTGAACCGGTGGCAGGTAACATGGGTTGTATTTTACCGCAACCCGGTTATCTCGAAGGGCTACGTTCTATTTGCGACAAAGAAGGCATTGTATTTATTATGGATGAAGTAATGACCGGCTTCAGACTGGCGCCCGGTGGCGCTCAGGAGCGGTTACAGGTAAATGCCGATCTGGTTACTTACGGAAAAGTTATCGGTGGCGGCATGCCGGTAGGTGCTTTTGGTGGTAAGAAGGAGATCATGCAGCACATATCACCATTAGGGAATGTATATCAGGCAGGCACATTAAGCGGTAATCCGCTTGCCATGATTGCCGGTTATACTACGCTAAAAACATTAAAAGAAAATTACGCGATATACAACGAGCTGGATGAAACAACAGCGCATCTGCGCGATGGTTTGGATGATGTATTGAAAGCTACCGGTACGCCTTATGTGATCAATCAGCTTGGCTCGATGATCAGCATACACTTCAGCGATCATCCGGTGACTAATTTTGCAACAGCTGCTTCAGCCAATAATGAATTATTCAAAAAGTTCTTTCATGCCATGCTGAAGCGCGGCGTTTACCTGCCACCTTCTGCATTTGAAACCTGGTTCCTGTGCAGCGCCTTAACCGATGAAGATGTGGAACTGACGATACAGGTAGCGAAAGAAAGTCTGAAAGAAATATTGTAATACAAAGGGTGAGCCTCCCTTTAGAGGGAGACTCGCCCTCCCCTTATATGGGTATTTTGATGAATAGGCTGCATATATTCGGTACAAAAGCGTGCAATAAAGCACTTATAATTGTAGACCAATAGTAAGTACCTTTATTCAACTGCCAAAACATTCCTGCTATGCGCCCACTATCACAACGACTGGCCTCTATTGATGTTTTCAGAGCTTTGACCATGTTGCTGATGATCTTTGTAAATGACCTGGGAACATTAAAAAACATTCCTGATTGGCTTGAACATACCAAAGCAGCCGAAGATGGAATGGGGCTGGCAGATACCGTTTTCCCCGCATTTCTTTTCATAGTCGGACTTTCCATTCCTTTCGCCATTGGCAATCGCTGGTCGAAAGGCGTATCGCAAAGTAATATTCTGGGCCATATTTTAATACGCTCCTTCGCGCTGCTGGTGATGGGCTTCTTTCATGTGAATCTTGAAAATTATAATCAAAGCGCGGCACTACTGCCGAGAGGCGTATGGGAGATCCTTCTTACTATCAGCTTCTTTCTAATCTGGCTCGATTATGCTCCTAAACTATCAAAACAAAAAAAGTGGCTACTGCAGGGTCTTGGCATTGCATTACTCGTTTTTTTAGCCATTGTATTCAAAGGTGGCGACAAAGACAACGTAGTTTGGTTGCGGCCTTACTGGTGGGGCATTTTAGGACTGATCGGATGGTCGTATCTGTTATCGGCCCTTGTGTTCCTGTTTTCAAAAAGCAGAATGCCGGTATTGATTGCGGGGTTATTATTCTTTGAGCTGTTTAACATAGCCGCCAAAGCAGGCTGGCTGCAATTCCTCAGCCCTGTTAAACCCTATATCTGGATCACCGGCGATGGCTCCTCTCCTGCCCTTACAATGGCTGGTGTAATAACAGCGGTAGTTTATTCGTCGCTGGTGCAGAAAGGCAATTACAGGAGATTGTTCGCGGTGCTTCTTGTTTTTGGTATCATTATGCTGGGCGCAGGGTTTGCCATCAGACCATTGGGTGGTGGCATTTCAAAAATACATGCCACACCTTCCTGGGTAATGATCTGTACCGGTATCAGTCTTTTATTCTTTACCGGGCTCGTCTGGCTGGTTGACCGCAAACAAAAACAAAACTGGTTTAACATTATCAAACCCGCAGGTACCAGTACGCTTACAGCTTACCTGTTACCTTATATTCATTATCCCCTTTATCAGATGATAGGCTTTAGTTTGCCGTTAATACTGCGCACCGGATTGACCGGAATCATTAAATCGCTGTTATATGCCCTCGCAATTATTCTGGTAACCGGACTGTTGGAGAAAAAGCGCATCCGTTTAAAGATCTGAATAAGGGTGAGTACCCTTATTGCTCAGCGTGCATCACTCCGAAGATCAGGGAGTGGATCACCTTTCGCCGCGCGTTATTGGTAATCTTTATTGACGATAATCATTTCTCTGTAGCAGTTTTGAATATTCAAAGATCATTGATGCATATAAAAGTATTTGTATGTATCTTTGGTTTTTCATAGGATAAGGTTTAATGGTTAACGGTATTTGATTAGTGCAGCCCCGCCTTCGGCGGGGCTCTTTTTTTTTCTTCGGCCCCACCATATCAAAAACCCTGTTACAGGCAGGCTGCCCGCAATGAGTGATGCAAAAAAGGCCAGCACCTTTCCCGGAAAGCCCAATATGGCGCCCACATGAATATCATAATTCATACGCAACAGCTTATCAGCCCCTTTGGCACTTTTAAACCGGCCATAAATATGTTGTACAGGAAGTTCCCGCAGGGTGTATTGATCAAAATACTGGTAGTCGGTTTTCCAGTAAGTTTTGGCATCCGTATTCGTAGCAATTTCTATAGGTGATTGGGTGCCATTGGGAAAATGGACCTCTATAGTTTCCGCATTAGTATGCTCTTTTTGCATTTGGGTCCATAACCGGTCAATGGCTGGTAATGATGCATTGGCAGTAGCTTTTGTGGTATCGGAAAGCGGTTCCTGATAGATTAATGATTTTTGTCCGCCTGCAGTATGGTAGATCGCATTTGCCAGCCACTGCCAGCCAAAAATTAAACCGGTAATGGCCATGAAAATAGCCACCCAGGTCATGTAAAAACCCAGCACATTATGTAAATCGTAATTTTTGCGACGCCAGGCTGTATTCCATTTAATACTGAAGCGTTGCCGGGAAGCTGCTTTATTTTTCGGCCACCATAAAACGAGGCCGGTGATCATCATTACTACAAAAATGATCGTAGCTGTGATGGTAATTTTTTGCCCGATGGCCGGCGGTAACCACAGATAATAATGTCCCATCAACACCACGCGAAAGAAATCGCTGGCCATATTCTTCACCTTCAACACCTGACCAGTATACGGATTGATATACACTATATAAAAATATTCCGGCTCGTTGTTATAAAACAATATAAGGGCGGCCTCATTTCTTTTTCCATATTGTACACTATGTGGATGTTTGCCCGGAACCTGCTTTTCAGCTATCTGCCGCATTTGAGAGGGAGGCAGATAAGCGCCTTGTTGCGGAGTAACAAATCGAAAGGATTGGGTAGCATTTTGTATCTCGTATTGAAACGCATATAAACAACCGGTAATCGCTATAACAAAAACTATGAGCCCCGACGTGAGTCCGAGCAACAAATGTATTTTTCTTATAATTTTTTTAATCGCCATATTCGTACCACCTGTTCAGTACAAATATGCAATTCGTTTTTGCCGCCTTGTTATACAATGCGGAAAAAGCGTTTACGAAAAAGGAAAACAATAGGTAATGGACAATAGACTAAGAATAACAACGCAACAACCGGCAACTATTGCCAATTGCTCCTGAGCGAAGTCGCAGGGTGATCTATTCCTGGTGATTAATGGAGCAACAGCTCACAGGGTTTTAAGCCTGTTTGTTTTTTAAATGCAGTAGAAAAATGTGAGATAGATGAGTAGCCCAGCATCATTGACACTTCGGTAACTGTTAGTCCTTTTTCATATAACAAATACCGGGCATGTTCCATGCGCTGGCTCTGATAGAAGTCAAATATGGTAGTGCCGTATAATTCTTTAAATCCTTTTTTCAGATAGCACTCATTAATAGCCACTTTACGGCTTAATTCTTTAATAGTGATGGGCTCACCAATATGTTGCAGTAATATTTCTCTGGCCTTGGTGATCTTTTCCCGATCGGCCTCGTTGGCCAGGAACTTACATTGGAAGGTTTCAATTTCCTTATCATCGCCCAGCATGCATTCAAGACTGTACAGTAACAGCATTTGCGTTTGGGCATTGATGAAAATATTTTCCAGGCTATCGGTATAGGTGTGGGTCAGCAGGGTTTCAAGCACCTGACGCGTGCGACCGCACAAAGGCAATATTTTTGAAAAAGAAGAAGGATGTTTGAACTGCAGCACTTCATCAGTGATAGTATTGGTCTTATTCGGTTTTACGAACTGCGACAGGTGCACATTTGAAAAACGGAAACTCATTACATCGATACTGTCAACGCGTTCGGTGCAGTTACGGGAAGTATTCAGTTTACACTGATCGCATTCCACTTCTTTCTGATTACAGTAAACATTACCTGATATACAAAACCGAAGCTCAACGTAGTTATCGGCAGGTGATGTCTTTTTGAAATGATATACCATCATGCCAGTGTCTTCAATATTCCATTGCGGATGTTTGCGGTACCTTTTGATGGAGTACTGTACCGAACCGGGCGTTTGCTGCTCTTTTTCATGCATTACCTGCAACTGATCGTGCATGATCGGTTGCTTATAAGCCATTGAAAGTATATCGGGTGGGTGATGCATAAATTGAGACGCAAATTTACATGCACAACTTTACATTTCCCAATGGTTTAGATCGTTGGAGGTCACAGAATTGTAAATCATTATCGGCAGTCGTGAATCGGCAGTCGGCAATACGTTGAGAAGTTTAGCCTCTCTTTAAATTTGCGATAGCATTATTTATTAGATATATTGTAATTAATAATGAATGACTTGGCCATTTCAGGAATTGCCGACTGACGATTGCCGATTCACGA
>Ga0105239_10010987_pt1 | contig 10107 bp, 6 predicted proteins | sample KBSC44metaG_FD_92761 | JGI IMG/M metagenome (GOLD analysis project Ga0105239, IMG submission 92761) | Corn rhizosphere microbial communities from Kellogg Biological Station, Michigan, USA - KBS C4-4 metaG | ecosystem: Host-associated > Plants > Roots > Rhizosphere > Soil | place: Michigan, USA...
AGCAGGCGCGGCCAACGGTCCGGATGTCCGATCAGCGGCATCTCCGTGCCGTGCAGCAGGCCCGTTTTGAAAACGTCGTTGCCCTGCCCGATACCGGGATAGAACCACTCCTGCGCGGTATGGAGCAGCAGGATCAGCAGAAACAACCCTGCGACCGCGCCCCGGCGCTTCAGGAGCCCCAACGCTCCCAGGAGACCCAGGAACAGATAGCACCAGAACTCGTAGCGAATCGTCCAGAGAGAGCCGTTGATCTCGCCCGGAGAGGGCAGGTGCATAAACACCGGCGGCAGCGACAACTGACTCAGCGTCAGGACACCCCAGACAAATCGCACGACCGTTTTCGGAGTAAAACCGTGCAGATAGGTCGCCACGGAACTCGATGCCAACGGCCCTACGATCACGGCGCAAAACAGGGCGGCTACCAGAAATCCCGGATAGATGCGCAGGACCCGCTTGCGCAGATAGTCCCCGAAGCCCTTGCTGCGCAGCCAGCTCTGCGTGATCAGAAATCCGCTGATGACAAAGAACGCATCGACCGCCAGACTTCCGAACGTCGTCTGCCCTTTAGTCAACAGGGCCAGCGGCTCACGGCTATTACCGCCCGCCGGCAAGGCAAAACAGTGCGAGAACAGCACCAGAACCGCCCAGAACACCCGCAAAATGTCAAAATTGTTATCGTGGCCCTGTTCGGTCAAACCCTCCAGGGTTTTAGCCGACTCCGGCGTCACGCTCGACTCGTCCGTCTGCTTTTTTCGAACATGCACGATAGGCATGGACACGGTCCCAACTGCGTTGTTCACATGAGTATACCCGACGACGGGGTCGGCTTAGACCTCCAGGTTGGCGAAGCGGCCGCTGGCGGCGAGTTCTTCGGCTTTGGTGTCGGGCGGCTCACCGGTCGTGAAGGCGTGGTACTGCGCCAAGGCCCAGAGCGGGAAGTAGTGTTTGTAGTAGTGGTAGCGCAGGTAGAAGACGCGCGGGAAACCGGTGCCGGTAAACCACTCCTCTTCCCAGGTTCCGTTGGCATCCTGGCCATTGATCAGATACTCGACGCCGCGTTTCACAAAGGGGCTCTCCAGGTCGCCCGCGTTGAACAGGCCCATCAGCGCCCAGGAGGTCTGCGAGGGCGTGGAGGGACCGTCGGCTTTCGGATGATCCGGCTCGTAGGAGGCGCAGGTCTCGCCCCAGCCGCCGTCCTCGTTCTGGACGGAGTGCAGCCAGCGGGCTGCGCGCTGGATACGCGGAGATTTCATATCTTCCCCGATGCGCGCCAGTCCACGCAGTACCTGCCAGGTGCCATAGAGATAGTTGACGCCCCAGCGGCCGAACCAGGAGCCGTCCTCTTCCTGCTCGCGGTAGAGATAGGCGATGGCGCGGCGTACGCGCGGGTCGCTCTTGCCGATGCTGAAATAGGAGCACATCTCCAGAGTGCGCGCCGTGATGTCGGCGGAGGAGGGATCGAGCATCGCGTTGTGGTCGGCATAGGGCACATACTGGAACAGGGTCTTGTTGTTGTCCTTGTCGAAGCTGCCCCACCCGCCGTCTTTGTTCTGCATGGCGAAGACCCAGTCGAGGCCCTTCTGCATCGCGGTGCGGACATGCTCGGGCGCTTCGGTCCAGTGCTCTCCACCGGGGCAGTAGGCTTTATAGAGACCCATCATCACCATAATGGTGTCGTCTACATCGGGATAGTACTCGTTCTCCATCTCGAAGTACCAGCCGCCCGGCTCCACGTTCGGCACTTTGACCGCCCAGTCGCCCTTTTTGGTGGTCTGCTTGGAGAGCAGCCACTCCGCCGCCTGGCGGACCTGGTCGCTGTCCGCGGGCCAGCCGCTGTCGATCATCGCATTGATGACGATCGCGGTGTCCCAGATCGGGGAGACGCAGGGCTGCATCCGGATCGTATCGCCCTCTTCGATCTCGAAGGCGGCCAGTTCGGCCAGCTCTTTGCAGATCGCGGGATGGTTGTCGGGCAGACCCATGCACTTGTAGGCCATGATAGCATGAGTCATCGCGGGGAAGATCGCGCCCAGGCCGCCGCTCTGCTCCTCACGATCCAGCAGCCAGCCCAGAGAGCGCTCCAGCGCCAGTTTGCGGAACGGTTTGACGGGGCTGGCATCGTAGAGCTTCAGCAGCTTGTCGATGACCAGGAAGACGTTGCGCCAGGTGATCGGCTTTTTGTCCCAGGTCAGGCGCATCCGCTTGCGGTCCCGCCCGTCCACGAACAGTTCGTCGATATGCGCGTGATCGGGGATAGGGCGCTGGGGCTTGGAAGCGTTCATCACGGCCAGCGGCACAAGGATCGCCCGTGACCAGGAGGACATATTGTAGATATTGAAATAGAACCACTTCGGCATCAACACGGCTTCCGGCGGAATGGTGGGCACGCCCTGCCAGTCGTACTGCCCGAACATGGAAAGGTAGAGTTTGGTGAAGGTGTTGCAGTGGGTGACGCCGCCCTGGTCGAGAATGGCGCGGCGCGCGCGGCGCATAAACGGTTCCGTGCCTTTATAACCGGCCAGTTTGCAGGCGAAGTAGGCTTTTACCGAGGCGCTGACGTCGGGAGGGCCTCCAGGATAGATCGACCAGTAACCGTCCGGATGCTGCCCACGTCGAATATAGGCGGCGAGCTTCCGGAATTTGACGGTATCCCGTCTGCCCAGGAACTGGAGCAGCAAAATATATTCGCTCTCCAGAATCGTATCGCCCTCAAGTTCCGCTACCCAGTAGCCATCCGGCTCCTGACGATCCAACAGATAGCGCTGGGCCGACCGGATCGCCGTACGTACGGAGCTAAGAGAAACCGCATATTGGGAACTCCGCAGAGTCACCTGCGGAGCGGTGATGACAGCCTGATCTAAGGTGGTTGGTTGTGTAAGTTCTACGCGAGTCTTCAACGATTCACCGTCCGAAGGGGTTTTCGGGCCGTTGAGTCTCCGAGCTGAGTCCTGAGTCCATTATGATGATATCCGATATATCCGAACCTGGCCATTCAGGGATTGCTTCCAGAAACGCAACAATGCACCGCTGCACAGTGCTAAACCGTATTGTGCAGTCGTGCCGGGAAATGCCTGTCTGTCAGGACTCACAATCCAGGTAGGGGCCCGGAAGGGGAATCAGGATGCAGGCAGCATAGGCGAAGCGGCGGCATCCGCCACATAAAAAACGAGCCACACTTGTACCGGAACGTCTCATCGTCTGCTGCAGCGCATCTTTCAGCGGCCTGCCGTATGGAATGAGTGCCCTGTACGCGTCGTGGCGCGGCTCTAATTCGCCTCAAGTACCAGAGAGAGAAGATTGACTATTTTAGCGTCTGTCCGCAAGCTTTGTCAAGCGTTGCATCAAAAGCTTAGGGCGATTTCCGCCCCTTTCAGAAGCGCAAGCCTCCTCCGCAAACAAGAAGGCTTTTCTACTCTCTGGAAAGAGAACGACTGTCGGCTGTCGTTAGTTCCCAACCGCTCCATTTAGGGCGATCCCGGCGGGCTTTTTTAAGCAACGAAAAAGGGAAAAGTCCGTGACTTTTCCCTTGCGCGAAGGACACTCAGTTTTGAAATCAACAGGCGCCGGGATCGTTGGCGAGGCGCGAGACGATGCCGAGACGTTTCAGCTCGTCCACCAGTTTGGAAGCATCGGCGAGGATGACGCGCGCGAAGCGCTGCGTCTCGGGGTCGTTCTTGCGCATCAGCAGTTGTGCGGCGGAGCAGAGAGAGGTGATCGGACCCAGCAGCACCTCCTCGTTGACCAGTTCGTTCGGCAGCATGGCCCCTGCCTGTTCGAAAGAGACGCTGCCGTGGAGGCTCGATAGGTGAGCCAGGGGGTCGGGAACTTCGCCGACCGGAAGCGGGGCCGCACTGGCGAAATCGGGCATCCCGATCGTCTCGTCGGGGGTAGCGACGATCGGCGCGCCTGCAAACGGATTGGTCTCTTCCCAGAGCTGGGCTTCGATCTCCATCAGTTCTTTGCTGATCGCCATGTAGAGGGGAGTCGAGTCCATGTCCTTGTCGCTGGAGACGCCGTAATCGCCCTTGTTGATCCCGTAGAACATCGGATTGGTGGTGGCGTAGTTGACGAACATCACCGCGATGAATTTTTGAAACACGTTCTTATCGAACGGAAATTTGCCGGTGTAGTTGGAATCGTTCTGAACGCTCTTGATCACTTCCGCGAACAGTCCTACGATAAACTGCCGGGCGGGCAGCGCCGACAGGGCCTCCCCGTCGATATACTGAAACTGGAAGAAATAGTTGAGGCCGCTCGCCTCGTCCAGCCCCTCCGCTTCGGCCACGGAACTGAAGACGTTCAGTTTCATCATGTTGTCCAGGTTGCGGCGCGGATAGCCGCGATGGACCAGGTTCATCGCATACGATTTGAACTCATCGTAGTCGGTGCCGAGAAAATGCGCCTTATTGTTGGCGATCTTGTCGTGCAGTTCGTGCAGGCGGCGCAGCAGGTTGCCGCGCGCATCGTTGACGATCTCCATCATCTCTTCGCGAATGGGGTCGTCTTCCGGAAAGAGATCGAGGGTCTCGAACGTCGTGCGGATGACCGCGAAATCGTTCAGGCCGTCTTCCAGACAGGGATAGGCGATGCCGAGCAGCAGATCTTCCGGAATATTGGCGATCGCATCGGCATTGCGAATTCCACGATCCGGTTCTACGAGCGCATAGAATCTGTTGTTGGTGTGCAGGCTCTTAATGAGTACGACGCGCCGATTTTCGCTGTTGGAAGAGGACATAGTTCGTTCCGTAGTTCTAGATTTTACAGGGAGCAGGGAACGCCGACAGGGGTCGGGGCCACCGCTCATGGGTCGGCAGGACGGACTGTCCTGATTTCGAATGCACCTTAGATGCGCTTGGAGGCACAGCTCACACGCGACAAAAGAGACTCAGATCGCTACAAACTCAGACGCTCTCAACGTGCCAGCGTATAGGAGAGGCCGTAGTAGAACGAGCCGTCCAGACTGGACGCATTGGCCTGCACATTGCGCGCTAAACGCAGGGAGACCCCGACATTGGGCCGACGTCGATAGAGTTCGGCGTGCAGGCTCAGGTCGGTTCCAAACTTCGCTTCCATCCCGGCAAACGGGCCGCCGATGCTTCCGGTTCCTGCGCCGACGGTAGCTTTGAACGACCGCATGACTTTATAGATCCGCTCTGACAACGGAATGGAGTGCGTGGCGACCAGATAGAAACCCCCGTGCTCGATTCCCGTTCCGGTCAGGTCGCGCACGCCGACGGCGACCGCCGGGGCCGCCCCCAAATCCGGCAGAATCGGATACTCGATGTTGAAAGAGTAGCGCTTCTTCGATTCACTGTGCAGATCGAGTCGCTCCAGTTCCAGTTCGATCCCACCGGGCGAGGAGTAGTCTACCCAGAGACGGTTGGCCTGTTCCGGCTTCGCGCCCAACAGAAACTGTACCTTGCCGGAATTCGGCGACAGGGTCTCCGCGGAGGGGCCGAGAACCACGCGATCCGCCTGCGCGGCAGCGCCGGTAAGCAGGCATCCGCCCAGAAGCGCCATCAACAGAACCGGCGGCTTCGCCGCGCTTCCTCTCACCTACGAACGCCCGATACGGCGTCGTTTTCCGTGCTTCGAGTGGTGATACGACGGACAAAACGCCCCATACGTTCCAAAGCTTGTTCAAGCTGCGGCAGGGCCGTGGCATAGGAACAGCGCACATGGCCCTCCCCCGAAGGTCCGAAGGCGGAGCCGGGCACCACCGCCACACGCTCCTCCATCAGCAGGCGCTCCGCGAACTCTTCGGAACTGAGGCCCGTGCGCCGGATCGAGGGGAAGGCGTAGAAGGCGCCACGCGGCTCGTAGCAGTCGAGTCCGATCTCGTTCAGGCCGTTGACAAAGAGGCGTCGGCGTCGATCGTATTCGCTGACCATCGCTTCGACATCCGATTCGGCATTCTCCAGCGCTTCCTGCGCTGCGATCTGCGAGACATGCGGCGCGCAGAGCATCGTGTACTGGTGCACGCGCGTCATCAGGGTCGTCAGCGGCTCCGGGGCGCAGATATAGCCCACACGCCAGCCGGTCATCGCATAGGCTTTCGAGAAGCCGTTGAAGACGACGGTGCGCTCCCGCGCGCCGGGCAGGCTGCCCAGGCAGGTGTGCGTGCCGACGTAGGTCAGGCGGTCGTAGATCTCGTCGGAGAGCAGGTAGAAATCGTGCTGGTTGGCGAGGGCGACCAGGCGGTTGAGGTCTTCACGGCTCTGCGTCGCTCCGGTCGGATTGGCCGGGGAGCCGAGCAGCATGGCCTTTGTGCGCGGTGTGATCGCGGCGGCGACACGGTCGGCATGCAGGCGGAACCCATCTTCCGCATCCGTCTTGATCGGCACGGCGATACCGCCCGCGAACTCGATGCAGGGAATGTAGGAGACGTAGCAGGGCTCCGGCACCAGCACCTCATCGCCGGGGTTCAGGACGACCCGCAGCGCGAGATCCAGCCCTTCCGACACGCCGACGGTGATCAGGCACTCCGTATCGGGGTCGTAGTGGGCATCGTAGCGGCGGCGCATCATCGCGCAGATCTTCTGCCGCAGCGACTTCAGGCCGCTGTTGGAGGTGTAGGTGGTGTAACCCTTCTCCAGGGACCAGATGCCGGCTTCCCGAATGCGCCAGGGCGTCACGAAATCGGGTTCGCCAACGCCGAGGGAGATGACGTTTTCCATCGACTGCGCGATGTCGAAAAACCGTCGAATCCCCGAGGGCGGGCAGTTGGTGATCACGGTGTTGAGCGGCTTGCGCGGCGGCGTGATCGTAAAGGCTGGCTCAGAAGAGAAGCGGAGGCCATTCTCCGCCTCTCGATTTTCCGGTACCGGGTTCGTCATGGCGCCACCATCAGGCGGTGATCGATCTCGCCGTCCGCGAAGATATCCCCGTCGTCTTTATATTTTTTGAGAAGGAAGTGGGTCGAGGTGGAGGTGACCCGGTCGATGGTGGAGAGTTTTTGCGCCACGAAATCGGCGATCTCGCGCATCGTGCGCCCTTCGACCACACAGCGCAGATCCTGTGTTCCTGAGACCAGATAGACGGAGTGGACCTCCGGGTAGCGGTAGATACGTTCGGCCACATCGTCGAAACCGACCCCGCGTGCCGGGGTCACGGTGACATCGATAAACGCAAATACGCGCTCGTCTCCGAACCGTTCCCAGTCGATGACCGTCTTGTAGCGCCGAATGACGCCGCTGGCTTCCCATTCCGTCAGGTGTGCGACAACCGTCTCTTCGGTAAGACCGGTCTGCGCAGCGATCTGCCGGGGCGTCGCGCGGGCATCCTGCTCTAACACTTTCAATATTTCGCGCATCCTCGGCTCTCTTTCCTGCTCTTACTTCCCGTCAGGAAACAGACGGCCAGAAACGCCCGTAAGTTCCCCTGCTTCGGTTGGGGTAGTATAACGCACCCGCCCGCGCTTTGTCAACCGACTCTTATCAGGGGCACGCACCACAATAGCTCTTGTGTTTTTCCTATAGCCCAAGCATTCAGATGTGTCTTGGGGTCGTCAAGGGACGTAGTCCCTCGCTACGCGGCTTCGCCGGGTCGTCCTCCGGACGAAAAGATAGCCTTCCGTACCACTTCCCTTTCTTCATTCTGAGGCGAGGCTGACGCAGTCCAGTCCGAAAAGATATTTCATTCCGTCGGCTTTTGGGTCGGTTCCTACCACCTCCACCCGTAGAATGTACTGCCCGTTCTCCGCGGCGAAGGCGCCCAGCGGGATGGGGCCGGAAGGCGTCACATTGAGCGCAAAACCGTCGAAGTCGTCCTTTACCTGTTGCCCGTTAATCCAGAAGCGCAGGATACCGTAGTCGCCGGCCCTGGTGGCATAGAGGGTGAGGCGGTGGCTGCCTGTTGGGGCGGGTATCCGCAGTTCCACAAAATCGCCCGGTTTGCGGCCTTTCCCGAGCAGATGGGCGCTGCCGCTCCACTGGCCGGGGAAGGGGTGCGTGTCCTGCACCTCCGTCCCCAATCCGTCGCTGTGCCCGACGATTTTGCAGGTTTCGCACTCGATTGCCCCGGCGATACGGAAGGGCGGCGGAACCTGCGAGAGGGGACGCAAGGCCTCTGCGGGCAGCGGAACGCGATTGGTCGTAGCTTTGGGAACGGCGTACCAGTAGGTCGTGGCGGCGATGTCGATCTTGGGGTCCTGCCAGTGCATGATCTCCATGTCGAACTGCACGGATTTACGGAAGGGAATGGTGTCGAGGTTGCGGGTGCGGGTGTAGGTGTTGTGTCCCTGCGAGCGGGATTCGTCCACGCGTGGGCCGTTGGCGAAGGGAGTCTGATAGACGGGCGTAGGCGCCCAGGAGACGTTGTAGTAGTCTTCCGTGCCCGTGCCCAGATGCGAGGGGAAGGACTCGCCATCCACCCAGATCTTCTCGTTGCCTTCGCCGTACCAGGCCGGCACAGGATTGAACACTGCCAGGACATCCCCCACCAGCACGCCCTTGCCCTCCGCGCTGAGGAAGTTCCAGTCGCTATCCGGTTTGGTCGGAATCTGCGCCTGTTGCCGCCAGTTGGCGTGGAAGTGCATGGAGCGCTCATCCCACTGCCATGGTCCCAGCGTCGCTTTCACCTGTGCCCGCACCGGCGTGTTGCCCAGGTTGGCGAGCGTGATCTGCGCGGAGTGGGCGTAGGGCATGACCCAGCGGCACGTCATCTTGCCCTTCTCATCTACGGTGCGATACCAGCTCTCCAGCGGGCCCGTGCCCACGCCGCTGCCCGCAAAGTCGCTCACCGGACACCAGACCGTCTCCTCGCCATCGAAGCGCATCCGCACGATCAGGCCGCGCAGCGCCTGCTCCCACTCCCGTTCGCGCTGCGTCTCATCAGCCGTTCGTGGATTGCTGCTCAAGGGCGGAGAGAACTCCATCTCCACCTGTCGAACCGCCTTCGCCCCCTCCGGAAGCGTCAGTGTCTCTTCGCTGCCCGCACCCACGGTCTTGTCGAGAGAGCGTGTCTCGCCTCCCGTCAGCATCGGAGGATGGCGCAGTTGTTCGTTGGCGCGAATCAGTGCGGGCTGCGCTGCTTCCAGCGTTTTGTGGGTAAATGTCTCCACATGGGTTCCGGCCGCATAGGTGCGATAGTTGATCTGGTAGTAGCGCGGCGCGGTGTGGGCGGGATCGGCCTCTTCCCAGGTAACTTTACAGTGGCGCGCATAGGGGATAGGCAGGTAGAGCGTGCTGCCTCCTCCACCGGTCGGATTGTAGCTCGGATGCGGGTGTAGAAGCGGGCTTGCCACCAGCCCGCTGAACATCATGTCGTACGAGTGGAAGGTGAGGGTCGGCTGTGCGGAACCGTCCAGATAGATACGCAGATGGCCCAGACGCCGGTCGTTGCTGGTGATCCAGAACCGAACGATCGCGCCCGGCCCCTCCGCATCCATCATCACGTTCTCGCGTCGCCCTGCCGTCTCTTCGGTTCGGATATACTGCGTGTGGTCGTTGTTGGCGAACCAATCCGGCTTGTCGGGGCCAGTGCGCCTGCGATCATAACTGCTGGCCTCAAAACTAGTGAACTCCGGCTGCGGCCATCGCGCCACTGATTCGACATCGGTCAGTTCAGCCACCAGAGATTGCAGCGAAACCGTTTTAGAAGCGGCAGAGGCGTGCGGCAGCGAAGACATGGCAAAGAACCCCCATAGGAGAGAACACAACAGGCAGGCGCGACGAACCGCTTGTCTGATGTGTGCATGCTTTCGTGGAGAGGTTGTAAGAATGAAACGCATCTGGATAGTTTGCTCCTGTAGAGGCTGATCTGTGTCGAAAATCTTGCCTACTGCTGCCGATATGAGCGTTTGACCGGGCGACCTAACCCCCCGCCCCCTTCCCGACTTCGTTCGCTTCGCTCACCGGGAAGGCGGGGACGGGGGGTTAGGTCGCCCGGTGAGGTGCGAAGGGCACTCCTTATCGTATCTGAATATCTTTGCCCTGTTTCAGGCGATTTTGATGACGATGGCTCCTGCCAGAATGACCAGGGCGGCCACAATACGCATTTTGGTCACATACTCTTTGAGCGTGAAGGCGGCGATGAGTACTCCGAACAGGATCGAGGTCTCACGTAAGGCCGCGACGGAGGCGATCGGTGCGCGCGTCATGGCCCAGA
>Ga0105239_10010988_pt1 | contig 10106 bp, 8 predicted proteins | sample KBSC44metaG_FD_92761 | JGI IMG/M metagenome (GOLD analysis project Ga0105239, IMG submission 92761) | Corn rhizosphere microbial communities from Kellogg Biological Station, Michigan, USA - KBS C4-4 metaG | ecosystem: Host-associated > Plants > Roots > Rhizosphere > Soil | place: Michigan, USA...
AGGCGTGAAGAGCTTCCTGCCGGAAGGCGTCAGCTACCGCGAGTTCGTCACAACCAGATACCTTGGACAGACCAAGAAGGTTGAACCGACCATCTCCGATGACCTGAAGGCCGGCGCCGTAAAAGCGACCGTCTTCGCGATCCTCATCATCTTTGTCTATATCTTCATCCGTTTCCGCGACTGGCGCTACTCGCTGGGTACGATCATCGCCCTGCTGCACGACGTCTTCGTCACGCTGGCGGTGTTCTCCTTCCTCCGCGACCTGGTGCCCTTTACGCTGGAGATAGACCAGCACTTCATCGCGGCCGTGCTGACCGTTATCGGCTTCTCGATGAACGATACCGTGATCGTGTTTGACCGTATCCGTGAGAACAGCCATCTGATGAAGGGCGCTACCAACGGCGAGATCATCAACAAGTCGGTCAACGATACGCTGAGCCGTACCATCATGACCTCCCTGACAGTGTTCCTCACCATCCTCATCCTCTTCCTGGTAGGCGGTGAAGTAACGCGCGGATTCGCCTTCGCTATGCTGATCGGGGTGATCACCGGTACGTACTCCTCTATCCTTGTAGCTGCTCCCTTCCTGGTGGACTTTGCCAAGGGCAAACCCCTGGGTCAGGAACCGGAAGCCGGCAAGACCGGTCTTGCAAAGACAAAGGTGACTACGGCGACGACAAAATAATATCCGGCCTAAGGCCCATAAAGAAAAACCCGAAGCGATGCTTCGGGTTTTTTACTTTAGTGATGTACCGTTTTGTGGTGATGATGGACCACGTGGCGCTTGTGATGAACAACGTGTTTTTTCTTATGATGAGTCTGATGACTCTGAGGGTGATGAGTCTGAGCCATCGACATCGTCGTCAGCGCAAGCAGAACGACCACGAGTGAGACCAATTTTTTCATGATGTGAGTTTTGTGTGGGCATTATGCAAATAAGATGCCGTCTTAGCTCTTCTTTGCTTTGGCGTCCTTGTTGGCTTTGTAGCGCATGTCGGGTGTGCCGTCCTTCTTGGTCGGTCCGGCGGGAGCGGTCCTGGCGTCCTTGTTCGCCTTGTAGCGCATGTCAGCAGTGCCATCCTTTTTCGTAGGACCGGCAGCGGGCTTGGCAGTCTTTTCGGTTTTTGCTTTTGTGGGAGCCGCAGGCGTTGTCTGGGCAAAACCAAAACCGACGGAAGCAAGCACCAGGCTGGCAATCAGAAATAACTTTCTCATAAAATGGGTGTTTTTTTTAAAATCTACGATGATTTTCTCAAATACTCGCGTTTAACGTAAAATATCTTTTGTTATTGCTGTATTAACAACTAGTTGTACATTAGAAAGATAAAGGATATCTGGCAATGTTTAACCAGTACTTAACTATATTCCTGGTGTACAACGGCCAAAGCGTAGCAATTTTGCAACCATGCGTTCATCTACCTTAAAATGGATCGTGCTTTCCGCCACTTTCCTGGCTGCCATTGTGGTGACAGTCCAGCTATACTGGCTGAAGAAAGTCTATTCTTTTGAGCAGAGACAATTCAATCTCAACGTAGTAAAGAGCATCAGGGGCCTGTTCGAGGACCTGGAGATGAACGATGCACCCGGCACCAATCTCCAGCAGCTGATCAACAAGCCGGACAACAACGACAACTATTTCCTTTTCAAGGCGGATACCATCCCATCAAAAGACAGCCTGGTCTATTATATTCAGGACGAGTTCGCCGATTTCGGGGTACTGACGGATTGTAAGCTGGGGGCCTATAACGCGGCGAAAAAACAATACGTCTACGAGGAATTCATACCTGCACCCGCCTCCCGGTATGCCGGGGTCAAGCCGGTGACCGGAGAAATGCCGGTATTCGACGACGAGTCCGACCATATTCTGCTGTATTTCCCCCACCGCCACGAGTATATCCTGGGACAAATGGACTTCTGGATCGTTAGTACCGTCGTCCTGTTCCTGGCCCTGATCGGTCTGGCGGCGAGCCTGTTCTATTTCTACCGTCAGAAATTCCTTTCGGAGATCCAAAAAGACTTTGTCAACAACTTCACCCACGAATTCAAGACGCCGCTGGCCGTTATGAAGATCGCCGCCGACGTGCTCGGACAGGACCATATCAGCCAGCAGCCGGACCGGCTTCAGCGTTATGCGAATATCATCAAGAACCAGACGGAACACCTCCAGGGACAGGTCGAACGACTGCTGCGCACCGCCTCTATCGAAACCAAAGACCTACCCATCCGGAAAGAAGAGATCGACGCTCACCAGCTGATCGAACAGGCACTGGGCAAGGTACAACCGCTGATCGAGCAGAAAAAGGCCCGGGTGGACATCAAAGTGGAAGAGAGCAACGCACGCGTTCAGGCTGACAGGGCCCATCTCGAGCTGGCGGTGGTCAACCTGCTCGAGAATGCGCTGAAATATTCGGTCGAACCCCATATCGTTGTGGAGACGGGACAGCTGGAAGACGAATTCTTTATCTCTGTCAAGGACAATGGCGTCGGCATCGAAAAGCAGTACCTCAAAAACATTTTTAAAAAATTCTATCGGGTGCCAACCGGGGATATTCATAACGTGAAGGGGTTCGGACTGGGCCTCGATTTTGTCAAACGGATCATCGATGCCCACAACGGGAAGATCAAGGTCAACAGCCTTCCGGGCATCGGTACAGAATTTAGATTATTTATCCCCCTTAACTAATGTCTATGCAACAAGCAGGTAAAACAAAAGTGCTATTGGCGGAAGACGATCTCTCACTGGGATATGTCATCAAGGACAATTTGATCGATGCGGGCTACGAGGTCGTGCTCTGCCCGGACGGACAGGCGGCCATCGACAAGTTCGACAAGAATGAATTCGGCATCTGTCTGCTGGACGTCATGATGCCGAATAAGGACGGCTTTGCGGTCGCCCGAAAGATCAGGCAGCAAAGCGATATGGTTCCCATCCTCTTCCTCACCGCCCGGTCGATGGAAGAAGACAAGATAAAAGGGTTCCAGAGCGGCGCCGACGACTATATCACCAAACCCTTCAGCATCCAGGAGCTGCTGATGCGGATGGAGGTATTCCTCCGCAGAACAAGGAAGATGCACTCCGAAAAAAGCCAGACCTTTACCATCGGACAGCTCAACTTCTCCTATACCGACCTCAAGCTGACCATCGGCCCGGAAACCTTTAACCTAACCCAGAAGGAAGCCGACCTGTTGAAATTTCTCTGCGAACACTCCAACCGGATACTGAAAAGGGAAGAGGTGCTGCTCAACGTCTGGGGCAAGGACGACTATTTTCTCGGACGCAGCATGGACGTTTTCATTACCAAGCTGAGAAAATATTTTAAAGCGGACCCACACGTCAATCTGGAAACCATCCACGGAGTTGGTTTCCGGTTCAATACGCCACAGGAATGATGCAGATAGTCAGAAAATTGCTTCTGGGCCTTTTTGCCCTGCAGATACTGAATCTCAGTGTCGGCAATCCCGATGCCTGGGACGGAGCGAACTATGACTATTCCTATACCTACAACAAGACCTATGACCCCACGGAGTCAGCGGTCGAATGGATCGTGGAGCTGAGCTATGGCCAGCAGCCGGGCTTCAGCTATACATTGCACGAGGACGCCAGCAAAAGCCCTACAAAAAGCCTGCACTGGAAGACCGACCTGCAGGAGACCACCGCGGAACTTCATTGGATGCCGGAGATCATCCGTCTGCACCCCGAGTTACCCGTGATCCGGATCACCCCGCAGCCGCTGCAAATATTCTCCCCGCCACCCGAAACATCCTCCACCCGCGCCTGATCTCATCTATGTCCCTTCCGGGGGCCTCATATAGGTGAAGAAATTTATATTTAATAAATTGCGCAAAAAAGCGTTCATAAATGCTTAACCCCTGATTAACATCTAAAAAAAAGATATTTGCACACTAAAAACTCAATAGCTACACCTATGCAGAAAAAGTGGATGCTCTTCTTTGCAATATTTTGTTTCAGCAGTTTGTTCGCCGTGGCTCAGCCGCAGAAGGATACCCTGCGCCTGCCGCTGGCCTCCGCAGAGAAGATGTTCCTGGATAGTAATCTGCAGCTGTTGGCGCAACGATACAGTATCGACGCCAGCAAGGCCCTGATCATCCAGGCCCGTCTCTGGCCCAATCCCAATTTCAGCATTAGTCATACGCTCTATTCCGGTGCGCTCAACAAGTTCTTTCCGACCGGCCGTAATGACGAGACAACAGTAGGCCTATCGCAGCTGATCCTGCTGGCTGGCAAACGTAACAAACAGATCAGGATCGCCCAGGAAAACGTCCGCCTCAACGAATATCAGTTCTTCGACCTGCTGCGAACACTGAAATATACCCTCCGGACCGATTTCTACCAGATATATTACCTGAAGCAGTCGGCAAGGATCTATGACGAAGAGATAAAGGCCCTCTCCCAGGTCGTTCAGGCCTTTTCGGAGCAGCAGGGGAAAGGATATATCTCCGAAAAAGAGGTCGTCCGCGTCAGGGCCCAGCTCTACAGCTTCCAGAGCGAGTACAGCGAACTGATCAACCAGATCAACGACACGGAAAGCGAGCTTCGCCTGATCCTTCAGACAAAGCCGAATTTCTTCATCGAGCCCGAGGTAGATTCAGCGCAGCTGGGCAAACTCGATCCGTCGCAGTATCCGCTGACCACACTGATGGACTCGGCCTACCACAACCGCACCGATCTTCAGATCGCCCGGACCAATGCAAAGATCAGCCAGCTGAACTACAACTACCAGAAATCCCTGGCCGTGCCGGACCTGTCCCTTTCGCTGGGATATGATGAAGCGGGTAGCTTCCTGACCAACTATTATGGGGTCGGCGCGTCTATCGACCTGCCCTTCTTCAATCGCAATCAGGGTAATATAAAATCCGCCAAAGCGCAGATCGCAGGCGCGGAAGTAGCCCAGCGCAGCACGCAGGCGACGGTCGAGGAGAACGTGGCCAACTCCCTGCAAAAGGCATTTGCCCAGCAAAAGCTGTATCAGACCATCGACCCGAAATTCTATCTGGACTTCCAGCGGCTGCTGCACGAAGTGCTCAGCAACTACCAAAAAAGAAATATAGGCTTGCTGGAGTTTTTGGACTTCTATGATTCCTACAAGCAAAATACGCTGCAGATGAACACGATCCAGTTCAACCGCGTCAGCGCATTCGAGGATATCAACTACTATACAGGAACCAGTTTCTTCAACTAGTCTAACCCGAAACCACACCCGTTAAACGACAACACGACATTTATGAAAAGAATATATTCGTTCCTCTCCCTGCTGATCGTCGGAAGCGTTCTGCTCCAGTCCTGCAGTTCCGAGGCCAACAAGCCCGCTGCCGAGAAAGAGAAATTTTCTATCCCCGACACCGTGATGAAGACCCTGCGGATCGATACGGTAAAGACTTCCCAACTGATCAACGCAATCACGCTGACCGGTAAGGTAGGCAGCGACGAAGACCACGTCATCCCCGTGAACGCGCTGGTCACAGGCAATGTCCAGGACGTAAAGGTGATGCTGGGCGACTACGTGAAGGCAGGGCAGGTGCTGGCTACTATCCGCAGCGCCGAAATGGCCGGATACGGCAACGACCTCATCAACGCCCAGTCGAACCTGCGCGTGGCGGAAACCAATCTGCAAAAGACGAAGGACCTCTATAAGAGCGGGCTCGCATCCATGACCGACTCGCTGAATGCGGAAGTGTCCGTACAGCAGGCCAAATCCGAGCTCAACCGCGTCAATCAGGTCCTGAAGATCAATGGCGGCAGCACCCAGGGCGAATTCGTGGTGAAGGCCCCCATCAGCGGCTTTATCGTTCAGAAATCAGCCATCAACAACATGGCTATCCGCAGCGACAACAGCACCTCTCTGTTCACCATCTCCGACCTTAAGGACGTCTGGATCCAGGCGAACGTATACGAGTCGAATATCTCTCTCATCAAGCAGGGCGAGAACGTCGACGTTACGACCCTCGCCTACCCCGGCAAAGTATTCAAGGGTAAGATCGACAAAGTGATGAACGTCCTCGATCCTTCCAGCAAGGTCATGAAAGTAAGAGTAGTCCTGGCCAACCCGGACTACCTGCTGAAACCCGAGATGTATGCGAGCATCACCGTCGCTGACAAGGAGAACAAGCAATGCCTGAACATCCCGTCCCAGGCCCTGATCTTCGACCACAGCCAGTACTACGTACTCGTATTCAATAGCAAAACTGACGTAAAGATCACGCCCGTACAGGTGCTCAATACCGTTGGCGATAGAACCTTTCTTGCTTCGGGAGTGACCGATGGACAACAGGTCATTTCTTCCCAGGCTATTCTTATTTATAATGCATTGAACAGCTAGAGCTCTCCTGACTAACATACTGACTGACCTAAGAATCCCGCTGATCTGACGAATCTAACGATTCCAATTCCTGCGGGGCTGCATCTTATTATACAAATCTTTAAACTTAAGGAAGATGAATAAGCTTCTTAGGGCAGTTATTGGGTTCTCTTTAAAGAACCGTTACTTCATATTTTTCTGTACCCTCCTGCTGTTGGTATCCGGGATCCTCACTTTCCGGAGCATGCCCATCGAGGCCTTCCCCGACGTCACCAATACAGAGATCAGTATCATCACGCAGTGGCCGGGCCGCAGCGCGGAGGAGATCGAGAAGTTCATCACGATCCCCGTCGAGATCGCGATGAACCCTGTCCAGCAGAAGATATCGCTCCGGTCGACCAGTATCTTCGGGCTTTCCTATGTGAAGCTGATCTTCGAGGACGGGGTCGTGGACAGGGACGCGCGTCTGCAGGTCAATTCTTTGCTGGCCAATGTCACCCTGCCGGATGGTATCCAGCCCCAGGTGCAGCCGCCGACCGGCCCGACGGGAGAGATATTCCGCTATACGCTGAAGAGCAGCATTCGCGACGAGCGCGAGCTGAAGACCATGCAGGACTGGGTGATCGACCGCCAGCTGCGGGCCGTTCCGGGTGTCGCGGATATCGTCAGTTTCGGCGGCCGTGTCAAGACCTATGAGATCAAGGTAGACCCGGGCAAGCTCACCAATCTTGGCATCACCCCGCTGGACGTATTCTCCGCGGTTCAGAAAAGTAATATCAATATCGGCGGAGACTTTATCGTCCGTAACAATCAGGCCTATGTGGTGCGGGGCATCGGCCTGCTGAACGATATCCACGAGATCCGCAATATCATCGTCACGAATAACAACGAAGTACCGGTACTGGTGAAGGACGTGGCGGAAGTAGAGGTATCCAACCTGCCCCGTCTGGGCCACGTTGGGCGCGCCGATCATGTGGATTCGTCAGGACATACCGCCGTGGAAGACCAGGACGACGTCGTCGAAGCCATCATTATCATGCGCAAAGGCATGAACCCGACGGAAGTCGTTCAGGCCGTGAAAAAGAAGATCGACAAGCTCAACGACGTGGTCCTCCCGAAGGATACGAAGATCGCTCCCTATTACGACCGGGAAAACCTCATCCACTACGCCACGCATACTGTACTGCACAACCTCGTGGAAGGCATCCTGCTCGTAACGCTGCTGGTCTCCCTGTTCATGTTCAACTGGCGGACCACGCTGATCGTATCCATCATCATCCCGCTGGCCCTGCTGTTCGCTTTTATCTGTCTGCACCTGATGGGTATGTCGGCCAACCTGCTGTCGCTGGGTGCCGTGGACTTCGGGATCATCATCGACGGCGCCGTGGTCATGGTCGAAGGCCTCTTCGTCATACTCGATCACCAGGCGCACGAAGCGGGCATGGAACGTTTTAACAAAATGGCAAAGATGGGGCTGATCCGAAAACACGGGACGCAGCTGGGCAAGGCCATCTTCTTCGCCAAGCTGATCATCATCACAGGGCTGCTGCCGATATTCGCCTTCCAGAAGGTCGAAGGCAAACTGTTCTCGCCTCTTGCCTATACCCTTGGATTCGCACTCCTTGGGGCGCTGATCACGACTCTTACCCTCGTACCGGTACTCATCAATGCGCTGCTGCGGAAAAATGTTCACGAAAAACACAACCCCTTCGTCCATTTCCTGACGGGGATGATGGTGAAAGGCTTTATGTTCCACTGGAAGCACAAAAAGACGACCATCGCGGTCAGCTTCCTCATTATCATCGGCGGCTTTTATGCCTTTACCCTTCTCGGGTCGGAGTTCCTGCCCGAACTGGACGAAGGCGCGATATGGCTGAGGGCCCAGCTGCCCTACAGCGCCTCGCTGGACGAGAGCGTGCAGACCGCCAGACAGGTCCGGAACATCCTCATGACCTTCCCGCAGGTAAAGACCGTCGCATCCCAGACGGGCCGTCCCGACGACGGCACCGACGTGACCGGCTTCTATAACAACGAATTCGACATCATCCTTTACCCCGAGGACGAATGGAAGCCGCGCATCACCAAAGACGAGCTCGTCGGGCAGATGCACCAGCGGCTGTCGGGTCTCCCCGGCGTAGACCTCAACTTTTCCCAGCCGATCAGCGACAATATCGAAGAAGCCGTCTCCGGTGTAAAAGGTTCTATCTGCGTCAAAGTCTTCGGGGACAGCCTGGACTATATGGAGGGAAAAGTGGCCGAGGTCTGTGACGTGCTGAAACACGTGCGGGGCATCGATGACCTGGGGGTCATCAGGAACATCGGCCAGCCTGAGCTGGATATCGACCTGGACCAGAAGAGCATGGCGCTATATGGCGTCGCCACGGCCGATGCCAACGCCGTCATTCAGATGGCTATCGGCGGCAAGGCAGCCTCTTCGCTGTACGAAGGCATCAAACAGTTCGACATCCGCGTCCGCTATCCGGAAGCCTATCGTGGTACTGTAGACGATATCGGCAACCTGCTCGTACCAACTCAGAACGGATCGAAGGTGCCGGTGCGGGAGATCGCAACGATCCTGCAAAAGACTGGCCCCTGTCTGATCTTCCGGGATGACAACGAGCGGTACTCGGCCCTCAAGTTCTCCGTCCGCGGCCGGGACATGGGCAGCACCATCGCGGAGGCTCAGGAGAAAGTGGACAGGATCGTCAGTCTGAAGAAGGGCTATTCCATGGTCTGGCAGGGGGATTTCGAGAACCAGCAGCGCGCCACCCTGCGGCTCGCGCAGGTAGTGCCCATCAGCCTGTTGTTAATTTTCATTCTCCTGTTCGTGATGTTCGGCAACCTGAAGGACGCGGGGCTGGTCTTCCTCAACGTGCCGTTTGCGATCGTCGGGGGAGTGATCGCCCTCCACCTGACCGGGACGAACTTCAGCATCTCGGCGGGCATCGGCTTTATCGCGCTGTTCGGCATCTGTATACAGGACGGCGTGCTGCTGATCACCGTTTTTAAACACAATCTGGAGCACCTGCGCAACGAGAGCAATACCCTGTATACGGCAATCAAACTGGGGGTCAATTCCCGGATAAGACCGGTGATGATGACGGCCCTGATGGCGGCGATCGGTCTACTGCCTGCGGCTATTTCCCACGGTATCGGTTCGGAGAGCAGCCGGCCGCTGGCGCGTGTAGTCATCGGAGGGATACTGTGCGCGATGATCTTTTCGCTGCTGGTCTTCCCGCTTATATTTGCATGGGCCTACCGCAACGTGGACCGGAAGCACCAGGCAGCCGTCGAATAGATATTTTGCCTATCTTTCGGCATGCAATTGAAAAAATATTGCCTTGCGTTCGCCCTGTTCTCTCTGAGCTTTTCACTGTCGGCGCAGAACTTTTTTAAACCGTCACCAACTTATAACCCCGGCCGTGTCAATGGTACGATCATCGTTGAATCCGCCATCGGCACGGCCATTACTATCGGGCTCAATTATCTCTGGTATAAAAAATTCGCGCATAGCAAATTTCACTACTTCAACGACAATAACGAATGGCTCAACGTCGACAAGGTAGGCCACGCGACTACGGCCTATAATATCGCGGCCATCCAGAGCGACGTCCTGCACTGGGGCGGAGTCAAGCCTGGTACTGCTGCGCTGATCGGCACGGGGACGGCGCTCGCATTCATGTCCATGATCGAGATACTGGACGGTCACTCCGACAAATGGGGCTTTTCCAAAGGAGACATGCTGGCCAATATCGCGGGCTGTCTTTTATACGAAGGTCAGTACCTGAT
>Ga0105239_10010993_pt1 | contig 10106 bp, 9 predicted proteins | sample KBSC44metaG_FD_92761 | JGI IMG/M metagenome (GOLD analysis project Ga0105239, IMG submission 92761) | Corn rhizosphere microbial communities from Kellogg Biological Station, Michigan, USA - KBS C4-4 metaG | ecosystem: Host-associated > Plants > Roots > Rhizosphere > Soil | place: Michigan, USA...
CCGTCATCGCCGGCCGCATGAACCGACCCGACGGCCCGGCCGCGGGCCTGACCTGATCGGAGCAGGCACATGAGCATGCCGTTCTACGTCTCGCCCGAGCAGCTGATGAAGGACCGGGCCGATTTCGCGCGCAAGGGCATCGCCCGGGGCCGTTCGGTCGTCGCGGTCCAGTATGCCGACGGCATCCTGTTCGCCTCCGAGAACCCGTCGCAGGCGCTGCACAAGGTCAGTGAGATCTACGACCGGATCGCCTTCGCGGCGGTCGGTCGGTACAACGAGTTCGAGAACCTCCGCATCGCCGGAGTCCGGCTCGCCGACATGCGCGGCTACGCCTACGACCGTCGCGACGTCACCGGGCGCGGCCTGGCCAACGCCTACGCGCAGACGCTCGGCACCATCTTCAGCAGCGGCGGCGAGAAGCCCTACGAGGTCGAGATCTTCGTGGCCGAGATCGGCGACCGGGCCGCGGACGACCAGATCTACCGGCTGACCTACCAGGGGCAGGTCACCGACGAGCACCAGTACGCCGTGATGGGCGGCGCCGACGAGGTGGTCGCGTCGTACCTGCAGGAGCACTACACCGAGAACGCGAACCTCTCCGACGCCCTCCACGTGGCCGTGGCCGCGCTCGGGCGGGGGCAGGAGGAGAACGGCGGTGCTCCCTCCGAGCGGGTCATCCCGGCCAGTGACCTCGAGGTGGCCGTCCTCGACCGCACCCGCAGCCAGCCCCGGAAGTTCCTGCGGCTGATGCCCGCCCGGCTGGAGGGCCTGCTCGGCGACCGTGGGCCGACGACCCCCGCCTCGTCGCCGGAGTCCCTGGACCGGTCGGACGCGGAGAACCGTACGGACGGATCCGCCGGCGGCGACTCGGCGTGATCCGGTAGAAATCGGCCCGCCGCGCAGGACGGCGCGGCCCTCACGCTCATGTGCGGCATAGTCTGAACCCGTGGACCGCCGCATCTTCGGGATCGAGAACGAGTACGGCGTCACGTGCACGTTCAAGGGCCAGCGGCGGCTGAGCCCCGACGAGGTGGCTCGCTACCTGTTCCGCAAGGTGGTCAGCTGGGGCCGCAGCTCCAACGTCTTCCTGCGCAACGGCGCGCGCCTGTACCTCGACGTCGGCAGCCACCCCGAGTACGCGACGCCGGAGTGCGACGACGTCGCCGAGCTGGTCACCCACGACAAGGCGGGGGAGCGGGTCCTCGAGGGGCTGCTCAAGGACGCCGAGCAGCGCCTGCACGACGAGGGGATCGCCGGCGAGATCTACCTCTTCAAGAACAACACCGACTCCGCCGGGAACTCCTACGGGTGCCACGAGAACTACCTGGTCAGCCGGGCCGGGGAGTTCAACCGGCTGGCCGACGTGCTGATCCCGTTCCTGGTCACCCGGCAGATCGTGGTCGGCGCCGGCAAGATCACGCAGACCGCGTGCGGCGCGTCGTACGCCGTGAGCCAGCGCGCCGAGCACATCTGGGAGGGCGTCAGCAGTGCGACCACCCGGTCACGGCCGATCATCAACACCCGCGACGAGCCGCACGCGGACGCCGAGCGCTTCCGGCGCCTCCACGTGATCGTCGGCGACTCCAACATGAGCGAGACGACCACCATGCTCAAGGTCGCCAGCTGCGACCTGGTGCTCCGGATGATCGAGGAGGGCGTGGTGATGCGCGACCTCACGATGGAGAACCCGATCCGGGCGATCCGCGAGATCAGCCACGACGTCACCGGTCAGCGCAAGGTCCGGCTCGCCAACGGCCGCGAGGCGAGCGCGCTCGACATCCAGCACGAGTACCTCTCCAAGGCCCGGAACTTCGTCGACCGCCGCGAGATCTCCTCGCCGATCATCGAGCAGGCACTCGACCTCTGGGAGCGTGGGCTCAAGGCCGTCGAGTCCGACGACCTCGGTCTGGTCGACCGCGAGCTCGACTGGGTGATCAAGTGGAAGCTGATCGACCGCTACCGCGCGAAGCACGGTCTCCCGCTGGGCCACCCCCGCGTCGCCCAGCTCGACCTCGCCTACCACGACATCCGCCGCGACCGCGGCCTGTACTACCTGCTGGAGAAGCGTGGCGCGGTCACCCGGGTGACCTCCGACCTCAAGATCTTCCAGGCCAAGTCGGTGCCGCCCCAGACCACGCGCGCTCGGTTGCGCGGCGAGTTCATCCGCAAGGCACAGGAGCGGCGGCGCGACTTCACCGTCGACTGGGTGCATCTCAAGCTCAACGACCAGGCCCAGCGCACGGTGCTCTGCAAGGACCCGTTCCGGGCGTACGACGAGCGCGTCCAGCGCCTCATCGACGGCATGTGACCGGGCAGGCACCGGTCCACGGCCGATGCGGGGGTCTCACCGGGGGGCGGCTAGGGTGGCCCGCGGGCCCCGCCCTCCCTGTACCCCCTGTATCCCCGATCTGACGATCCTCGTCGAAGGTGAACTCTGTGTCCCGACGTCTCCGACGCCTCGTGCTCCTGCTGGTGCCCGTCCTCCTGCTCGCCCTGGCCGGATGCGGGAGCAGCAGCTCCTCGTCGTCGGCCGCGACCTCCACCGACCCCCTCGACGCCGTCAGCATCACCGGCGCCGTGGGCACGAAGCCGCAGGTCGAGTGGAAGACCAAGTTCACGGCGAACGACGTCCAGACCACGACGCTCACCAAGGGCGACGGCGACACGATCGCCGAGGGCGACCAGGTACAGGCGCAGATCTGGATCGGGAACGGCTTCAGCCAGAAGGAGGCCTACAGCACCTACGACCAGGGTGGTGCGCAGACCCTGACCCTCAACGGCCAGCTGAGCCCGGTCTTCGCCGACGCCATCAAGGGCGCGGCGGTCGGGTCCCGGATCGTGGTCACCGCCCCGGCCGACGAGCTGGTCGGTGAGGGCGGCAATGCCGACCTCGGCATCAGCAACAAGGACCCGCTGCTGGTCGTGATCGACCTCCTCGGCAAGCCGAAGCCGCCGCTGGACGGCCCCCAGGGCAAGCCCCAGACGTCGCCTGCGTGGGCCCCGAAGCTCGTCACGAAGGGCGACAAGGTCACCGGCCTCGACTTCGCCAAGACGCCGAAGCCCGACGGGAAGCTCCGCTCCGCGGTGCTGATCCAGGGCACGGGCGCGACGGTGAAGAAGGGCCAGTCGATCACCGTGAACTACCTGGGCCAGGTGTACCAGGCCAAGCAGCCGTTCGACGAGAGTTACACCAAGGAGCCCGCGACCTTCGGCATCGGCACCGGTCAGGTGATCCCCGGCTGGGACAAGACGCTGGTGGGCCAGAAGGTCGGCAGCCGCGTGATCCTGGCGATCCCGCCCCAGGAGGGCTACGGCAAGCAGGGTCAGCCCCAGGCCGGGATCAAGGGCACCGACACACTGTACTTCGTGGTCGACATCCTCGGGGCCGCCTGAGCAGGATGAGCGGCATGTCCTCCCGGAGCCGAAGGTGAGCGCGTCGAAGACCGAGCGCCTGCTCAACCTGCTCATCATGCTGCTGGTCCAGCGGCGCTACGTCTCCAAGGACCGCATCCGCGAGATCCTGTACGCCGACGCGCCCTCCACCGACGCCTTCGAGAAGACCTTCGAGCGCGACAAGGAGGAGCTGCGCAGCCTCGGCGTCCCGATCGAGGTCGGACAGATGGACGCCTACTTCGACGACGAGCCCGGGTACCGGATCCGGGCGGACGAGTTCGCTCTCCCGGAGATCAGCCTCGAGTCCGACGAGGCGTCGGTGGTCGCCCTCGCGACCCGGGTCTGGGAGCACGCGCGGCTCGCGGAGGCCACGACGGACGCCGTCGGCAAGCTGACCGCCGCCGGACTCGACCTGGATCTGGAGGCGCTGGAGATCGCCCAGCCCCGGCTGAGCGCCGACGAACCCTCGTTCGACGTGTTCTGGGAGGCGACGTTGACCCGCCGGCCGGTGACCTTCGACTACCGCAGACCCGGGTACGACCAGCCGCTCACCCGACACCTCGAGCCGTGGGGTGTCGTCCGCTTCTCCGGGCGCTGGTACGTCGTCGGCCAGGACACCGACCGCGGCGAGGAGCGGGTGTTCCGGCTCTCGCGGGTGGTCGGTGCCGCGACCATGTCCGGCCCCGCCGGGTCGTTCGTCGTACCACCGGGCACGGACGTCCGGGAGGCCGCCCGCCGCATCGAGCCGGCGACGCCCGCCGAGGAGGTCGTGGTGCTGGTGCGGCCGGGTGCCGGTGCCGTGCTGCGCCGCGAGGCCAGCAGCGTCGAGCCCGACGTCGACGGACCCGACGAGGACACGCCTTGGGACCGGCTGCGCCTCCAGCGTGCGCAGGCAGACGAGCTCCTCGCCTACGGACCGGACGTCTACGTCGAGGAGCCCGCGTCGGTGCGGGACGAGGTGGTGGCGCGCCTGCGCGCGGCTGTGGAGGCCGCGTCGTGAGCGCGACGAGCGCCGGCGCCGCCAAGGACCAGGTCGCCCGGCTGCTCCGGCTCGTGCCCTATCTGCATGCTCGTGACCAGGTGTCCCTCGAGGAGGCGGCCCGGGTGATCGGGGTACCGGCGGACCAGCTCGAGAAGGACCTCCGGGTGCTGTTCCTGTGCGGGCTCCCGGGCGGCTACCCCGACGACCTGATCGACGTCGACCTGGATGCCCTCGAGGGGGAGGGCGTGATCCGGGTCTCCAACGCCGACTACCTCGCCCGACCGCTGCGGCTGACCCCGACCGAGGCGAGCGCGATCATCGTGGCGCTGCGCGCCCTGCGTGCCGGCTCCGAGCCGGACACCCGCGAGGTCGTCGACCGGGCGCTGGCCAAGCTCGAGACCGCCGCCGCCGGCAGCACCCCCCTGGTCGACCCCGGCGACGACGTACCGTCGACCCTGGCGCTGCGGGCGCAGCTCGAGGACGCCACCCGCCGCCGCCGCCAGGTCCGCATCACCTACTACGTGCCCGCGCGCGACGAGGAGTCCGAGCGCGTGGTCGACCCGCACGCCGTCGTGTCCCACCACGGCGTGGCCTACCTCGACGCGTACTGCCACAGCGCCGACGCGCCGCGGTTGTTCCGGCTCGACCGGATCCACGAGGCCACCGTGCTCGACTCCGAGGTCACGACCGAGCAGAGCGAGCCGCGGGACCTCTCCGACGGCGTGTTCGGGGGCGAGGAGGCCACGCGGGTCACCCTCCATCTGCACCCCGAGGCGCGCTGGGTCGAGGAGTACTACGCGATGGAGGAGGTCCGGCCCGGTCCGGAGGGCAGCTCGGAGGTCGACCTGCTGGTGGGCGACGAACGGTGGCTCCAGCGCCTCCTGCTCCGTCTCGCGCCGTACGCCGCGGTGGTCCGGCCCGCCCACTTCGGCGACGGTGCGGCGGACGCGATGCGCCGTGCGTTGGCGTTGTACGACCACCCCGCGGGCTAGACTGGCGAGGCAATCGACGCCTCACGTCAGGACCACACCTCATGTCTCCCCTGTTGATCGGCGACCTCGGCACGCCAGAGCTGCTCATCATCCTGGCGATCGTCGTCCTGGTGTTCGGCGCGTCCAAGCTCCCCGAGCTCGCCAGGGGCAGCGGCCGGGCGCTGCGCATCTTCAAGGCCGAGACCAAGGGCCTCACCGACGATGACGACGACGCCTCCAAGACCCAGTCGCAGCTGGAGCTGGAGGCCCGCCAGGCCGCCGAGCGCGAGGCCTTCGAGGCCAAGCAGGCCGCGGAGCGCGAGTCGGGCCCGCGCGACGACCCCGCCTGACCACACCTGAGCGAGAGCGGTCGGTCCCGTGTCCATCGTCGGTGTCGTCGACGTCCTGCGCGGAAAGCCGCGCAACCCGGTCGGCCCCGACGGCCGGATGGCACTGTCGGACCACTTCCGTGAGCTGCGCGCCCGGCTGATCCGTTCCGCACTGGTCCTGGTGATCGCGTTCTGCGTCGCGATCGCGTTCTACCCCCAGCTGCTGGACCTGGTGCAGCACCCGTACACCCAGGCCCAGGAGGAGCTGCTCGCGAACGGGCACAAGTCCGAGATCGTGGTGCGCGACGCAACCGGGGGTCTGCTCCTGCAGATGAAGCTGTGCGGAGTGGTAGCGCTGATCGCGTCGAGTCCCTACTGGCTGTACCAGATCTGGGCCTTCATCCTCCCGGGGCTCCACCCGAAGGAGAAGAAGTACACGCGGATGTTCGCCGCCGTCGCCGGGCCGCTGTTCCTCGGCGGTGTCGCCCTCGGGTACTACGTGCTGCCCAAGGGCCTCGAGGTGCTGATCTCGTTCGTGCCGAAGGACACGCTCAACCTGGTCGACTTCACGACGTACTTCTCGTTCCTGATGCGGATGCTGCTGATCTTCGGCATCGCCATGGAGATCCCGCTGTTCGTGGTCCTGCTGAACCTGGCCGGGGTCGTGAGCGGACGTGCGCTCGGAAAGCACCGGCCGTGGATCATCATCGGGACCATGGTCTTCGCGGCCGTGGCGACGCCGTCGACGGACCCGTTCTCGATGCTGATGCTGGCGATCCCGATGCTGATCCTGTTCCTGATCTCCGAGGTCATCGCCCGGGTGTCCGACCGGATACGCGGCCGAGGGGCCCATCGCACCGACCAATGGGCCGACGATGAGGTCTCGCCCATCTGACGGTGGTGTGATCTCCCTGTGACCCCGCCCCACGAGCCGCCGTCGTACGACGAGGCGGACCCGTTCGACCTGCCCGACTGGCTGGGGGAGTGCGAGGTGACGTGGGAGGCCGACCACGGACTGGACACCGGCCATCGCGTCGCCGGTGCCCTCACGGCGCCGGGCCGGGAGCCGCTGGCGTGCGACCTGCTCGCGGTGGACGACGCCTACCCGGAGCCGGCCGCCGCGGATGCGGTGCGGGTCCGTACCCACCAGGTGTGGCGGCACGGCGAGGTGCTGGTCGCGGCGGACGGCCCGCGGGTCCTCCTGGTCGTGCCGGGCTCCCGGATCGACGCCGAGACCGCCCTCGACGCGATCGGTCGTCTGGCCCGGGCCGTCGGTGCGGGCGCGGGCGCGTACGCCGTACGCCTCCGCGTGGGGTCGCCCGGTGACTAGGGCCTGTGGTCGGGGACCGAACGGCCCACGTACCGACCGGTAGTCTGCGCGCGTGCCGAGCAGGGAGATCGCCCTCCTCACGAACCCGACCGCGGGCAAGGGCAGGGGCGCCAAGGTCCGCACCCGCGCGCTCACACGTCTGCGCCGCGCCGGCCTGACCGTCCGTGACCTCCAGGGCCGCGACCCCGGTGAGGCGCTGGATCTGGCCCGGCAGTGCGTCGCGGACGGCGTCGAGGCCCTGGTGGTGTGCGGCGGCGACGGCATGGTCCACCTCGCGATCCAGGCCCTCGCGACGACGGCCACCCCGCTCGGCATCGTCCCGGCGGGCACCGGCAACGACGTGGCGCGCTACTTCGACATCCCCCGCAAGGATCCCGATGCCGCCGTCGACCGGGTGATCGCCGGTGCGACCCGCACCGTCGACCTGGCCCGGAGCGGGTCCCGGTTCTTCGTCACGGTGCTCGCTGCCGGCTTCGATGCTGTCGTCAACGAGCGAGCCAACCGGATGACCTGGCCGAAGGGGCAGATGCGCTACAACATCGCGACCCTGGCCGAGCTCCGGGTCTTCGAGCCGCTGCCGTACACCCTTCAGCTCGACGACCGCCAGGTGTCCCTCGAGGCGATGCTGGTGGCGGTCGGGAACGGACCGTCGTTCGGGGGCGGCCTGCGCATCACCGAGGGCGCCGTGCTCGACGACGGCTTGCTGGACGTCGTCATCATCAAGCCGATCTCGAAGCCCGACCTGATCCGGACGTACCCGAAGCTCTTCAAGGGCACCCACATCCACCACCCGCAGTACGAGCACCACCTGGTTCGCTCGGTCACCGTCGCGGCGCCCGGCATCGTGTCGTACGCCGACGGCGAGCGCTTCGGCCCACTGCCCCTGACCGTCGAGTGCGCCAGCGGCGCGCTTACGGTTCTCGCATGACCTCCCATCCGGTCTTCGACGCCTTCGGACAGCTGTACGAGTTCGGTCTCGACGGCTTCCAGGTCGACGCCTGCCACGTGGTGGAGGAGGGGAAGGGCGTCCTCGTGGCGGCCCCCACCGGATCGGGGAAGACCGTGGTGGGGGAGTTCGCCGTCCACCTGGCGCTCGAGACGGGTCGGAAGTGCTTCTACACGACGCCGATCAAGGCGCTGTCCAACCAGAAGTACCACGACCTCGTCGCCCGCTACGGCGTCGAGCGGGTCGGCCTCCTCACCGGCGACACGTCGGTCAACGGCGAGGCGCCGGTCGTGGTGATGACGACCGAGGTGCTGCGGAACATGCTGTACGCCGGCTCGGGGACGCTCACCGGCCTCGGGTACGTCGTGATGGACGAGGTGCACTACCTGGCCGACCGTTCCCGCGGCGCCGTCTGGGAAGAGGTGATCATCCATCTCCCCGAGTCCGTCTCGCTGGTCTCCCTCTCGGCAACCGTGTCCAACGCCGAGGAGTTCGGCGAGTGGCTGGAGACCGTCCGCGGCGACACGGTGACGATCGTCGAGGAGCGGCGCCCCGTGCCGCTGTACCAGCACGTCCTGGTCGGCCGCCGGCTGCTGGACCTGTTCGCGACGTCCGACGTCGACGCGGCCGCCGGGTTCGTCAAGGAGGGTGCGCCGGTCAACCACGAGCTGCTGCGGATCGCCCGCGACGACTGGGCCAGCACCCGCATCCGGGATCGCCGTACGCCCAAGGGGCGGCCGCAGCGCGGCGGGCGACGTCCCGTGGGCAACGGGAGGCGGGTGTGGATCCCCAGCCGGGTCGACGTCCTCGAGCGTCTGGACGGCGCCGCGTTGCTGCCGGCCATCGTGTTCATCTTCAGCCGCGTGGGCTGCGACGCGGCCGTGGAGCAGTGTCTGCGCTCGGGGATCCGGCTGACGACTCCGGAGGAGCGCGACGAGATCTTCGAGTTCGTCGAGGAGGCGTGCGCGGACCTGCCCGACGAGGACCGCGCCGTCCTCGGCTACCAGGACTTCCTCGACGGGTTGACGCGGGGGGTCGCGGCGCACCACGCGGGGATGCTGCCGGCCTTCAAGCAGTGCGTGGAGCAGCTCTTCGTGCGTGGGCTCTGCAAGGCCGTCTTCGCGACCGAGACCCTGGCGCTGGGCATCAACATGCCGGCCCGCACGGTCGTGCTCGAGAAGCTGTCGAAGTGGAACGGCGAGACGCACGCCGACATCACGCCGGGCGAGTACACCCAGCTGACCGGACGCGCGGGACGCCGCGGGCTCGACGTCGAGGGACACGCGGTCGTGTTGTGGCAGCCGGGCACGAACCCGGCCGAGGTCGCCGGCCTGGCCTCGACGCGTACCTACCCACTCCGCTCGAGCTTCCGCCCGTCGTACAACATGGCGGTCAATCTCGTGCACCAGGTCGGCCGCTCCCGGGCCCGTGAGCTGCTGGAGATGTCGTTCGCCCAGTTCCAGGCGGACAAGGCGGTGGTGGGCCTGGCCCGGCAGCTCGCCAGGAGCGAGGACGCGCTCCAGGGGTACGCCGAGGCCGCGACCTGCGAGCGGGGCGACTTCATGGAGTACGCCGCACTCCGACAGCGCGTCTCGGAGCTGGAGAAGAACGCGGCCCGGGCGCAGCGGGCCGACCGGCGCGAGGAGGTGATCGCGTCGCTGGCGCAGCTCCACCGCGGCGACGTGATCCAGGTGCCCGGTGGGAAGTTCGCCGGGTACGCCGTGGTCCTCGACCGCGGCACCTCGACGGACGGTCCGAGACCGCAGGTGCTCACGGCCGAGCGCCAGGCCCGACGGCTGAGCGTGGTCGACTTCCCGACCCCGGTGACGGCCCTGAGCCGGCTCCGGATCCCGCGCCAGTTCAACCCGCGGAACCCGCAGATGCGTCGCGACCTGGCGTCCACGCTCCGCAACGCCACGCACGGTCTCGCGCCCGTGCCCCCGAGCCGCGACCGCCGCGAGGTCGAGCCCAGCCGTGAGGAGCGGGAGATCGAGGACCTGAGGCGACGGCTGCGCGAGCACCCGTGCCACGCCTGCCCCGACCGCGAGGACCACGCGCGCTGGGCGGAGCGGTGGTTCAAGCTCGATCGCGACGCCACGACGCTCCAACGGCGGGTGGACCAGCGGACGAACACCGTGGCCCGGCAGTTCGATCG
>Ga0105239_10010994_pt1 | contig 10105 bp, 13 predicted proteins | sample KBSC44metaG_FD_92761 | JGI IMG/M metagenome (GOLD analysis project Ga0105239, IMG submission 92761) | Corn rhizosphere microbial communities from Kellogg Biological Station, Michigan, USA - KBS C4-4 metaG | ecosystem: Host-associated > Plants > Roots > Rhizosphere > Soil | place: Michigan, USA...
GAGGAAGCACAAAGACTCTATGATCAGGCGATTCGAGAAGACGATGAATACAACCGCGAGATGGGTGCACCGGATTGGTTGACGAATTTTGAAATGCAATTTTCGAGTCAACAAATCCAACTTCTCTCATCCGACCAGATTCAACAGTTTCGCAACTATCCCGCGTATCTGGATCAAATGGTGATCGCAAGATGCGGGGGCCGAACGCCTGGTGACGATGCTTCGGATGAGGAAAAGACTCGACACACAGATTGTCGATTTGGAGTTGCTGAAGAAAATAGTAAAAGCGGAACCAAGGAGATCCTTGAGAAATACAAGGATCAATTCCTGGACGCGACTCCGAGTTCAACTCCCGAACCCGCTCCCACGCCGACACCAGTACCAACCAGACCGATAACTCCATCGCCCCCACCGGTCGTAGCGCCCTCGGCTCCGGCGCAACCTGCACAAGCTTCGTACGTTCGTCGCGATAATCGTGATCTGTATTCCGACGATGTCGATGTTTTGCGCGATGTTGACCAAGACGGTTGTGAATCCGCGTGTACGGCGAACTCGCGATGTGAGGCGTACAGTTACAATAAATGGAAGCGAGCTTGCTTTCTAAAATCTGGGCTTCGAAATTCAAGGCTAGAGCCGGCATCGATTTCGGCGACGAAAAATCAGACCGAGTTTCCACCTCTCGTCGATGTTGAAGCTACGATTTTGATCTATCGCAATCGTTCTTTTTCGGGCGCTGGAATTGGTGACAAAACAATGTCGTCAACTGAAGCCTGCGCGAACGCGTGCTCGACAAGTCTTTCTTGCGTCGCTTTTAATTTCTTTAGCTCGCAAAAAATCTGCCGCTTCTTTAACTCACAATCGGATTTGCCGACGCAGGTTATGGGTGTCGATAGCGGTCGCAAAAGCCAACCTTACTCAAAAGATTAAGCCTGAGATCTTACTCCAGTTCACCGAGGCAATCGAGCTTCTTCTTGAGAGCGGATTGGCTGATCACGATCAGTTTATTGAGCGTGAGATCAGCGTCGGCTAGATTGCGAAGAGCTTGTCGAAGCGGCGTCGACTCTTTTGGAAATGGAATCAGCAAAAGATTGGAATATAAACGCTGACCACTCTTGAGCGTCGTCACAAAACGCGACTGTTGGCTCAGATCCAGTCGTGACAAAGTGAGGTGGCGGCGATCCGAATACCCCAGCGCTCGCTCGAAGTCCGTTGTGGTGATCAGAGTATTCTCGGCCGATGCGCCTTTTGCTTGGCGAATAAACAATGAGGCCATTTCATTTTCGTCGTCGTAAATCAGGTAACCCGGCGTTTCGAGGGTAAAGCGGTTGCCGGTGTAGTTTTTGAACTCCATGATCTCGGGGCGGGTTCCCCAAAGTTCGATCCACGTTTTCAAATCAGCGCTGGGAACATTGATGATCTCAAACTCAGCTTGGGTGAAGTCGAGTCGCATTTCGTCGAGTTCAAAGGCGATTTTTTTAGCAATTTGGATAGCACGAACAAGATCAGAGCGCTTCGGTTCCCGTACTTTGCGAACATCCAACTTCAGATCGCCCGAAATGGTGTATTGGTTTCCGGTGGAATCGCTTTTGACCTGCTCACGTGGAACACGTGAGAAAAGATATTTGATATAGTCGCGAACCTTATACGCAGGCTGATCGGGAAAGGCGATGGTTGTGGCTTCCGCTGTCACTGAGCTCAAAATTAATAAAGAGAGTAGGGCGGGCCTGAACAAACAAGTATCCTTTATCGGAGAAGTTCTAAGATCTTTTATAGCGACAAATTTTCAATGACAAGCCGGTGCCGTGCTCCAGCCAGGCGTTATTGTTGAAAATCTTTTAACTCTTGAGCCAATTCGCAATATGATTTCGATATGAAAGCTTTAATATGGATCGGTTTGGCTCTGGTACTAAATGCGTGCGACACGGTCCCCATTGTGGCAAGCACCGTCGAGTGGAAGTCATCAAAACCGGATCAGGATTGTATTCGTAAAGCGATCGAGGCAACTAAAGGCATTCAGTTTGTAAGACAAGAAGCTCGAGAAGTAGGTAAGGATTGCGTCGCCATCACAGGCGAATGCGACAAACGCCTTTATGAAACATATTACGACGTCGAAGAAAACAAGGGCCATGCCCACGTCGCCGTCGTGAGACTTACAGAAACTCGAAGTGGCAAAATGCGCTCCTTGGATAATCGCGCGGTCGGCGGTTTCGGAACAAAGTTTTCAGATAGCGAACGCGCAGGATTCGAAAAAGCGATCCGCAATCTGAATCAATCCATTCAGAAATTTTGCGCGGCAGCCGGAAGTGCGTCGGATCCAAAATGAACTCTAGTGAATCGGCGAGACATCAGCTAACCTTATTCCATACAACATCAGGAGTCTTCATGATCAGACGAATCGCTTTATTGGCCGTTTTACTAGCCGGTTGCGCACACGGGAAAATGGGTCAGGTCGACACTGCTCTCGAAAAAAACGTGATCACAAAGACGACGCCGATTTTCGTTGAACCGATTTCGACACAATACGCAGGTATCTCGGGAGACAAAGCGGGCAAGGCCGATGTGGTGGCGAAGGAAAAATCGACCATCGAAAGCACGTTTCATCAAAAGATCGCCGAAGCATTGCGAGCTAAGGGCTACAATGCAACGGCCGTATCGAAAGGCAAAACATCTGGCATCGTGATCAGCGGCTTCGTCACAAAAATCGAGCACGGTTCGGCCGCCGCTCGCTATTTTGCCGGAATGGGCGCCGGTTCTTCAAACATGTTTACCGATTTTAAAATTAAAGATCGCTCCAAGAAAAAAGTTTTATCGAAATTCCAAATCATCGCGACTTCGGGTGGCGAAAGCGGATTTGGCAGTTATCTAAAAGAGCACTTAAGCAACGGCGCCAAACAAGTCGTCGAGTACATCCAGAAAGCGCAGTAGTGGATAAAAAACTCCCAATGACGCCAGCGGTTCGAATTCTTCTCGGCGAGAAGATCAAATTCGAAGCGTGCTTCTACGATTACGAAGAACGCGGCGGCACAGCCGTTTCATCGCGTGAACTCGGAGTCAGCGAACACGCCGTCATAAAAACGCTGATCATGCAGGACGAAACCAAAAAACCAATGATCGTCCTCATGCACGGGGACCGAGAGGTCTCAACCAAACAGTTGGCAAGAGAACTCGGAGTCAAAACAATCACTCCCTGTGATCCAACGACGGCAGATCGCCACTCCGGCTACCAAGTCGGCGGCACATCGCCATTCGCCACGCGTAAGCAAATGCCGGTGTACATGCAAAAGACGATCGCGGAACTCGAAACGATCTACATCAACGGCGGCAAGCGCGGATTTTTGGTAAAAATCGCAGCGGCCGATGTCGTGCGTGTGCTGAAGCCAGCGCTGCTTGAAATTATGGCGTGAGTGCCTGTATATGTGCGTTAGGAGAAGCCAAATGAAATTCGTTTTCCTAATCTTAGCCACATTTTCATTCGCGACCTTGGCGGCAGCCGCAAAACCAATCGCCTCTGAGCTCCTCGAATCCAGCAAGCCAACGGACTGGCGGGCCGTGGCTCAAGAAAATCTTCTCTATATGGATCTGCCTCAGGGCCAAGTGATCATCGAACTCGCGCCTGAATTTGCGCCGAAGACCATAGAAAACGTAAAAGCACTCGCCAAAGAAAAATACTGGGACGGCCTTGCGATTGTTCGGGTGCAGGACAACTACGTCGTGCAGTGGGCGGATCCCAACGCCGAAAAGCCGGAGCTGCGTCGCAAGGTAAAGCAAGCGCGGGAGACGGTGCCGGCGGAGCTTGATGACACGCTCGATCGATCACTGACCTTCAAGCGCCTCCCGGATCCCGACACTTATGCAAAAGAAGTCGGCTTTCACGATGGTTTTGCGATGGCTCGTGACACAAAGGCCAAAAAAATGTGGCTCCTTCACTGTTATGGCGCGGTCGGCGTCGGTCGTGATACGGCGCCCGATAGCGGCAATGGCTCTGAACTCTACGCTGTGATCGGTCAAGCGCCCCGTCATCTGGATCGCAATGTCACGGTCATTGGCCGTGTGCTTCAGGGCATAGAGCTGCTGTCGTCACTGCCGCGTGGGAAGGGTAAAATGGGCTTTTACGAAAAGCCTGAGCAGCAAATTAAGATTCGCTCCATCCGTCTCGGGACCGATGTGGCGAAAACAAACCAACTCAATCTAGAAGTTTTACGAACGGATACGCCGCTCTTTGACAAAATGATTGAAGCGCGTCGCAATCGCTCAGAAGAGTGGTTCCATTATCAAGCGGGGCGCATTGACGCGTGTAATATTCAGATTCCGGTCCGGTTGAAGTGAAAAATCGGTGCCATTTTTTAAAAAAATGCGACAAGATAATAAAAAACGAACCTCAGTGTTCCCAACCAATGAGAGAATATGCAGACCGGTAAAGTAAAGTTTTTTAATAGTGGTAAAGGTTTTGGATTCATTACACCAGATGGCGGCGGCAAAGACGTTTTCGTTCACGCTAATGACCTCGGTGGCGCGCAAATCCACGAAGGCGACACAGTCGAATTTGAAATCGTTCAAGGTAAAAAAGGTCCTCAAGCGAGCAACGTTCGCGTTAAGTAGGATTATCGTCTAAGCAACGATTGAATAATCTGATCTAGCTTTCCTAAAAACTGCGAGCGATCTTTTTTATCCATGGGAGCAGGGCCTCCGCGCTTTTCTCCCATGTACCTTAAATTTTGCATCAGCTCGCGGTTTGCCACGGCATCGCCGACATTGTCCTCTGTAAATTCACCGCCTTTTGGTCCAAGAACGCGTGCGCGTTTGTGAACGCATCTCTCGGCCAGTAAAATGTCTGACGTCACCACGATGTCACGGTTCGTCACTTGTTCAACAATCCAGTCATCAGCCGCATCAAATGTTCCAGCGACGACCCTCATTTCAATCTGCGGATCGAGCGGGATATTGAGATACTTATTCGCGACGACGTAGACTTTGATTTTATAGCGAGCCGCAACTTTATAGACTTCTTCTTTAACAGGGCAGCCGTCGGCATCGATGTAGATCTGAATGACTTTGTCTTCCATACACAAGGGATAGCATAGAAAGCTGTTCAAAATTCGATTTTGTCTTGAAAAGCCAGGGTCACCCAGTCTACTAGTTCGGAATGTTCAAGGGGGGGCTCGATGAAATTTCTTATTATGACGTTATTGGTATTCGGCTGTGCGCAGGCGTTTGCGGCTGCAAAAGATTTCAGCACCTGTAAATGGGTTGTGACAGTCGAAAATGCGCAGACCAGTCCGCGCCAGGTGGTAGACCTTTTAAAAGAATTCGCCGACGTCACTTCAATTGTACCAATGCGAAAACACACTTTGATTTTTGCCACCTATTCTCGCCCTGGCGATCAACGTGCGGCGCGAGCTGCAGTGAAATACCTCAAGTCTTTGGATGGCGTTGATTTAGAGTGCACACCTGACCGCGAACCAAAAAGTTAATTGTGCGCATTTTATTATTGGGATTTGTTTTATTCTCGACCTTTCCGGTCTTCGCGCAAAGTTTTAAGTTCGAAGATTTGGTCGATCTGATCAAAAGCAAACATCTTCAAACTCTGGAAGAGGTACTGCCGCTTTTGCCAGAGGAATTGCGTTCGCACTACACTTTGATGCGCGAAAGTCGAAGTCTGCAGGCGGCGAGCGATCTCGATCCGCGCGTAATTATGTACGGTCGCGACGCGAAATTGACCTGCACATTCAACGGTGATTCAAGTCAGCGTGGATTTGACACGCTCGAGTGTTTTCAATTTCGTGATGAGACGAGCTCATTTGATTTTCGGCAAATTCAATTTCCCACTGACGAAAATGGTCTGCTGCAAGTTGAGTATTCAGAGTCCAATCGTTCGGTCGATAAAAAGATTTCTTGCACTGGATGTCACATGGCCGATCCAAGGCCGAATTGGGATTCGTATTCACATTGGCCGGGAGCTTACGGCGAGAACGATGACACTCCTCAAGATAATTTCCAAAAGTATAGCCGCTTCGTCGCCAAGCGAGGGTCACATCCACGCTATCAATGGTTAATTCAGCAAGATTATGCCGAAGCACCTTATATGGCTGAGACCTACTTTGACATCGACCACCGGCCAAATTTGCGCTTTGGTGAAGCGATCGGTCGTTTGATGGGGCTCCGCGGTTATCGTCTGCTACAAACACGATTGGGTGAAATGCCAACGCTCGGGTTTGCCGTCGGCGCTCTTCAATGTCTGTTTACTGATGCGCAAAAAAGTCAGTTGGGTGCCAAGGGCGTTGATCTCGAGCGAGAGCTTAACGTCGCTGAGATTTTTGGCCGTTTAAAAATGTCGGGTCGTGAGTGGAGCGCGGTGATTTTCAATGATACGCCCTCATCTCCATCAGCGCCTTGGGAGCATCAATTCGGCTATACGTTCTTAAAAGAAAATGTCGCGGTCGCGGTGGCACAAAACCTCGCCCAAACTTATCCGACGCTCGCTGCGACCATAACGAAAATCAAAGATTACTTTAAGACCGCGTATCAAGAACCCGATCGTCGCTTCTACCAAGACATGAATGAAACGTTGCTCGGGCTCGATTATTTCGGCGGCGGCTACACCGAGAATCGAAAATACATCTGCGATGAGATGACGAAGATCTTCACTGAGAAGCGGACACGGTAATGAAAGTGATCATTACTGGCTTCGTTCAAGGGTGATTGGCTTTATAATCTCTTAAGAAAGCTTGCATCGATGGACCGCATTTGGTGGATGTTTTCCAACCATCGGCCATTCCGAAACTTGATTCACATCTGCAGGTCGCATCGCCGATGTCGGCTTCGAACACGAATCCGATTCCGTAAGGAGCGCGGCCAGATTCTGCGATACGCATTTTAAAACGAGTGGTTTGGCTTTTTTCACCGATGTCAGTGCGACAAGAAGATGAGGCGATTTTGCGATAGATCGCATCCGAGGGGCTGGTTGGCCACGCGAGACAGGTGCTGGATGCCAATAAACAAATAACGATTAATAAGTGTTTCATATGAGCTCCTTGATACTGAGGAGCTAGCAGGTCGCCGGGTGAAGTCAAATCTGGTTGTAATCATTTCTGTATCTCGCTCCTTGTAGCCTTGCCAATTCGACAACTGGACTACCCATTCAAAGATCTATAAGTGAACCTGATCTTGCTTAACAAGCGAGGCCAGAAATGCGTGTAGCTCTCTTATTGTTTATCGTTTTCGGATTAGCAGGCTGCCAATCACCGGTGAAGCGGACAGTGGCGGCCGATGACGGTCCAGATTACGATCCCGGAACTGTTGTCAATTGGGCCAAAAATCACAATCTGAAACCGTATAACTGTGGTTATGAAGGATATGAGCCGAGCGACAAATCCAAAACGCTTCATGGATACGGACGCGTGGTGATGGCTGAGAATGAAGCGGAAGCATTTAAAATCGCGCTGAATAAATTCGATGTCAACTATAGCGAAGGCAGCGCGAACCGTCCGCCTACTATTTATATCATAGCCTACCAAGCTAAAATCGAGGAACGGGCGGTTTTGGAGCTCACGAATTTGCATTGCCAAGAAAAGAACTTTTAAATTTCTTAAGGTCGATCGGGCGTGGAAGCCACGCCCGAAACAACGTTTAGTTCGAACTTAAGATCAAGCCTTCAGGTGGCGAGTAGAAACAACGCGGTCTCTGTTGTGCCGGATCGATTTGCTGAGTGCAAACTCCAACATTTGGATCCATGCGGCTGACAGGCTCACGCAAGCTGACCTGGCAAAGTGCACCGGCGCGATAAATATCCACTCGGCATTGGGTAGCCGGATGATCTTCGAAGGTGACGCTCACGACAGAAGTGTCGGGAGTGTCTAAGCGCCCTTGTTGAATAGCAACTCCTGACATCACGTCGAGAACTCTTCCCAAATCAACGCTTGCTTGCAGCGATCTTGCACAAACTTGAATCTCGGTTGAATTCGAAAACTTCTTCGTGCAGCGAGCGATGAGATCGAGTGACGGTGCCGGCGCAGCAAACAATTCATTCGCGGGCAAACTCTCCAGATAGCGCCGCATGCACTTAAGATTTCCGAAGTAATCCGCTTCTCCCTCAACACTCATCGTGCCGTTGGTAAAAAGCGGAACACCACCGACGTGATGGCCAATCTCATGGCAAGCGATCAGCGTATAACCATCCAGCGACATCTCCTGCTGAAAGCGAACCGCTTTTGTTAGCCGAACTTGAAAATCGCCGTTGGGCATTTGATTCGCGAACGCATCGAAGCGCATCGTATCCAGTTCAGCAATATCAAGACGACCGCCTAAAGCTGCGACGTCTTGGGCATAGAGCGCTGAGAGCCGCCCGATCACTTCCTGACTCTGTGCCTCGGTGACCAATTCTTGGCCGACGAACCCAGAGTTAAAAGGACGCCCGCTTGGAAAGCAGTGATGTTTTTCAGCGTGAACATTGAAAGCAAAGCAAAAAAAGAACGCAAGTATGCATTTTGGTAAATTCATTTTCCCTCCCCCGAGGAATAAAAAACCAATAGAAATAAAATTAAGACTTAAAAGTTTTTAAAGAATGACAAATAGATTATTGGCTAGCGCCAATAAAGATAGGAATGAAATCTCGCTTGATTGATCATGAATTCCCCCTCCATGTGTGAACTCATCTATCGAATCAATTGATCACATTTCGTATATGAATTTCAAAACAATAATTTTGATTTAATCCATAAGCAAAAACGTGTAGCTTGCAGCCAAATTCATTAGGGGGTCGATGTGTTATCAGGTTTACTCTTCCTTGCTATCTCTCTTGGTGCGAATGCAAACGAAATCAATCCACGGTTTGAGCGACTGCTCCCAACTGAAGCGCAGGATATTGAATACATCAAACAAGGTATCGGTTTTCTTCAGGCGGCCGAAGCCAAACGCGGCGGTGAAGTTTTGCGTGGTACCCATGCAAAAGGCATCTGCGTAAAGGGCAACCTCGAGATTTTTGATCTGAATCAATCGAGCTTGCCGCCGGAAATCGCAGCCAATTTAAGTCGCGGCATGTTTTCACAAGCAGGCAAGTACAACACGATTGTTCGTTTTGCGAATGCCGATGGCAAAAAAGCTTCAGACCAAGAGCCGGATGTAAGAGCGATTTCGCTCGCCGTTGATGTCCCGCCATACTTAAGCAATGCACAGGGCCGCATGGATTTTGCCATGAACGACGCGACGACCTTCCCCATCAACGACGCACATGTCTTTGCTGAGATCATGCGCTTTGTGATGGATGGCGCTGGTGTCGAGGCGATTGCAAAAGCAGCTTGGCGTGGAACGATTTTGGAAATTAAAAACGCAAACGATCTTGGTAATAAGCAAAAGCATTTGCCGACGATGTCCTATCAGCGACTCGACTACTGGAGCGATGTGCCGTTTCAATTGGGCGAATTCCAAGCCGTAAAGTATGAATTGAAACATTGCTCAAGCAATCCAGCATTCTCAATTGGTTCATCAGAAAATGCGTTGTCAGAAGAATTGCGTCGTCATGTGAATTCAAGCGAAGACATGAGTTGCTTTGATTTTGGAATTCAAATCCTCGATGTCGATAAAATGCGTGATCCAAACGGAAAACCGCGAAGTGCTCAGGACTGGGTGGAAAATGCGGCGCTCGAATGGCCGGCGGATCAATCGCCATTTTATCCGGTCGGTCGTTTGACGTTGGTTAGAAATTCAGAACTTCCCGCTGCTGAATGTGAAGCGCGAAAAATCGACGTCAACAAAAACAACAATGCGATTCACAAAGGGTTGGGAAGTATCAATCGCGGTCGCACAGCCGGTGAAGCGGTAAGTGCAGACGGTCGAAACGCAAAATAGCTTCCATCATTTTTGAATGTTGCGTAACTGACATCAGATTCTTGTTAAACAGGTCTGGATTTCTCTCCGTCGCCGTGACCTGTTTAAAATTCCGTGGACCAATATGAAGTCATAACGGAGGAATTCATGCGACTTCTTAATTGTGCCGCCTTGTTTTGCATTTTTAATCTTTCAACCGCCGCATTCGCGAACCCTGCTGGGGTTGCGCCCACCACTTTTGGTGTTGATGCGGGCGTCATCAATGGTTCGACAGCTTATAGCA
>Ga0105239_10010997_pt1 | contig 10102 bp, 7 predicted proteins | sample KBSC44metaG_FD_92761 | JGI IMG/M metagenome (GOLD analysis project Ga0105239, IMG submission 92761) | Corn rhizosphere microbial communities from Kellogg Biological Station, Michigan, USA - KBS C4-4 metaG | ecosystem: Host-associated > Plants > Roots > Rhizosphere > Soil | place: Michigan, USA...
CAACGATCCGCAGGGATTGGCCGGCCATTATGCCGAGCCCTTCCGCGCCTTCACCCTTGGCCACAGCGGCGGGTTCGAAACCCGGGCGGCTGCGCTAGCCCAGCTGGTGCCATGGATGAGGCGCTTCAAGGAATACGGGCTGGACGACATCCGCTTCACTGGCAACGAGCTGGTCCCGGTCTCCGATACGTTCTGCCTCTGCCACATCACCATCGAAGTCCGCCCCAAGGACGGCAAGCCGCCGTTCCGTTTCATGAATGTCTACGGCCTGCGCCAGGACGCGAACGGTCAGCGCTTCGAATTCTCCGTGGCCGATAACGAGACTGCCGCCCTGGTCGAACGCTATCCCGACTTCATGCAGCGGTAGTCGGCATCTAATTCACGGTCCTCGTCATTGCGAGCAAAGCGAAGCAATCCAGAGCCAGAGGCCGTGAGGCTGGGCTAACGGCTCTGGATTGCTTCGTCGCTGCGCTCCTCGCAATGACGGGTTAACAAGCTGGTCCTATTCCGCCGCAGCCCCCGCCGGCACAGCTCCCGGCGCTTTTGGCACCCGCAGGAACAGCACCAGCGGGATGATGGCGACGCAGAGTATGCCCAGCAGCCAGAAGATATTGATGAAGGCGATCATCGCCGCCTGCTGGGTGATGCCCAGATTCATGACATGCATGCCGAGCGCGCCGGACATGCCGTGCGGCATCGCCATATGGCGGAACGGGGTCATGAACTCGGCGAGATAGCCGTGGTTGATCTGAGTCGATTCGACCAGCTGGGAGGCGGCGATCGAGACGCCGATGGCGCTGCCGATATTGCGCGTCAGGCTGTAGAAGCTGGTCGCTTCGGTGCGCAGCTCGCCGGGCAGGGTGGCGAAGGCCATCGTCGTGATCGGCACGTTGATGCAGCCGCTGCCGGCGCCTTGCAGCAGGCCCATGATGATGATGTCGGTCTCGCTCGTCATCAGGTTCCAGCCTGACATCAGATAGAGCGTGACGCCCGACAAGGCCAGGCCGAACCCGACCAGGGCCCGGGGCTCGATCCATTTGTTGAGCCGGTTGGTGATCATGATCGCCAGGATCGTGCCGGCGCCACGCGGCGCCATGATCAGCCCTGCCGTCAGCACCGGATAGCCGAACTCCTGCTGCAGCATCTGCGGCGTTAGCACCATCGATCCGTAATAGACGATGAAGATCAGCATCATGATGACGGTGGAGACGATATAGGTCCGGTCCTTGAACAGGCGGACGTCGAAGAACGGCCTGGCCGTCGTCGCGCTGTGGACGATGAACATATAGAGGCAGAACACTGCCAGCGCCGCCTCCGCCTGGATCTCGCCCGATTGGAACCAGCCCTTGCTCTCGCCGCGGTCGAGCACGAGCTGCAGGCAGGTCACGCCGAGGCCGAGGAAGGCGAAGCCGAACCAGTCCAGCTTGCGCGCGTTGGTCGGCGCCTTGGGGATGAAGGCCATGGTTCCGGCAACGGCAAGGATGCCGAGCGGGATATTGATGAAGAAGCACCAGCGCCAGGAGAACTCGTCGGTGAGGTACCCGCCCAGCACCGGCCCCAGGATCGGCGCGATCATCACGCCCATCGAGAATATGCCCATGGCGCGCTGAAGCTCGCTGCGCGGATAGGCGTCGAGCAGGATCGCCTGCGACAGCGGCACCAGCGAGGCGCCGAACAGGCCCTGCAGGATGCGGAACAGCACGATCTGCGGCAGGGTCGTCGCCAGGCCGCACATGGCGGAGGTGACGGTGAAGCCGATCATGGCAGCGGTGAAAAGCTGCGTGCGGCCGATCCGTCCGGCCAGCCAGCCGGTGACCGGGGTGCTGATCGCGGCGGCGACGATATAGGATGTCAGCACCCAGGCGATCTCGTCCTGGGTGGCGGCGAGGCTGCCCATCATATGGGGCAGGGCGACATTGGCGATGGTCGTGTCGAGCAGCTGCATCGTCACGGCGAGCATCGCGATCGCGGTGATCAGGACGCGGCTCGGCTCATCCGTCGTGGGCCGGGCGAAATCCACCACTGTCATGGCCGCAGGCCCAGGAACCCTTAGCCGTGGCAATGGCCCGGAGTGGATGCCGCCGAGCCGCCCAGGAAGCGCGGCAGGTGATGATAGACGCCAGTGTCGATATCGATATTCACCGACAGGCCGGCGCGTAGCGGCGGGTCGTCCTGCTCCAGGATCGGCGTCAGCTTCAGCGGCAGGCGCTGCACGATCTTGACCCAGTTGCCGGTCGCATTCTCCGCCGGCAGCACCGACATCTCCGATCCCGTGGCCGGGCTGAAGCTCTGCAGCTTGGCCTTGAAGACATGGCCCGGATAGGCGTCGACGGTGAAGGTCGCGGGCTGCCCGTCGCACACATAGGTCAGGTCGGTCTCGCGGACATTGGCCTCGATCCAGGTGTCGCTGGTATTGACCTGCGGGAACAGGTTCTGGCCGGCCTGGACATACTCGCCGGTGCGCACCGTCACCGTGCCGACGCGGCCGTCGGCGGCAGCGCGGATGGTGGCATGGTCCAGATTGTATTGGGCGGTGTCGCGCGCCGACAGCGCCGCCATATAGGACGGCAGCTTCTCGTTCGGCGTGTCGATATTGCCGCCCAGTTGGGCCAGGTCGGCGTCGATCTGGTGCTTCAGCCCGGCAACCTTGGCCTGCGTCATGGTCAGGTCGCGCTGGGCCTTGTCGTTCATGTTCTTGGCCACCGCGCCGCTGGCGACCAGCGGGGCCTGGCGGTTGAACTCGCGCTGGGAATATTCGACATCGGCGTTGGCCTGGACGATGTCCTGCTGGCGGGCGCGCACCTGGGCGCGCAGTTGGTCGGCATCCTGGACCACGCGCGCCAGCTCCGCCTGGGCGGATTCAAGCTTCAGCTGGTAAGGCGCCGGGTCGATCTGGACCAGCACATCGCCCTTTTTCACCGTCTGGTTGTCGCTGACCGGTACGGCTACCACCTGGCCCGGCACGGTCGCGGTGACCGACAGCATGCGCGACTTGATATAGGCGTCGTCGGTCGACACGTAGCGGCCGCTGAACAGGTAATAGACGCCACCGACGACGACCAGCACCACCGGGCCGATCAGCAGCAGGATACGGCGCCAGGTCAGCCGCCGGCTCATCGCGCCTGGCACCAGGTTGGTGACCGGCATGGGTGCGGTCGGGGTCGAACGTTCGATCTGGGCTTGGGTCATGGCGTTTCCAGCAGGCGGATCAGTCGGGATTTGATCGTGGTGAGGCTGGCGATCAGGCCCTCCAGTTCGGAAGGCGACAGATCGACCAGCATGTCGTCGCGCAGTTTCTGGCCGATCACGCCCATCTCGTCCATCAGGGCGGCGGCCTTGTCGGTCATCGTAACCAGCTTGACCCGGCGGTCCTGCGCCTCGGCCTTGCGCTCGATCAGGCCGGCGGCTTCCAGCCGGTCGATCAGGCGGGCGATGGTCGCGGTCTCGACCTCCATCATCTCGGCCAGCGCGGCCTGGGTCATCGGGCCGATGCGGCGCAGATTGGCCAGGGCTTGCCACTGCGCCCGGGTCACGCCGATCGTCCCCAGCCGCCGGTCCGCAAGCTTGCGGATCAGGCGAGAGGCATCGGCCAGCAGCCAGCTGATGGAAGAGATATCGGTCTTACCGGTCATCGTGCCAGAATAGATAGCTAGCTAATTATTAGCAAGCACTCGACCCGGTTCGGCGCGAAATTTGGGGGCGTAAAAACGACTTTTATTCCGGCGCGGTCGTCGGTTTCTTGGGCCGCGCGGCTTCGCTCTTCGGGGCGGCCTTTTTCGTCACCGCGTGCTTGCCCGGCGCGTCCGGCATGTGCCGCGTGCCGGGCGGGACGGCGTTCGAGCGATTCGCCGCCTGCTGCTCCAGGCCCGGGCAATTCGCATCCTTGGTGTCGCCGGCATCGATGAAGGCCGCGATTGCCGCCACCGGGGTCAGCAGGGCGCCGAGCGCCACCGCCGCGCCGCCGCGGACATAGGCCTCGGCGCCCAGCCCGATGCTGGGTTTCCGGAACGTGCCGCCGACCTCGATCGGACCGCCCAAGGCGACCGGGGTTGCGTTCTTGGGATCGCCATGGACAGACAGGTCGATCTTCTCGTCGGTCAGGCTGATCGTGCCCTTGGCGGTGCTGAGCGCCGCGTCGGTGTCCAGGATGAAGGTGTGGGCCGTCATCATGCCCTTGTCGGCCTTGAAGTCGACGACCAGGCAGTTGAGCGGCACCTGGGCATCGCCGCCGATCAGCACGCCCAGGACGCGGGCGGCGTCGAGGCCGAGGCCGTTGGCGACCAGCTCGCTGATCGTGCCGTTATCGACCATGGCGCTGACCTGCCCGTCGGCGCTGCCCAGCGATTTGCGCACCGAATTGCCGGTGCCGTGCAGGCGGATACGGCCGTTGATCGTGCCGGTGCCGCCTTCCGGGAAGCCGGCCTTCTTGAAGATCTGCCCGACCTGGAAGCGGCTGAACTTCAGGTCATAGTCGGTCGCGACCGTGTCGGCGCGGGCGTCGATGATGATATTGGCATCGATCTGGCCGCCGGCGACGCCGACCTTGAGCGGCTTCAGGCTCAGCAGCCCGTTATCCAGGGTCATATGCATGTCGACATTGTCGATCGGCAGGCTCTGCGTCACGACATGCTCGCCCCTGAAGGCGATGCTGGCATCGACATTGCGCACCTCGTCGAGATCGAGCGGCGCATCGGGCAACACCCGGCCGGTCTGCTCCTGCTTCTGCTCCAGGACCTTCTGGGTCTCGGAAACCGGGCGGTCGCCGCTGGTTGCGCCGGGCGCACCGACCAGCAGGCCCAGGTCGGCGAAGTCGAGGTTCCTGGACTTCAGGTCGCCGCCGACGAAGATCCGCTTGCGGCCCTCGGTCTCGAAGCGCAGCAGGCCCTCCAGGTCGCTCTTGCCGACCGTGCCGGCGAAATTCTTGAACAGCCAGGCCTTGCCGTCTCGGTCCAGCGTCCCGGTCAGATGATAGGGCGGGGTGGCCGGGGCAGGGATGCCGAAGATCGGATAAAGGTCGTGGGCATTGTCGCCCTCGGCGGTCATTTTCAGGTTCATGTCGGTCAGCTTGAACGGATCGGTCACCGTGCCGGCGACGGCGACCTTGGTCTTGCCGACCGAGGCGGTGGCGTTGACGTCATAGGGTTTGTTCGTCTCGCGCAGGTCGTTCAGCGACCCGCCTTTCAGCTTGATGGTAAAGGGCGCATTGCGATAGGTGCCGTTGCCCTCCATGGTGAAGGCGCCTTCGCCGGTGCCGCCGGTCGCGGCGATGCTCTTGATCGTGCCGTTGACTGTCAGGTGCCTGGCCGTATCGCGATAGGTCAGCTTGCCGTTCTTGACCGTCAGCCTGCCGATGATCGGCATATCGCCGCGGCTGCCGGGACCGCTGGCCTCGCTGGCGATGTCCCAGTTGGCCTTGCCGTCAGGGCCCCTCATCAGGTCCAGCGCCGGCGCGTCGATATCGATGGTCGGGAAGTTCAGCTTGCCGCGCAGCAGCGCCTTGAGGTCGATGGTCAGCGCGAACGTGTCGATTTTCGCGACCTTGGGCGCCGCCTTGAAGTCCGGCTCGTCGATCCGGAGGTCCTTCGCCGTGATCTGCGGCACCCACGCCTTGGTACCGGTGATCGGCCCATCGATATGGACCTGCTTGCCGGTCAGGGAGGACAGGCGTGATTCCAGCGGGCCGCGCAGCCAGCTCCATTGAAAGAACACGACGATCAGAACGACGGCGGCCGCCAGGACGCCCAATACGCCCAACAGCCACCGGGCGACGCTGCCCATGGCCAGCTCCCCCTGCTAACGGTTTCAATTCGTTAGTTTGTAACCGAGGGGGAGGGGGTTCGTTCCCGTATCAGGGGCTTACGCAGGAGGCCCGCCGGTCTTCGGCCCGGTCTTCCAGGTGATGATCGCCTCCATCAGCACGAAGAGAACGACGATCCCGGCAGCACCCGCCCAGCCGGCGAGCTCGAAGCCGAAGCGGGCGCAGACATAGAGCAGCATCAGCACCCCGACGATCACGCCGGGCGCGCCATAGCCGCGCTCCGCGGAGGAGCGGTGATAGCCGATCCAGAAGGCGATCCGTGCCGCGATCCACACCACTGTCGCGGCGACCACCCGGCGCATCGCGCTCCCGTCCGGCGAATAGGCGGCGAGACCCAGCAGGCCGGGCACGAAGACGACGAGCTGCTCCAGCGTGTTCTGGAGATAGCGCAGATTGACCCGCATCCGCCGCGTCTCATAGCCCGCCAGCGGATCGATCGCCGGCGAGCGCAGCCGCTCATGCGCGACCGCCTCAACGCCCATCACCAGTGAGAACAGGATCGCCACGGCGCAGCATTTGAGCGCAAAGACCAGCCGGTCGAGCGGCGCATCCATGCCGGCCAGCGGCGGCAGCAGGAAAATGGTGCCGAACCACAGCGCAATGGCGACCGGAAAGGCGATGGCGATCGGCGTCATCGTGGCGCGGCGCTGCTTGGAGATATCGAAATCGGCCCACTGCCCAGGGTCTTCCGCCATCCCGACAATCTAATAGATTACCTGCCGCCCCAGATAGTCGGAAAAACGATTGTCCTTCGACGCATTCGCCAGCCCGCGACTGGCCGAGAACAGCAGATCGAGGTCCTCGGCCAGCCCATAGCTGCCGCTCAGGCTGAAGCCGGGTGCGTCCCTGTCGCCGGGCAACTGCCAAACCGGGCAGGGGGTCTGTTTCCCGTCAATTGCCGCGCGACCGGTGCGTAATGATCTGGCCGGACAATACGAATGTGAATGCCGTAGTGGAAACTCCTAACGGTCGAATTCGCTTGGCAGGTCAGCACATGGTTAAACAGTCGGGTCCCGAAAGGGCAGATTTGGCATTGCGCGCGTTGGGTATCGAAGAGGACGAGGAGCGTGCTTACCACCTCCTTCTGATGCAGCACACCGCCACCGTCGAGGAGGTTGCGGCCCGGCTCTCCCTGCCAGTTCGACGGACCCAGGCCCTGCTGCAACGCGTGGAGGCTAAGGGACTAGCGTCGCACTCTCCCGAGCGGCCACGGCGTTACATCCCGGCCCGGCCGGAACTGGCCATAGAGGCGCTTATCCAGCAACGCCAGGCCGCGCTGGAGCGGACTCGCTCGGCGATCCCGCTGCTGAAGTCTTTGATGGCCGTCGACGCCGTGATGCCGGAACAACCGGACCTGGTTGAGGTCATCACCAGCCGCCCGGCCCTGGGTCAGATTCTCGAACAATTGCAGGACACCGTTCAGCGCGAGGTCTTTGCGTTCCAGCGCGCCCCCACACTCTATCCCGACGGCCACCAGAAAACGGTGAAACCGCACATACGCTTCCGCAGTATTTCCGACAGCACGTATCTCGACATGCCGGGGGGGCTGGAGTCTCTCCGGCAGGTGGTGAGCATGGGCGAGGAGGCACGTTACAGCCACGCCTTGCCAATGAAGATGATCGTATGGGACCGACGCATAGCCATCGTTCCCCTGAGTGTCGAAAACCAGCAGGGGCCGGCGCTCCTGGTCCGAGGGTCCTCTCTTCTCGATGCCCTCTGCGCGCTGTTCGATCTGACCTGGGAGCGTTCGACGCCGCTCGCTTTCAATCTTTCCGGCGCGCTGGAAGAGCAAAGATCAGTCGGGCGCCTTTCCAAAACGGCTGAACAGGCCATAACGCTTCTGGCGGCGGGCCAGAACGACAAGCTGATCGCCCATGAAACCGGCATGTCGAAAGCAACGCTGAATCGCCGGATAAACGAGCTGATGCAGCACTTCAACGCGCGTACCCGCTTCCAGCTCGGGTGGCGGGCAGCGCTTGAAGCATTCCCGGACAGGGCAGCGCGGGGCGCACGCGCAAAATTGCCCGAAGACGATTCGTGAGTAATTTGGATCATGAGATAAATCACTCACCAATCAGAGTTGCGCAATCCAAAAAAGATGACATCATGAATTTACTTGGTAACACCACCCATAATCGGTCCATGGTGAAATCCAATTAGCAATAATATAAGTAAGGGGGCGGATTTTGGATTAATAAAGTCCAGATAAAATTGTGCTCTTTCCTCACGGGTGTTATGATATGGCGGAATTTTCCTAAAGTTATTTGAATATTCTTGGCCTTATCTCTACCTGTGAGGCCGGTTCGCGTGGCTTGGTCCGTTCTGGCGCAGAGGGTGCGTGAAGGCGGCGGAGTCTGCGGTCATCCAGCGTGCCGGATCATGTGCCGCTGTAAACAGGTCGAAAAACCCGGAAATTTAAATGTTGGTCGGCAGTTTTGCCTTGCGGTTCGCTGCCTGCTTCCAAGAAAGGATCGTTCTATGAACCTACGAAAAGTTGAATTTACTTGCCTCATACTTGGCGCGGCATGTTTTTCCGCGCATGCGGAGGCGGCGTCGACACGATTTGCCGCGAATCAGATCGTGATCGACGGCGACATCAACATCGACGCCACAGCGCTCAATGACAGCGGCACCATCGTCGGCACGGAATTCGCCCCCATTACGGAGCATCCGATCGGCTTTGTCATGAAGGGCACGGCCATCAGCGTGTTGCCGCCGCCATACGATCCGAACGGCGGTCCCTATCCGCAAGCCATAGACAAGGTCGGGAACATTGTCGGCTGGGCTGGTCGCGGGACTGGGGATTATCCAAGTCTTTTCTACTGGAATGCAGCGACGAAGAAATACAATGCCTCATATGAAATCCCGCTCAATCTAATCTACGGCAGCAACTTGGGGCATATCGTCAACGCGACCGGTTTGGGCGCAAAGGGCGAGGTGTTTTACAATCTTATCTATAATTTCTCCGCCTCGGACATCCCGGAGTTCGGCACGCCGGGGCATTTTGCCAAGGTCCCTAATCTGTCGCGGTTTGTGAGGCTCAACAGCATCAACGCCACGGGTGAAGTCGCCGGCATCGCGTTTTCATCTACTGGCCCCGGGAGCGTGTTTATGCACGATGCCCATGGCTACAAGCTGCTGCTGCCCCCCGGCGCACAAAAGGCCGATGGAGGCTTCATCAACGCATCCGGCGCTGTCGCGGGATCCTATGGAGCCAGGGGGGTGTCCCCGTTGGCGCCGGGGCTGTGGCACGGTTTTGTCTATAACGCCGGGCATTACACTACGTTCGACATGCCCGAGGCGGCCAGCGCGATCAGCGTGACCGGCTTCAGCGATACCGGCCGTGTTGTCGGAAGTTATACGAGCGCGGCCACCCAACAGAAGCACGCGTTTCTTTATAATGGAACCACGGTATCGAAATTCGGCACTTATGGTAACGCAGAAAATATCTTTGTTTCCATAAACAATCACTCGGCGATACTCGTCGCGCGGCAATTCTTCGATCAGAAGCCGAACTGGGAATCTTACAAGGTCACGTGTTCCGGAGCGGGATGCTGAGGTCAATCAGCCCTCGGCACCAGAGATTTAGAGACCACCGGCAAATCAGCCATTTGAGATCGAACTCTGACTCGCTGCTTGCGCGGTAAAGCGCAGGCACGTCAGCAAAAAGGGAGCGACAGCTAGAATGAGATTATCCTTGATGTGTGCGTTCATCGCGACGATGGCCGCCCCACCCCTCTTGGCCGCCACGCCGGCCACCGCGCCGTTGGTGACCGGCGTCGTCAATGATCAGCAGCGCACGGCGCTGTCCGGCAATCACGCCTCCGCCATCGCCGTGGCTAAGGATCGAGGCGCCGTCGATCAGGCGCATGTTTTTCAGCATGTGAAGCTGCAGCTGAAGCGGTCGCCCGCCATGCAGGCGGCATTCGACCGGCTGGTGGCGGATCAGCAGATCCGCGGCAACCCCAATTACCACCGCTGGCTGTCCTCGGCGGATTTGCGGCGCTTCGGCCCGGCGCAAGCGGACATCAACCGGGTGACGGCATGGCTGCGCTCGAAGGGCGTGACCGTGAATGCGCAATCGCCCAGCGGCATGACCCTGGATATCAGCGGCCGCGCCGGCGCCCTTGCGACCGCATTTGGAACCGAACTGCACGCCTATGAATTGCGCGGCGAAAAGCATTTCGCAAACACGCGGGATGTATCGATCCCATCCGCGCTGCGCCCGGTGGTGGACGGCGTTACGCTGTCGAACTTCTTCCCCCGGCCGAACGTGGTTCGCCG
>Ga0105239_10011005_pt1 | contig 10098 bp, 6 predicted proteins | sample KBSC44metaG_FD_92761 | JGI IMG/M metagenome (GOLD analysis project Ga0105239, IMG submission 92761) | Corn rhizosphere microbial communities from Kellogg Biological Station, Michigan, USA - KBS C4-4 metaG | ecosystem: Host-associated > Plants > Roots > Rhizosphere > Soil | place: Michigan, USA...
ACCGACTGAAAGCCAGATGGCCAGCGTATCGGCGTGGCCATGCGCGCCGATTTCGAGATAGCCGAGCGGCCCGTGGTCGAAGATCAGTTGCAGACGATGGCCGTCGCGCACCTCGCGGACCACCGTGTAGCCGCCCGCCTGGAAACTCCGAACGCCCTCCGGCACGGTGCCCGGCCTGGCGGTTGCGCCGAACACCGCGTCGCGCAGTTCGGGCGAGAGCGCCGGAACGGCTGTCTCCGCCCGCCCGAGGTAACTGTGGATGGCTGCGGCGACCGAGGCGGCGTACTGCGGCTCCTCGCGGCCCGAGGCGATCACCCGGCCTTCGTCGTCGTCGCCGATGCCGGGTGTGCGGCCCTGCTCGTCCACGAGCCAGGCGATGGCGTCAGCGAAGGCGCCCAGGCGCGCATCGACCTCAGGGCGGAACGGCCGGCCGCTGGCCTTGGCCACGGTGGCGCAGAGCAGCACGAACTCCGCGGTGAAGGCACCGTAGGTCGGCGATTGTTCGGCGCCGATCCCGTCGGGCAGGATCTGCTTCAGGCACTCGGCTTCCAGCACCGCGCGCGCGTGGTCGGCGATCTGCCGGGCGTTCCGCGCCTCGGGCATGGCCGTTCCGATCAGGAACTCAGCGGCGGCTTCCGCCACAAGGTGGTTGTTGGCGGAAGAGAAACGCGACGGATAACGCGCCAGCCAGAACAGGTGCGCGGCCAGCGCAGCGCGCAGCTTGGCGACCACGGTCGGCGCCAGTCGCTCACCGCAGACGGTGGAGACGAGCAAGAGGCTGATGGCGCGCAGGGCTAGTTCGATGCCGGAGTTCCAGCCGATTCCCTTGTAGGGCGGATTGTGGTCGCACCAGCTGGTAATGGCCGCCTCGATGGTGGCGAGGGCGTCGGGGTCGCCGGTCGCCAGCACATGAAAGGCGAGGCTCTGCAGGAATTGCAGGCGATTGAACTCCCAGACGTACTTGACGTCTCCCAGCTCCTTCTCGTGACGATAGGGGATGTCGAAGCAGTAGGATTCCGCGCCTGGCCATGCCTTTCCGGTCGCTGGGTCCAGCCGCCAGATTTCCGCTGGGAAATCGCGCCCGCTCGGCCTCGACGGCCAGTCCACCCCGAGTGCGCGAAACTGTCCGCTTTGAAACCGGTCCGACTGCTCACGCGCTATGCTACTTATTGTTTCAAGTCGACCGGCGATCGCCTGCCGTAGAGGAAGGGTCGGCGGGGGGCCCAGCGACGCAAATCGATCCCAACCTTCCACCCGCCCCCGGGCAAGTTCTTTCTTCGCCTTTTCCTCAACGCGCCCCGCCATTTCGAGCACGCTCATCGAGCGCAGTCGGTTCAGGTACCAGTTCAAGGACATTCGCTTTTGGTCGCTCGGAACACGCTCACCCAGAGCCCAGCGAGCCCAGATGCCATGTTCTATGGTCAAGTTCCACTTAAAATGCTCCAAGATGAACTCTCGCCAGAGTTGCACCCTAGCGGCATTCCGGTGCGGCAGCGACTGCGGCTTGCGACACGGCTTCAATCCGCCTCGTTCAGCGCATGGCCGACGGCAAATCCTCTCTCCAATCTGGCCTGACGCGCGCCGGCCGAGGGAAGCGCCCGGCATCTCTGCAGGGCGGGGGATGTCACCAGATGCTCCGCCGTCAGCGCGGCGACCAGCCGGTTGCCCCGCGGCGTGAAATGCATGGCTCCGCCCCGGTCGTTGAAGACCTTGCCGCCGCTCGCCGCCTTCTTGAGCATCGGCGTCGGCTCGACCAGGTCGAACTTCGACCAGAACGGCGCCGGCAACAGCTCGCTCGCCGGCTCATAGACATCGCGCGACGGGTGCTTGGGGATCGCCACCACCACGAACGCCGCGCCATCGCCCCTGACCTTGCCGTCAAATTCGGTGAGCAGCGCCTGTGACAGGGCCTTGGCCTGGGAATCGGGGGCGCCTTGGCCGGTCCCCTCCCCCACCGCTGCGTCCGGCTCCGCGGCGTCGCCCTTGCGCACGGCGGCGAGGAGCTTGCGGACCTGGTAACCCAGGTGCTCGCGTCCATAGGACCAGAGCTGGCTGTTCTCGGAAAGCCAGGTGTAGAGGCGGTTTCCGCTCAGGCCGCGCTGCAGATCGACCGAAGGCATATAGGTCGGCTGGTTGCGGGCCAGCCCCTCGCGCGTGAGCTTGAAGAGCTGGCTGCGGGGGTTGTCGTCCAGGTCGGTGTAATGCCAGGAGGCCACGACGACCGAAGGATGGAATCGACGCCCCTGGGCTTCGTAGGTCAGCAGCATCTCGGCCTGGCCGAACCCGCTGACCGAGAGATTGAGGACCTCGACATCGAGGCCGCGCGCCTTCAGCGCCGCCCCCAGCTGCTGGGCGAAAGTGTCCGGCTCCTGCACCTCGTAACCCATGAGGAAGCTGTCGCCGTAGACCTCGATGCGACAGACGCCGGGCGCCGGCGCCTCAGGATAATCGTAATCGGCGCGCATGCCCTGATGGTTGATGCGGAAGCGGATCGGGCCGAACGGGGTCTGATGGTAGTAGGTAAGCCCGGGCATGTTGCCGCGCACGCCCCAGGGTGTGCCGGTCGTGTTGCGGGGCTCGATGACCTGGGGATTTCCCAGGCGCAGGCAAAGTTCGAGGAACACCAGCCCAAAGGCGAGCAGCCCTGCCCCACACAAGCCTCGTCGCAGCCAGGTCATCACGCGGCCCATCAGAAGTCGAAATAGATGAATTGCTTGGGCGCCTCGGCGGCGAAGCAGAGGATCAGGCCGACGCTGATCAAGGCGGCCTGGTAGTGGAGCAGCAGGCTCGCAGGCTTTCCATGGGGTGAGGCGCGCAGGCGCGGCCAGAGTTCCACCGCCGCCTCGAACAGCAACAGGGGTCCCGCGTAGAGCAGGACCGGCGCGAACGTCGCTCCGTCGTAGCCGGTCGGAGCCAGCGAGCCCCGCATCACCTCCAGCGCGTTTCCGAACGAGGACGCCCTGAACAGGATCCAGCCGACCACCACGACGAGCATGGTGAGCAGATAGCTGCCGGCCTGCGCGCCGGCGCGTACGGCGCCCCGCAGGGCCTCGAGGCGCCGATCCCAATCCAGCAGCCGCAGAAGCGCCTGAGCCGCGCCGTGCAGGGCGCCCCAGGCGACGAAGGTCCAGGCCGCGCCATGCCAGAGGCCGCCCAGCACCATGGTGACGAGCAGGTTGCGCGCGGTGTTCCACTTGCCGCCGCGGCCGCCGCCCAGCGGAATGTAGAGGTAGTCGCGCAGCCAGGTGGAAAGGCTGATGTGCCAGCGCCGCCAGAACCGCGACGGCGTGGTCGCGAAATAGGGCCGGCTGAAATTGACCATCAGGTCGAAGCCCAGGCACCTGGCCAGGCCGCGGGCCATGTCCGAATAGCCGGAGAAATCGCAGTAAATCTGGAAGCTGAAGGCCAGCACGCCGGCGACGAAGGCGCCGCCCGTCTGGCCCGCAGGGTGGTTGAACACCCCATCGGCCACGACGGCCAGATTGTCGGCCACCACCATCTTCTTCATCAGGCCGAACAGGAAGAGCGAGGTCCCGCTCAGCAGCATGCGTCCGCTGATCGGCAACAGCCGCTCGAACTGCGGCATCAGATGCGCCGCGCGCTCGATGGGACCCGCGACCAGCTGCGGGAAGAAGGCGTGGTAGGCGGCGTAGTTGACCAGGCTGCGTTGCGGATCGAAGGCGCCGCGGTAGGAATCGATCGTCCGGCCGATCGCCTGGAAGGTGTAGAAGGAGAGCCCTACGGGCAAGAGGATGAGGGGGATCCAGTCCTGCCGGTGGCCGGTCAGCCCGCCCCAGATGGGCTCCGTGGTCTTCAGGAAGAAGGTCAGATACTTGAAGATCGCCAGAATCCCCAGGTTGGTGACCAGCGATAGCATCAGCCAGCCTTTGCGCTGACGATCCGCCGGCAACCGGACCACGCCGGCGATGATCGCGGCGTAGACGCCGAGCGCCGCCAGCACGCCGCCGATGATCCACAGGTCGCGCCTGGCCAGAAGGACCGAGGCGACGGTCACGGCCAGGAGGAAGGCCCCGCTCTTGGCGATATCGACGCGCCTGACATCCTTGCCCGATGCGCCCAGCGCCGCGACGTAGTCCACCGACGTCGAGACCGCCACGAGGACCAGGAATCTCCAGTCCCACCAGCCGTAGAACACGTAGCTGGAGAGGATGAGAAGGACGTTCCTCGCCGTCAGATCTCGCCTCGACAGCATATACAGAGGCGCGAAGACGAGCAGAAAGACGAAGAACACACCGCTGTTAAATAGCATGCCCCACCCAGACAACTTCGGCTGGCCTAGCAGATCGTGCGAAGCCGCGAAAGGCGCGCGCTCGTCGCGGCGCCAGCTTCAAGCGCGGCCTGCGATGGATTGGGGCGCCCGACGGAGAGCGGGCGCCCGCCATTCCCCGCAAGCGAGACGTGGTTTGATCGCAGCCCCACATCGTCCCTTGGGAGACCATACGCTGAACTGCTATCAAGCTCAGCAGTCAGGCGGATTCGAACGAAGGGGCGGCGTGCGGAAGTTTGCTCGATCTGAGATTTGAAGGCGCGGCGGAAGTCAGCGTCGCAATGGACCTGCGATAACGTCGCGCCGTCGGCAACGATTCGGGGACACACGGCTGTGGCGGTTGGTCTCCGCATCGCTCAGAAAACTCTTACTGTTGCACTTCAGCTCGGAGCCATCGGCGCAATCGTCGGCGTGGCCAGTCTCTGGACGCCAACGGTCGACCGCCTGAGTCAATTCATGTGGTTGCTGACCGCGTGTGCAACTGCGCTCCTGATTTTGTCGTTGGCGGCGTTCCGCGGGCGGCAGCGAAGGTGGAACCTCGCGCTGGCCGCCGGCGGCGTCATTTGCGCAGGCGCCAACCTCCTCCCGGACATCATCGCGGCCGCCGGCCAAAGCGACCGAACTCCCTGCACCCGTCCATCGGTGTCGATCTACACACAGAACATCTGGAATCATAACCCGGATCCCGACACGACAGCCGCATCAATCAGGATGCTTTACCCCGACATTGTTCTACTTCAGGAGATTCAGGGGCCCGCAAAACGAACCTTTGCAAGCTTGAAAGATGTGTACCCCTATGGTTTCGATTGCGTCGATAATCGATGGTGCGGTCTCGCGATCCTGTCGAAATTTCCAATACGATCTTCAGAGCATCATCAGGGGCGCTGGCGTCCGCCTGAATACGATCGGCTAACCTACATCGCAGCGACAATCGATTTGGGCGCCTCCGGCGGTGACTTGCCGGTGCTCACCGCGCATCTCAGTCATCCGGGACGGTGGGGCGCTCAGCGCAACCAAGTCGCGTCTTTGATCCGGCATCTCGACTCGCTGGGCGGAGAAAGGGCCATTCTGGCCGGTGACCTGAACGCAACGCCGACGATGTACGCGATTCGGACTCTCGACCGTGGCTTGAGGATGCGCCGCCTGACGCACGTGCTAAAGCCGACCTGGCCGGCTTGGCTGGGTTCGGCCCGCTGGCAATCGCCGGTTCCGCTGCCATTCATGCCGATCGACCAAGTTTATGTCGGCAACCGCTGGAAAGCCTGCGACCTGAGGCTCGCTCCGCGCAATCCGTCGGACCACTACGGCGTGTTGCTGACAATCACGCCGGCAGAGGGCGCACAATGACAGATCGCGGCTCAAGCAACCCTCCATGGGCTCATGGCGCACTTCCCTGCTGCAGCGGCCGCTGCAAGTTGCAGGGCGCCTGGCGCCTTCGAATTGCGCTAAGGACCAGAGGCCGAGCCGCGGGTTCGATTGGCGAAGACCTGCCACGTCCGCGCCACTATTTTCCGCCAGGCGGGACAATGGAGGGTCGCGGGCCAACCCTTCTGCGTGGCCAATGCATCCCGCATCGATATGCAGATGGAGTGGACGCGCGATGATAACGAGCGGTGCAGCCAAGGTCTACATCGCATGGAAGCGGGAGTGCTTCCGTGGGCTCCAAAGCGCTCACGTGTTTGGTCTCGATCTCGAATTGATCCATCCGTATCCGGGCCGCGGGCGCGTCCGCACCCTGGTCCGGTACATGCTGAGCGGCGCGGCGACGATCAGGCTGCTGTCTAAGCGCAAGCCCTCGACGGTGGCGATCCTGAACCAACCCTTGCCTCTCGTGCTCGTAGCATGGGCCTATTGCCGACTGACTCGGGCGCGCCTGATTCTGGATGGGCATTCGAAGGTGTACGAGCCCACAGCGCCCCGTTGGTTGCAGGCCATTTATCGAAGAGTGAGCCGGGCGCCTTCGTTGACGCTCAATCACAACTCCAACGACGCGGCGCGGCTCGAACAATGGGGATGCCCGCACCTGCTTGTGGAGAGCCTCCCGTTCACCTTGCCGGTTCAGAGCCTGCAGCCGATTCGCGAGAAGGTTCCCTACGTCCTGGTCGTCTGCAGCTTTGCGTCGGATGAGCCTGTGGACGTGATCCTTGGAGCCGCGAAACTCTTGCCGGACGTTGCGATCAGGATCACAGGGGACTTCACCAAGGCCGGCCTCGTCCCGGCGCAGTTCCCGCCGAACGTCGAACCCACGGGCTATCTGGCGACGCAGCAGTATTACGACATCTTTGCGGGGGCCGCGGCTATCGTGACACTCTCCAGGCGAAGTTGGATCATGCAAATGGCCATCGAGGAGGCGCTCCTGCTTGGAGTTCCTCCCGTGACGAACCGCTCACCGGTTCTCGAGTCGGTCCTGGAGGACGCCGGAGTCTTCGTCGACTTGGATCCGGCCGACCTCGCTCGCGGACTCCGCGACGTGCTGACCCATAATGAGACTTACCGCGCGAAGATCCGTAACGCCGGCGAGCGGCAGCGCTCACGCATCAAACGTCTGCTTGCAGAGGCGGAGAGCCAAGACCTTCAATTGATCCAGGACTGATACAGGTCCGGCGCCCTCCAGCTGAACAGCCGAAGCATGAGGCGTCCTGGTGATTTCAGGCGTCGCGCAGTTTGAAGTCCGCCTGGCCGCCGCCGGACAAGGCAGCACCGCCGCTCGGGGAGCTCCGCAGCTTGCAGCTGACGATCACGGCCTTGGGTGACGATCTTGTTGCGCGACCCGCGGCTCGCGGCAGCGCGATAGCTGGCCGGAGCGCGCGATCTCATCAGCCGTCAGAGACGCCGCGACCGAATTGCCCAGGGGCGTGAAGTGGCGAGCGCCCCCCTTCTCGTAGTAAATCTCGGGCCTTCCGGCCGCCATTCTCTGAAACTCCGCAAGCGGGCTTACAACATTGAAGTGGCCCCAGAACGTCGGCGGTAATTTCGCCAGCATCGAAACGTATGTCGACCTATCGATTCGCTTGGGGATTTCAACGACGACCATTTGTGCTTGATCGGCCATGACCTCGTCCTGGAACTTGTTCCAGATCGCTTCAGAAAGCTCTAGAGCCGCCTGCTCCGGCTTTCTCGTCGATGGCGCCTCGGCGGCAGCCTCCGTATCCTCGGGACCGGCCGCTTCCTGCTTTCGCACGGATGCGAGAAGCGTTTTGGCTCGCGCTCCGAGCGCCTCCCGGAAGAATGCGTAGGCATGGCTGTGATCCGCAATCTCCGTATATAGCCAATGACGGCTCAGCCAGTCCTGGGTCGAAACCATGGGAAGATATGTCGGCTTATACGCAACCAAATTTTTCCCCTGCACCTTGTAGAGTTGCGCCCGAACATTATCGTCGACATCGGTGTCGTGCCATGAGACGACCACTAGATCAGGCCCGAACCGGCGGCCGAATGCTTCGTAAGTTTTCAGCATTTCGGCTTGACCGAAACCGCTAACTGACAGGTTCAAAACCTCTACCGTATATCCACGCTCCTTCAATTTCTGCTCAAGTTGAGCGGCATATCCCTGCTCGCGTTCGACCTCGTACCCCATGAAGAACGAGTCACCGTAAACTTCGACACGACAGAGGCCCGGCGGCTTGGCGAAAGCGAAATTTCGCGGATCGCGCATGCCTTGCTGATTGATGGAGAAGTGCGCCGTCGACTCGGGAGTCGTGTGCACATAGATCGCCCCTGGGATGTTGTGGCGAACGCCCCAAGGAGCCCCCGTGATGTAGCGCGGCTCAATGGTCTGCGGATCGAAGATCCGGATGAACACCTCTACGAACAGCAGGGTGTAAACGGCGAAGGCCAACACAGAAGCCACTCGATGGATGGCGCGCATAAGACCTCAGAAGTCGAAGTAGATGAATTGTTGGGACTGGACTGCCGAGAAGACAATCGTCGCCATCACAAGACAAAGCGCAACATTGTATCTAAGCACGAAGCTTTTCGGCATCGCGATCTTGGAACGTTCACTCATGTAGAGCAGCGTATCAACGGCGAACAGCGGCGCAATGCGCTCGAAAATCGGCAGGAAGTTGTCCCAGGTCCAGCCGTCGAACCCGAACGTCCCTCTTGCAACGGTGGCCGCCGTGGCGAAGTCGGAGGCGCGGAACATGATCCAGGCCAGCACCACGACGAAGAAGGTGAGCGCCCAAGCCCCGACATGCGAAAGGGCACGAGCGGCCCCCTTGGAGCGGGCCAGGAAGCCGTCGAGGTCGAGCAGCTTGAAAACGACCTGGATTGCTCCGTGGATCGCTCCCCACGCCACGAAGGTCCACGAGGCGCCGTGCCACAACCCTCCGATCAACATGGTCAGGAACAGGTTGCGGTAGGTGTTGAATGCCCCCCCCCTGTTACCCCCAAGCGGGATGTAGACGTAGTCTCGGAGCCAGGACGAGAGGCTGATGTGCCAGCGTCGCCAGAATTCCGATGGGGATGTCGAGAGATAGGGAATGCGGAAATTCACCATCAGATCGAACCCGAGGCAACGGGCGAGGCCGCGGGCCATGTCCGAGTAACCGGAGAAATCACAGTAGATCTGGAAGGTGAACGCCAAGCATGCAGCCGCATACTCGCCGGCTGAATGCCCCATCGGCTTGTTGAAAACGTTGTTGGCGATCGGCGCGAGCGTGTCCGCCACGGCCATCTTCTTCCAAAGACCCCAAGCGAACCACAGGATGCCCGTCTCCACCATATCCCTTGTAATCGGAAGCGGCCGTTCGAACTGAGGCATCAGGTGCCGCGCACGTTCGATAGGCCCCGCGACGAGCTGCGGGAAGAAGGCGTGATAAGCCGCATAGTTGACGATGCTTCGTTGCGGATCGAAGACGCCCCGATAGGAGTCGATCGTCCGGCTGATCGCCTGGAAGGTATAGAAGGACAGCCCAACCGGGAGGATGATGTGGATCAGGACGAAGTCCGGGTGCAATCCGAGCAGCCCCAGTCCGGCCTGTACATTGTGGGCGAAGAAATTAAAATATTTGAAGAAGCCAAGAATCGAGAGGTTCGTGATCAACGAGACGGCGAGCCAGCGCGCCCGCCGATGAGTCATCGCCCCGCGCTCGATGAGAATAGCGACCACGCCATAGATCGCGATGGCGACAAAGACCGCCGGTATGATCCACCAATCGCGTTGGGCGAGCGCGATAGAAGCAAGCGTCGAAGCGGCCATGAAGCCGCCGCTCTTCAACAGATCGGCTCGTTCGACCGGTTTCCCCGATGCGCCGATGGCGGCCGCATAGTCCACCGCCGTCGAGATCGCGACCAGTACGAGGAAGCGCCAATCCCACCAGCCATAGAAGATGTAACTTGCTACAATCAATAGCGCGTTACGGGCGGTTACGTTCTTGCGCGCCAGCAGGAACACTGGCGCAAAAAGGACCATGTATACGGCGAAGATGAAACTATTGAAAAGCAACTGCACGCCTCGATGCAGGAAATTAGACGATGTTGCGCAGCCTTTAACATCCCGACGCCAGCGCGATCAAGCGCTAAGCTCAAATGCTAATTGCCGCAGTAGATCGGATTTCCCGCTACACTACCACGGATCCCACCAGCCACCCCCTTCCGCCGCGCTGGCAGCGCCCTCTTACATCACGTTGCACAGTTCTTGAGCGTCCAATCCGAACGCGGCGTCTCATTCGGCCACCTGTGCACCACATCCCTTCTCGACGCGCCCGTTGGCTGGCCACACGTTGGTGTCAGGCGGCCAGTTGTGGCACGCCGACGACATCAGGTTTCTTGCGCTTGAGGAAGCGCCCAAGTGGCTTCTCGATGAAATG
>Ga0105239_10011007_pt1 | contig 10097 bp, 7 predicted proteins | sample KBSC44metaG_FD_92761 | JGI IMG/M metagenome (GOLD analysis project Ga0105239, IMG submission 92761) | Corn rhizosphere microbial communities from Kellogg Biological Station, Michigan, USA - KBS C4-4 metaG | ecosystem: Host-associated > Plants > Roots > Rhizosphere > Soil | place: Michigan, USA...
CCGCGACCCGCCGCATCGCGTGCGATGGCTGCCCCGTTAATGCCACCGCCGACCACGAGCACGTCGTAGTGGTTCTGGTCGTATCGGTTTGGATCGGAAGAAGGCAGTTGCAAATCCTCTCTAGTGAGTTGATTGGTCAATCGAGATAAGAAACCAATGATTGCTTTTCGGCGCCACGTCGATGGCTACGACTGTCTCAAAGTGACCGGAGGCTGCCCATATTGGTAAAACTTACTCGCAATTGGTATCAGCGCCACATGTGGTCATGCAGGCAATTAGTGTCAGCAAAGCAGGTCGTCTTGACGAACCCCGAAATTGATTCAGACATGTTTTGCGGCCACTACCTGGACTCAAAGCCATCGACAAACAACGTGTCGTAATCCGCCAACACGCGCATGATACCGATCGTGCCAACACCGTTGGCGGCGGCTTCCGAAAGCGTACCGACCACGACTAGTTTCCCATCCGGCATCAGGGCGGGCGTCGCGATGTCAAAAAGTGTGTTCGGCTGATAAAGCAGGCTTGCGAAACCGGTGCCATTCAGCGTCGTGTCCGGCTGACCGTTGGCGAGAACCTTCGCGAGGTATACGCCTTGCTGCGCGTAAGGACCTGCGATCAGCCAACCGCCGCGTCGGGTGCGCGCAATCAATGTGTGCCCGCCTCCACCACCAAACGGGAATGCAGCGATGCCGCTTGCTCCAAAGGTCGGGTCGAGAGATCCATCGCTGAGAAATCGGGCGAGGTAGACGTAGCCTTGCCCAGCGCCGAAGCCGTATCCGCCGACCGTGAACGCTCCACCCGGTTCCGCGAGGAGCGCTTGCGCCGAATAGTACGGCGGCGGAATCGGCGCCGGTGCGCCGTTGACAAAGCCGGCATCGGCCAAACCGTTTGTGGTGAATCGCTCAACGGCGGCTGCGCTCACCGTCGAGGTATCGTAGTTGCCCGCAACGAGTATGCGTCCTGATGAATCCAATGCGAGGGCCAAGGCGCCGCTGTCGAGCGCCGTGTCGGGCGGCGCCGCAAGAGAAAAAGACTGCACGGAGCCAGTATTGAAGGTAGGATCGATTGATCCACTGGGCGTCAATCGAGTCATCGCGGCGTAGAACGCCCAATTCCCGCCGTAGAGGTAGCTGGTCGCGCCGGCAAGCACGAGGTTGCCGTTGGCATCGATGGCGAGCGAACTTACCCGGTTCGAATACGCCGTGAACGCCCCGAAGTGCACGCTACCGGCGCCACCGAACGTCGGATCGAGCGCGCCGGCAGCGTCTACACGCACAGCGGCAAAATGGCTCTGCGTATCGTTGAAATAGACATTGCCGACCGCAGTGATCTTGCCGTCGGGCTGGATTGCAACCCCCGTGGCGGTGTCTCGGCCGGGCACGCCGATGCCGGTCAAGTCGAAGTCGACGAGGCGATAGCCGCTGCTGTCGCCCGCGAAACTTGTATCGAGAGCCCCACCCTCCGACAGGCGAAACAACAGAAAGTTGGCATCCGCAGGATTGCCCGCGACGTCGATGTGCTGTGCGGAACCGACGACCACCAATCGACCACTGCCATCGACAGTTGTCGACTGCACCTGCGTATTGATCGGCGGCGATGCCGTCAGGCTGTTGAGCAGGATGAATCCGCCTGAGCCGAACGTCGTGTCGATGTCCCCGTCTGCAGCCACTGCCAAGGAAACGAAGCCGGTCAAGGCCGCGGTGCAACCGAGCGAAAGCAGACGCATCGATACGGTGGATTGGCAGCCAGACATTTCCATCCGAACTCACTTAGCGGAGGGATCTTATCTCGAAAGCAGAACGGCCGTTAGCAGTCGCTGTGATTGGCGCGGCTGTTCGGCATCGTACGGCACATCACTTGACTGCATGGATCCGTTCGCCATTTTCTGGTTGCCATCCAGAAACGCAACTATCATGCAAATAGCTCAGACCGCAGATACTCATTCTCACCAACTGCATGCTATGGGCATCATTGTCCTCGATAAGTGTTTTCTGCAGGCCGCCTCGTGGGAGGCGATAAGCGCACTCGCGCGCGAACACGCCCTGATCATCACAGGAAGTCTCTTCCACGAGCTGATGAGCGACGATCCTGAAGCGCGGGCGCGCGCGTTTTCAAAACTGCCGCGGCAGAACAATCCTGCACATCTTCTCGACAATGTGTCTGCCCTCCTAGCGCACGAGGAGGACACGCATACTCCGGTATTGAACATTCTGGACCACACGATACGTATCGTCTATCGGTTCAATCCGCAACTCCGGAACCCGGACTATTCGCTTCCGCCGGACGCCGAGGGCGCACTCGCAGACAACGTGGCTTTGACGCGACGCCTCGTCGACCGCTACATTGCGCGTACCAACGTGGTGGTGCAGATGTTTCAGACCGTTGCGCAGGGATCGGATCAATCTCGTGCCTCAGCGCTTTCCGAGATCGAGAAAGAGCTTGCCGATCCCGCCAACGTGCTGACCTTTTATCGGTCCATCGAAGATCCTGAGCTTCCTCCGGCCGAGCTTCTAACGCCGGCTTGGACGACGTTCCGCTTTTTCCAGACCGCATTGCTTTTTTCGCTGCACACAATCCATCGCCATCGCGGGGTGATACCCCAAGGGATTTCGGATCGGGAATACGAACGCTTGGAGCACGACGTCCACGATCATATGGTCCTGTGCACCGCCACTCTGGCAGGAGGGCTCGCCACGAACGAGACGAAGCTCAAGCGCTGGTTCAAGCTGCTCTGCCCATCCGGGCTACTTGTTTGTACTTGTTAGCGTCCTTCGACTGGCGTCCAGCCTAGATTTATCGCCACGCGGTCTTTTTTTCTTGCTATCAAATGACGTTCTGCAGATTCAGTATCCAAAGCCATCGGTAAAAATTCCGTCTGGTGTGATCATCGCCAGAGCGCCTCGGGCCACACTTCCAAGCGTCTCGAAGTCTCCTCCCAGCAGCACTCGCCCGTTGCTTGTGGTAAGGGTGGTAATAAATTGGCTCTCCGGAACAGACAACCCTCCAGTGATGGGCAAATTCAGCAGCGAAGAATCACCGGTCGATGTGTCCACAAGCGCGAGGCTCTGGTGTTGTTCGCCCCCGGACGTTGGATAGCGGCCTGCAACAACTATATTCGTACCGAGCGGAACTAAAGCGGTGACTGTGCCGGAGTTGACGAGCGCTGGCGTCCATTCCGTCAGCTCGCCTGTCACAGGATCCAGGGCCGCGATGCCATCACGAAATTCCTGCCCAACCTGTGAGAAATCGCCCCCGATGTATACCGCATCGGCGGTCGGTAGCAGCGCGAACACGTTCCCATTCGGAGCTGGATTCCAAGCTGTCACTAAGCGGCTTGGAATATCGATCGAAGCCATTAGACTGCGTGATTGCCCGAGAATCCGGTGGAAGCCACCGCTAACGTAAAGCGTGTTTTTCCCGATTGCCAAGAGGTTTACTGCGTCATCTGGATCAGGATTCCAGTTGATAGCAAGTCCCGTCGCGGTGTCGAGCGCGGCAAGGTAAGGGTGCTGCGCGTTCCCGACATATTGGAAGTCTCCGCCTACATAGACCAAATCGTCGGTCGAGCCGATTGTCTGTACTGCGTTGTCCGGATCGGGCTGCCACGTAGTCGCTGCACCGGTGGCAATATCCACCGCTGCGAGACGCTTTCGAAAATGTCCGCCGATGTTGACGAACTGCCCAGCGACGTAAACAACGCTTCCGGAAGTAGACACTGTATTCACGGATCCATCCGGATCGGGGTGCCACGCGGTGTCCACAGTGCCGTCAACATTGAGGCGCGCCAAATTGTTTCTTGGCACGTCGTTGATCGAGGTGAAAGTACCGCCCACGACTACTTTGCCGTCAGGCTGGGTCTGCAGCGTCGCGACGGTGCCATACTGCCAGGAAACCTGCTTTGCAAGGCTCTGCCCAGAAACGATGTCGACAGAGCCGAAACCGCCCGTCAGATTGCCGCCGATGTGCGAGAACATACCGCCTACGTACAAAGTACTGCCGGAGACGGCCAGGGATGAAACTAAACTGTCCGGCTTCGGGCTCCAGCTCTGAACCAGACCCGTAGCCGCATCGATAGCGACCAAGAAACCTGTATACGGGTCGACAAAGCTCGTCCGAGATCCTCCACCCGCGAATACCGTGTTTCCTGAGATCGCGAGAGCGACAACATCGGTCGTAAGGCCCGGATTCCAAGTTGCAACGTTACCCGTTGTCATATCGACTGCTGCGACATGCGGGTGTGGTTGGCTGCCCACTTTCTGAAAATAGCCGCCCACATAAAGTGTATTCCCGGCCACCACCATCGTCGCGACCGCTTTGTCGGCCGTCGGAGCCCAGGAAGCAACAGCGCCCGTTGATGCGCTAACCGCGGCAAGATAGCTGCGCGGTTCCCCACCGATATTCAAGAAGTCGCCGCCGACGTAAAGGGTGTCTCCAGAGATAGCGAGCGCCTCTACTCCCGAATCTGGATTTGGATTCCATGACGAGATCGCGGCACCGTCGGTAGCAGCGATGGCAGCGATATTCGTTCGTGAAAGTCCACCGATACTCGTAAAGCTGCCGCTGACAAAGATTCTGCTTCCATCTTCGGAAACAGCGATGGTTTTGACCAACAAGAAGTTGGTGGAGCCTGGATCGGGGTCCCAAGGCGTCGCCAGCCCAGTCTTTGCGTCTATGGCGGCAAGTCCATTCCGAGGTTCGCCCCCCGCGAAACTGAACGTTCCCGCGAGGTAGATTGTGTCGCCGTGCACAGCAACTGCCGAAACATAGGTGTTGTACGGTATTCCACCAGTTGCGCCGGGGTCCCACGTCTGATCGACCGTCCCGTCGGCATTCAAACGAGCAATGTTCGTGCGCGGAACACCATTGATGGCCACGAATTGGCCGCCCACAATAAGCTTCCCGTCGCTCTGAAGGGCACTTGCGCGCACGGAGCCTCCAGCGACAAAGACGCCGGTCGGATTGTGCGAAATCGTCTGGCACCGACATAGGTCGGAAAACACGAATAACACGAGGGCCAGAATACCAAGGCGAATGGATTGACAGAAGGTCACGTGGTCGGAGCTTGCAGAGTTGAGGTGGGCACTTGGACTACTCAAAGCTGTCATCGAATATCACGTCGGGCGAAGAGACGCCTACAAGTGACGCCCTGGGCATACCGCTGATGCTGGAAAAGTTTCCGCCGACGAAGAGATGTTTGCCGGTCACAGCAAGTGCTGCTACCGGAACCTGCGAATAGGACGAATTCGCGTAGGCCGGTGCGTTCCATGAAGTGGCAGCGCCGCTCACCGTGTCCAATACGGCGACATTCTGGCGAGGCTGCCCGCCCATCGTATAAAACTCTCCGCCAACGACGAGCTCACCGCCGATCGGGGCAAACACGTCCTCGGCGCCGCCTTCGCCTGAGTAATCTGCGTGCCAATTCGTAGCTTGAGCGCTGACAAGATCGATCGCTGCCACCCCTTCACGAAACGTAGTGCCCACGCGCGTGAAGTAACCGCCTATGTAGAGTACATTTGGAGTGAGCAGCAGAGCCGCCACCCATGAATCCGGTTCGGGGTCCCATGCCGTTGCTGCGCCAGAGCTTGCGTCGATTGCCGCCAAGAATCGCCGCGGTTGTCCACCTATCGTATTGAAGCTGCCGCCGGCGTATACGACGCCTCCCGCGCTCGTCAGCGCGACCACTTGGCCGTTCGCATTAGGATTCCATGCCGTTGCCAAGCCGGTAGACGCGTCCAGTGCCGCGATGCACGAACGCATGCTGTTTCCAACATATTGAAAGTTGCCGCCCACGTATACCGTATTGCCCGATATTGCTAGCGTCGTCACGTCGTTGTCCGGATCGGGCTGCCAGTTCGTGGCCACTCCGTTTTGTAGATCGAGCGCGGCCAGACGTTGACGATAATGCGCGCCGATATTCACGAAGCTGCCGGCGACATACGCGAGGTTGTTCGCTACACGGATGGTTGTGATCTGCCCGTCAGGGCTAGGGTCCCATGTCGCGTCTACACTGCCATCCGCATTCAGACGTCCCAAATTGTTTCTCGGAACGGAGCCGATCGATGTGAAGATGCCACCGACGATCACCTTCCCGTCAGGTTGAGTTTCGAGCGAAGTGATGGATCCAGGGCCCGCCGAAAGCTGCCGCGACGCGCTTGTGCCTGTACTGACGTCAACGACAGCAAAACCACCTGTCACGATTTGGCCGACATGGAGGAATTGTCCGCCGACAAACACACTCGATCCAGACAGCGCCACTGCGGTGACGAGATCATCCGGGTTGGGATTCCAGTTCTGCAGTGTGCCGGTGACCGTATCCGCCGCCACCAGATTGCCTGCCATAGAACCGCCGGAGTATCGCGGTCCTCCTCCGAAATAGACGACGCTTCCCGACGACGCGATAGCGTGCACGCCGAACGAGGTCGCTGGAGTCCAACTCGTCAACGACAGCGATGCAATGTCAACCGATACAATTCCAGATCGCGTTTGGCCGCTGATATAAGAGAAGTCACCGCCGACATACAATCCGCCATCGGATAGGGCGAGCGCGTAAACCGTATTGTCGGGGTTCGGCTGCCATGAAGAAACAAGTCCCGTAGTTGCATCGACGTCCGCGAGATGTTGCCGACCCAAGCCGCCAGTCTGCCCAAACGAGCCTCCTACAAACACGTGGTTCTCAGATATTGCGATCGCGTAGACGGTTCCATTTGTTCCTGGGTTCCAGCCAGGCATGGCGCCTCCGTCCATTGCAGAAACAGCCGCGATGTTGGAGCGCTCAGCGCCGCCCATATTGTCGAAGTAGCCGCCGAGGTAAACCGTAGCTCCATCTGCCGAAACATCGATGGCGTCGACGAAACCAGCATTTGATGTACCCGGATCCCATGGGGTTGCAAGACCAGTCGTTCCGTCAATCGCCGCAATAAAAGCTCTGGGTTCGCCGCCCGCAAACGTGAAGTCACCGCCGACGTAGATGAGATTGCCGTGCACTCTTACGGCGTAAACACCCGGGCTGTAGAACAACTGTGAGTCCGCGCCCGGATCCCATGTCATGTCGACGCTGCCATCAACATTGAGTCTCGCGAGATTCTTCCGGGGTACGCCGTTTATCGCGTTGAACCGGCCGCCAATCACCAACTTGCCATCGCTTTGCACATCGCTGGCGAGGACAGAACCTCCCGCGACGAAAGCCCCCGTGGGATTCGGCAGAAGTGTTTGACCAAGGCAGTACCCTGGCGCGCCAAGGGCCAGGAAGAAGAGCAAGCTCGCAAAAAGGGGACGCATCCAATCCGCACTTCTAGTCATTTAGTGAACTCGCTCCGCATTGAAAGGCCAAACGCAGCACATTCCTTGTTCCAACAAGGGCATTTTCCGAACCTTGACCTGTTTACTTTTGAAGTGCGATGTCTGGGCCAACCGAGACCGTGTACTACCAATTCCCGCCTGTTGGAAGTACGAAGTCGGCCTTATGCGGGCCAGCAAAATCGCAAATGGACTTTACGCCCAGGAAGACGGGTAAGGGCTCGCTCGCTTGGGTCGCAGCAAAATATAGTCAGTACAACACCATGTCGATACCCAGTAGTTCGGCTTTCAATCCAGAATGGTAGTAGCTCCATGACTCGTCGAAGACTGCGTGCCAAGAATTGGTATCAGAAATTTCCAATGGCGATCGCGGGCTTAGCGGTCCAGGCTCCGGGGCTTGATACCAATATAGGTAAAAACGTGCTCGTAATTGGTATCAGCACCAACAACGTGGGCATGCAGGCAATTAGTGTCACAGATTTCGGGCAATACCTGTCAGCAAACTCGGTCGTTTTGACATCAAATGGCCGATCGTTTCGGGCAAATCCTGTCACAGCCGCAGAAATCTCGCAGAACATCCAGAGAAAACAAACGTCTACGGATTCGCTCTCTACCGCGCATATTTGTTCTTTCGCGGTATATTCAACGAGCGCATGGACAACCTGACGAGACAAATTGTGTCGTGCACGAGGGAGCGGACGATGATCGTCAATGGGTTGGCTCTGGTATTTGTCCTGGCAGCTCTCACGCCAGGCACCAGGCCGTTCTTACGGATGCCATGTGTGTGTCGCGTATCTTGTGACCGACGCTAGAGCTCTATTGCTTTAGTCGCCGTTGCCTCATCGCCGGTATTCGGGGTGCCATTGGGATCGATAAGCAACAGTTTGACCTCGCCTCGGCGTGCGGCGGGACGATGTTCCACGCCTTTGGGCACTATGAGTAGTTCACCCGGTCGTACTGTGACCGTCCGGTCGCGAAATTCCATTTCGAACTCGCCTTCCAGGATGATGAACAGCTCGTCTGTCTCATCGTGTTTGTGCCAGACCCATTCGCCAAGCGTCTTAACAAGTCGTACTTCGTTGTCGTTGTACCGTGCAACAATCTTGGGCGCCCAGTGATCGCTGAACTCATTCAGCTTCTGGGAAAGGTCTACTTTCGTCGGCTCGCGCTTTGTCAATTTATTTTTTAAGAACGAGTTCACGAATCAATTCAGTGCCAAGAACTTTTCTGTAGTCATTTCGGCCTACTCTGGCCTTGTTTTGACACTCTGTGCTGCAGATTACTTTCGCGGCCACGGCATCAAACTCAACGGCTCTGTCGCCTATGTCTCCGGCATAGGCCGCCATGTTTTTGAAGGTGATATTGAGAAGCACATTGGCATCAGCCGGTGATTTTGGAGAGGCCCTGAAGACCTTGTAGTCGATGATTAGCCCGGCTTTCTTCGCGGCTTCCATGGTCGGCTTCCATGTCGAATTCACCCAATCGATGTACTCTTCAAAATGCCCGTACTCGACTCGAATGTAGTCCACTTCAGTGACCGGGCCGTCGGCATACTGGCGCTCATCCTGGGCACTTGCATTGGGCGAAAGCGAGCAAGCTGCGAGGCAGACTGATAAGACAATCGTCTTGATCATTTCTCTTGACCCCTTGTGATATGTGTCTGTACTCCGCTGACGCGCGGATTGCACAAAAGCATGCCTTCTTGCTCTTTGTAGCGGAGGACAGACAATTCCACAAGTTCATTATTATCACTATGATAGTGCCGTCTGCGCACGATTCTGTTGCTGGTCGCACGTGAAAATACCAGACACCCGCGTAAGCGGGCCACGGATCTTGGCACGGCACTACCAATGACTCCCCCTACCGAGAGGGGCTGCGACAGGCGATGCTCGGCGACTACCTGGTCTTTCGCTGCGCCCGCCGATTCGCTGGTGCACTCCTTCGGCTTTTCGGTACGGGCTTCCTTGTGTCGGATGCCTCAAACAATTGCCGAAACTCGTGTGCCAGCAATTCGACGGCCTTTTCCAAGGCGCCGAGTTGCCCAACCCGGACTATCGCGACGGATCGGTGTAGGTCAAACGATGGAGGACGCAATACTTTCACGGGATCGATAGATCGATTCCTGGCAATAAAGCGAGCGGGTAGCAGCCCGACACCATAGCCGGATTGTACGAACGCCAGCTGCATGTGCATGTTGTGGACTTCAGCCGCAATCAAGGGGGTGAAGCCAGCACGCTCCATCCGATCGATGAGGCTCGCCCGAAGAAAGCACCCCGGCGGATTGAGCACCCAGGGTGCTCTGCCCAAACTTTTCCAATCGCCGCCAACGTTGCCTGCCGCGCCTTGAACGATCTCCATGCGGTCCCTGGCGATGATATTCGTCAGAAGAGGTGGAGGCGCGGTTTTACCTTCGGGCAAGAGCACGGCTGCAACGTCGAGTTCACCGGCGAGTAGCCGATTGATCAATTCGCCCGTGAGCTCACTCGACAGCCGCAGTCGGACCTTGGGGTATTTCTGAGTCAGCGCCTGGATGGGTTCGATCAGCGTGCCCTCGGCCAAGGCATGCGAAAGCCCGATGCGCAAGAGGCCGTGAGGTTCGGCGTCGCTCGACGTAAGAGATTTCAGCGCCTCGGTCCGCTGCAGCAGATCTCGCGCTTGTTCGAGCACCCTGGAGCCCAGCGAGTTCAGACGCGGCGGCTTTACCGAGCGGTCGAGCAACTCTGCACCCAATGCAGCCTCCAGCCGCTGCACCTGCCGCGTAATCGCAGAGGGCGTCCGGAATAGCCGACCGGCTGCACCGA
>Ga0105239_10011008_pt1 | contig 10097 bp, 7 predicted proteins | sample KBSC44metaG_FD_92761 | JGI IMG/M metagenome (GOLD analysis project Ga0105239, IMG submission 92761) | Corn rhizosphere microbial communities from Kellogg Biological Station, Michigan, USA - KBS C4-4 metaG | ecosystem: Host-associated > Plants > Roots > Rhizosphere > Soil | place: Michigan, USA...
CATCGGGATCCAGCACATTTAGATCGTGCATATCCTGGAAGAATCGATGCTCATACTCCTTAGTGAGCTTTGTGAAGACAGCGTAGTCATCGCCCCGAATAGTCTGCCCAAGTTGTTCGTCCAGGACCAGGTACATTGGATCGGCAACTCTGCTGTAGAACTCGTGCGGTGTTAGCAGTTTTGGGTCCTGCATCAAGGCCTTTGCTGTGGTTCTCGCAGTTGAGATATGCATTTTGATCTTTGCTTCTTTGTCCCCAGGTTTCTCTCCTGGTTCCAAAGCCCTTCCTGAAAATATATCTGCATATGTCTCTTCGAGCATGGCATCGAAGGTCTCGGGAGTAAGCAACGTTTTGGGGCCTATTCTTTTCAGGTTTTTCTGGATGTAGTAGTGCCACGCCTGTCGGACATCTTGTCGAACTTGGTCGTCAATGTATCTGAGGCTTGAGTCAGAAAGATTCACTGAGATTGGCTCCTGATATAATACCTATGCTGCTTCTTGTATTCATCATAGAGATGTCTTTGTCTTCCCCGCAGAATAATCTTGTCATCAACATCGGTGGTATTCATAATAAATTTGATATTGAAGTGAAAATAGTCCCGCAGGATGCGACGAATGATATCTGTGGAGACATAGTTTCTTGCATGACCCAGGTGTGCATCGTCGTAGACGGTAGGCCCGCAAGCGTACCATGAGATGTGCTCAGGCTGGATTGGAATAAAGGGTACTTTCGATCGGGTAAGGGAATTGTAGATTTTCAACTGCGGCTCGTGAGTCGAGCCCGTGGGCTGAGCCCATGGAGGTTGAGACATTGTGGACGCTTTGCAAAAGTTGGGAGCAGAGGAGCAGAAGGAGCGTCTCAAATAGAAGAGCGAGAGAGAACGAGGCGTGTTCATTGACTCATATTTGTTGCATCCAGCATTCACGGGCGCAGGGCTGGGATGCCAGTGTGTCAGAGATGCCCGCCCATGCATTATGCAGGCAATTCCTGCAGGCAGTCTGGAGAATCACCATACGTGACAAACATGCCAAGGCCGCTTCACTGAGGTGCCCATTCAGATCCCCCCGAGATCACTTTCCCTGCACTCGATGTAGCCTAAAGAGGCGGCAACATCCGCCCCGTAATGACGATCGTCCGGGCTTGATAGGGCAGTTGGGTTAGTTACGTTTGTGCCCACCACCTGGAGGCCCTTGACAGTCACATCACCATCCAACACTACAGATGAGGGGAGGGGAGGGGGAAACAGTCAATCAATACTAGTATTTATATGTGGCTAACTCGCGACAAAGTTCTTTGGTGAATTGCGGCTGAACCTCATATCCTCACACTCACCATGAGTCCGATGCAATGTCAAGTCTCCTCTTGCTCATCACCTACCGACTCACTTGGTCTGTCCTGTCCGTTTGTTTGCTGCTTCACCCCTCTCTGGCCCTTCGTTCGCCTCTTCGCCTCCTTCTTAAGTTGGCGTTGGCTTTTCGGGACATTTGACGTGATGTCAACATGCTTCACCCATTTTGCTTGAGCCGCAATTTCATCTTCTTCGCTCCATGATCTGGGCAAGACTGCAAATACGAGATAAGACGTATGTGTCTTCAAGTCTGGTTCTGTCCGGTGAATCAGCCTTCCACCATTGAAAGGAAGACTCTGCTGTTGCTGATTCTGGATGGGCTTTGTCCAGACCTTTGCCTCCTCAGGGTTCCCCTTCTGGTGGCTCCTTGCTCTTCCATTCACTTCTCGCAGCTTTGACAGTGCCTCATCTACATCGGCTGCCATGTTGTTTACTCCTCGCATTCCCTCGAATTGCGAACTAGTATATTCCCGGCGAATATCGATTCGTTTGTGTTGAACCTCCACTGTTTCAATTTCGAGCCAGTCGAATCGTCGAAGCGCTGTTACTGTTCTCTGTACCTGTTCTATGCATGGACTGAAGGTACAGATATAGACGGGTAAACTGTCATCGAGTGCGGAAGGTGTTCCATCTTGAGACTGTCGTGTGAGATGTGGCAATGCCTCCCATGGTGCCGGTAGGTCGAGAAAGACTGCATTTGCGCGGGGTGAGGTCTTTTTGCTGGACTCATCACCATGGAGAAGAAATCCATCCTTATACACGTCTCGGTGCGAAGCTCGAACTATCGTATCTAGGCCATGCTCCGCCGTCTCTGCCTGAACCTTTCTATGTCGTTCTGCATGGAACTCGTAAGAAAAGACAGTTCCATGGGCGTTCGAACTGTCAGGAGAGGTTTCTTGACTCGCGACGTCCTGCACAGGAGGGTACCCATTGAATACAGCTCTGGCAGCAGCATGGGTAAAGCTTCCGCTCCCGCTTCCAGCCTCTATCAACCTTGTTCCCGGTTTGGCTCTGATCCGGTGTAATATGTAGCTGTAGTCTGGTGTGTACACCACCTGCGTTCTGTGAGGCAGATTTCTGGTCCAAGTTTCAGGTGTAGGTGGTAGAATATGGATAAAGCCCGAGCTCGCGGCTATAGCGTCCTTGTTGGTCGCCGAAGGTGTGTCGCCATTCGCGGCCTTATGCTCCAACGCGTCCGCCTTGCGCTTCTTCGCGTTTGGTCGATCCCTCCTCCCACGAGAACCAGTATCTACCTGGCTTGCTCGGATCTGACTGCCCCACGGCACGCTGACAATAGTGGAATGTGGAAAGGAGCCGAATCGGGTGTTTGTGACCATGCCCTCCGCGTAACCCTCATGTTCTGCATTCCGCACTGTGGTCGATAATATCACTGGAATAGCAGCATCTCGGCGCAGATGTAGAATTGCGAGTTCATGTTCTTTCGCAATCGGTCCTGGTGACAGAAACGAGGATGTCATTTTTGATGTGAGAGAAAATGGTCATGCACAGCTTAAGAAAAGCGGCCAGCTGTTGGTTTGTACTGACGATAGATCGTCAATACTGACCTTACACCTTCGCTTAAGCAATCCTACTTACTTGCTGACGACTCGCTAGATGAAATGTGGTGTGTGAAAATAAGAGTTTTTACCAGGACTAAAATCTGGTGAAGTGGAATGAAAATTCATGTCATTTGACGTGGGTTGGGGTAGTACCGAAATCGGAGATCATATCCGAGGTGCCGCCACGTGCGAGGCTGTAAGCTCATGGGACTGGTTACGAAACAAGGCAGAAAAATGATACTAAAGATCATGGGGTAGGAGCGAAATTTTGTGTGTTAAGGGAATTAGTATCACTCTCTATTAAGATCAAACTAAATCCCAAGGCTTCCAAATACCCCCACATACCAAGTCGCGTTCTGGCAGTGTCCCATTCGCAAAGAATGCTCTGACGATGGCAAAGAGGCAGGTACTTGGATTGTTCTCAGTGGAGCAGTGTCCTGGGACATCTTGAGTGAGTACAACGCTTCCCTCGTGTCCTTCGGACATTTTGTGTGCATTGTACACAGGCGTCACTGGATCGGCGGTATTTCCGATGAACAAAATCGGACTACCTTTGGAGTTGTAATCTGACAGTTTAGACCCGAATGGGCCGGTGAACCGATTTTTCGATGACGGCCTCAGCGATTGTGGCCAGTGGATACAGTGAAGTATGATCTCTGCCCAGATGGGAGCACTCAGTTCAGATTGAGACTCCAGGAGAGCCAGATAGTCGGTGTGATTGGCTTTGGTATGACCCGTAATGTCATCTCCATCACCGCACAGTATGGCGACTGAGGCTTCCGTCTGCCAAGCATAGCCATATTGGAAATTCTCATTTGAGTCCTGAAGAGACATGTGGGGAAAGCCTAAGAGATGTGGAATTGGAGGAAGCGAGGGCGAAAAGCCCCGATGTTTTTGATGCTGCCACAATTCTCCGGTTTCTATGATTGAGCTTGCTGTCACCAAGTCGCCACTCGCCAATACCTGGAGCCACTGAGCAAGGAGAGGCCAGAGAAGGTTTGGCAAGTACAGAGAAGTATGAAGAGAGATTCTCAAGATGTAGTGTGTAAGCAGAACTGAATTACCCGCAATGACAAGCGGGATTGGCTCGTCTTTCAGTTTCTCCAGGAATGCGTCAACCCGATCACGAATGTCATCTGGTGCAGTATTGGACGGCTCATACAAGTCACATTTTGGCCCGGCCTCGAAGCAGTATTCGAAGAACATTGACCAGGTCTTAGCATTGTCACGGAGATTCGAGGTCCACCCAGCTGCGGCGTAGTCGTCTGCGTCAACAACCCCATCAAGTATGACTCGTCCAACTCGTTCAGGAAACATTGAAGCAAAAGTGTTCCCCAGGTACGACCCGTAGGAAAGCCCCCAGTAGTTCAGGAGTGGTACATTCTCCTTCGAATCTTCGGAGAATATTTGCTGCTCATTGAAACCTAGGGGATTCGCAGCGTCCAATTCCTGTTTCAAGTTTTCGTCCAGCCTGTCGATTATTTCTACCATGTCCCGTGCTACCAATGCAGTGCTGACATACTGGCGAATGTTCGATCCATCTTCGAAGTAACCAGAATATTGACAAAGTCGGCCTAAGCCCTGATCAAGCCCCCACTTCACATTGAGAGCATCGGGAAAACGATCCAAACCGCCAGCGCCAATCCCCATAATAGCTTGGGCCTGTCTGGCGGGGTCGTCATTGAAGCAGGCGGTATTCGGTGTTGTGTACTTGATTCCACGGGGATCAAATGACAGTATATCAAAATGCTTGTCACTGTCCACAAGCGCCTGCAGCGATTTTCCAGAGCTAATTAGGATATCAGTACCGGAACCCCCTGGCCCCCCAGGGTTGACAAGTATTGCCCCTCCATAGGATTCATCTGAGCGATCAACGACAGCAGGGAGTCGGACTATGGCAATGGACACATTGTTTGGATTCGATAGATCATTCCAATCTAATGGCACAATGAGCTTTGCGCACTCAAATGAACCGTCATAGCACTTCTGGAAGTCGAGCCTTGGGGAGGCCTCAAGTGTACTCCATTCAAATGGGGTGACAGGATTCTCCTTCTCGATTATCGGCAGGAAAGCTTGACAGTTGGTAACTAGACCAAATAAAAGGTATTGAGTGATTATTTGAATATTCAAAGGCATATTTTAGATCTCAAGTTGACCACCTCTTCGAAGGTCCTAATGATAGAGAGTATTGGTCTGCCGTTGGGTCAGGAATCAGGGTTGAAGTTTGGAGGTGAGCCCGCTGATCAATTCAATAGGTACAAGCGTCAGGCGGGCTAGGCAGCTGCAATTCTGCAATTAGCAACTTAAGACATTGTAATTACGGAATATGGGATCTTCTACCACTGTATCTCATTGCTGACTACCTCGCTTTCTCCCTAGTTTCTCGACCCATTGACGCTCTGTTCCGAATACGCAAAAGCTCCAGGCAGCGGTCTCCCCAACAGCTCGGTGACATTGCCCACCAGACCAAGCAGCTTGGCACAATGAGATGCAGGCACAAAAGCCACTTCTGGTATTCTTCCTACATATCATACTGAACTCCCTGGATTGTTGCTGACCAAAGATAGTGCCCCAGCCAAAATCACTGATGCCTAATCTTCTCGTTTCATCATGTCCTCGTTTATCTCGCAACTCCTAGGGCTTCCGTCCCCATATGAAATAAAAAGGGACGTAAAGGTGAGGCTTTTTGTTCCCTAAATCGTGCTTTACCTTTTCAATGACAACATGTGCCTCCTCGTTTGTGTAACCAAGTACTCGGGTGAAGAGAGCCAAGGTCATTGGTTCGACGGCATCAAAGGATTGTGCATGATAGAACAGGCCAAGCTCCTTATTTTTGTGTCCTTTTGCCCATCTTCCGATTGGGACCTGTATAGATTTGTCAGTAGCCACAACGACTAGAGGCGCATTGCGACAATCCTGCTTACTTTATAGATCTCTTCTTTTACATCCACGAATCCCGCTTCCTCCATGTAGCCCTTTATTAAGTGGGCATTGGCGGATGGTTTTCCAATCTTTGCACAACCTTCATTGAGTTTGCTGACCCAGTCCATAAGTTCCGGAACCAGAGAGGCTGTATCGTCGTCCGAATAGATGGCGCAGGGATATTCCTGGCTCTCAAAGTAGCCACCCGGCTTAAGGTGGTTATATACATCAGTGCAGAGTTTCCTCCAGTCTGTAATGCTCCCGATTAAGGCTCTGCCGTGAATGTAGTCAAAGTGCTCCGTTTCAGGGTACGCCCACTCGCTCTCCAAATCGTCCACGTAGAATTTGATGTTTGCCGGCACCCAAGTAGGCTGGATGGCGCTTAGATCATTACCAATGACCGTGGCCTCTGGAAAATCTTGAGCCAACTCGATTGGCCAGATACCAGTCCCGGTTCCCATGTCGAGAACACGCTTGGGCTTGAGCTCCTGTAATGGAGCTCGAAACAGACCTCCATCTAGAATCAAGCGGAATATGTGATGCAACAAATCAAGACGGGCTTGTTCTTGTTCATCGTTCGGAAGAACATAATTCCCCTGGCGATAACGATGATAGCGGCGCCCATTCTCAAATTGATAATCCAAAATCGAGGGAGCGAGAGATGCAGACAGGCGAGAACTAGCCACGAACTCCCCGAGATCAGCATCAATATCGGCGCTGTCGGTCTGCTGCGAGTGTCAACACAATTTCCGGAATGGTCTCGGAACCTAACATTTTTCACATCAACTACAAGCGCTGGATTGCCATTAGCTTTCGTGATGCTACTTCCAGCGGTAGGTTCGGCCATCTTCAATGTAATGAGCAACTATAAAGTGCCCACCTATTTGCGGTCGAGAGAGATGTTTCTCGATGGTCCTTCGCACAGTTTTATCTAGGAGCGCAAGCCTAGGTGACAGCGAAGCAACATAGCTGATACTTGAAGTGGCCGAGTGCCATCCGCATTAGCTCCCCGCGGATGTAGCTAATGCATTCTTGAGCTCAACGGTCTGAAGAAATTGCTACCCCATTAGAGCAGGCGAGCCAACTACCAAGGGCCGTATGCTTCATCTCCCACCGTAGGCGGGCTTCATGCTTGAAGTGTACTGGTGGACAAGCGAGTGGAATGGCGGTGGAGAAGTGTTGATGCAGGTGACAGAAAAGCATGCCACACTGCAACGGGCGGGTACTCCCTTCGCTCAAAAAGATGTCTTTGGTCTGACAAGCGGAAACGCTTCAAAACATGTCATGATACAACCTAGCTCGCCGTGTCTGACAGCCAAGATTTAGCAAACACATGCAAGCCCTCCTGCAAAGGCGCCTATTCAACGTGTAGCGACCTCGGCGTTATTAATAATACTGTAATTAGCATGCCTGAGGATGGGGTAGCACCCAGTTATTACTTAGTACTCCTTACTGAACTGCGAGTACTCCGTAGTGACGCCATCACATGTTACGCGTTCTGCTTCCCTAAACGTCCCTCGTGCCGTATCATAGAGCTTCAAACAAACAAATCAGCAGATAGATTTGCATCAGCAGATATTGAATATCTCACTGTCAAGTTTACTGCTAGATTTAGTTTCTTATGATGGCATCTCGAAATCATCAGCAGGCGCATTTGCAGGCAACCGTCCGTCCCTGAGGCAAGCAACGCGTCTGAGCAGTTCGCACCCGCTCCGTCTGAGCAGCTCGGGGCATTGATCATGTCATCCTCTCAGGCGTTCTTGCCTTCATCTCCACTAGTAAGTGGCGTCAAAAAGAAGTCGCATTTCACATACAGACAACTACACCTCCTGAGCCAGTCCTCAGTCTCCTGCCCGCTTCGCTGCATCGCACTGATTGACTATGACGCTTTTTATGCGCAATGCGAGATGGTGCGCCTCGGCGTAGCCGAAACCCAACCGCTAGCAGTGCAGCAATGGCAAGGCTTGATCGCGATAAACTATCCAGCCCGTGATTTCGGACTGGGTCGCCATGTCACTGTCACTGAGGCAAAGACGAAGTGCCCCGAGATAGTTGTCCAACATGTTGCGACTTGGCGGGAAGGAGATGACAAATGGGCTTACCGTGATGATGCCGCAAAGCATATCCAGACCGACAAGGTGTCTCTGGATCCGTACAGACTCGAATCGCGGAAGAGCCTAGCGCTTGTTAAGGAAATTCTGCCACCGGCGCCCATCCAACGGGTTGAAAAGGCAAGTATCGACGAGGTGTTCTTGGACTTGTCGGCACAAATCCATCAAATTCTTCTTGATAGATATCCTGAATTGCGACACGCCCCCTACGACGATCCCACGGAACATCTGCCATTGCCGCCTTCGACGGCACTCGACTGGCAAGCCGACGCGCTCATTGATCTTGATTCAGCCGAAACCGAAGACGATGACCCCGATTGGGATGACGTCGTCATGAATATAGGGTCAGAAATCGTTCGAGACATCCGAGCCAAAATACGCGAAAGCCTAAAGTACACGTGTTCAGCCGGTATTGCACGCAACAAAATGATGGCAAAGTTAGGGGCTGGTTACAAAAAGCCAAATCAGCAGACCATCGTCCGCAACAGAGCGGTCCAACACTTCCTTTCGGGATTCAAGTTCACCAAGATCAGGAACCTAGGGGGAAAATTAGGCGATCAAGTTGTGGATACATTTGGTACGGAGGAGGTCACTGAGTTGCTCAATGTTCCCATTGAGCAGATGAAATCGAAGCTCGGAGCCGAAACTGGAACATGGTTATATGGAATCATTCGTGGTGAAGATAACAGCGAGGTCAATTCTAGGACGCAGATCAAGTCAATGCTTTCGGCAAAATCATTTCGACCCAGCATAAACAATACAGAACAGGCAAACAAATGGCTGCGTATCTTCGTTGCCGATATCTATGCTAGACTGGTGGAAGAAGGTGTCTTGGAGAACAAAAGACGGCCCAAGACTATCACTCTACATCACCGACAAGGTGGGCAGACAAAATCCAAGCAACTTCCAATTCCGCAAGGGAAGCAAATTGACGAGACTATACTTTTTGACTTAGCTAAAACACTACTGGGACAAGTTATCGTCGACGGGCGCGCTTGGCCGTGTGCGAACCTGTCCCTGAGTGTTGGAGGGTTTGAAGACGGTGTCTCTGGTAACAAAGGCATTGACACCTTCCTTCTCAAGGGCGACGAAGCTAGGGCCGCAATCGATACACCACATCGAAGCCATACTGCAACACCAATCCAGGGTGAGGAACATCCGGCCAAACGTCGACGTCCTAACGACCCACCCGGAACTTCTCAGTTCTTCTCCAAGGGGGACAGCACTGGAGAAGGAGAGGACCACTCAGCAGATGCAGTATCTACCGATACGGCCGAAGACGGAAATTCGCATGCAAATGAGGATGCCAGTGCCCTAGATCCTCCCCTGCTCCGCCAGTCCGACATTGCTTCATATTTCTGCAAAGCATGTCAAAAATCCGTCGATCAGACGGAAAGGACCGAGCATGAAGACTGGCATTTTGCCAAAGATCTCCAGGAACAGGATACACGTATCGTCGCAGGCCCTAGCAACAGTCGGCCGCCGGGACCACAGAGCAGTAAGCCCAAGCGTGGTGAGACCAGTAGTCGAGGTCGGGCTTCAAAGCCGAAGCCTGAAAAGGGGCAAAGTCGCCTTACTTTTGGATAGGCTGACTAGTTTGGGGTTGGATAGAGCCACCCATGTGTGTTGTGATATGGTGAATTGCCTTTACATGCCTTGGTCCTTATATTCTTTGTTAAATGCCCTGCCAATGACCATTCGCCGGATCTCACTCGTTCCAGCACCAATCTCGTACAACTTTGCATCTCTTAGTAGCCTTCCAGCTGGGATTTCATTAACATAACCGTTCCCGCCCATCAACTGAATGGCATCTAAGCCACACTCTGTCGCTCGTTCGGCCGCGTATAGAATCGCACCAGCACAGTCTTGAGTTCGGATTTGCCCTTCCTCGTCGACCTTCTTAGCCGTCGCGTATGTGTAAGCCTTGGCGGCCTGTAGCTTAGTATACATATCAGCCAGCTTGCCCTGGATCAACTGGTTGTGGGCAATCGGTTGGTCGAACTGCTTGCGTTGATGCGTATATGGGAGGACGAGATCGAGGCAGGCTTGCATGATTCCCAGCGGACCAGCACTGAGGACTAATCGCTCGAGATCTAGACCCTCCATTAGAACAGTCACGCCTTTGTTGAGTCCGCCGAGGACGTTCTCGTTCGGCACG
>Ga0105239_10011013_pt1 | contig 10094 bp, 6 predicted proteins | sample KBSC44metaG_FD_92761 | JGI IMG/M metagenome (GOLD analysis project Ga0105239, IMG submission 92761) | Corn rhizosphere microbial communities from Kellogg Biological Station, Michigan, USA - KBS C4-4 metaG | ecosystem: Host-associated > Plants > Roots > Rhizosphere > Soil | place: Michigan, USA...
ACAAAGGACTCCAGGCGGGCGAAGGTGAGGGTGATGGTGACCTCACCCGCCAGTGAGGACTCCAGTCGGGCGGCACTGATGATGCCTTGCGGACCGGAGATCGGCGGAATTTCTGCCGGTGCATCGCTCGCGGCCAAAGACGAGCCCGCGGTGCCGCAGTTGCGATCCGGCCGTAATTGCAGCCGCAGCTCCGCGCCTTCCCGTGCGGGGGTATGGCCGGCGTAGTGGAGCGGGCAGTTGAATTGCAGAGTGATGTCGACCTGGCTCTCGCGCTCGTCGATATCGATCACATCAATGAGTCGTGATGGCGCCTGGTTGGCTTGCGTGCCCGGTCGAGCGGCGGGGACTTGCGCATGGACGACGCTTATCCAACAGATTGCGATCAACACCCAGGAGCGCATCGGTCACCTCTTGATGACCGGCGGGGTGCGCACCGGCGGTGGCGTCGAGACAGGCACTGCCACAACCGGCGTCCAGCTCGGATAACGATGGCAGGCCGAGCAATCCTCGGGTGTCGCCGGATGATTGGCGACCTTGCCCAGCGCGGTGATGCCGTTGTGGCAGCTCTGACAGCGGGTCGTGAGGCTGGAGTGATTGAAGCGCGCCGGACTCCAGGACAGGGTGGTATGGCAGTCGCCGCAATTGGCCGTCGTGATCACGTGGTGCAAGGACTTCGACGAGGCCTGAACACCGTTGTGGCAGACCGGGCATTGCTCTTTCTGGAGGAGATCCACATGCTCCATCCGGGCCGGCACGAACGCCACGGTCGTATGGCAGCCGGTGCAGTTATTGTCCGCAAGGATGTGTTTGGGGTCTTTCCCGGTGGCCGTGATGTTGTTGTGGCAACTGACGCAGGTTCCCTTCGCCCCGATGTGGTCCATGCGGAAGATGGGCGCGAAGTTATAGCCTGAATGACACAGGGCACAGTCATCGCTGCTGGCGATGTGTTTGAACGGTTTGGGGGTGGCGCTGATGCGGCTGCCGATGGTGTGGCACCCGGCGCAGTTGCGTGGCGTGCCCTTGAATACTCCGTTGACATGACAGTACTCGCACGCCATGTCGCGGTGGGCGTCCCGCAACTCGAATCCGGTGGTGAGGTGATCGAATCCGGTGCGTTGGACGGACAAGCCGGGAATGCTCCAGATCAACAGCAGGCACAGCAGCAGGCACGGATGTCCGCGGTACATGGCGCTCCCTAGTTGGTGCGCGGACGTTTGAAGGAGGCCGTGGTATGGCACTGCTGACAGTCCGGGCCGAACCGGCCTGCGTGGACATCGGTCTCCGCGTGGCAGCTCCCGCAGACCATCGACGGCCGGGTGACGTTCTGCGGCCTGATATGGCATTGCGCGCAGCCGACCGCGGCGTGCGCCCCCGTCAGCGGGAAGCGTGTCCGCGCCGCGTGGTCAAACTCGCCCAGGTTCCAGCCGTTCGGTGTGTGGCAGCCGCCGCAGTCCTTACCGAGGGCCCCTTTATGGGCATCCTGCTTTGCATGACAGGTGCTACAGCCGGAGGGGGTCTCGCGGAAATGTTGGTTGGTGTGGCATTGGCCGCAGGTCACGGCGACGTGAAGCCCGAGGAGCGGAAAGCGGGTCAGGTCATGATCGAAGCTGACACCCGACCAGGTCGTGGTGGAGTGACAGGCCTGACAGTCTTTCCCGAGCGAGCCGCCGTGCGGCTCATCCGCGCGATGGCACCCCGCGCAGTCGGTGGGAAGTTTCTGCTCCTTTATCAGTCCTGAATGACAGGCATGACAGTCGAGGCGCGCGTGAGCGCCTTCGAGCCGAAAGGACTTGTGCTCGTACACGGCAATGCGCCACGCATCGTTGCCGTGGCATGCATCGCAGGCAGGTCCCATCCTGCTGAAGTGACGATCGTCGGCTTTGTGGCAGCCGTTGCAGGTCTTGGGGATCGGATCATTCACATTGCCGCTGCGATGGCAGTCGCTGCATCCGAGCTGCGCATGGCGGCCGAGCAGCGCAAAGCCGGTCTCGCGGGTGTGATCGAGCTTCTGAGTGCTCCAGCTCGCGGTGGAGTGACAGTTGCCACACTGTGCGCCCTGGGTACCTTTGTGCACATCGTCCGGCGCATGACAACCGGCACAGTCCCGAGGCACACCCTTGTAACGCTCACCGATGTGGCACGCGGCGCAGGAGGCTTCCGCATGCTTGTTAGTCAGTGCAAAGCCGGTGGTGGCGTGATCGAAGTGAGTCTGTTGCCAGGCCTTGGCCTCGTGGCAGGTACTGCACTCCACACCCAGAGCGCCGCGATGTGAGTCATCTTTCTTGTGACAGTCGATGCAGGCACCAGGCGTCTTACGGTAGGGCGTGTCACTGCGGTGGCAACTGCCACAGGTGAGCGCCCGGTGGGCTCCCGCGAGCGGAAAGCTCGCCAGGTCGTGGGTGAAACCCGACTGGTTGAATTCGGTGATGTCGGCGTCGCGGCCGTGATGCTCGGAATGACAGCCGCTGCATTGGCTTTTGCCGGCCGCGGGCATACGCCCGTGATAGCGGGTGCTCGAGCGGATATCTTCGGCAACCTCCTTGTGGCAGTCCAGGCACAGGCTGGTTTGCCGCTCGCGGTTGGCGCGATCGTGACAGTTGGAGCAGTCATCCTCCAGCTTCTCATGGGCCTGGGAGAGTGACCCGGGCATGATCAACCGTTCGAGTGTGGCGGCTCGGGCTCCGTGGCCGGAAAGAAGCGCGATTGACACAAGAACCAGCGCCCTCGCGTATTTGCGTAACGCGAGCATCCGTTGCCCGCCGTCAGTGAAGGCACATCAATACACGTGCACCGAGATGACGTGCACGATGCTGGCCGCGAGGAGCACCAGAAGCAGCGGCACGTGCAGGACCCGCCAGACCGAGAACAAGCGCTCGTACACGCGGAGCTCGATGATCGCACGGGTCGCGTGCAGCCGCCGGGTGATGTAGTCGAAGGTCACCTGCTCACAACGCTCTTGTTGTGCGGCGACGGCTTTGTGACGGGCAGCACCGGCTTTGATGGCGTTCCGGGCGTACTCGCACAGCAGCCGGCGGCTGGAGGCGTAGCGGGTGGCGATCGCAAAGGGTGCCGCCATCACGGCGAGGCCTGACCATTCGCCGACCTGGCGTAACTCGAGCTCTTCGATGTCGAAGCGCGCGCCGAGCTCGGGCACTCGTAACAGGTCGCGGCCACGCTCCTTGATCTCGCGGCTGTGCTGCTCGAGGTCGGCCAGGATGGTCTTACGTCCTTGCAGACCTCGATGAGTCTTGGAGTAGAAGTAACGCCCGCAAAGTCCACTGCAGGTCACCAGCAGCATGGCGCCGAGGGCAATGTTGCTGTTGGTGGCGCCCAGGCTGAATCCGCAATGAAGCAGGATCAAGACCGGCGCGATGATGCCCAACATCATCAGCAGGCGGACGGTGAGCAGGCGCTTGCGGAAGGCATACAGGGCCTGCGACAGGAGCATGAGTCCGCCAATGGCCCCGAGTGTATAGCCCAGGCCGCTTTTCGGACTGACATAAGCGGTCACGGGCACCTGGGTACCGAGAACCAGGACGAGCGCGGCGGCGAGAAAGAGGACCCTTTCGGGAGAAAAGCGTGTGCGTGCCTGCCGCATTATTGTCCTGTAAGTGGTTGCCCTGTCAGCCGATCTTGTGATCGATCGAGATGCTGACGGCGTGGGTAGTATGCGGATCGACGTTGCTGAGGCTGCCCACCAGGTCACCAGGCCGCGGCAGTGCCTCGCCACTGGCGGAAATGCGAGCTTCGAGCTGGACACTCTTGGAGGCGGAAAGATTGCGGCCGGGGATCATGGCGTCCGCGTCGTCGAGCACGAATGACACGGGCCAGCGGTCGACTTTCAATCTCAGGACCGCGAGCGGCGGCCCGGGTGTGGCACCGTCGGTCGCATAAATAAAGAGTGTGGCACCCGCAGTTGCGTGAGCGGCGAGATCGGCGGAAATCCGCACGGTTCCAGAAATGCGCAGCCCTTCGGTCGCCGTATTGCTTTCCGTAGCTTTGATGTGCGTGCGCGCGGCACGCGCTTCTTCGGTTCTTCCCATGTAGTCGTACGACTGCGCCAGCAGGCGCCATTCGTCGTCGGTCCCCCCTTTGGTCGCCAGGCGTTGCGCGAGATTGCGGGTCACTTCATCGAGCGCGCCGGCGTTGGTCTCTTTCGTCGTGTTGGATGGCGCGGCAGCGACGCTGCTGGCATCCGCCGCCGTGGGCCAGGTCTGACCCGGCATGAGCAGATTGGATCGGGCCGCCTCGGGCTGGCCCGCGGGCGCGGTGTTCTGGGCGGCGGAGTTTTCCTTAACTGTGTTGGAGCTAACGGTGTTGGAACCGGAGAGCAGATAAAACCCCAATGCGCCGGCGACCAGGCCCGAGGCCGTGCCGGCAAGAAACCAGACTGTATCTCTAGATGACATATGCATGTCGGTGAACGGAGACGCCTTATGCTCGACCCAAACACGAGGTTACTTTGTTGGCGCGGCGCGCGCGTTCGATGGCGTTAAATTTGCGAACGGCGGCACACGGACGGTCGCAATGAAATTCATTCGAGTGCTCTGCCTCGGGGTGTTCCCGGCGCTTGCCGCATGCGGTGTGGTCATGGCTGCCGACAGTCCAGAGGTCGCACGTGCCAAAATGCTCTTGCGCACGAAGCAATTCACCGTGGCCTTCCAGGAGCTCGAAGCCGCCGCTGCGCGCGGTGACGTGCAGTCGGAGTATTTGCTCGGAGAGGTCTACGCCAATGGCCTGGGAACACCGGTCTCGGAGTCCGATGCGCGGCGTTGGCTGACAGCAGCGGCGCGTGCTTCCTATCCTGATGCGGCTAAAGCCCTAAGCGGTTTGACGACGGTCGCTCCGACACGGTCTGCGGCTGGAGACAAGGAGCTTGCGCGGGAGTTGGTCGTGTGGGCTATCCGACATAAGGAGTTTTCCTCACTGGAGACCTTTGTCAAGGTCTCGGGAGTCGACGCGGTGGATGAGTTCGGGCGCGCGCCACTGGCGTATGCCGTGATGGCGGGCTCCCCGGAGGCGGTCCATCAGCTCATCAAGGCAGGAGCCGTGGTCGATCGCCCGGATCATTTCGGGACTACGGCGTTGATGCTCGCGGCGGAAGGCGCGAGCGGTCCCGTGTTCACGGCGGTGTTGGCGGGTACGAAGAAACTCGATGCGCGCGACAGCGTGGGCAATACGGCGTTGTGTTATGCCGCCCGTGTCGGTCGTCGTACGCATGTCGAGCGTTTGCTCGCGCTCGGCGCCTCGATCAAGGGCGCGAATGCCGACGGCTGGTCCGTGCTGGATGTGAGTGCCAAGGCGGGACACCCTGACATTGCACGGTTGCTGCATGAAGCGGGCGCCACGGGGAGTTTGAAAGTGGCCCTCGTTCGGGACGTGACGGGTGTCGATCCGACGCAGGCCGGTGCCCTGTACGAGGGCTGGCCGGCGGTGGCGATTGCCGCGAGTCGCGATGATGACAGGATGATCGAGTCGCTGTTGACCGCGGGTGCGCGCGCGGACGAGCTCACTCCACAGGGAGACACCGCCCTGATGGTTGCCGCGAAGTACCACGCCGCGAAGGTGATTGCTCCGCTGTTGAAAGCGGGAGTGGCTCCCGACATTGCCGATGACGACGGAACGACTCCCCTGGGGTACGCAGCCGCGCACGGCGTCACGGACGTGCTGGACGCGATGTTGGAAAAAGGGGTGTCGCCGGATATCCATGGTCCCACAGAGGATCCACCGCTCGTACGCGCTGCGCGCGCGGGTGATCTGACGGCAGTCAATCATCTGCTGGAGGCCGGTGCGGACGTTAACGCTACCTTCCTGGGCGGCATGACGGCGCTGATGATAACGGTAGCTGCACCGAGTCCGGACATCTTCGACCGGGTGATGGCGGGGCATCCGAACGTGGCGCTTCGTGACCGCTCAGGCCGCTCGGCCTTGTGGTTCGCCGCGGGCACGGGTGATGAGCGAATGGTGGATGCCTTGCTGGCAGCGGGCTCACCGATCGACGGCGCCGGTAAACAACAGTCCCCCCTGTTCGCCGCGGTTCAGACTGGGCGTGCCAACATCCTGGAAAGGCTGTTACGCAAAGGCGTGCCCGTCGATACCCGAAACGCGGCTGGCGAGACTCCATTGATCGCGGCGGCCGCACTCGGTGACACGAGCGTCGTACGCGCGCTGCTGGAGGGTGGCGCTGGCGTGGATGCACAAAACGCGGCGGGCAACACCGCGCTCATTGTGGCCACCCGTGAAGGACACCTCGAAGTCTGCCAGGTGTTGTTGAAGGCGGGCGCGAACGCGGGGCTTCACAACCAGGATCGGATCAATGCGCTCGATACGGCCAGGCGCCGTCATCTCACCGAAATCACCGCGTTGCTGGAGAGTCACTGACGGATGTGAGCCGTCACTGACGAATCGAGTCGAGCTTGAATTGCAGGCGGATCTTCATGTGCTCCTCGACCGGTGTGCCGCTCAGGAGCCTGGGCTCGTAGCGCCAGTGGCGCACGGCGGTGGCCGCGGCACGGTCGAAAACATCCGACGGCTCGGAGTGAATCACAATGACATCCGTGACCTTGCCTTCGGGATCCACGGTAAAGCTCAGATCGACCAGGCCTTCGATGCGGTGGCGCTCGGCCTCGACCGGGTAGTCGGGACTGACCCGTTGGAGAATCCTGGCCTCGCGGGTCGGGGCCGTGTCCGATGGGAGTGTCGCCCCTGGCGGCAACGTGGTGGTCGGCTGCCGGTCATTCAGATAGAAGGAGTCGTCTTCGAGGGTGCGGCCCCTGAATGTGGAGACGCTGGGCGCCGGCCGCGCCGGGCCCGAAGTCGTGCGGTTGGCCGCGGCGACCGGCGCGAAGTCCGTGCGCGAGCGCTCCGGTGCCGGTGGGGAGGTAGGGCGCTGAAAGAGCCGGCGCGCCAGTGAGTCGCGCGAAGCCGTTGATTCGCTCGAGCTGGCTTCCAACTTCTTCAACAGGGACACGAGGAACGGCAGACGCGGATGGTCGGGCGCGATCTGCTGCAGGGCCGCCACGTCAGTCCGCACGGTCCTGAGATTGCCCTGTTGGAAAGCGACCTCGGTGTCGCCGACCAGCTTGACCACTTCCGGCGGGTATCCCGATGTATGTGTGGCGGCGAGGTCCGCCGCGATGACATTATCCCGGGTATCGAATATCTTGAAGGACAGCCACAGCCCGCCCAACACCAACAGGACGCCGGCGGCGACCAGGAAGGCACTGCGTGCCGGGCTCGACTGTGCCGACTGCGGATATCCCTTCGGACGTGGCACGATGTCGAGTCGGCTGGCCGCGGCGACGGCTGCCGCGGTCGGTTGGCGAGATCGGTGCCATTGCGGGTTGGATGCTCTCGCATGGCCCGGCTGGGGCCTGGCCTGGGGATGCGGCTGTGTTGGTACGCGCGGGCGTGATGAGGCGGGGGCTTCAGTGCGTGCGTGAGTGCCGGCGCGTGCATGACTCACAACCCTGACGGGCGTCGGCGCCAACACGGCGACCGGCTCCGGCTCGCTCTGACGCGGTGGGGGAGTCTCCTCGGCAGGAGCTTCCGCTTCCTCAATTTGTTCCTCGATGCCTGCGGCGGCCGACAGGGCGGCCAACATCTGGCGCGGCTCGATGGGATAGGACAGGGTTCTGAACAGGCCGAACGGGCGCAGCCGTCCCTTCAGTAACTGCAACCGCCCCGGCTCGGCGGCAAAGATGCGCAACATGTCGGGTCGGCTGTGAGCCAAATGGCCCAACAGCTCCAGCCCCGAGCCATCCTCGAGCCGCTCACAGGCCACAATGACATCAAATTCGTTGGCCCGGATCAGGTCGAGGCAGTCCGCCTTGGTGGTGACCGCGTCAATAGCGAAATACTCACCCAGGAGCTGGGTGATCTCGGTGAGAAGCAATGAATCCCGATCGACGACGAGGACGCGCATAAGCTCGTAGTGGCTCCATCCTGGGAGCCTTTGAAGACTAGACTGTCTTAATACAGCGACAGGGGTAAATCCCGCGCCGTTGCAAGTCACGTTTCCATAATACCTGCCGTCGCCTCCCCGCGCCTTCAGCGCAAGCGCCGTGCATGGATCACATTCGGTACCGCGCCCAGGCGCTTCAAAACCCGCGCCAACTGCTCGATATCGCTGACGGCGACCGTGACCGATACGTGGGCTGTGCCCGCACCCCGGTCGGTGGTCGTCGTCATGGCCTCGATGCTGAGTCGTTCAAACGCCAGGACGTCTGATATGTCACGCACCAACCCATGGCGATCATACGCGCTCACCGACAGCTCCACACTGGGGCTTTCGCCATTGGTCGCAGCCCATGCGACCTTCAGCACCCGGTCGGGTTTGGTGGCACGCATACGGACCAGGCTGGGGCAGTCCGCCCGATGAACGGTCACTCCGCGGCCCACCGTGACATAGCCGGCGATCGACTGGGGCCGTAGCGGCGAGCAACAGCGGGCCAGGGTCACGGGCAGATCACCAACACCCTCGATCTCCACGGGCGAGCCGCCACGGCGTGTGCTGGCCGGTGCGGGGCGTGGCACAGGTGCATGTCGGCGCACTTCGGGCAGTTGTTGGGAGCCGGGCAGCCGCGCCGCGGCCTGCAACAGTTGGGTCACCGTCAGCTCGCCTTCGCCCAGGAGTTGGTAGAGGTGATCCGCGTCGCGCGCCTCGAGGGATTGCACCAGCGCGGAGAACTGTTCCTGTTTGAAACCGATTCGTTGCAACTCACGCTCGGCGATCACGCGGCCGGCGCTGCGGTTGTCACCCACATCCTGTTTGCGGAACCAGGCACGCACCTTGGAGCGGTTGCGGGCCGAGACCAGGTAGCCCTGCTCGGGAGCCAGCCAGTCGCGGCTGGGGGCTTCCTGTTTGCCGGTGATGATCTCGACGATCTCGCCGTTGGAGAGCGCGTAGGTGAGCGGAACGATGCGTCCGTTGACCTTGGCTCCCCGGCAACGATGTCCGAGAGAGGTGTGCACATTGTAGGCGAAGTCCAGTGGGGTCGAGCCCCGCGGAAGATCCACGACCTCGCCCTTCGGCGTGAGCGCATAGATGCGGTCCTCGAACAGCTCGGTGCGCACACCCTCGAGGAAGTCCCGATCGGAGTCAGCGCCGCTGGCGCTGTGCGGCTCCAACAGGCGCCGGACCCATTCGATCTTGCGTTGATATTGCGCATCGCGGGCGCCGCCTTCCTTGTAGGTCCAGTGGGCGGCGACGCCGAGCTCGGCATGCTCGTGCATCTCGCGCGTGCGGATCTGCACCTCCACGCTCTTACCCTGCGGACCCATGACGGCGGTGTGGATGGAGCGATAGAAATTGTCCTTGGGGGTGGCGATGTAGTCATCGAACTCACCCTGGATGTAAGGCCACAGGCTGTGCACCACACCCAACGCCGCATAACAGTCGGGAATTGACCCAACCACCACTCGCACGGCACGCACGTCGAAGAGTTGCTCGAAAGCCAGGTGCTTGCGCGCCATCTTCCGATGGATGCTGTACATGTGTTTGGGTCGGCCGTACACCTCCGCATGCACGCCGGCTTTCTCGATCTCCGCGCGCAGCAGGGCGCACAGATCCTCGATGTAACGCTCGCGATCCGCGCGCCGCTCATTGAGCTCGGCTGCGATGCGTCGATACTCATCCGGCTCCAGGTAGCGGAAGGCGAGATCCTCGAGCTCCCATTTCAATTGCCAGACGCCCAGGCGATTGGCGAGCGGCGCGAAAATCGCGCGGGCTTCCACGGCGCGTCGTTCCCGCTCTTCGGCGGAAGTTTCACGGGCATGGCGCAGACCCACGAGCTGCTCCGCCAGCCGCGCCAGCACCAGCCGGGGATCGCTCACGACGGCCAGCAGCATTTTTCGCAACGTCTCGGCCTGTCGGGCATCGAGTCCCCGCGAGGGCGCCCAGTCGCGGGGCAACCCGAGCTCGCCAAAACGCTGCAGGTCCAGAGCGATGTCGGTGGCCGCTCGTCCGATGAGGCTGGCGAGCGCCTCGGGCTCGTATCCGGCACGCCCAATGACCGGGCGCGCGAGCACGGCCGTCGCGAGATCGATGTCTTCCGTCAGTGCACCCATGACCTCGGCTGCCTCGGCGCCGAGCG
>Ga0105239_10011015_pt1 | contig 10093 bp, 6 predicted proteins | sample KBSC44metaG_FD_92761 | JGI IMG/M metagenome (GOLD analysis project Ga0105239, IMG submission 92761) | Corn rhizosphere microbial communities from Kellogg Biological Station, Michigan, USA - KBS C4-4 metaG | ecosystem: Host-associated > Plants > Roots > Rhizosphere > Soil | place: Michigan, USA...
AAGGGAATACCTACCATAAAACCGGTTATCATTAAAGCCCATTGGAAGTTCTTTTCGCCAAAGATGCGCATGAGCACCTGCGTAATTTTTTGTGCAGCGCCGGTCTCTGCCACCAGTTTACCCAGCATGGCGCCCAATCCGATAATAATAACCAGCGAGCCTAAGGTGTCGCCTATGCCTTTTTGAACCGAAGCAGAGATCTTATTTAACGGTATGCCCAGCATCCAGGCGGCTATAATAGACACGATCAAAAAGGCCAGAAAGGGATTGAACTTTGCCCATGTTATAAGCAGTATTAAGGCTATGATACATAGAAGAACAACTAGTAGTGTCATGGCAAGATTTAAATATTGAATATTAAATGTTCAATATCGACCGCTGAAGTATAATGCATTTCCCCCTTCAATATTCGATATTCTACATTGGACATTCAATATTGCTAATGTAAGATTCTTTTTCGTTTCTTTCTTATCTTGGCATTATGGATAGCGTCACCCATATCGTACTAGGCGCCTGTATTGGTGAAGTATTTATCGGAAAGAAGGCGGGAAAGCGGGCTTTACTGCTGGGAGCTGTTGCAAACAGTTTACCTGATATTGATTTTGTGGCTTCCTTTCTGTTGCCACCCACCAAAGACCTGCTGGCGCATCGTGGTTTTACTCATTCTATTTTATTTGTATTGCTGATGACGCCACTGCTGGCATGGCTCGCCGACCGGTGGCGACGGCCGCACAACATTGCTTTTAGCACGTGGCTATGGTTTTTTGCAACAGAATTGTTCTGTCATCTGTTTATTGATTCCTTTAATGCATATGGCACCGGGTTACTGATACCTTTCTCGCATCGCAGGTTTTCGTGGCATGCGATGTTTGTGGCCGATCCGTTGTTTTCTATTGTGCCCTTTGTAGTGGCCATTGCATTGCTGTTTGTAAAAAGAGATTATATCAGAAAGCGGTGGGCCGCGATCGCTATAAGCTGGTGTGCTCTTTATTTAGTATTTGATCTTGTAAACAAAGCCATTGTTGAAAGTGCCGTTCAAACGATTGCCAAAGAAAAGCATATTATGTACAGGCGGCATTTTACAACGCCTACGCCTTTAAATAATCTGCTGTGGTATGTGGTGCTTGAAGATGATAAAGGATATCATATCGGGTACCGGTCGGTGTTCGACACGCAGCATACTATTGATTTTGCATATTTCCCCAGAAACGATTCTTTATTAGTACCGGTAAAAGATCTGGATGAACTAAAAGACCTGTTCCGTTTTTCGCAGGGATATTATACCGTGGAAAAAGTTGATCATTCCCTTATGTTTAACGACCTGCGGTTTGAACAGATCGTTGGCTGGTATAATCCCAAAGCAGGTTTTGTATTTCATTATTATTTACAAAAACCCTACAGCAATAATATGGTTGTGCAGCGCGGCCGCTTTGCCAAATGGGATAAAGCAGCGCTGGAAAGTATGTGGCAGCGCATCAAAGGCCAGTAAACATCTGCACCACATAGGCAGATAGGAAACATACAATTTCAGATAGATGTCGTCGCAAAACTATGTGGCTTCCTATGTGCCCTGTGATTCTATCCCGACAAATCGGGACAAGTTGTGGTGAAATCAGCGTTGCTTAAAGTAAAACGTAAACAAATAAAAGATGATGCGCACCAGCCAGTAGGCACAATACTGAAGAAAGCGCTGGAAGATGTTATACTTTTTTATATAAGCCTCTTCTGTTACAGGAATACAATCCTGGGCCATGATAGTATCGAGTTGTTGCTGCACATCCGTGGCAAACGCTGTATCATGCACATCGATATTTAGCTCAACGCTGGCATAGGCGCTTATATCATTTACATTATACGAACCAATAGTTACCCATTTATTATCGCTGGTAGCCAGTTTGCCATGCAATACCGCGGGTGTATATTCATACAGCCTTATATTTCTTTTAAACATCCACCGGTACATATGCCGTTCGGCATGTTTGGCCAGCGGCACATCCGACTTTCCGGCTACAATAACCCGGATATTAATATTCCGTTTGGCTGCTTTCGATAGGTGATGTCTGATAATACGGCCGGGTAAAAAATAGCTCGACATGAGGGTCACGTGCGATGTAGAACGCTTAAGCATATCGATATAACTACGCGAGATCTGGTTCTTTCGTTTTACCCAGTCGTTTCGCCGTATACGAACAGAGCTTTGTCCGGGGGGAGGCAATGCAGGAATTTCATGCAGCAGGTTTCTTCTAAGGCTTTTCTGGCCCGGTCTTGCCCATACATCGATACATACTTTAAACAATTCGGCGGCTATGGCGCCTTCGAGGTAAATGCCCCAGTCTAACCAGGCCGCTTCATCGCCAATGTCATTATACCGGTTGCTGATATTGATGCCGCCTACGAGCCCGTAATGTCCGTCTACAGACAGTATTTTATGGTGCATGCGGCGGCCGAAGTAGAAGTGCTCGCTTTTTAACAGCGGTTCAAAAAAGCGGAAGTTAACGCCTGCCGATTGAAGGTGCTTTATAAATTCTGGTGAGAGATTTTTTGAAGCATATCCATCTGTCATCAAATAAACGTGTACGCGCCGTTTAGCTGCTTCCATTAATGCGGCAGCTATCTGTTGGCCAGTTTCATCGGCATCAAAAATATATACCTGCAGATGAACGGAGTGTTTGGCACGGCCGATCAGTTCAGTCAGCGTGGTAAAGTATTCAGCTCCTCCGTGAATCAGTCGAACCTTATTGCTGGGAATGTATTCCGTCGATGGTCTGGTTGTTGCCCGGCTCCGTGTCATAAGGATGCCAAGCTACAAAATATTCCATTCTAGTTTTTGTTCGCAAACACTTTAATCACGCGGCCTGTGATTTTAAATTGTACACCGCCGGTAAATTCAAGCATCTGCAATACTTTGGTAATATCCGATTCGCGTTCTATTTCACCACTGAAATGTAAAGAAGGGGCAGGTTGCTGATATTCCACATCCATATCGTACCAGCGGGCCAGTTCATTCATAACCATCTGCAGAGATGTGTTATGAAAAACAAACTCGCCGTTCTTCCATGCGGTAGCCTGATTTATATCGGCATTTTCAATGGTCGCGGTACTGTCGTGGGTAACCAGTTTTTTGCCGGGTTGTAAAAGATGGTCCTGATTATGACGGCTTACTTTCACCAGTCCTTCAACAACCGTTGTTTGCGTGCTGTTATCTTCTTTATAGGCAGCAATATTAAATGAAGTGCCAACTGCCTGTACTTCCATATTGTCGACGCCCACGATAAATGATTTTTTCTTACCTGTGGTTGGCGACAAAGAGGACGCTACTTCAAAATAGGCTTCGCCGGTAAGTTGCACCTTGCGTTCATCTTTATTAAAGTGAATGGGGAAGGTGAGGGTAGAGGCTGAGTTCAGCCATATGCGTGTACCATCATCCAACACGATCTGGTATTCACCGCCACGTGGCGTATGAAGCGTATTATAGGTGATTGTATTGGATGGTTGATCAACAGATACCTGATATTGCAGCTGGCCGTTTCTGATCTTATGTACTGTTATGTTCCCCTGTTGCGCAATGTCGCCATTATTCATTTCATTAAGCACTACGTTCGATCCGTTGGCAAGGGTAAGAATGGCCTTTTTACTGTCGGGCTGTGTGCCGGGCGCTTTTTTGGGTGCAATAACCACGGCCACCGCAGGAGCGGGTGGGATGGTTTTATTCATACTGAAATAAGCGATACCTCCTGCAACCAGTAGTAATATGGCCGCCACCATATACCACCAGAGTTTGGGTGTTCGCTTATAAGGTGTTTCAATAAAGAGTCTCTGATATAACCTTTCGTAAGCATTTTCGGTTTTAACAGCATGCAATTCATCAAGGGCTTCGCCCAGCTTGTCATCATCCATCAACTCTTCATATAATAAAAAATTCTCTCCGTCTTCCTGAAGCCAGGCGTTCAGTTCATGCCGCTCATCGGTTGTCAGGTTATCCTGCATATTCCCGACAATCAGTGAGGCTATCCGCGATGCTTTCCCAACTTGTTGCTCATTCATGCAAATAAATTTTAATAATTAGCGATAGCTAAAGTTTTGCCTGATCAGTTTTTCATGTCATATAGTTGCTGTTACAAACCCTTTTGCAAACGATGGAAAAATATTCCGCGGTCCCTTTTAATGTAAAAACAACAATTCTCGCAGTTAGTACTAAACGGATACCGGAATTATTAATAAATTATTGATTGGCTCGAATATTTTTTAATAAAGTATCGTAAACGCTAAAAGTTTAGCAAAATGCAGGCTTTAATGCGGGACCCGGCGGTGCACATGGTTTCGGAAAAGCAATCACTGTTTTGAAGGCCGCCCCTGTATATAATAAAACAATTTATCGTATCGATCGGCCTAAACAAAAATGCAAAAAGCTAAAAGGTTATGATTGTAATCAAGCAAAGGGCGGAAAAGATGATAAAAAAGCGCTTAATGCGTAATGCTGAACGCTTAATGCTGAAGACTTAATATTTAAAACTAAGGGCTCAATGCAAAACGCTTTACTGTATTTGGCATTTGCGTTACACATTACACATTCAGCATTAAGCATTGTGCATTTAGCCTTAAAGTTATAAAAAAAAGCGAAGCCGGGTAAGACTACCCGGCCGTGGGGGATTCCTGCGCCTCTTCTGTACCAGGAAGAGGGATAATTGATGCACATGAGGAATGCGAATGAGAAAAAAACTAGCTGATATATTTAATATAGTCAGTTGTAATCACGGTTAGCATGTCAGGTCTTTTTTAGCACCCGTTCTTTAGGGTACAAAAAGCCTAACCTGTTTTTAATTGCTACTAAGTAAAGCCTGGAAATGTTACTACTAATGAGAGATGAGGAATGAGGTTTAATATGTTGCCTTAGCAGGCATGAATTACAAGGAACGAACTTTATTGTTATAATAAGAGTTTTTAAAAGAAAGGGAGAGTAGAAACACTCCCTTGTAGTGACCCAACCAAACAGTCACATGAGATTCCCGCTCGACATTCCGTCTTTTCGTCTGGCTGAAAGAACGAAAAGTACAGATTATAAACATCGGGCGGACAAATAGGCCTCCTTAGGCGCTCACAGTTCATTTATTGTTCAAGGTTAAAATCAAAATCAGCTATACTTGTCCGGTATTCCGGAACTGGTCTTAATGTTAACCTTACACAAGTTAATTTCTCTTCAAATTGAAAGGCAATTATGTATTCATGGCTATACATCTATATTATGCCTTGAGATGCTAAACAATTTGAAAGAACTCCCAACCCCTCACGGCCGAATAATGATCAGTTTAGTATTAAAACAACTTTCCGGGCAAGTATTACTAGTCTAAACCAAAAAAAATTAAATAAAAATGATCAAAAGGAATTTTTCGGGGTATAAAGGGGATTTTTACGCCCATGATATGGGTGTTCTTACACAATAACTGTTGTCTTTAGTCAAGTGTGGTGGCTCTGAATAATGTGTACAAAAGGAGTAAACCCATCAGGTCGCGGTCACGTAGTTTGATCTTTAATAACTGGATGGCCCGGGCCTTTTGGTTTTTTACGGTATGTACCGATATATGCAGCATATCGGCGATTTCCTGATTCTTCAGTCCTTCGAGATAGCCCAGTTTTAATACTTTACCGCATTGTTCGGGCAGCTTTTCAATTTCCTGTAAAATTTCCTGTAAAACTTCGGCCCTGATCATGGAATTCAGTACAAATTCTTCTTTTTCGGTTTGCAGATAGGCCAGTTGCTGTTTTGAAAGGGAGTCGCGTTTGGCCTGTTTTAAATAGTTCAGGCTAGCGTTGCGGACCGTTATATACAAAAATGCTTTTATGTTCTGAACAGTTTCAAAGTCGTTCTTCTTATTCCATAATTTTATAAAAGACTCTCCAACAATGTCTTCTGCAGCAGCTCTGTCTTTCAGCAGGCGATCGGCAAAAAGCGTTAAAGGGGAATAAAATTGCTGTAGCAGAGAATGCAGTGCATCAGGGGCGCCCTTTTGAAAAGAATCCATAATGTCATTACTCAACTGAAGTGAACGCATCAGAGTGATAGTTTTGGCTAACCTTAGTCAGGCAGTTTAATTTACAATGAGTTATACGAAAATTCAAACATTCGGGTATGGCATCCTGGTTTCTACTTTTCAATAATAAGGTAATAACTCCGCTGGGATAATGGTTATTGTTGTAAGGATAAGATAAGGTAACCCCCGCTTTATGCCAGGCGCCGCATCTTTGATCTGTATCGCTGTGAAAGACAATCTTTAGAGTAGATCGAAGGTAACACAAGAACCGCAATTATAGAGCCATAAACCAATTGTATGGCTCTACAAGATTACACGTAAAAAATAAATTCACAAAATCTATTGAAGGGTAAGTCCTCCTTAATTACCCGGGTATATCACGCCGAAGTTCAGGGGTGGCGCTCTCGTGCCTTACAAAGAAGCCCGCATTGTTAATGAAAACGGTATTTCAATATGCTCGGTAGATTGTTCAAGAATAAGCTGCGCGGTTTTTTCGCCCATCATTTCAAAATCAGTAGAAATAGTGGTAATGCCATTCAGGATGATCTTTTTCAGGGGCGTTTCGTTATACGATATTACACCAACATGCTTGCCTACCTTTAGTTTGGTCGCCAGTATTTTTTCAATCAGAATAACCAGGTCGTTTTCCATCAGATTGATAAAAACTTCCCCTTCCTTGATAGGTTCATTCGCAATATCATGTACTACTTTGTAGTTGAAGGCGTATTGCTGACAAAAGCGGTAAAAACCTTTTAGTATTTCAACGGGGTGGTACGTATATTCAGGAAAAATGATCTTGATCGTGTGGTATTTACTTAATTGTTCCAGCGATTGCTCCAGCGCCTCGTAAATATCCTTTTCAAAGTTTTCGTACACAGCCCCATATCTGCCATCCACACCCGGTACCAGCTTATCCATAAGTATCAGTTTTTCTTTTGGCAGCGTATTAATGATCTCATAGGCATTCTCACCGCCATCCAGAAAATGCGGAATGATCACATAATGGGTGTAATCATTTTTCTTATTATGAATAAGCCGCTTGAAAAAAGCGAAATCATTGTTATAAATATAGAAGTCGATAGAAGCCATTTCGCCCAGCGCGCCCACAAATGCGTCGTATATGATTTTCTTGTGCGGGCTCAGTTTATTGAACAGCAGAAATATTTTCAGATGCTGACCTACTTCGGTATTCTTTACAAAATATCCTTTACCTGGTACCGAACCCAGTATGCCGATTTTCTTTAAATGCTTATACCCTTTTTCTGCCGTGTCGCGTGAAATTTCAAACTCGAAACTTAACTCATTGATCGACGGCAGCAACTCGTCTTTCTGTATCTTCCCTTCACCAATAGCCTTAATGATAGAATTGGCTAACTGCAGATATTTAGGAGTAGCTGAGTAGTAGTCGATGAACAGATGCTGAAATATGGTTTCTTTTTTCATTATAACCTCGCCTGAACTTGAATATTGAATGTTCAATATTGAATTTTCAATATTGAAATGAATTCGCCGTCAAACTTAGAAAAAAATGCTAAACTGTTAAGCATATATAATCATGCATAAAGAAAAAAAGACCATGATAGTGCATGATGGGCTAATAAGCACTAACTTATACTTTCACCTTATTATCCGGCGTATCTGCTGGCCATATTGAAAAACAGCTTGCAATGAATGTCATTTTCGGCGTTATATTTCATTTTTTAGGAGGTTTCGCATCCGGGAGTTTTTATATACCATTTAAAAAAGTAAAGGGTTGGGCCTGGGAGAGTTATTGGATTGTAGGTGGTTTGTTTTCCTGGCTCATAGTTCCGCCACTGGCGGCCTGGCTTACCATTCCGAATTTTTCGGCAATAATCAGCCATGCCGGCGGAGCGGTAATAGGCTATACGTTTCTGTTTGGTATCCTGTGGGGGATCGGCGGTTTAACCTACGGTCTTGGCGTCCGCTATCTGGGCGTTTCGCTCGGCAGCAGCATTATCCTCGGACTTTGCATGGTATTCGGGGCACTGATCCCATCAATCTATTACGACTTTTTCCCCGCAGCCGGTAAAGATACTTTCAGTGTTATGACTTCCCATTCGTGGGGTCAAACGGTTCTGCTGGGCCTCGCCTTATGTGTTGTAGGTATTATCATCTGTGGAAAGGCAGGCACCCGTAAGGAAAAGGAATTGTCGAAAATGGGCATGCTGAAAAAAGAGGGCAGCGACCCGCATGGCGTGGCAGTGAAAACAGAGTATAAGTTCGGGCTCGGTCTGCTCGTATCTATTATATCCGGCGTATTGAGCGCCTGTTTCAATTTTGGTTTGGAAGCCGGTAAACCAATGGCAGAAATAGCCAATCAGTTATGGCAGGCCAGCCATCCGGGACAAGGATCGTTCCTGTATCAGAACAATGTTACTTATGTAGTGGTATTATGGGGTGGGTTAACCACCAACTTTATCTGGTGTATGGTGCTGAATGCCCGCAACAAAACATTCGGTGATTATACCAATTCAAAAACACCGCTGCTGGCCAACTATATTTTTGCAGCACTGGCCGGTACAACCTGGTTCCTGCAGTTCTTCTTTTATGGAATGGGCGAAAGCCAGCTGGGCAACGGCCCCAGCAGCTGGATCCTTCACATGGCGTTTATTATTTTAACTGCCAATATGTGGGGACTGGTATTAAAAGAATGGGCAGGCGTAACGAAGAAAACTAAAACAACGGTTATATTAGGCATTATTACCATCATTCTTTCTGTATTACTCGTAGGATATGGTAATTCATTGAAAGTCTGAACCTGGATTTTATACGATTAAAGGATTAACAGGATTTGATTCAGGCTATCTGACAGATAGTAAAAAATTATCTGAGCGAGCTGCATTATGATGTCGAAGCAGACGAATCTGTGCAATCGCATGAAATCCTGGTCCGGCATTAAAAAGATTAATAAAAAGGGATATTATGTCAGTGACAACAGCAACAAAATTTAAGCATGTAAGCTATTTGTGGGATGATGCCAAAGCAGCTTCCATGAAAGGAGATGAAGTGGCTTTATTAATTTACCGTAGTAATTTATTGGGCGCCGATCTCAGGCTCACCAACTATGGTGGAGGCAATACTTCCTGCAAGGCTATTGCGAAAGACCCGTTAACGGGCAACGAAACTGAAGTGATGTGGGTAAAAGGGTCGGGCGGTGACCTCGGCACGCTCAAGAAAAGCGGCCTGGCTGCTTTATATGTTGACCGCTTACGCAGTTTAAAAAATGTTTATCGTGGTATTGAGCACGAAGATGAAATGGTGGAATTGTTCAACCATTGCATTTTTGATCTTGCTTCAAAAGCCCCTTCCATAGATACACCACTGCATGGATTTCTTCCCTTTAAGCACATCGATCACCTGCATCCCGATGCGGCTATTGCCATTGCTGCTGCCAAAGACGGCAAACGCATAACACAGGAATTATTCAATGGTACTATAGGATGGGTTGAATGGCAACGCCCCGGTTTTGACTTGGGTTTAAAACTGGCTAAGTGCCTTGAAGAAAATCCCGGTATCCGTGGCATCATGCTCGGTTCGCATGGTTTGTTTACCTGGGGCGATACTGCTTACGAAAGCTATATCAATACGCTGGAAGTTATTGAGCGTTGCGCCGAATACATTGAAGAAAATGTAAAGAAACAGAAAGCTGTTTTCGGTGGTGCAAAGATCAGTTCTTTACCAAAAGAACAACGTCTGAAACAGGCTGCTGCTTTAGCTCCTGTATTACGCGGCTTCTGCTCCAGCTACAATAAAATGGTGGGTCATTTTACAGATGATGAAAAGGTGCTGGATTATATCAACTCCAATGATCTGGAACGATTAGCCCCCATGGGTACCAGCTGCCCCGATCACTTTTTACGTACCAAGATCAGTCCGCTGGTGTTAAGCCTTACACCCGGTGATGACCTCACCGACGTAGCCAAAGTGAAAGAAAAACTCACTCCTCAATTCGAAGCGTACAGGGCGATGTATGCAGATTACTATAACACCTGCAAGCATCCCAACAGTCCTGCCATGCGCGACCCCAATCCCGTGGTGATCCT
>Ga0105239_10011017_pt1 | contig 10092 bp, 5 predicted proteins | sample KBSC44metaG_FD_92761 | JGI IMG/M metagenome (GOLD analysis project Ga0105239, IMG submission 92761) | Corn rhizosphere microbial communities from Kellogg Biological Station, Michigan, USA - KBS C4-4 metaG | ecosystem: Host-associated > Plants > Roots > Rhizosphere > Soil | place: Michigan, USA...
CGGTGATCGTCGGGCATCGGCCATCGGCGGTCGAGGTGATGGACAGATCGATTCTGGATAATACGCGCCAGAATGCGAATCTCGATCGCATCCGGAAGATGTTCATTGAAGGAGATCCGGCTGCGACTCTGTGCGTCGAGTTTTACGGCGATCAGAAAGAAGACCTGCCCCCGCGTCTGGCCGCGCTGGAGCAAGACTTGCGTACGCGCAAGCTCGGTTATCGCTATTATTCCGACACGGACCCAATCACGCAGGCGCGGATTTGGAGCCTCCGCGAAGCCGCCTTGGGACTTTCCATGGCCATGAAGGAAGACGCGAAATCGATCTCCTTCGTCGAAGACACGGCCGTCGCGCCGGAAAAGCTCAGCGAGTACATCGGACGGTTTCTGGAAATTATTCGCGCCCACGGGACCACGGCGGGAGTGTATGCGCACGCATCCGTGGGCTGCTTGCATGTGCGTCCGGTCGTGAACATGAAGACGGAAGAGGGTGTCGCCAAATTCGAAAGCCTGGCGAACGCGGTGGCGGATCTGGTGCTCGAATTCGGCGGCGCTCTATCCGGCGAGCATGGCGATGGACTGGTCCGCGGCCCGTTCATGCGCAAGATGTTCGGCGATAGGCTGTACGAAGCATTTCGCGAGATCAAGCGAACCTTCGATCCGAACGGGATCTTCAATCCCGGCAAGATCGTGGACTCGCCACCGCTAACGTCGAATCTACGGTTTGGCGCCGGATACCGCACAGCCAACCCCACCACGTTTTTCGATTATTCGGAATTCGGCGGTTTCGGAGGCGCTGTAGAAATGTGCAGCGGTGTCGGCGCCTGCCGCAAGAAACTCGCCGGAACCATGTGCCCGTCTTACATGGCGACGCGTGAAGAAAAAGATTCGACGCGTGGGCGCGCCAACACGCTGCGTCTCGCGATGGCAGGGAGATTGGGCGAGTCCGGCCTCGGCGACGAGGGCGTATATCAGGTCCTCGACCTATGCCTGGAATGCCGCGCCTGCAAGGCGGAATGTCCCGTCGGCGTGGATGTAGCGAGATTCAAGAGCGAATTCCTCGCCGATTATTGGTCCCGGCACGGAACACCTTTGCGGGCACGAGCGCTCGGCAGCGTCGCGCAGGCGTCGGTATGGGGCTCGCGTTTCGCCCCCATATCGAACTGGGTATCCAGCACTGTTTCCGGCATGATCGGGATCGATCCTCGCCGCAAACTTCCCGAGTGGAGACGTAAAACATTTGCAAGCACGGTGGGACAGGCATTTAGCCAACCCGCGGATGTGACTCTTTTCAACGACACCTTCACGAACCATTACGATCCCGAGATCGGGATTGCCGCAGTAGAAGTCCTCAAGCGCGGCGGATGCTCCGTCAACGTGGTGCGACCCGGATGCTGCGGGCGGCCGCTCATCTCGCAAGGCTTGCTGGCCGACGCTCGAGCCCACGCGGAAAAGATCGTTGAGGGTTTGCTTCCGATCGCCAGCCGGGGCGGCAAGATTTTGTTCCTGGAGCCGAGCTGCTTATCGGCCGTGACGGACGATGTGCCATCGCTCCTGCGTGGCGAACTGCAGACCAAAGCCCGCACCGTCGCCGCAGCTTGCATGCTCTTCGATGAATTCGCGGCTGGACTCGACCTTCCGCTCAAAGCTGGACCGAAGCGCGTACTGCTGCACGGCCACTGCCATCAGAAATCGATGGGATTGCTGGATGCGTCGAAAGCGCTGCTGGGCCGCATTCCCGGCGCGACCGTAATCGATCTCGATGCAGGCTGCTGCGGCATGGCGGGTTCGTTCGGCTACACGCGCGAACATTACGATGTTTCCGTCGCCATCGCCAACCGTAAGCTGTTGCCGGCGGCCCGCGCGATGCAGCCGGGCGACGTGCTCGCTGCGCCGGGCACGTCCTGCCGCCATCAGGTGGCCGATCTCGGCGGCATCGTCGCGCAGCATCCGGCCGTCCTCATTCACAGCCTGCTGAAGTAGAGGATGAAGTAGAGGATAATGGCTCAACCCGTGAACGCGCCTGCCACACGCCCCACCCACGTCCGTCACGTAGTGCTCGGACTCACCGTCGTCGCGTACATGATCACCTACATGGATCGCCAGGTCCTGGCGACCACCCGGCCCGCGATCATGGAGGAGCTCGGGATTTCGCTCACGGCCATGGGATGGGTCACTTTCGCGTTCCGCATGGCGTACGCCTCGTTCCAGATCCCCGGCGGAATGTTGGGAGATACCATCGGGCCGCGTCGCGCGCTGACCCTCGTCGTGAGCTGGTGGAGCGCGTTCACCGCGTTCACCGCTCTTGCCTGGAGCGCGACGTCGATGATCGTGATTCAAGTTTTCTTCGGCCTCGGCGAAGCCGGTGCGTTTCCCATCGCCACGCGATCTTTGTCCAGGTGGATGCGCCCCACCGAACGAGGCTTTGCGCAGGGCATCACGCACGCGGGATCGCGTCTCGGCGGAGCCATCACGCCTCCGATTGTGACTCTCGCCATCGTCCCGTTCTTCGGATGGCGCGCCGCATTCTACGCCTTTGGAGTGATAGGCGTCGTGTGGTCCATCGCCTGGTTCTACTACTATCGCGACACACCTGAGCAACATTCGGGCGTGAATGAGGCTGAGCGCGAATTGATTGCAGGCGGCATCAAGCGCAAGGCCAAAGGTCCTGTGCCATGGCGGCAGATCCTTTCTCACGGGAACCTCTGGGTTCTGGCCGTAATGTATTTTTTCTACAACTACAACCTGAACGTTTATCAGGATTGGTTCCCGACCTACCTGCGCCAGTCCAAGGGCATGACGCTTGGGCAGATGGGAATTTATGCCAGCCTTCCCTTGATGGCCGGGGTAATCGGCGACCTTGGAGGCGGATGGTTTTCAGACTTCATCCTGCGCCGGACCGGCAACGTTAATCTGGCGAGGCGCTGGCCGGCAATCGGAGGATTCCTGCTGTCAGCGATCGCAACGGTCCCGGCCGTGCTTGCGACTGACCCCAAAGTTTCCGTCGCCTGTTACTGCGTGGCCTTTTTCGCGCTGGAGTGGACCGTGGGCATTTCCTGGGCGGTCCCGCTGGATATCGGCGGCGATTATGCCGGATCGGTTTCCGCCGTCATGAACATGCTTGGCAATTTCGGCGGCGCCATCTCGGCCACCGTGGTCACCTATACAGCGGCTCACTATGGCTGGAACGTGCCATTTATGATGACTGCGGCACTCTGCCTGATCGCGGCGGTGTTCTGGCTAAAAATCGACTCCAGCCGGCGTATTAGCGTCTAGCCAAGACACTAATCCTAAAAGCCTTTCCAGTCGAATTGTAGATTGTGGGAATTCCCAAATCAGTGGTCGCCGTAGCCCTCGTCGCCTTGGCGCTGATACCCGGGCTATGGGTGCTGGCGTCGAATCGCGATATTCCCCAGTTCGGAACCTACCAGGATGACGGCCTGTTTCTCATCGGCGCAAAATCGCTGAGCGAACATCAAGGCTACCGGATTTCGAATCTTCCGGGCGAGCCGTTCCAAACCAAGTACCAGCCGCTGCATGCTCTGATGTTGGCGGCGATCTGGTCGATCAATGGAAACTTCCCCGGCAATCTGACTCTGGTTGCGATCTATCAAGCCCTGGTGTTCGTGGCGCTCATCGTTTCATCCGGACTATTGTTACGGTCGTTCCGGTTTTCGCCGCTGGAATCCGCAACGATGTCCGCCTTCCTGGCGTTGAGCCCCTGGATCATCTATTGGGCGACCGTGCCATTTTCGGATTACCTGTTCGCCGCGCTGGTCGCCGGCACGTTCGTGCTTCTGAATCGTGCGTCTGGAAACCGAACTTTGATCTTCGCGGCGGGTGTTGCCGCAGCCTCAGCCTACCTGACGAAATCAGCAGGCTTGCTGATCGTTCTGGCCGTTCTCATCGGCAGCATCCGGCGGCGCGATTGGAAATCGGTGGGCCTGTTTCTCATTCCTGTGCTTCCTGCCATCGCCGGCTGGACGATATGGGCAAGTTCGCACCGGACGCCATCGGATCAGCCGATCCTCTGGTATTACACCGATTACGTCGGCGCGTTTTTGAAGAATGGGGGGATCGACGCACTACCGGATATCGTTCCCCACAATCTTTGGTCGATCATGGCGGCCGCGGGCAGCGTCGTGATCCACGATTTGCCGGAGTCGATGCTGGGCCGATTCCTGTGCGTCTTGATCGCCGCCGCGATGGTGACCGGCGGCGTCCGCATCGTCAAGCGAACCGGCTCAATCGACTATCCGATGTTTTGCTTGCTTCTGGCCGTGACGCTCGCGCTGTGGAACTTCAGTCCGAACGTGCGCCTCATGCTCCCGATTTTCCCTCTGCTGGCAATGGGATTGTATCTGGAAGGGCAAGTTTTGGCCGGACTCATCCGGCGTTCGATGCAAGGCAAGGATCTTGGGAATCGTGTAGCGGCTTACGTCATCCTGATCGCCATCCTCAGCGGATGCGTCTACGGCATTCGACGAAATGGCGTTTTCATCGCGCGTGAAATTCCGGCGCTGTTACAGCAAGGCCGTGAATCGACCGCGCGCAGCCGCGAAGTCTTTACCTGGATTCGCGCGACGCTTCCGCCGTCAGCAGTAGTGTTGGCATCGAATGACACGCTGGTGTATTTGTACACGGGGCGAAAAAGTGTTCGGCCGGTCCCCAACAGCATCGCGTTCTATTCCAACGATCACGCCGCGATGTTGGCCAACTTCACAGGCTTGGACCAGGTGATCGGCTCTTTCGGCATCACGCACATCTTAGTCAGCCCAGGCGATTACGTCACCGAATTTGAGACGGAAGACCGCAAGGAAATCATCCGGCTCCTGTTGGAAAACCCGGCGCACAAGACAATCTATTCCGCGGATGGTTTTACCGTCAGGGAAATCGAACACCAGGACACTTCCAGCTACCGGAACGTGAACCGGTAGATCAGCGCGTCGGAAGAAGCGTACACCAGCTTCGACCCTTCCAGACGCTCGGCGCTGGCGCGCAGCGAATCCAACTGGCGGCCCTGAAAGCCATCGCCGTAATCGGATCGGAGCAAAACAAGCAGGCCGCACCGATACTGCGGTGGCAGGGCGGAAAAGGAAGCCTGCACGGCTTTGAAGTCCGGTCGTTGGGGCGTCACAGCCAGGTACAGGCCGTGCGAGCTGGGCAACGCCGTGTATAAATAGCTCACCGAATCCTTCCAGGTCACGACCACGGTGTCGGACGTCTCATGGTCGGCAATCCACGAAAACGCGACTTGATCCTGAAGTCGCGACTTCCGCTCATCCGCCATCACCGCGGACATCCGCAGCCATGTAGCGATATCGCTTCGGGCGATCATGGCCACACACAAAGCGATGAGGGCCCAGCGTGGAACTTGCCTGACCATCACGCTTCTCGTCGCCATCGATTTCTCGCAAAGGGCCGCGAAATGGTCGGCTTCTTGGGCTACACCGGCGAGCAGAATCGGCCAAACAGGCAGCACCAGGCGGCCCAATCCGTCGCTCCACCAAACCACGATCAGCCCTAGATACAGGCCACTGAAGATGATGCACAGCGGCCACTGCTGCCTTCGTCCGATGCGGACCGCACCCGCGATCGCCGCGATCAGGACCACGTGATGCAGCGGCAGACCGAAGAGAAGTTGAATCGCGCCGGGGAAGAAATTCTCGGCCACGCTGCCCGAAAGCGTGGACGCTTGTTGCAGCAAATTGTGCCAGAAGCCATGCACGCGAATGATCTGAAGATACTCTCTGAAATAGCTGGCATTGCTAGGGTCGGCGCTTACGCCCGAATAGAGAAAGACCCACGCGTGCCAGGCGGCAGCCATCGGGACGGCCGCCATCAGTGCGTAGGGGATTAACTCGCGGCGCTTGCGGATGAACAAGAAGATCGGAATCGCGATCAACAACGGAAGAGCTGCGTTCCGCGTCAGATAGGCCACGCCGCTTAGCACACCTCCCGCCAGCGCCCACCACTGCGCGCGCGACCCGGCTTCGCGAACAGAGCGTTGGATCGCCAGAAATGCCGCGAACAGGAAACATCCGCACAGTAGTTCTGAGAACAGCATCGCCGCGGCCATCGTGAATTGAAATGTCACGGCCGTCAGGGCCGCTACCAGAAAAGCTCGCCGCCAACTGAATTCCAGCTGGCGAAGCAGCGCCAACAGAAGTGCCAAATACACCGGAAGCAACAAGGCTTGCAGTGTCGCGGCTGTTTTGAGATTGCCGGGGAATTCCGGATTAACCCGCCAGGCGAGCGACAGAAACAAGGGATACAGCGGTGGAAACTTCACAGCGCGCGGCGCTCCGGGCAGGCTCACTACCCGATACCCGTCGCCCGTCGCCAACGCTTTGGCAGTCACCCAGTAGATGCCATCGTCCATCCCCTGTCCCCAATGCCATTGGTCGCGGCTATCCCAGATGGGCTTGGCGACTAAAGACACCAGCAGAATAAACGCGGCGGCGATGATGATCTTGCGACCCACTCGTCCTCAACTAGCTATCGCCCGCAAGGGGTTAGCGCTTTAGGAGGTGGCCTCAAGGCCCGGGTTTTATCCGCTTCCGATAGGAACGCGGACCGATCCGATGGACCCCGTGGAGCGGTCCTGCACCACGATCCGCAGTTCCCCAACCGATCCGCTAGAATCGATTTCGCGTTCCAGGACGAATCCGTCTCGTAACGTCTCGCGCAACCTCTCTTCGGTGAGACTGATGCGGATGGTCTCGTACGTGCCCTTGAAGTCGAGCGCGAGTGAATAATGAGTGCCGAAATCGATGGTTCCCACCCAGCGATCCTTCTGATGCTCCAGGTGCAGTTCATTCACGCTCAGCGTTACTGCCAGCCAGTAGACGCCAGGGCGGCCGGAGATCGGAGTCGCGGAAGCCCGCAGCCCGAGCTCGGTGGAATCCAGCGGATTCTGGACTGCCTCGTTCATCGCCTCGCGCCGCTGGCGAGGTGTGTACACCTTGGTGTCTGCAGCGAGATAACCCTTCCGATGGTGTACTTCAACTCCCTTACGCGCGACTTTGATGGAGAGCGAGTGGTAGGACCCGTCCATCTTCTGTTCGGTTGGATAGAACCCCAGTGAATAAATCACTTCGTCGTCTTCCATGACGGCTTTCATTGCGCCAACTAAATCATTGGTCGCATAGATGGCGCGCCCGCCGGTACCCGAAGCGAACAGGTTCATGGCGGCGATATTGGGAGCATTCAGGCCGACAGGATCCGGCCGCGGGACCTGAGCCAGCATGCTCTGGGGCGTTACCGGGTTCTGCACGGCGCCAGTCGGATTCGTGCCAAATGCCACCAAGCCCCGTGGATCGATGGCATACACGGCCACGTTCGCGTTATTCAGTGCGTGTACCGCCCGCGCGGTTTCGGTACCGAATTCGTCGTAATGCCGGGAGTTCACCTCCAGCATGCCGACCGGAAAACTTCCGGACACCCATATCAGCTTCTTTCGGCCCGGCAATCCCCGCAGGTGGCGCGCGATGTCCTCCAGCGCCCGTGAAGTGATCAGCGCCCGATTCTTCTTTTCCGCGTCCTCCATCTCCGTGATGGCGTTGGTCGCCATCTCCGCCGTCAGCGCCATAGCAGCGACTTCGTCCGGCTTGTTGGGGTCCGCCACTTTCGTCATGGCGCTCACATCGGCTTTCAGCGCCGATTCATCCGATGACGCCAGCGACGTCGATTGCTGCGCTTTCGCCAACCTGGATGCCTCCATCAGGCGATTTGGATCGTCGGTGAAATCCTGCAGAACCCGTAGCGTCTTGAGCAGAGAGTACAGCGCGACGTGCTCTCCCGGCTGGAGCGTCTTCAAATACTTGAGCAATTCCTTGCCGAAATACGACTGATCCTCCACGGCAGTGTTGAGCCGGTCGAAAAGGATCACCGTCGCAGCCACTGGCTCCTCGCCTCGGCTGGTAACTCTGTTGGAGATTATCCCTGGGGGAAGGGGCGTGGCCTTTATGTTCGATCCGCTCGATCTGACCGCGAAGGTCGCGATGCTCTGGGGCTTGCCGTTATCCAGAATTCGAAAATCGTCTTTCGTCAAGCCGGTAACAGCGCGGTCTTTCGAACGGACCACCACATCTACTTGCACCAGCCGGGTGTTGACGCGAAACGTGGATGGCTCCTGAGCGGCCATCAGACCGGCGAAAGCGAGCCACCCAATCCAGCGCGGCATGTATGGCTACTTCGGACCGATCGGAATACGAACCGACCCGGACGCTCCGCTCAGCTTGTCCTGCACCACCACGCGGAGCTTCATCGGCGCCGCAGGGCTGGGGACTGTGTTATCGATCACCAAGCCCGCTGTTAATGCCTGCTTGAGCTGATCGTCGCTTAAGGTGAGGGGGATGGTTTTCACGCTCACCTCGGATGATTGCTGCCGCCCTGAGGCTTGCAGAGCCAGGCCCAAATCGAACGCTCCCGTCCACTTGTCGCCTTTGCGTTCCATCGTTAGATCCGCCACGTCCACCCGAACCTGTACCAGATGGATCCCTGCCTGCTTGGGGTTCGGTGCGGTGGCGGCCATGATTCCGATGCCGGAAGCATCCAGCGCATCTGCCGCCAGCACGCCTACCTGCGTTCGAGGCTGCTGCACCGCCAGAGCCTGCGCGTTCAACGCCGAGTAATTCTTGCGATGACGAACCGAGGCTTTGGCGGTCTCCGGCTTCTTAACGAGTTTCACACTCAGATCATGGATTTTCCCGTCGAGAGCTTTCTCATCGACATAGAATCCTAGCGAATAGGTGACCTCGGTGGTATCCAGGATCTCGCGCAGGGCGCCCGCAAGGTCGTTGGTGTTGTAGAACGCTTTGCCGCCCGTATCGTCGGAGATCTTCTGCAGTCCCTGGTTTCCGCTCAGAGTGTTGACGCCATTGTCCGATGATTTACCGGCAGCTCCTGCCAGGAATCGCCCTCCGCCGGAATTCGTGTCGCTCGGGAGTTCCAGAGTATTTCCTGCTCCCGCGCCCCGCGGATCCACGGCGTAGACCGCCACGTTAGCGTCGCTCATCAGTCGAATCAACCTGTCGAGCTCTGCTTGATCGTCCTGCCGCCGTTCTGCGCCGCTCCCGAACGTAAACGGAATGCTCGCCGTCAGCCAGATCAGATTCTTCCGTCCGGGCAGACCATCCAAGTGCCGCACGATGGTTCGAAAAGCATCGAGAGTAGAAGCGACCTTGGTGGATCCATTCACACCCTGCTGATACGCCGTGAGTGAGTTTTGCAGCGAGGAAACCAGCGCACGATCTTCCGGCGTCCCAGCAGCAGCCGCCGCGGCCGGAGCCAATGTGCTCAGCGATTTCGCCGCGCGCGCCAAACGGTCTGCGTCGTCGGTGAAATCCTGGACCATCGCCAGATCTGTATCCAGCGAATAGAACGCGACTCTGTCGGTGTCTTTCAACGACGAAAGCAATGCCAGTGTTTCTTTCCGAGCGACCACCTGCGACGTCGACGGAGTGTTCATCTTGTCGAACAGAATCACGGTGGCAGTGGAGGTCGATTCTCCCCGATTGTTCATCCGGTTCGACGAAACATTAGAAGGTAACGGATCGGCTTTCGCGGCCTTATGCGCTTCAGTCACCGAAAACACCGCGATAGGTTGCGGTTTTCCCTTGTCTTGTAGGGTAAAGTCATCCTTGGTCAGCCCCCGCACCGGTGTTTTGTCGTTTAATACGACCACATCCAGTTGCACCAATCGGGTCCCAACGCGAAATGTAGGCTGAACTTGGCCGATGGCCAATCCTGCGACGCATGCGAAGACGCCCGGCAACAAGAACCACTTGGTCATCAGAAGGAGCCCCCGTTCGATGCTCAGGACTGATTCTATTACAGATGATGTTTGCTCGGATGTGCGCGGTTATTCGTGCCGCAGCGCTACGGTCGGGTCCACCGACACTGCCCGTCGGGTCGGAATCAGGCTGGCGAGGATGGCCACTACAACCAGCCCCACGGAAACGGCGATGAAGGTAGTCGGGTCAGTGGACTCCACGCCATACAACTCGTTCTTGAGAAATCGGGTGAGTCCGATGGCGCCGCCCACCCCCAGAATCAGACCGATGAAGACCAGAATCAGGGCCTGCTTCAC
>Ga0105239_10011018_pt1 | contig 10092 bp, 8 predicted proteins | sample KBSC44metaG_FD_92761 | JGI IMG/M metagenome (GOLD analysis project Ga0105239, IMG submission 92761) | Corn rhizosphere microbial communities from Kellogg Biological Station, Michigan, USA - KBS C4-4 metaG | ecosystem: Host-associated > Plants > Roots > Rhizosphere > Soil | place: Michigan, USA...
TGGACTCGTTGTGCACGAATACCTCCGCCCATCGCCCGGCGGGCTCCGTCTGCTCCCCGCGCTTGACGGAAATGAACTGCACCGCAACGACGCGTGGCGATGCGCCGGCGATCCCGCGCACGCGCGAGCTCTCCATCGCGATTCTCGCCGCGGCCTGCTGTTCCGCCGGAGTGAGCGGGTCGAGCGGGCGCGGCGAGTTGTCCCTGTTCGGAGCGGGTGCTCGGGGTGGAGCTTGAGCCCGCGCGCCGCTGACGATGCAGACAAGGATGACCGCACTCAGGATTTTCCTCATAGAGTCTCCTCCTGAACGGAGTGCGGGAACTAAAGAAATCCACACCGGCCAGTTAGGGAAGGCGCGAGTCACCGCATCAAAGCCCACGCCTCCACGATCGTCGCCACGATGAAGCCGACGAGCAGCGCCACGTACGCGTAGCGCAGGTACCGGTACTTCTTGCGGTACAGGTAGACGCCGAGGGAGTGGATGTCGCGGACGGCGGTCTCGTAGACGATGGCGTCGTCGACGAGAATGTCGTGCAGCTCGGTCATGTACTCCTCTTCCGTCATCGACGCGAAGTGGCCGAAGAAGAGGATGTTGCGGCGGTGGAGGCTCCCGCGGCGCGGCTCGCGGAACGTCGGCAGGACGGCGATGATCGCCAGGAGCAGCGAGACGAGCGCCGTCGCGGCGATCGTCATGAGGGCGGGGCGGAGGTGGGGCTCGTTCGAGCGGCTGAGGGCGATCGTCAGAACGATCGACGAGATCGTGATGAGGATGCTCGCTTTCGTATCGGCCATCACGCTCAACTGCACGTGATGCTGCTGCACCGTGCGCAGCAGATTGTCGATGCTCGACCGCCCCCGCACGTCCGCGAAACGCTCGCTCATGGAAAGGCGATGATAGCCGAACGGGCTGGCTGGCCCCGCTCGTGCTATTGACGAAGCCATGCGTTGGACACCAGGGGGACTCAGCCCGGACATCGAAGATCGGCGCGGCGCCGGAGGCGGCGGCTTCGGAGGCTTCTCATTCGGCGGCGGCTCGCTCGGCTGCGGCGGCTTCGTCATTCTGCTCATCCTCAGCCTTCTCTTCGGCCGCAACTTCTTCTCGCTTCTCGGCGGCGGCGGCGACAGCACACAGCCGCGGACGCAGACACAGACGCAGACGCGCCCCGACGTGAGTCAGCCCGGGAGCACGGCGGCGTCGACGGCGCAGCGGACTCCCGAGCAGTTCGTCTCGTTCGTCCTCGACGACGCTCAGGGAACGTGGGACAAGCTGCTGCCCGAGCAGGCGAACACGCCGTATCACCACTCGCACCTCGTCCTCTTCCGCGACGCGACGCAGTCCGGCTGCGGGTACGCGCAGGCGGCGACCGGCCCGTTCTACTGCCCCAACGACGAGAAGGTCTACGTCGACCTCGGCTTCTATGACGAGCTGCGGGAGCGCTTCGGCGCGCCGGGCGACTTCGCGCAGGCCTACGTGCTCGCGCACGAGATCGGCCATCACGTTCAGGACATCCTCGGCACCACGGCGAAAGTCCACGCGGCGATGGAGGAAGACCGGCGAAACGCGAATACCTACTCCGTCGCGCTCGAATTGCAGGCGGATTGCTACGCCGGCGTCTGGGCGCATTCGTCGGAGCAGCGCGACATCCTCGATCCGGGCGACATCGACGAAGGCCTCAACGCCGCGGCGGCGGTCGGCGACGACCGGCTGCAGCGGATGGCGGGACGGCGCGTGAATCCCGACTCGTTCACGCACGGCTCGTCGCGCGAGCGCGCCGACTGGTTCCGGCGCGGGTACCAAAGCGGCCGTATTTCCTCCTGCGACACCTTCCAGCGTTAGCATGGAAGCCTCGCTGGAGGCTTGCATGAAACGTTTGAACGTCGCCGGATTGGTCGTCGTCTTCGTCATCGGTGTCGCCGTCGGAGCTTTCGCTCGCGGCAACGGCGCCGCTGCATCGATGTTCCAGGGGAAGTCGAAACAGGAGGCCGGGCGCGCGCTGCTCGAGGCGGCGCACGCGCAAGCCGGGAAGGGCTCGTGGGAGCGCATCGCCGTCGGCCGCGCCTACTACCTCGGCGGCATGAAGAAGGAAGGGCAGGAGATCTTCGACTCGATCAAGAAGCCCGAGGACAGCGATCTCCTGCGCATCGGCCGCGTGTATTACGACGCCGGCGAGTGGACGAAGGCGAAAGAGACCTTCGACCGCGTCGCGACGATGTCGCCGAAGGACGCGCCGTGGCTCGCCGAGATCGGCGCGTACTACAACCTCAAAGGCGACCGCGAGCGGGCGGAGGAGCTCTTCGCGAAATCGCTCGCGGTCGAATCGGGTGAGGTGTGGAACACGACGAACATCGCGGCGTCGTATTTGGGTGTCGAACCGTTGCGGTGATCTAGCGCCTTCTTCGTCGCACTGGCGCGGCCCTCTTCACAACGGCCACCTTCTTCTCGACCACCCGCGGACCCGGGCTCACCTCGCCGAGAAAGATCATCTCGGCTCCGCTTTGCGCGTACGCGCGGGTGGCCAGAGCGCCGTTGACGAACAGCGCGTCGGGCGAGCGATAGAGATACGCGCCGCGCTCGTCGCGCTCCATCATCACCCACGAATTGACGAGCGTCTTGCGCAGATACGCCGCGGCGGCTTCTTCTTCCGCAGGCGGGATGACGACTTGCGCCAACGTGACTTCAGCCGCGACACCGCGGTCGTCGACGACGACCGTCCGCGAGTCCTTGATCGAAATGACGCGCACCATCGGCGCGGCGGACAGCGAAAACGAACGGCAGACCACGAGCAGAACGAGCATTCTCTTCATCATGATTTTTGGGGTGCGCGAAGGGGACAACACGCGCGACCGCGGCAGGCTCGCGGCTCAGGTGGGTGCGCGGAGAATAGCGAATTCGTGCGGACTCAGCAAGCGTTCGTGGCACCTGCCTCGCACTCTGAGAGGAAGGGAGGAACGATGGAGCGCACTGAAATCACCGCGAAAATCGACCACCTGAAGTCGCTGGGAAGGGAAAAGGTGAGCGCGGTCCGGCCGCGGATCGCCGAGGGACTGACGCGAGCGAACTGGGCCCTTCGCAGCAACCCGGCAAAGTGGGCCGGCATCGCCGCCGGCGCGGGCTTCGCGCTCGGCCTCGGCGGACGCATCCTGCGCCGCCGCGCGCGCACGCACCGCGTGCCGCAGCTCGTCATCATCGAGAGCGCCTGCTGATTTGGTCTGGGCGGAGGGGAGCGTTCCGGCTCCCTTCCGCCATTTTCTGACCTGAAATTTTCCTCTCCGACACCCCACGAAGAAACCTTTCGTGCGAATGTACGAATACGTTCGTATGACGAAGGCTAACTTTCGTGAACGGAGGTCGTCTCAAACCATCATGCGTAGAGCGCTACCGGTCTGTCTCCTGCTCCTGTGTGCCCTCACACTTCACGCACAAGAGGCAGCGAACGCGCTGCCCGCCACGCACATCAATCGCACCACCGGCTCCATCACGATCGACGGCACTCTCAACGATCCCGGCTGGCAGAACGCCACGAAGTACGAGACGTGGTACGAGACGAATCCCGGCGACAACATCGAGCCGAAGCAGAAGACGATCGGCTACGTGACGTACGACGACCACTTCTTCTACGTCGCCATCGACAGCTTCGACACGACGCCGTCGAACATCCGCTCCGCCTTCGCCGATCACGACGGCATCTCCGGCAACATCGACGACTACGCCGGCCCGATCATCGACACGCGCAACGACGGCAAGACAGGGTATCTCTTCCTCGTCAACGCGCACAACGTGCAGTACGACGCCGTCACGGACGACACCAGCGGCAACGAGGACAACTCGCCCGACTTCTACTGGGACTCGGCGACGAAGATCGACAACCACGGCTGGATCGTCGAGATGCGCATCCCGTTCTCCTCGTTGCGCTACAGCGGATCGAATCCGGCGCAGTGGGGCCTGATCCTCTATCGCAACATGCCGCGCGACCGCCGCTATCAGATGTTCTCGAACAAACTGCCGCGCGGAAAGAACTGCTTCGTCTGCAGCTACGGCAAGATCACCGGACTGGAAGGACTGCCCGCGGGCGGCCACATCGTCGCGGCGCCGTATGTCACCGCGCGCAGCACCGGCATCGCGCAGGACGGGCTCGGCCAGCCGCTCGCGTACGGGAACGGCGCGATGAACGCGGGCATGGACGTGAAGTGGACGCCGAACGCCGACACCGCGATCGACGCCGCGATCAACCCCGACTTCTCGCAGGTTGAATCCGACGTCGCCGCGATCTCCACCAACCAGCGCTTCGCCATCTTCTTCCCCGAAAAGCGGCCCTTCTTCCTCGAGGGGACGGAGCTCTTCACGACGCCGATTCAGGCCGTCTATACGCGCACGATCACCCAGCCGCGATGGGGACTGCGCTCGACCGGCAAGTTCGGCAAGGACGCTTACACCGTGCTCGTCGCCGACGATCGCGGCGGCGGCAGCATCATCCTTCCGTCCGCGCAAGGCTCGAACTTCGCGGACCAGGATTTCCGCTCCACGGTCTTCATCGGACGCGAGCGCCACGACTTCGGCAAGAACTCCTACGTCTCCGTCCTCGCCAGCATGCGCGAGGAAGCGGGCGGCTCGCACAACCGCGTCATCGGCCCCGACTTTCAGTGGAAAGGGGAGCACGACACGCTGACCGGCCAGCTCCTCTTCAGCGACTCGCGCACGCCGAATCGCCCCGATCTCGCCGATGAGTGGACGGGGCAGAAGCTCCGCTCGTACGCCGGATACATCTGGTACCAGCACCAGACGCGCACGAACGATTTCTACAGCGAATACAAGAACTACGGCGACGAGTTCCGCGCCGACAACGGCTTCGTTCCGCAGGTCGGCTATCGCTCGAGCTACACGGAGACGGGCCACACGTTCTATCCGAAGGACAAGTTCTTCAGCCGCATCCGCGTGTTCGGGATGGGGCAGTACGACGCCGATCAGGACGGCGCGATGTTGTACCGCCTGATCTCCGGCGGCTTCGGCGCCGACGGCAAGTACCGCTCGTTCACGCGCCTCCGCTACGCATACGACAAGATCCGCAACGGCGACACGGTCTTCGGACGCCACCAGCTCCTGTACAACGTGCAGTTCGGCCTCAAGCACATCCTGCAGTTCATCGGATTCAGCGGCTGGGTCGGACAGGAAGTCGACTTCGCCAACAATCGGCTCGGCACCGGCGCCGACGTCGCCATCAACGCCACGGTGCGTCCGACCGACCATCTCGACATCGGCATCACCGAAGACCGCCGCTGGCTGCACGTGAATCCGCGGTCGGAAGGGTTGCCGGAAGGGACGCTGTTCCTCGCGCAGGTCGAGCGGATCCGCGCCGTCTACACGTTCAACTCGCGCATGTTCGTCCGCGCCATCCTGCAGAACCAGCGGACGAATCGAAACGAGAACCTCTACACGTTCGGCGTCTCTCACCACTCCGGCTCGCTGGCCACGCAGCTCCTCGCCGCCTACAAGGTGAACTGGCAGACGCTCGTCTACCTCGGCATCGGCGACCTCCGCGAAGTGACCGGCCGCGAAGGCGACTTCGAGCCGTCGTCGCGCCAGGTGTTCATGAAGTTGAGTTACGCGTTCCAGCGGTAGGAACGGAGTGTCATTGCGAGCGTAGCGAGGAACCTGGGTCGGGGTGTGGGGCGCGGTGTCGTACCGCCCGTGCCGCCAGGTCCCTCGCTACGCTCGGGATGACGGGGGCCGCGCGATCGCTTCGCGCATGCGCCGCACGTCGTCGTGCAGCGGCCGGTCGCGGAACACCGGCTCCGCGACCGCGCGCACCTTTAGATACGCGTCGCGCGTGCCGCGGCCGAGGTATTGGGCGATGGCGTCGGAGCGGCGGGCGACGGCGCGCTCGAACGCTTCGGCCTGCACGTCGGCGTCCGGCAGCGTATGAGCCTCGGGCACGCCTTCGAGCATCGCGACGCGCCACTCGATCGCTTGCGCCACGACGAGCATCTCGATCGCGAGCACGGCCTGCGCGTTGGCGACGACCGAGCGCAGCTTGCGATTCGCGTGCGTCGACATCGAGACGTGGTCCTCGCTGTTTGCGCCGGTCGGAATCGAGTCGACCGAGGCGGGATGCGCGAGCACCTTGTTCTCCGACACGATCGACGCCGCCGTGTACTGCGCGATCATCAGTCCCGAGTTCACGCCGGGACGCGTCGTCAGGTTCGCGGGCAGGCCGCGATTGTGATCGCTGTCGAGGAGCATCTGCGTCCGCCGCTCGGAAATGTTCGCCAGCTCGGCGACCGCGATGGTCAGAAAGTCGGCGCCGAGGGCGAGCGGCTGTCCGTGAAAGTTGCCGGCGGAGTAGGCGAGGCGATGATCGCCGCGATAGGCGGATGGCCAGTTGTCGCGGAATTGATGATCGATCGGCTGCTCGTCATCGGTGAAGAAGAGCGGATTGTCGGTCGCGGCGTTGAGCTCGCGCTCGGCGATCGTGCGCACGAACGCGATCGTGTCGCGCGTCGCGCCGTGTACTTGCGGCGCGCATCGCAGCGAATACGGATCCTGCACCGCGCCCGCTCGTTCGACCAGACGGCTGCCTGCGATCAGCTCGCGAATGCGCGACGCGCTCTCGATCTGCCCGCGATGTCCGCGCGCGAGGTGTACCTTCGCGTCGAGCGCGCGGGTGCAGCCGCCCATCGCCTCGAGCGCGAGCGCGACGCAGTCGTCGGCGACCCCAACGAGCCGCTCGGCATCGTGTACGGCGAGCGCGAGCATCGTCGCGGAGAAGTTCGCGCCGTTGACGAGCGCGAGCCCTTCCTTGAATGACGGCATCATCGACTCGGCGTCGAAGCCGAGGAACTGCGGGAGCGACGACGCGTGCCGCAGCGCCGGATCGGCGGTCGTGTAGTAGCGGCCGTGGCCGAGGAGGACGGCGAAGAGATGCGAGAGCGGGCAGAGATCGCCGCTCGCCCCGACCGAGCCGCGGAGCGGCACGAGCGGAATCACGCCCTTGTTGAGCATCGCCTGCACGACGTCGACGAGCTGCCTCCGCACGCCGGAATGCCCCTTCAGAAACGCATTGAGCCGCGTGGCCAGCGCGCCGCGCACGACCTCGGCAGGAAAGTAGTTCGCGAGGTCGTCGGGATTCGAGTTGTCGCCGACGCCGACCGAATGCGACAGCAGCAGGTTGCGCTGCAGCTGCACGAGATCGCGCGGCGAGACCGGCTTGTCCTTGAACTCGCCGAAGCCGGTCGTGACGCCGTACTCGTTCGCGCCGATCTCGCCGGCCTCGAACGCCTGCTTGTAGTTGTCCACGATCCGCGAGATCAGCGCCTCGGATGCAGCCACGCGAGCGTGAGTGCGCGGATCGACGTCGACTCGCACGCTCGGATCGCGCGCGATCTCCACCAACTGCTCGATCGTGAGCGATTCGCCGTCGAGCGTGATCGTCATTGGGCCAGCATCTTCTTCACGGTCTCGACGAGCTCCGCCCGCGGCACCGTGATCTGCCCCGGCCGCGCCTCGAGCCACGACTGCCGCTCCTCGAGCGCCTTCGCTTTCTCGCGGCCGACCGCCATGTCTTTGATCGTGACCGTGCCCTGCTCCTTCTCGTTCGAGCCGACGAGGATCGCGAGCGGGATGTCGTACTGATCGGCGTACTGAAGCTGCTTGCCGGCGCGCTTCTGCATGCCGATGTACAGCTCCGTCGGAATGCCGGCGCGGCGCAGCTCCCACGTCATCTGCAGGTAGTCGCCCGCCAGCGACGGATCCATGTTGACGATCAGCACGCGCGCGGTCGCTTTGCGTTTGTCGACTTTGCCGAGGTGCGTGAGCGCGGCGAGAAGGCGATCGACGCCGATCGACGCGCCGACCGCGGGGATCGGCTCGCCGAGGAAGCGCATGACCAGGTTGTCGTACCTTCCGCCGCCGAACACCGACCCGAACGCCGGCGCCTCGGTCAGGATCGCTTCGAAGACCGGTCCCGTGTAATAGGCGAGGCCGCGCGCGATGGAGAGATCGAGCGCCACGCAATCGTCGTTGTAGCCGAGGGCGTAGAGGTGATTGGAGATGCGCTCGATGACGTCGATCTGCTCGCGCGAGCCCTCGACGCTCTCGAAGAGCGACCGAAGCTGCGCGACGACTTCGCGGCGCTGGTCGTGCTTGATGTTGAGGAACTGCTCGATGCGCGCGACCTGGTCGACGGTGAGGCCGACGCCGCGGATGATGTCGCCCGAGTCGTCCTTGTAGCCCTGCATCAGCTCGAGCCGGACCTTCTCGAGGCCGACTTTGTCCAGCTTGTCGAGGACGCGGAAAACGTCAACACCTTGACCTTCCGGGATCCCCGCATACGCGAGCAGCAGGTTGAGCACCGCGCGCGAGGAGAAGCGGACGAGGTACCCGCCGACTTCGAGCGCGGAGAGCGTGTCGCACATGCCGGCGATGATCTCGGTGTCCGCGATCTCGCTGACGGTGCCGACGGAGTCGAGGTCGAACTGCGTGAACTCGCGGAAGCGTCCCTTGTCCGGCTTGTCGGCCCGCCACACCGGCGACACCTGATAGCGCCGGAACGGCCGCGGCAGATCGACGTACTGCGCGATCACGCGCGCCAGCGGTACGGTGAGATCGAACCGCAGCCCGAGCTCCTCGCGCTCCGGATTCATCACCCGGAAGATCGACTGCTGCGCTTCCTGCCCCGCGCTCCCGGAGAGCACGTCGATGTACTCGATGGCCGGAGTCGCCAGCGGCACGAACCCGTACGACTCGTACACGCCGCGGATGGTGTCGATCATCCGCTGCCGCGCCAGCATTTGGTCCGGGAGTAAGTCGCGTAGACCACGCGAGAGGCGGGGTTCGACTGTATCAGGCAAATCGCACCTTTCGGATGCGCCGCCCGAAATTGAAAATTGAAAATTGAAAATTGAAAAAAGTCCGTGGCCTCACGCGGCGCCTCTTTTTTTCAATTTTCAATTCTCAATTTTCAATTCCGCGAGCATCGCGAGCGGCTAATTGGTACAGGGGGCCGGCTTCGAACCGGCGACCCCCAGATCCACAATCTGGTGCTCTAACCAACTGAGCTACCCCTGCACGCCGGGACGCGAATGATACGCGAGCGAGTCACCGCTGACAACGCGGCGCTTCAGCCCCGCATTCTCAGCAGTACATCGGCAAACCAACCTCGGCCGTCCATCCATTTCCGCTCGACGGCGAAGCCGGCCTCCGCGGCGATCCGTTCGAGCGTCGCGTCGTCGTATTTGTGCGAGTTTTCGGTGTGGATCGTCTCGCCGGCCTCGAAGGCCACTTCGTAGTCCTCGATGCGAACCCGCTGCGCTTCGCGGCTGACGAGGTGCATCTCGACGCGTCCCTTTTCCTCGTCGTAGAAGGCGAGATGGGCGAACTGCGAGAGGTTGAAATTGCCGCCGAGCTCGCGGTTGATGCGCTGCAGGAGGTTGAGGTTGAACGCGGCCGTGACGCCGAGGGCGTCGTCGTAGGCCGGCTCCAGGATCGACTTCGGCTTGCGGAGGTCGGCGCCGAGGAAGAGGAGGTCGCCGGGATTCATCGCGGTGCAGAGATCGCGGAGCATCGCCACGGCTTCGTCGAGATCGAGGTTGCCGATGGTCGAGCCGAGGAAGAGGACGACGTTGCGGACGTCGGCGGTGAGGATGCCTTCGAGCGCGGCCGACGGCCGCCGGAAATCGGAGCAGATCGCGTTGACGCGGATGCGCGGATAGTCGTGGGTGAGGCTGATGCCCGACTTCTCGAGCATCGTCTTGTCGACGTCGACCGGGACGTATTCGACGTCGCCGTCGATCGCGTCGAAGAGGATGCGCGTCTTCTTGGCGCTGCCGCTTCCGAGCTCGATGAGGCGGAAGCGCTCGCCGAACGTGGCCGCAATCTCCTTCGCCGAGGAGACCAGAATCGCCGTCTCGGCGCGGGTGACGTAGTACTCCGGCAGCTCGCAGATCGCGTCGAACAGCGCGGAGCCCAGCGCGTCGTAGAAGTACACGGGAAGAAGGGACTTAGGGGCGGCGGTCAGGCCGCGGCGTACGTCGGCGGCGAAGTCGCTTCGCGCCACAGCCCGCTCGACCAGCACGAAGCGTTCTGACATTTCGGCGACA
>Ga0105239_10011020_pt1 | contig 10091 bp, 8 predicted proteins | sample KBSC44metaG_FD_92761 | JGI IMG/M metagenome (GOLD analysis project Ga0105239, IMG submission 92761) | Corn rhizosphere microbial communities from Kellogg Biological Station, Michigan, USA - KBS C4-4 metaG | ecosystem: Host-associated > Plants > Roots > Rhizosphere > Soil | place: Michigan, USA...
CGCTGACGCTCCTGCACCTGGGTCCGGGTCTGGCCAACGGACTGGCCAACCTGCATAACGCCCGCCGCGCTCATTCACCGATCATCAACATTGTGGGGGATCATGCGACCTGGCATCTTCGCCACGACGCGCCTCTCACCTCGGATATCGAATCACTCGCCCGGCCCATGTCCACGTATGTGACCCGACTGGAGTCAACTGCCACAATCGAGTCCACCGTGCGTGACGCGATGAGCCGTGCGCTGACGCCTCCAGGGGGAGTCGTGACCCTGATCGTGCCGAGCGACCTCATGGAGGCGCAGGTGGAGGCGGTCTCGTCACCGGGCATACCAGCGTCGTTATCTTCCCGTACGCCGCGGCCGGTTTCCCAGCAGAAGATCGCGGCCGCCGCGAATCGACTGATTACCGGAGGGCCCGCGGTCATTCTACTGGGATCCAACGCCCTGAATGAGCGGGGACAACGCGCGGCCGCCCGGATCGCCGGCGCCACCGGTGCGCGACTGATCATGGAGTCCTACCCGGCCATAGTGCCGCTCGGTGGCGACCTTCCACGGCTGGAGCGGCTCGCCTACTTTCCCGACGATATCAACAGGCAGCTCGGAAACAGCAGTGTGCTGTTGGTGGGAGCCCGGGAGCCGGTGAGCTATTTCGGCTATGCGGGACAGCCGAGTCGACTGGTTGAGCTCGAGCGTTTGCTGGAGCTCTCGAGTCCGCTCGAAGACGGTGCTCTCGCGCTGGAACACCTCGCCGAGCGTTTGTCTCGAGATACCTACCGCGTTTCAGCGGAGCCACTGCGCTCTGTCTCTCCAGAGGACCTGGTCGGTCTGTCGCCGACCGCCATTGCCGAGGCACTCGTGCAACAACTCCCCGAGTCGTCGATTGTTTCTCTCGAGGGCTCGACGTTGGGGGGACCTTACCTGCAACGCGCCCATCGGGCGCGGCGGCATCGGGTCATGACCAACACGGGCGGAGCGATCGGGCAGGGACTTCCGTGCGCCGTCGGTGCCGCCGTGGCGGCGCCGGATGCTCGTGTCATCTGCCTGCAATCCGACGGCAGTGCCCAATACACCGTGCAGTCACTGTGGACGATGGCCCGTGAAGCGCTCAACGTCACCGTCATCATCAGTGCCAATCATCGCTACGGCATTCTGCAAACAGAGCTGCGGCGCTCGGGCGCCGCGCTCGAGCGGCCGGCGGTGGCTCGTCTGACCGGCCTCGACTCGCCTCGGGTGGATTGGGTCGCGCTGGCGCAAGGGTATGGGGTGCCTGCCATCCGCGCCACGACGGTCGATGAATTCCGGCAAGCACTGACAACCGGGTTACACACCACGGGGCCTTATCTGATCGAAGCGCAGCTCGGCTGATCGGCAACAGCGACGGTCGCGCGTCGTACAATTCGAAACTTCGGGGGTTGAGAACATGTCGCGGATATTGTTGAGTTTTTCGAACAAGTCGACCGCAGTGCGGCAGATTGTATACCCAGGGGGATTGCGCCGGATCCAGTGGATATCCCTCTGCGCCGTGATCCTGGAATGTGCGGCCGGTACCGCGGCGGCGGCCGACGCCCCCGCCGTGCCGCCGTCTGACGCTCTCGAAGAAGTGACCGTCACGGCCACCAAGCGCAGCGAGAGCGTGCAGAACGTCCCGCTATCGATCACGACCTTCAGCGAGAAGGAGCTGGAGCAGAAATCCATCACCAACTTCTTCGACTACGGCACCAAGGTCCCCAACCTCGCCTTCGCCATGACCGGAGACGGTGTCGGCACCTCCCGTACCATTTCCATCCGCGGCATCTCGGGAGACAACACCACCGGCTTTTACATCGACGACACTCCGCTGCCGGACTCGATCGATCCGCGGGTGTTGGACATCGATCACATCGAAGTGCTCCGCGGCCCGCAGGGCACCCTGTATGGTGCCCGCTCCATGGGCGGAACCGTCAGGATCATCACCAAGACCCCGGACCTCACCGGATTCTCGGCCGACGTGCACGCCGGGCTGTCCGACACCTGGCACACGGATCAACCCAACTACAGTGCCGACGGCGTCGTCAACATCCCGGTCGTCGCGGGAAAAGCCGCCCTGCGGCTGTCGGGCTTCTATGACGAGGAGGCGGGCTATTTCAAGCGTAGCTACTGCACCAATCCCGACACCACGGCCAATAATCTCAACGCCACACCCACCTGTACGCCGTTGTCGGTCTACTCCAATCCGTCCGCGGTCACGGTGGTGAACAATGTCGGACAGATCAAAACCTACGGGGGTGCCGCGAGCCTCACCGTGAAAGTGACCGACGACCTGACGATCACCCCGCGCTTCATGATACAGCGGGCGCAATACAACGGCTTTCCCATGGCGGATGCTCCCACCGATCTCGCCAATGGCTATGGCTACCCGGTACCCGGTCCGTCGGTTCCCCCGGTCCTGCCGGCGTTGCATGCGAGTGACTTCATCCAGGCGCGCCTGTTCAACATCCCGGAAGGCGGATACGACACCTGGAATCTGTCGAGCCTCACGGTCCACTGGAACACCAGTGCCGGCGAGCTCATCTCTTCCAGCGCCTACTTCAGCCGCAAGGTGTTCGAGACCGAGGATGTCTCCGACTGGCTGTATGGTGATCTGCTCGGCGGCTACCAGGCCCTGCCCGACTCCGTATCCGAGCAAAAGAGCTACCAGCGCTTCGTCGAGGAAATCCGCTTCGTCTCGCAACTGTCGGGACCCGTGCAATTCGTCGCCGGCGCATTCTATTCCGACCTGCACGGCCAGATTCCATTCGCGGCCTACTACCCGGCCAACACCGTGGCCGGGCTCGGCAACATTCTCCTGAACGTCTTCGGCACGTGTCCGCCGAACGCGCCCCTGGGCACCTACCTGTGTCCGAATCCGAACAATCCGGATGAGATCTTCGGCACCAACTACAACACCAGCGTGAAGGAGCCGGCGCTCTTCAGCGAAGTCTCCTATGCGTTCGCGCCCTCCTGGAAAGCCACGGCGGGCCTGCGTTGGAGCCAGGTGAAGACTACCGCGGGCGGCTACCAGGAAGGCGTGGTCACCGAATCGGTGCAAGACTATTACGCCGGCGTCGGTCAGCTGGTCGATTCCCAGGTCACGACCAAAGAGTCCAGCACGACACCCAAGGTGCAGATCGACTATCACGTCAATCCCGATGTCATGGTGTATACGACGGCCGCCAAGGGTTTCCGCCCCGGTGGACTGGTACCTTCGGTGCCCGCGGCGTTATGCGGAACGCAACTCCCCCCTGGAGTGACGGTCGACCAGACACGCCAGTTCAAATCCGACTCGCTCTGGAATTACGAGGTCGGTATGAAGAGCGCCTGGTTCGATCATCGCCTGACACTCGACGTGGCGGCCTTCTACATCGATTGGAAGAACATTCAACAGTTGATCCTGCTCGGCTGCGGCTTCCAATACCGTGCGAATGCGGGCGCTGCGACCAGCAAAGGCGGCGAGATGGAGCTCAACGCCCGTCCGCTCGAGCCGCTGCAGGTGTCCTTGGGCGTGGGTTACCAGAACGCCAAAATCACGCGGACCGGCGCCGATTCGCCGCAGCAGCCCGGCGCTCCGGTCTTCGAGGTGCCGGATGTCACCGCCAACGTCGCCGCGACCTGGACCCAAACGGTCTGGGGCTCCGATCGGATCGTGCCGGAGATCGATTACGCCTATGTTGGGCGCAGCTTCAGCGCCAACAACATCACCGGGGCGAACGACTTCACCACCCGCGAGCGTCCGGGCTATGCTGTGCTCAACGCCCGGATCGCGCTCAATCACAATGATTGGGAGATCGCGCTGGTGGGTAAGAATCTCACCAACCAGCACGCGAACCTGGCGGACAGCCGCTCCATCGGCGCGGAAACCGCCGGACGGCCGCGCCTGGTGACCAATCAGCCGGAAACCATCGGCCTGGAGGTCCGCACTCATTTCTGAGGGCGGGGCCGAGCAACTCACGAGGCGATTCGCTGTGAAATACCCACTGACCCTGCGGATCCTCCACTGGAGCATGGCGGTGATCATCCTGGGAATGATCGCCGCCGGCTGGACCATGGTGTCGCTCGATGACAAGGTGCCGGCGAAATTCGAAGTCCTCTATCCGTGGCACAAGTCCTTCGGGATGCTCATCCTTTTGATGGTCCTGGTCAGGATGGCCGCTCGCTGGCGGGCTCGCGTGCCGGGCTTGCCGGCTGGCCTGGCACCCTGGGAAGCACGGGCGGCAAGGATCGGTCATACGGCGCTGTACGTGTTAATGATAGTCGTGCCGTGCATGGGCTACTCCATGTCCAGCTCTTATACCCAGAGCGATGGGGTCTTCTTTTTTGGGGTCAACCTGCCGGAGCTGCTACCCAAGAACGACGCGCGCTTCGCGGTATTTCAAGCCCTGCACCGTTACCTGGCCTACACCCTCCTGGTGCTGGTCGTGCTCCACGTGGCCGGCGCGTTGAAACACCGGCTCGTGGACAAGGATCCCGGCAATGATGTGCTCTCCCGGATGACGTAAACATGTCGGGGGCCGGCCTGCTCGAGTTGGATTACGTCGAGTCACTCGTCCGGGGGCGTTACGGAATCCCGGGGCGGGCTGCGCGCCTGACCGGCGACCGGGACGAGAATTTCCGCATACAGGTGGAGGATGGCGTCGGCTACGTTTTGAAAGTGTTGTCCGCGGCGGAGTCCGCCACGACCGCGGACTTGTTACCCGCCGTGTTGATGCACCTCGAGCGCGTCGCGAGCGACCTGCCCGTGCCGCGTATAGTCCGCAGTCAGGAAGGTGACGCTCAAATCAGATTCCGCGACTCCGTCGGCGCGCGGCGCAGGGCATCGCTCTGCACGTTCCTGCCGGGGAAGCTGTTGATGTCCGCGACCCGTCGTCCGGCGCAACGCCGGTCGTGCGGCGAGCTGCTGGCCCGTCTCGGTGGCGCGTTGCGCACATTCGAGCACGCCGCCAGCCGGCGGGAAATCGCCTGGGATATGGCAGGAGTGCCGGAGCTGGCCAGTGTGATCCCGCGGATTCCCGATTTGCCCAGTGTGCCCTTTCTGCAGGACTTCGTGTCGCGGTTCGGTGCCTGGATCGCACCACGCCTCGGCAGGCTGCGCCATCAGTTCGTGCACAATGACTTCAATGCCCGCAACATCCTCGTCGATCCGCAAGACGAAGCGCGTGTCGTCGGCATCATCGATTTTGGGGACGCGATTCATACCGCGCTGGCGGCCGATGTGGCCGTCGGAGTCACCGGACAGCTCGCCACTCCGCAAACGGCGGATGAGGCGATGCGTGAGTTCGTCGCGGCCTACTGTGAAGTGGAGCCACTGCGCCAGGACGAGTTGGCGATACTCGACTGGCTGATTGCCGGCCGTATCGTGTTGAACGTCGTACTGACGGCGTGGCGCCGGATGCAACAGTCCTCCGGAGAGCACTTTGACGGATTCGACGCCGATTATTTCGGATGGCGGATCGAGTTCGCCAGGGGCCTGGTGTTGCGATCAAAGTGCCCCATCGAGAGCGTCAATGTCAGATCCTGCTTCATCCACGAGTGAAAGGCCCGTTCGCCCGCGGCGCGGCTGACATGTTGGTCGAGGCACTCGACAGAGTTCTCAAGCTCGCTGCGTGACCCTACGCCAGTAGCGCGGTCCCGAGCCACTGGCCCGCAAGCCTGCACACAATCGTGTTATGGTTGCAATTGCTGTGTTGTAAAGTCATGCAGCGTCGGCGAACACCGACGGTGCGAAACCGGGTTCGTGGGCGCAACCTGTTCAAATCACAGACAAGTTGCAATCGGCGGTTTGATCGGTGCGATATTGGCCGCCATGGTGTCATGAATCTCTGCTAGGCTTTCCTCTGCAGCGCGCTTCAAATAAACGGTCGGCCGGATGCGGCGGGCGGAAAACAGCGGATTGATGCAATGCACAATAACAAGGTCGAAGGGTTACCCGCGCGAGCGGACAGATCGGCTGGATTCTCGCTCGTGGAGCTTCTGTGCGCGATGGGCGTCGTGGCGATTCTCGCGGCGATCGCCATTCCAACCTATCGCGCCTATGTCATCCGCTCGCATCTTCCGGAAGGGATGAACATCCTGAGCGGCTACCAGATTCAACTGGAGCACTTCTATCAGGACCAGGCGAATTATGGCTCGGCTCCGCCGGCGTGCGGCCTGACGGTTCCTTCGGCGACCCAGTACTTCACTTACTCCTGCTCCTCGGCCAACAGCGGCCAGACTTACACGGCGACCGCGACCGGCACGGGAATGCTCACCGGGTACATCTACACGGTGGACGATACTCAGGCTCATAACACGACACGATTCGCGGGCTCCACCGTCAGCAAGAGCTGTTGGGCAACCAAGCTCAGCGACTGCTGAATGGGTGTTGAAGCTCGCCCCAGGCGAGCTCCGGATCAGGCTTATGAATGAGACGAACGAACAACGAAGGTTCACGCAACGAGGGTTCACGCTTCCCGAGATCATGATCGCGGTGAGCGTGCTCGCAATCCTGGTCGTCATGGCCACACCGAGCCTCCTCAACACGTCCAGGAACTCGCAGATCCGGGCGGTGGCCACCTCGTGGCACGACGGGCTGTTTCAGGCCCGCATCGAGGCAATCCAGCGCAACGCGCAGGTGACGTTCTGCCCCGGAGCTCCCTCGACTTCCGCGGACTGGAGTTTGATTCTGACCGCCGTCGATCCGAGCTGCCAGACCGCCACTCCTTTCCGTCAATACAATGCCGGCAGCATGCTCGCCGGTCACATTCAGGTGGCACTACCGAATAATGCCAGCGCGACGTACGACGGAACGGGCCGAATGGTGCCGCTGAGCGGCAATTTCGTGGCGCGTTTCACGATCGACAGTGGAACGTGTGTTGCCTCGGGCGGGCCGATGCGGTGCCTGTCGGTCGAGGCGACGGGCGGTTATGTTCGCACGTGTGATCCGTCGGCCGCGGCCACCTCGCCCTCGAGTTGCAAGGCCGGGGGTTGAGACATGAGGTCTTTTCGAGCTGTCCGCGCTCGCCCGGTGAATCAGGCCGGTGTGGCTCTCATCGAGTCCCTGGTGTCGCTCGTGCTGCTGGTATTTGGTGTCCTCGGGGTGTTGCGGATGTCCGCGACCATCGTGGAGGCCAATGTGCAATCGCGGGAGCGGATCGAAGCCACCTTTTTCGCCGAGCAGCTCATCGGAATGGCTCTCGCGGACCCGGCCAATGCGCCTTGCTATGCCGTGAATGCCAGTCTGACGTGCGGTAGCGCGACGGCGGCGGCAAACGTGACGACGTGGGCCTCACAGGTCGCAAGCACCCTTCCGGGAGTGACATCGACCGTCAATTTGCCGTCGGGCTCATACGCCACCGACGGTACTTTCAGTGTAACCGTGTCATGGCGGAAGTCGTCGGAAAGCCGGGCGCATTCCTATACGGCGACCACGAATGTCATCAACTGACTCCACCACGCCGGCTGTCATGAAGCCCTCCCGGGGATTCACCCTGGTGGAGCTGATGGTGGGCATGGCCATCGGATTGTTGGTGGCGCTGACGGCGGCGACGGCGATGATCACCTTCGACACCACGCAACGACGGGATGTCGGGGAGGATGCGGCACTGGAAAATTCGGCCATTTTCCTGTTCTCGGTGGCGCACGAGGTGAAGAACTCCGGCATCTCGCCCGTTGACTTCAACAATGCATTGGTCTGCACACAGTTCAACTTCAGCTCCAGCGACGGCACGCTCCTCGATGGGTCCCCGGTCTACCCGGTGCAGATTACCGATGGCGGAGCCAGCGGCTCGGACCAGATCAACGTGGCCTACATGAAGTCGATTCTCGGTAAATCCAGCACGCGTCTCATTGGCGACATGACCTCGCCGGCCGCGGACCTGGCCGTCGCCAGCTCCGCTGGATTCAGTACGGGGGACCTGGTCGTGGTGGGTGTGACGGGAGGGGGCTCACCGTGCACTTTCATGCAGGTCTCTTCCATCGGGGCTGTGGGGTTGAATGCGAATTTCAAGCATGCCGCCGGGTCTACGATGCCGTACAACCCTGCCGACCCGGCTGCGACATTCACCAACGCTCCGAGCTATCCGGCCGGGAGCCTGGTTTTCGGGTCCGGCGGATTCGCGTACGTGAGCTACCAGGTGGGCGCCAATGGGCTGCATATGCTCGACAATCTGACGACACCCTCGAATGCCAACATGATCAACGAGGACGTGGTCTTCATGAAGGCGCAATACGGTATCTCCACCGGGAGCGGGCAGCCGCTGCAGTGGGTGAGTGCCGGTACAGCGCCCTGGAATGCATTGAACTCGGCATTAGCGGCTGAGATCAAGGCCATTCATGTTGGTATCGTCGCTCGTAACTCGCAGTTCATCCAGCCTGCGACTCACGGCGGCTCTTGCGATGCCACGGTCAACACCGGAGCGGGCTCACCCGGCAAGCCCTACCTGTGGTCGGGGGGGCCGACTGTGGATCTGAGTGCGGCCCTGGCTGCGGGTAACTCGAGCTGGGGTTGCTACAAGTACCGTACGTATGACCTGGTCATGCCTTTGAAGAACGTGCTATTCCAATGAAATCCCAGCGTGGCGGCACCATGATCCTGGTCATTATCGCGCTCGCCGTTCTGCTCGTATCGGCGGTCGTCATCCTGCGCTCATCCGGTATCGCCACCACTGTGGCGGGCAACATTGCGTTCCGCACTTCCGCCAACCAGGTGGCCGAAGTCGCCATCAATACCGCGATCACGAGCATGCAGTCCGCCATGTCGGGCGGTACCTTCAACGGCGATACCGGCGCCGGCCTGCCCTCGGGCAGCTACTTTCCATCGATGCAGACGACCGACCCGGCAGGCATCCCGCAGGTGTCCGCCTGGCCCGCCGCGACGACCTCCGGCCAGTTCAAACTCCAGTGGATCGTCGACCGGCTCTGCCAGAGCAGCCCGGTTTCCGATCCCTCCTCTCAATGCCGCACGGCTCAAGGCGCGCAGTCGGGCAACAGCGTCGCGGCGGGAGCGATTCAGTTCCCGACCGCACCCATGGTTTTCTATCGCATCACTGCGATGGTCACCGGCCCCAAAGGGGCGGTTTCCTACGTGCAGGCGCTCGTGGAGCTGTGAGGATCGATCCGTGACGACTCAAAACCTAGTGCCTCGGCTGGCGGCCATTGTCTCACTCCTGGCAGCGGCGCTCGCCGCTGGAGCCACGACCACCACCGTGTCGCTCTCGCAGCTTCCTCTGGATACGCGCTCCCAGGTGCGCCCTAACATCATGTTCGTGTTGGACGACTCGGGGTCGATGGACTTCGAGGTGCTGTTGAACAACACGAACGACGGCGTGGTCTGGTGGGATAGCGCCGGTAACGGCGGCGCCGGCAGTTTCGTCGAGACGCTCAACAGTGTGCTGGTGCCGAACTTCAACTGCGCCGGCGGGCAGGGCGCGGGCTTCGGCGCTGTGACGTACCATCAGGATCTGGCGACTCAGTCGCCGGTCTGTCAGCCTGGGACGAATACGAGCAGCGCGACCACCTGGCTGAAGTACGCTTACCTGTTCCCGAACGGTGTCCGTACCACGAACAACGGTGGGTACTACAACCGCACGCAGCCCGAAGCCTATACACCCGCTTCCGGCGCTGACGGGGCTTACGCGATCTCACCGCCGTTACCCCAACTCCGGAATTCCACGGATGCCGGCTTTACGCAGAACGGCATTTACGCGGCGATGCGCAGTGCGGATTACAATCCGATCTATTACAACCCGGGGAAGACGTATTCAGCGTGGCAACCGTACTATGACGGTACGAGCACGGTGAGCTTCTCGAACGCGAGCTCGACTGCGGCATTGAGCCATCCGATCTACAGTCCCAGCTCCGCCACGCACGACCTGACTTCCACCACGGCCTTCTACAGCCAAAGCTCGGGTTGGACGTTCCGGTTCGCGCCCGGCATGTTACTTCCGGTCGGCCAACTCAATGGGTCGGACGTGTATGGTAAGTGCACTGTGGTCAGCGGCACAGCAGGATCGGTTTGCAGCGGCGCCACCAGCAGCTTTGCCAGGATGGCAACACTCGCCGGCCTTGCGACCGCGAGCTACTACACTGTCGCCGCGAACG
>Ga0105239_10011021_pt1 | contig 10091 bp, 7 predicted proteins | sample KBSC44metaG_FD_92761 | JGI IMG/M metagenome (GOLD analysis project Ga0105239, IMG submission 92761) | Corn rhizosphere microbial communities from Kellogg Biological Station, Michigan, USA - KBS C4-4 metaG | ecosystem: Host-associated > Plants > Roots > Rhizosphere > Soil | place: Michigan, USA...
ATACTCGGCGTCGATCGTCGCGCGGATCCGCTTCAGGATCGCGTGCGTTTCCGGCAGGTTCTCGTTGTTGGTGCCTTCGCGCTCGACCAGGTACGGCACCGCGTCGAGCCGCAGCCCGTCGATACCGAGATCGAGCCAGAAGCGCATCACCTGGATCACCTCGCGCACGACAGCCGGGTTGTCGAAGTTCAGGTCCGGCTGGTGCGAGTAGAAGCGGTGCCAGTAGTACTGGCCGGCCACCGGGTCGTGCGTCCAGTTCGATGTTTCGGTATCCAGAAAGATGATCCGCGTGCCCGCGTATTTCGTGTCGGTATCCGACCACACGTAGTAGTCGCGATGCATCGAGCCGGGCTTCGCGCGCCGCGCGCGCTGGAACCACGGATGCTGGTCGGACGTGTGGTTGATCACCAGCTCGGTGATCACGCGGATGCCGCGCGCGTGCGCTTCGCGAATGAAGCGCCGCACGTCGGCGAGCGTGCCGTAGTCGGGATGCACGTCGCGGTAGTCGGCGATGTCGTAGCCGTCGTCGCGGCGCGGCGACGGGTAGAACGGCAGCAGCCAGATCGTGTCGACGCCGAGCTCGGCGATGTAGTCGAGCTTCATGATCAGGCCCGGGAAGTCGCCGATCCCGTCGTTGTTCGAGTCGTAGAACGACTTCACGTGTACCTGGTAGATGATCGCGTCCTTGTACCACAGCGGATCGTCCGCGCAGAGGGCGGGCGCGCGGCGCCGTGAACGGCGCCGGCGCGGCGTGCCGGCCGGTGCGAGGGACGGGAATTGCGCGCGACGCACGTCGTCGAGGGGATCTTCGCGTTTCATCATCCGTGTGCTCCGGAATGGCCCCGGGCATCGGCCGGGTCGGGCGCCGCCGCTCGCGCGGCGCCGGGAGACGGCGCGAGCCGCCAGATCGCATACGGCCGCACGTGCGGGTCGAGCGATACGTACTGGCGATGCCCGCGCCAGGTTTCGGCATGCGCGGCGTCCTGTTCGAGCGCGTCGAGCGGTTCGCCGTCGACGAGCCCGAAGCCGCGCCACAGCGCCGCATCGAGCGTGAAATTCGCGGCCTGCGGATGCCACGGGTCGAGGCTGATCGCCACCGCGACGACGCTGTCGTGCGCGGGCGTCGCCTTCACGAACACCAGCACCTGGTCGTTGTCCGCATCGACGAAGGTGAGGCCGAGATGGGTCTGCAGCGCCGGATGGTCGCGCCGCGCGCGATTGAGCCGCGCGATTTCACCGCCGATGTGCGCGGCCTTGCGCCAGTAGCGCACGCGCAGCTCGTATTTCTCCGCGTCCGCGTATTCCTCGCTGTCGGGCAGCGGCGCCGATTCGCCGATCTCGAAGCCCGAGTACAGGCCCCACGACCCGGCGAGCGTCGCCGCCAGCGCCGCGCGGATCACGAACTGCGAGCGCGGCGCGTTCTGCAGGTGGCGCGGATTGATGTCGGGCGTGTTCACGAAGAAGTTCGGCCGGAAGAACTCGCGTGCGGGGCCGGCCGTCAGCTCGGTCAGGTAGTCGATGAATTCGCGCTTCGTCTCGCGCCACGTGAAATACGTGTACGACTGCGAGAAGCCGACCTTCGCGAGCCGGTACATCATCCCCGGCCGCGTGAACGCCTCCGACAGGAACACGACGTCCGGATGCTTGCCGCGCACGTCCGCGATCATCCATGCCCAGAACGGCAGCGGCTTCGTGTGCGGATTGTCGACGCGGAAGATCCGCACGCCGGCGTCGACCCAGAACAGCACCGCGTCGCGCAGCGCGACCCACAGGTCGGGAAGCGAATCCGGCGCGTAGAAATCGGGGTTCACGATGTCCTGGTAACGCTTCGGCGGATTCTCCGCATAGCGCAGCGAGCCGTCGGGCCGCCACGCGAACCAGCCCGGATGCGCGGCGAGCCACGGATGATCGGGCGAGCACTGGATCGCGAAGTCCAGCGCGATTTCCAGCCCCTGCGCATGCGCCGCGTCGACCAGCGTGCGGAACGACGCGAGCGTGCCGAGCTGCGGATGCACGGCCGTGTGGCCGCCTTCGGGCGAGCCGATCGCGTACGGGCTGCCGACGTCGTCGGGGCCGGCCGTCAGCGTGTTGTTGCGGCCCTTGCGCGCCGTCGTGCCGATCGGATGGATCGGCGGGAAATACAGCACGTCGAAACCCATGTCGCGGATGCGCGGCAATTGCGCGATCACGTCGTCGAACGTGCCGTGCCGGTGCGGGTCGTTGCTCGCCGAGCGCGGGAACATCTCGTACCAGCTCGAGAAGCGCGCGGCGCGGCGTTCGACGTCGACCGGGTAGACGGCATCGTCGTGCGTGACGAACGGCCGGTAGCGCAGCGCCGCGTACGCATCGGCGAGCGCGGACGCGCCGAGCAGTTCGAGCCGCTTGTCGGGCGATGCGTCGTTGAATTCCGCCGTGAACTGTTCCATCCGCGTGCGCGCGCGCCGGTCGACCGGATCGGCATGCTTCAACGCGCTTGCGAGCAGCAGCTGCGCCTCGCGTAGCTCCAGCGTCACGTCCTGGCCGGCCGCGCGCTTCTTCGCAATGTCGGTGACGAGCGAGGCCCAGTCGTCGCGCCATGCGATTACGCGGAACGCGTGGCGGCCGAGCCGGTCGAGTGAGATGCACGCGTGCCAGCGATCATTCGGCTCCGCGACGAACGGCACTTCGCGCCATGTGTCCTCGTCATCCGCCCGCCATTGCAGCGCGGCCGCGAGATGCGCGTGGCCGTCCATGAAGATCGATGCGTGCACAACCAGTGTTTCGCCGATCACGCGCTTGATCGCGAAGCGGCCGCCGTCGACCGCCGGCTCGACGCGCTCGATCGCGATCCGGTCGGCCGCGAGCGCGGCCGACAGCGCGGTGCGCTCGCCCGCGGCATCGGTGCGAGCGAGCGCGGGCGGCGCGCGCCGCGCGTCGAGCAGCGCATAGCCGCCGGGCTCGAGCGTGAAGGCTTGCAGCGCGACCGGCGCGGTGGGCGCCGGCTTGCGCGCGCCGTTCGGCGGCGAGACGTGCGTGAAGCCGCCAGGCACGCCGGGCAGGATCGCCGCGGGATCGACGTGCGTCGGCGCGTCGAGATCGGGATTCAGCGCGATCAGCAGCGCCGTGTCGTCGTGTTCGAGCGACGGACCGCTGCCGCGCAGCAGCGCCGTCGCGCGCGCGCCCGGCGCGCTCAGTTGCGCGATTTCGCCGCGCTCGGCCGCGAGCGATGTCGCGCGGCGCCATGCATTCGCGTCGGCGATCGCGCCCGACAGATCGAAGCGCGCGTCGTCCAGCGCGGCGCGGAAGCGTGCGGCGTCCGCGTCGCGCGCCATCAGCGGCAGCGTGACGCCGCGCTCGAAGCCCATTGGCACGAGCCAGCCGGTGCCGACCGCGGCGGCGGTCCACAACGCGCGGTGGTACGCGCGGGCGACCGTCTCGTCCGGCGCGGTGTTCCAGTTGTCGGCGAGGCGCGGGCCGTCGATTGCGTCGGGAAACGCGATCGGCGAGCCGATGCGCCGCAGCAGCCGGTGTTCGTCGACGAACCACGGCGCGTGCAGGTCCCACCAGCGGACCGACGAGAACACCGCATCGAAGCCCGCCGCTTCGAGTTGGGCGAGCGCGTCGCGCGCATGGCCGGGCACGCCGGCCAGCACCGCGACGTCCGGGCGCGCGCGGCGCAGTGCCGCGCGCCAGCCGGGCCACCACGCGGCCGGCAGGTGATGCGGCGCGTCGATCAGGAAACCCGATGCTCCGGCATCCGCGAACGTGGCGAGGTGCGTGCACCACCACGCGGACAGCGCGTCGTGCGCGGCGTCTTCGCCGACCTGGGCATGCGCGACGTCCATTTCATGGGCGGCGCTGCGCGGATCGATCAACGCGTCGTCGTGCGCGCGCTCGACGTACCAGTCCGGATGCTCGGCACGCAGCGGGTTGTCGCGCGCGATGCGGTCCGGCACCACTTCGAGCAGCACGCGCAGCCCGTGGCCGTGCGCGAGCTGCGCGAGCCGCGAGAATGTCTCGAGCGCACCGGCGCGCGTCGCGAACGTCGCGGCCGGCCGGTGGAAATCGGCGACGTGGCGCGGGAAGCCCGCGACGCTGGCGGCCCAGAAGCCGCCGATCAGCACGTGGTCGAAGCCCATGCCGGCGATGTGCTGGAGCGTGTCGGGCCATGCATCGAGCGGGCCGACGAGGCGGGCGTCGCAGAAGTAGATGTGAGGAGCGAAGGGTGGTGTGGGGTTCATGGGTAGCGTGTGCGGGCGGCGGCCGGATCGGCAACAGGTGTGCTTGCCGCAATGCGTGTTCCTGCTGTGAGGCGGGTGGTCCTGTAAACGCTTCGGCAGGGTTCGCTACGGCTCGGATGCTCGTTTTTTGCATCCTGGCGCGCGGTGTCAGCGCTTTTACGCGGGGTCGCGTGATCGACGAGGGGGCCGGCCGAGTGAAACTTTTGCCAATGGCGTCGAGCGGGCGATGAAAAACTCGGCGCATGCGCTGGCATCGTCACCGACAACCCCGTAAGCAGCCGGCGGCGCCACGCAACACACCCTCACATTCGCGGAATCGATCGAATATCCGAACTGTCACCAGTAGCCGCATCATCGTCCGCTTCCGGAATCGGCACGCCAGGGTCGTAGCGCACCGCCGCCCCATGCTCGATCCGGTGCGCGAACGACGGCGGAGCGTCGACCTCGTCGCCGAAGCGCGCACGCACGAACGCGCGCAGCACCGCGGTGCGCACGTCCGGCGCGTGTGCCGCGCAGGTCGACGGGCCGTCGATGAAGCTGGCGTCGCATTCGACGCCGTCGCCGCGTCGCACGATCCGCAGGCCGGCCACGCGCTCGAGCACCGCGCCCGCATCGGCCCATGACGCCGACGGCGCGAAATGCGCGTCGAGGCGCCGCAACGCGTCGCACGCGCCGGTCAGGATCACCTTCGGGTCGACGGCCGTGAAGCACAGCGTGTCTTCGTCATCCGCGCACAACGCGCGTGCGCACCAGTAATCGAGGGCGGTTCCGGCGAGTTCGTCGGTTCGCATCGGCAAGCTCCGTCAGGTTTCGTCAGGCTGGGGCGCTCGTCGCGCAAGCGGCGTGCCCGGCGTCGCACGCATGCGCGCGACGAGCGGGTAGTGATCGGACGCGCGCCGCGCGCGCATGCTGCGATGCACGTTCACGTCGACGAGCCACTCGCCGGGATGGATCCAGATCCGGTCGAGCGAGAACACCGGGTACAGCGTCGGGAACGTGCGCGGCGCCGGCGCGCGCCGGAACCGCGTGACGAGCGCCTGCAGCGCGCGGCCGCGCACGAACCATTCGTTGATGTCGCCCATCAGGATCACAGGCATCGCGCCGGTGTCGAACGCGGCGAGCAGCCGCTGCACCTGCGCGCTGCGCTCGCTCGCCGACAGCCCGAGATGGGTCGCGACCACGCGGATCATGCCCGCGCTGCAGTCGATGTCCGCATCGAGCGCGCCGCGCGGCTCGCGCTGGTGAAACGACAGGTCCAGCGTGCGCGCCGCGCGAATCGGGCAGCGCGACAGCACGGCGTTGCCGTAGCGGCGCTCGGGCGTGTCGATGGTGGGGCCGGCCACCGCATGCATGCCGGTGGCGTCGCGCAGGTGCGCGAGCACGTCGGGCGCGTGCGTGCCGCCGAGCGGCACTTCCTGCAGCGCGATCACGTCGGCGTCGAGTTCATGGATCACTTGCGCGATCCGGTGTGCCGCGCGTGTGTGCCACTTGCCGTAGCCGCCGCGGATGTTGTACGTCGCGATCCGCAGGTCGCGCCCGCCCGGCGCGGCGGGGAGCGGGCCGTCGGACGTGACGATGTGCGGCGGCGGGGCCGGTTGCACGCTCAGCGCCATCGTCGCAGCACCCTGACGAGCAGCACCGACACGCCGACCAGCACGGCGCCGATCGCCGCGAGCCACGCGAACGCGCCGGGCCCCGGATGGCTGAACGCGGCGGTCAGCTGGTGCGCGAACGTGACGGTCAGCACGATACCGGGCAGCATCCCGATCGCGGTGCCGACCAGATAGTCGCGCAGGCCGATGTGCGATGCGCCGGCGACCAGGTTCACGATCGTAAACGGCGCGATCGGCAGCAGCCGCAGCACGGCCATCGCGACCACGCCGCGGCGGCCGAGGTGTTCGCTGAGCCGGTTCGCGCGCGCGCCGGCGAGCCGGCGCACCGCGTCGCGCCCGAGCCAGTGTCCGATTCCGTAGGTCGTGGCGGCGGCCGCCATCGTGCCGAGCGCCGCATACGCGAAGCCCGGCCACGCGCCGAACACCAGGCCCGTCACCGTGATCAGCAGCGTGATCGGCACCGACAGCGTCGCCGCGATCACGTAGCCGGCCAGCAGCAGCGCGGGCGCACCGGGCAGCTGCGCGGCGTGAGCGGCCATTCGCGCGAGCGACGCGATGTTCAGTTCCTTGCCGAGCGGCGAGAAGCGCCATGCGAGCGCGAGCGCCGCGACCAGCAGCACGGCCGCGCCGAGCACGAAGAAGCGCGCGGTCAGCACGCGGTGCTGCTCGCGCGGCACGAACTCGCGGACGAAGCGGTCCGGCTCGATGGGCTGCTCGGGGTCGAGCCGCGCGCTGACCGGCACCAGCGCGTCGAGTTGCGGCGTCACGACCGGCTCGAGCGTGCGCAGCGTGCGGCCGGGCTTGTCGCGCAACCAGTCGAGCACGGTATTCGGACGTTCGTCATGCGCGAGCGCGGCGGCAACCTCGGCGGGCGTCGTGTCGAGATGTTCGGCCAGCAGCCGGTCGCGCAGGCCGGCAATCGCGGTGCGGATGCGCGGCTCGCCGGCCGCGACGAGCGCGATGCAGCATTCGGTGTCGAGCACCATCGACCGGTTATTGAGGTTCGCGCTGCCGATCACGATGCATTCGTCGTCGGCGATCGCGATCTTGCTGTGCACGTTCACGCATGCGTCCCCAAGCCCGTCGACATGCGGATACAGCAGCCGATAGCGGTCGAAACGGTCGGCGGCCTTGAGCGTGCCATGCAGCCGCGCGCGCAGCACGCCCATCGTCGCTTCCTGCAGCCAGCCGCTCTGCACGCGCGGTGCGACGACCGTCACGTCGGGCCCCTCCGGATCGGCGAGCCGCTCGGACAGCGTTTCGCGCACCACGGCCGCGGTGAAATACTGGTTCTCGATATACAGGTGCCGGCGCGCGGCGCGGATCGTGCCCTCGACGAGCGCGGACACCTGCCGCACCGGTTCGCGATCGCGGTGGCGCGGCGCCGTGTAGGCGATGCCGAGCCGCACGTCGCGCAGGTCGACGCGCGCATCGGGCGGCCACGGATCGACGTCTTCCTCACGATCGAGATGCCGCTGCGCGCGGATCGCGATCGGACGCCCGCATGCGTTGAACCAGCGCGCGCGCGCCTGCTTGCCGATCGCGGCGGCCGCGTCGCCGTCGAACATCGCCTGCACGTCGTGAAACGGCCCGTACGGCATCCCGTGCGCATCGCGGCGGCGCGGATCGTCGGCCGCGTGCGCGGGCGTATCCCAGCGTGCGCGCGTCAGGTCGAGCCCGCCGACGAACGCGAGCCGGTCGTCGATCACGACGAGTTTCTGGTGATGCGATGCGCCGCGCGGATGCGTGTCGTCGAGCCGGAACCGGATGCCGCGATGCGCGCGCCACGCGGCGCGATAGACGGGCGGCCAGTCGCGCTCGAGTGCGTAGATCATCGCGAAGTCCCACGCGAGCACGTAGATGCGCAGGTTGTGCCGCGACGATGCCAGCGCGTGCAGAAACGCGGCGAGCGTGTCGGGCAGGCCGTCGCCGGGATCGGCAGGCGGCAGGTGCATGCGGCTGTCGACGTCCCAGCCGACGATGAACACCGTATGGCGCGCCCGCAGCAGCGCGGCACGCAGCGTCGCGAAATAGGCGTCGCCGTCCACCAGCATCGCGAAGCGATCGGCATGGCGGATCGTGTCGCAGTTGCGCCCGCGCTCGAGCAGCCCGTGGCGCAGCGCCTCGTCCGTGCGCGACGGGTCGGCTGTCGCGCCATCGGAGCGCGCCGTCGCGACGCTGGCGCGCGTCATGCGTCCCGGCACGATCATCGGGCGTCGACGTCCCGGTCGCCGTCGATGCGTTGCAGCAGCACGTCGCAACGCGCGCGCAGCGCCTGCAGTTCCGGTGAATCGGCGTCGAGCCGGATGCGTTCGCCGCTGTCCGGATCGCCGTACGCGCACGCGATCTCGTAGATGCCTTGCGCAATCGTGGCGGACGCGTCCGCGATCCTGATCCGGTCGAGCCAGCCGCATTCGGCGTGATGGCATGCGAGCCACGCGCGCAGCGCGCCGACCGTCTGGCTGGTCGTCATCCACGCGCCGCCGCGCATGCGCGCCGTCAGCTGGCTCGTTACGAGGTAGGAGAGCAGGTCGGTCTGAGTCACGCAAAAACTCCTTGAAGAAGTATCGGGGCGACAGGTCCGCACGCCGGCGAGGTTTTGCAGCGCCGCGCAGATCGCCGCAAATTCCGCGCCGCTCGTGCGGGAGAACGACACCGAGATGTCGTCCGTGTTCGGATCGTCGTCCGACTGCTGGACGATGAATCGCTTCACGCGCACGCGGTCGGTGCCGAGCGTGTCGTGCTGCGTGTCGATCATCGTGGCCTCCTTTTGTTGGGTGTACTAGAGTGGTTCGATACCCGGTTTGATGTCCGGTTCGATGCTCAATAGGGACGCAAGGCCCGTGCCGGATCGGCCGATACCGGGCACGCCGCGTGCGCGCGGGGCCGACGGCGCGCGCGGCGATCATGCGGCGCGCATTTTTTGCATCTTTATCGCAGATAAGTACAGGGGGCCAGGATGCAACATCAACAGGACGCACAGGTTCGCGACCCGTATCGCGGCCACGAGATTCGCGTGTGGGCGCGCCGCAACGCGCGGGGCGCGTGGGACGACGAGGTGCAGGTGTATGTCGACGGCGCGCGCATCGAGTTGTACGTACCCGAGCCGGCCGGCACGGAGTGGCTGACCGAGGACGAGGCGCTGCGGGCGGGCGTCGAGCGCGGGCGCTATCTGGTGGACAAGCGCGTCGACGACGACTGATTCCACCGGCACGGTGTTGGCACGCGCGTCCGGCAGGGAGGCGCGTGCCCGAGGGGAACGAAGCCGGGGAAGGCGATCGCGGAGACCCGGCCGATGCCGGTCATGCGGACGATTCAGGCGTTACGGCCGCGCCGCGATCTCATCCAGATGCCACAGCAGATCCGCCGGATCGTCATACACGCGCAGCGCGCCCGCGCGTTCGAGCTCGTCGCTGCCGTAACCGCCCGACAGCAGCCCGACGCCCAGCGCCCGGCAGCGGCTCGCGGCGAGCATGTCCCAGATGCTGTCGCCGACCACGACCGTATGTTCGATCGGCACGTTCAGTTTCGCGGCGGCGGTCAGGAACAGGTCGGGATCGGGCTTCGCGTACTTCACCTGGTCGCGCGTGACGACCACGTTCTTCGCCGGATCGACGCCGAGTGCCTCCAGATTGATCGCGGCGGTTTCCATCCGCCCGCTGGTTGCGATCGCCCAGCGAATGCCGGCATTCGTCAGCGCGGCCAGCAGCTCGCGTGCACCCGGCAGCGGCCGGACCTGCGCGCGCAGCCGCTGGTACGCGGCCGCGTGCAGCCGCGCGAGCCGCTCGACGCGCTCGGCGTCGATGTCGCCGGCCGTCTCGCGCAGCAGCTGGTTCAGGAACAGGCCGCCGCTCATCCCGATCTTGCGGTGGATGCGCCACACCGACAGCTCGATGCCCTCGGCATCGAGCGCTTCCTTCCACGCGAGCACGTGCTGATAGACGCTGTCGACGAGCGTGCCGTCGAGATCGAACAGAAATGACGTTTCAATGCGCATGTAAATCTCCTGGCCCGATGGCGTTCGGGCGATTCGTTCGGGGAAAGTGGATTCGACACATTATCGGCGCACGGCCGTGTCATTGCCGTGTTCGCGCATCGCGGCCGGGAGCGGCGTTTCAAGCGCCGCTGGTACAATCGCGCCGATGCGCCGGGCCGGCTGCCCGCGCCACCAACCTTCGTCGAATTCCCGTATGGCAACCCCGGACGCCGTCAGTTCCGAACAGTCGTGGTGGGGCGTTCTGGCCCTGGCACTCACTGC
>Ga0105239_10011024_pt1 | contig 10090 bp, 7 predicted proteins | sample KBSC44metaG_FD_92761 | JGI IMG/M metagenome (GOLD analysis project Ga0105239, IMG submission 92761) | Corn rhizosphere microbial communities from Kellogg Biological Station, Michigan, USA - KBS C4-4 metaG | ecosystem: Host-associated > Plants > Roots > Rhizosphere > Soil | place: Michigan, USA...
CCTGTTCGGCGCCGACGATAACGCTCCGGTGGATGCCCCAAAATCGCCCGCAGCCGTCGTCGAGCCGCCGACCCCGGTGTCGATGCCAAAGACGGCGCCTGCCGCCGTCTCTGGGCCTTCCAGGCGCCCCTTGCGCCCTTCCGCAACCCCGGCAGCGCCCGTCGCAACGCCGCGGTCCGACGGTTCCAGTAATGGCAACGGTCGTCATGCGCCGGGCCTAGATGCTCCGCCACTGAACAGCCGCTACACGTTCGACACATTCGTGACCGGCTCCTCGAACCGGCTGGCGCACGCTGGCGCACGCGCGGTGGCACAGGCGCCGGGCCAGGTGTACAACCCCCTGTTCCTGTACGGGCCCTCCGGCCTCGGCAAGACGCATCTGATGCACGCGATCGGGCATGAGATCCTGGAGAAGCGGGGCCTCGATCCGAACCGCGTTGCCTATGTCTCGGGTGAAACGTTCACGTCGAGCTACATCGCCAGCCTGCGAGAGCAGCGCACCGAGGAGTTCCGCCGGCGCTGGCGCTCCGTAGATCTCTGGCTGGTCGACGATATCCAGTTCATCGCCGGCAAGGAGCACACGAAGGAGGAGTTCTTCCACACCTTCAATGCGCTCTATCAAACCGGCAAACAGATAGTTATCTCCTCGGATCGGTCGCCGCGCGAGCTGCGCGCAATGGACGAGCGGCTCCGGTCGCGCTTCGAATCCGGCCTGATCGCCGATATCGCTCCGCCGGACCTGGAGACGCGACTGGCGATCTTGCATCGCAAGGCGGATATCGAGGGCATGCGTATCCCGGACGAGGTGCTGCTGTACATGGCGCGTCTGGTCCAGAGCAATATCCGGACGCTCGAAGGGGCACTGGTCAAGCTCGTCGCCTATGCCTCCGTCGTAAACTCCCCGGTGACGACGGAGCTGGCATCGTCGATCCTGGAGCGCTATTACATCTCGGCCGGTATCGCTGCGGATATGACCGGCGGCCAGGCGGCAAACGGTGGTGAGCCGGGAGCGCTGGCAAACAACGGCGGAGGGGCGTTCCGCGGGACAGGTGCGAACGGGCGGGTTGGAGGCGACGGCTTCTACTTCGGCGGTTCGACGATCCCGGTGACGCCGGAGCTGGTGCAGCGGGTAGTGGCCCGGCGCTTCGGCCTCGCTCCGGACGCGCTCTCCGGGAAGAAGCGCGACCGGGACATCGTGACGGCGCGACAGATCGCGATGCACCTGCTGCGAGAGCTAACGGAAATGAGCCTGCCGGGGATCGGACAGATCTTCGGCGGAAGGGATCACAGTACGGTGTTACACGCCTGTGACCGGGTGAAATCACAGATGCCCTTTGACGATGACCTCCGCTCGATGGTGGAGGATCTGACCACCCAGTTGCGCGCACAGGCCGCCGGATGACCCCGGCGGCCTTTGGTGTTTCTTGGAGGAGGACGGATTTAGCTAGCAATAATAGCACAAAAGATTAAAACAAGTGTTTCCACAGATTTTGTTCTCTTGAAGTTTGCCATGAGTATACGCATGCGCATGCACGTCTAGAGACGGTTATCCTGCACTTCAGAAGCAAAACATCGCTTTGCTAATAAAAGCAAACAGAGTTATCCACAGCCTGTGGATAACTCTGTGGAAACACTTGTTTACTAAAGCGTGCCTCTGTGGAAACTGTGGATAACTTTTTCCGATCAGGGGTACTTATCCACAGGTTATCCACAGGGCAAACAAAGTTATCCACAGTTTTTGTTTCCCCTAAGTTTGCCTCATCTCTACGGTTCCTAAGATCGTCTATTGTATTAGAAGATCTCCAGTTCTCCCCTGTTACTCGGCTTTGCGGAATAAAGCAAACGAAGTTTTCCACAGTTTCCACAGCCCCTATTACTACTGCTACTGAATCAATATAAAGAGGAATCAGTAATTAAGAAAATACGAAAGGCTTATCGAACTCTAAGTCAGCTTGCTTACCAGGAATGGTCAGACAAAAAAATAGAGCAGCTTCTTGACGTTAAGAGAGAACCCGGATAGGGATAATCCCTACAAGGAGACAGCGGTATGCCGCCTGCTCGCCGGAGCTGTTACCGGCTTGACAAGGCAGGGGGTGCGTGGCATACTGAGGGCGTCCGGACACCCACGCTGTGTACAAATGCACTTCGGTTTTGTGGGGTCTGTAAACCGCGATCCACCTATGCCGAAAGTCACCATTACCGTTACGCTGAAACCCACGCTTCTGGATGCCCAGGGACGTACTGTCGAATCCGCACTGCACACGCTCGGATTTGATGAAGTGAGCGGCTTGCGAATAGGCAAGGTGATTGAGATGCAGCTGCCGGACGGTATTGCTGCGGAAGAGATCGAGGCCCGGGCGGCGACGATGTGCGACAAGCTGCTCGCCAATCCGGTGACCGAATCGTACCGGATCGAGGTGCACTGATGAGCCCTGCCGGAACGCTGGCGAAGTTATCCACAGTTTCCACAGTTTCCACAGGTGAGTGGGACGGAACGCGCCGGCCGCGAGTCGGCGTGATCGTCTTTCCCGGTTCCAACTGTGACCGCGACGCCGGCAACGCCTGGATCGAAAACGAATTCGGGACGGCGGTCTATCTGTGGCACCAGGAGACGGATCTTCAAGGCGTGGATGCGGTCCTCGTTCCCGGCGGCTTCTCCTACGGAGATGCGCTACGCGCCGGCGCGATCGCGCGCTTTGCGCCGATCATGAACGAGGTCGCCCGGTTCGCCGCGGACGGTGGCCTGGTAGCGGGCATCTGTAATGGATTTCAAATTCTCTGCGAGGCGGGGCTCCTGCCCGGCGCCCTGATGCGTAATGAGGGGCTGCGGTTTATCTGCAAACACGTAGACCTCCGCGTAGAGACCACGGCAACCCCCTTCACTGCCCTGTACAGCCCCGGAGACGTCATTTCGGTACCCGTTGCCCATGGCGAGGGTTGCTATACGTGTGACGACGAAACCTACGATCGGCTGGTCGCGGAGGACCGGATCGTGTTTCGTTACTGCGCGCCGGATGGCGCGACCACACCGCAGTCGAATCCGAACGGATCACGCGACAATATCGCGGGGATCATCGGCGGCCCGCGCCGCAACGTTCTTGGTATGATGCCGCATCCGGAGCGTGCTGCGGCGCTTGCCCTAGGATCGGCGGACGGCTCTCGTCTGCTGGCGGGAATCCGTGCCGCCCTCGTTGCTGCCTCCGGCTAATCGGCCGGATTACCCTACTTTCGATCTGGCGCCATGCAAAACGAAGAAGCTCTTGCCTCCATTCCCCTCTTCGCGCAGCTTACCGAAGAGCAGACGGCACTTATCGCCGGCCGGTTGCGACGACGCACCTATGCCGAGCGCGAGGTGATCGTTCGGCGGGACGACCCAGGGGATGCTCTCTTTATTGTCACCTCCGGTAAGGTCAAGATCTCGTACTCCGATGAGGAGAATGAGACGATCATCGCGATGATGAGCGCCGGGGAGTTCTTCGGCGAGCTATCCATCCTGGATGGTGAGGCACGCTCCGCGGATGTCGTCGCGCTGGAACCGACGGATGTCCTGGTCCTCTCCGCGGATGACTTTCATCAGTGCCTTGCGGTCATGCCCGGCATTGCGACCGGCCTGTTGCGAGAACTGGCTGGCCGTCTCCGCCGGTCGACGAGCTGGATCCGCGCGCTATCATCACAGGATGTCTACGGGCGTATCGCGCAGCAGCTTCTCTTCCTCGCAGATACGCATGGTATCGAGGGACCGGACGGATCGCGCCGCATTCCTCTGCGGCTGACACAGAACGATCTCGCCGGTATCATCGGCGCCTCGCGGGAGTCGGTCAATAAGGCGGTCGGTTACTTCAAGGGCAAGGGGTATATCAGCGTGGATAACGCGACGTACCATATCACGGTCCACGACCGTCCCGCTCTGGAGAAGCGCAGCCGGCAGTAGTCTCTCCTGTCCTTCTCCTCCGAAATCTTCCGAATCAGTCGCCATTCGAATGGGTACGCTAAAACTGGCAGTCTCCCAGCGATGTCACGTCGTCTTGCCAGGCGGCGTTTATCCCGTTAGAGGGTAGAGGGAGAGGAAGAGTGAAGATGGACACGAAGCGTTGGATGCAAAGAGGCGGAGTTGCGATAGCGCTTTCGGCCGCGAGCGTGATAGCTTGTCAGGGAGCGGCACAGGCACAGTCGACAAACCAGACCAGTACATCGTCTTCGAAGGACCAGACGACGGTTACGGTGATACGGCGGCCGACGTCCGTCACGATAACCACCAATCGGCCGTCGCAAGCGGTGCCGAACGGCATCGGGCAGGGCATTCCCCCTTTTCCCATACCGTCCGCCGCGATACCGATGCCGGCGGCGCCGGCATGGATGACGCCGAAACTATCGGGTGGCACCTCGTCCGGGACGGTGATCGTCAATCCGCCCAATTGCAACTACAATTACGTGGTGCCCTCGACGACAGTGATCATCAATAACACGCCGGTGATCTATCCGGTGAATGATCCTATCAACGGCTACGGGTATGTATCGACGCCGCCGCTGGCGACGGTGGTCGAGACGCTACCGAACGGTCGGACCCGTATGACGACGTCCGAGATCGACGCCGGCTGCACCTTTCCGGGTTACGCGGCGTTTGATCAGACAGGTCAGACCGTCCTCTCGCCGTTCGCCATTTACTCCGGCTGTACGCCCTATCTGTATCGGAGGTATGTCGTCTTCTCGACGCCGTCGGTCTGTGCGGACCGCTATGTCGAACTGACGTCGATCAATCCGTGGAATGCGTATGACGCCGCCGGATCGGTGACCGCATCGTCTCTATCGCTCCGCACGGCTCTGGATGATGTCGCCGCCTACTGGCAGGAGGGCCGGATTGCCGGGCTGCGCCGGCGTACGGCCCCCGATGTCTCGGTCGCGGTCTTCCGGGGAGATCGGTTCGCCTACTCCCTGCACCGGACGGATTTTCTGGCGCTGGCCTCGGATGCTCTGCAGGATGTGCATACCGTTTCATTCCAGTTTACAGATGTCCGCCGACGCAGTGACGGCCTGATCAGCGCGACCGCCGAGCATCGCTACTACCCTCGCGGCGGTTCGTCGCGCGCGGTTCAGACGGCGCGAATCGGCTATACATTTGTTTACCTGAGCGGCGACTGGTACGTGACGGCGTTTACGCTTGCCTCCTAAAAGCGGCTCTGGCGCCGGTTGGTCGCGATTGCTCGCCAAAAATAGGTGCAAATCGCGTTGCGGCGCTCCGAAAATAGGGAACGTGCTGTAGAGTGAAGGGGTGGATGGCGTCAAACGGCCAGGTGCGACGTGTCCGCCCCGTTCTGTGTCACTCTACCGGCACATGGTCGCCCCGGGCTGATCGCCCACCTGTTTTACGGTGTGAACCTATCGGAGCCGATAAAATCCCCTCCCCTGTTGAAGTGCCCGAACGGCCGCGCCGCTGTTTGGAGGTTTGAACGTATGCGTAAGACGACGTCTCATTTCGCCGCCGGTGGCCGCACTTCTGCCGCCGTCGCTGCTGCTGCCACGGCAGCCCTGACCCTGACCGCCACGGCGGCATCTGTCCGTGTGGCCCAGGCAGACAGCGGGGCCTATCCGGTCCGGGCGGTGCTGATCCGGCAGCTGGGAGCGCCCGCCCCGGCCGGAGCGGATGCGGTGCGGCTCTCTATCCTGGGTGACGGCTCCGGTACGAAAGTGCAAATTCGTCTGCTTTCGTCCAGCGATGCTTCCCTCGGGATGGCGGCTTACTATGCGGCGCCCGCAGTCGCTCTGGACTTTACGGGCTGGAAGACGGTGACCCTGCCGCTCTCGGATTTCTCCTTCCGCTCGGACCAGAGCCCGGAGACCAATGCGGCATCGAGCGTCGCCTCTGTCCTTTCGTCCCTGGATGCGATCGAGATCGCGGCTTCGGCGGCGCCCGCCGGTAAGGTGTTTGTCGACGATCTGGCCTGGGTGAAGGCGGATAGTGGTCCGACCGATGCGCCGCTGGCGGTAATCGACGATTTCGAGGGGCCGGATGTCCCCTCCGCGCCGACGGCCTGGCGACTGACCGGCGGGTACGATCAGCTGAATTCCGCAGTCGTGACCTTCAACCAGACAGCCAGTTTCGTAAAGAGCGGAAAGGGCTCGCTGCAACTCGATGTCCGCGCGCCCAGTCTTCAGGAGAAGCAGTTGTATGGCGCGACGTTGAACAAGCGTCTGAAAGCGACGCCTGGCCTTCCCTATGTCGTTTATTCCCGGCCTGCCTTCCAGGCGATCCGACCGGATTCAACGCCCAAGCCCGCGGAGATCGCGCAGCCGGCGGCAGTCAGCGTGTTCGGTTGTGCCGGGCAGATCGAGCCGGCATCGTTCAGTGTCTACTCTGCGGCCGACCTGAAAGACGCCACTGTCAAGATCGTCGGACCGTTCCTGTCGGAGTCCAAGCAGTCCTCCCTGCCGCCGTCGGCGATCGACGTGCGTGTGGTGCGAATCGGCGATGGGCGTAACCTCTCCGACTTTGCCGGGCCGGTTCCGGAGCTGTTGATGAAGGACGACCGCGAGTCGATGGACGGCGCTATGCCCACGGTCCGTCTTACCGGCGATCCGACGACGGATATCGCTGCGAGTTCCAGCAAGCAGTTCTGGGTGACGGTCAAGATCCCGAAGAGCCAGCTGGGATCGGTCTATCGGGGAAAGCTGGTCTTTTCCGCGGCGGGGGTCAAGCCGACGGCTATCCCGCTGAAGATCGAGGTCCTACCGATGACGCTCCGGACCGCCTTCCTGCAGTATGGTATCGACATGCATTCGCGCCTTTCGGCCGATGGCGGCTCACCGGATGATCTGGTGGTGACGCCGGAGACCTATGCGGCGGAGCTTGCCAATGTGCGCGACCACGGCTTCCGGATCGTCACGCTGAACGACCCGCTGTCGACGCTACCGCAGGCGATGAAGCTGTACAAGGACGCCGGTCTGAGTAACGTGGGACCGGTAGTCGTCTCCGCGCCCCTGCATACGAAGGACGAGGTATCTCAGGTAGAGGCGCTTCGATCCACGATCGGATTGGGACCGGAGTTCGATATTTACTATCAACTTCCGTCCGATCTGGCGCCTGCCGGCGGCGAGGCGAATGACTCTTCGTTAAAAGATTACATAAAAGCAGTGCGATCCGCATCGCGGAAAGCGCTGGTGGTGGCCCCCTGTTCGTGCCGTGCGACGTACAGCGCGCTGAGCCCGACGATGGATAACTCGACGCTTGCGCCGATCTTTGCTGCGACGTCCGATTACACGGAGACGCTGCTGGCGACGGGTAAGCGTGAGATCACCAACCGCGATTACTGGTCCTGGAACATCGGACGAGAGGATCCGGCGCATAACCGTATGCTGGCCGGGTTCCTGATCTGCAAGACGGGGACGAAGAGCTCGCCGCTTTATGGCGCCTTTCCGGGACCGTATCAGCGGAACACCCCAGACGGGGAGCGGGTCGCCTATGTGGTAAATGGCGGCGTGGTGGACACGATCCAATGGGAGGCTGTCCGCGCGGGAATTGATGACGTCCGTTATTATGGAGCTTTAAAGTATTATACTCGCCTGCTGAAGGATGCACGTTTGCGGAAAGATGCTACCGATCAGGCGGAGCTTTATCTTACGACGCTGCTGCAGCGGCCGCTCTGGGCGCTATCCGCCTCCGACTACCATGCCATGCGGCGCGGGATCGCCGATCAGTCGCTGAAGCTGTACTCTGTCGTGCGGGCCAAGCTGGGCTCCGATAACTAACGGCGAGTAGTACACCTACTAAAAAACAGGCCGGCGCTCGGGATATCCCGAGCGCCGGCCTCGTTCTGTTTCCGGTAACTACGGAGTGGCCGGGGTAGCCGGTGCGGCGGGTGCTGCCGGGGTGGTCGGCGTCGAGTTGTCCGGTGTGGCCGGAGCCGCTGGCGTCTCGGGCGTGGCCGGCGTCGCGGGCGTGGCCGGCGTCGCGGGCACGGCGGTGTCCGGCGCCGGAGTTGCTGCTGCCGGCGCCGCACCAGCCGGCATCAAAACGGTGTCGATAACATGGATGACGCCGTTAGAGGCCGGGATATCGGTCGCGATCACCGTGGCATCGTTCACCTTGACCGGCGAAACGTTGGTCACATTGACCGTGCTGCCGGCGAGGGTCGACGGCGTCCCCGGGGCGGACATGCCAAGAATGTCGCTGGACATCAGCTTACCACTCACGACATGGTAGAGCAGGATGCTGCGGAGCTGCGCCTGGTTCTCCGGCTTCATCAGGTTGTCGAGCGTGCCGGCCGGCAGCTTGGCGAAGGCCTCGTTGGTCGGCGCGAACAGGGTGAAGGGTCCTGGCTGCTGCAGATTGGACGAGAGCCCGGCCGAGCGGATGGCGGAGGCCAGGGTGGTGAAGCGCGGATCACCGGAGATGATCGCGGTCAGATCGCTGGCCGCCGGAGTGGCGATGGCCGGAGCGGCGCCCGGAAGGGAGGAAGAGGCCGATGTCGACGTAGAGGACATCGTGCCGCTCACGCTCGCTGTTGTCACGGCCGGAGCGGTGGTCGTTTCCATATCCTGCGGGGCATACGCGATCGACTGAGCTCCCATACCGGGCAGGTCGGCGTCCAGGTTATCGATGGTCACGCCGTACTCGGCGGCGAGCATCGTCAGGGAGTAGCCCGATGTCTGGATGCGATCCAGGAAGAACTGCAGCGGCAGGCCTGTCCGGAGCGCGAGGTTAGCGGCGCCCTTGATGTCGTTATGGCGGAAGCCCTGAGCCTCGTATCGCTTGACCTCGCGGTCGTCGAGGTTGTAGAAGATCCAGTCCGCCTTGTATTTGTCGGTGTCCGACGGGTGCGGCGGCAAGACGTAGACCATCTTACCGGTCGAGGCGTTCTGCATCACGGTCGGCTTATCCATCGTCGTGGTCGTCGTTGATGTTGTCGTCGACGTCATCGTCGCGTTCGTCGATGTCTGCTGAGCGAGAGCGGGTGCTGTGGCGAGGGCGCACAAAGAGAGCGTTACGTCGATCAGAGGGAGCGTCTTCATGTCTTGTATCCCCATTCCTAAAAACTTCAAGAGTAAAGTGGTGTATCCCAACGCATTGTCCTAGCGGACACCCTTATGCGTCGCACACACCTCTTACCAGCCTGACGCACTCTTCTAAACCTGAGGACATACCAAAAATTACACACCCGTAGACTTTTTTGCGCCAAACCGGTTTTCTTCGCCCCGGAGCAGACGCTGGATGTTAGCGCGATGTCGGATAATGACGAAGACGGCGGCGACGAGGCCGAACAGGCGGTAGGGGAGATTTTCCGCGGGGGTGGCGCCTGGGGGAAGGACCCAGAACAGCACGGCCTGCGCAACGGCGCCGACGATAGAGCCCAGCGAGACATAGCGCGTGAGGAGGACGACTAGAACGAAGAGGGCGAAGGAGATCGCTGCGATCAGCGGGGAGAGGCCGATCAGGACGCCCAGAGAGGTCGCAACCCCTTTGCCGCCTCGAAATCGCACGAACGGCGAGTAGATATGACCGAGGATGGCGCAGAGGCCGATACCAACTACCCACCAAGACGGCAGCAAGAGGAGGGATCGCGCCGCAAGTACCGGCGCCAGGCCTTTCAGGACATCGAGCAGTAATACGATACTTCCGGGGCCTTTGCCCAGCTCACGCATGACATTGGTCGCCCCGATATTTCCGGAACCGACCTGGCGCAGGTCGACGCCGCGAAGCTTGCCGGCGATGAAACCGAAGGGGATCGCTCCTAGAAAAAAGGCGCAAATAGCAAGCAAGAGCGGAATCGTCTCAGGTATCATCGTTGCATCATCCTGATAAAAGTATAGGCTTCATTTTCCTTGCCAGCAATCGCCTTCCGGGATCATAAAACAAATTCCGAATAACTTAAAAATTATATTGTAAGAACCGCTAGCGGCATGGCAGAACCTAATCACTACCAAACTTCCTACAGATACCTGTAAATGTGAGAGGAAATTAGTTTTATGTCGTTCAAGAATCTTAAGTCCGGTCGCCGTGGTTTCACGCTCGTCGAGATCATGATCGTCGTCCTGATCATCGGCATCCTGCTTGCCATCGCGATCCCCAACTTTATCCGTGCTCGTGAGCAGGGCC
>Ga0105239_10011026_pt1 | contig 10089 bp, 12 predicted proteins | sample KBSC44metaG_FD_92761 | JGI IMG/M metagenome (GOLD analysis project Ga0105239, IMG submission 92761) | Corn rhizosphere microbial communities from Kellogg Biological Station, Michigan, USA - KBS C4-4 metaG | ecosystem: Host-associated > Plants > Roots > Rhizosphere > Soil | place: Michigan, USA...
AGGAGAGTATCATGCCGGCCTCCGAACGACGGACAACCAAGTCAAGACGGATCACGCGAGCGTGCGATTACTGCCACAAACGCAGCATCCGATGCATTAATACTGGTGGCTCGCAGTGTTAAAGGTGCATCGAGTTCAACTAGCCATGTACTTACGACCGAGCAGCAAAGAGACGGGGCGTAAAGCCTAAGTCAGGAGCTAGAGCTGATTCGCCTGCCCCGGCCCCGGCCCGTCAATATTTCGAGTCCGGAAACGGTACGTTTAACAGAATTATTGGCAATGCCTCCTTTGTCGGGTCTCTAAGATGTGCCGAAACCTCCCGCGAGGCTGGCTTATTGCCTAAAGAATTGCAGTTAATACTAATAGCTCCCAGCGCCTCTCAAGTCATTATCTCAGCTATGGAGGGCTCCGATGATTGCCAGCCAAGCCGTGGTGATGAGTCTCGTCGAGGTATACTTTGAGATTGTCTATCTAATCTTTCCGCTCTTTCACAAGTCGACATATATTCGAAAAGTAGGTCTCACTAGGTGATGGCGTTCTCCTCGCTAACGATCAATGGAATCACCTGATGACTTTCTTGCACAGCGCTGACAAGCCTTTGCAGATATCGAGAGGCGAGTACACTACGGACAAGGACTTGTTCCTAGTGACAATGACGGTCTGCGCCCTCGTGTCCGCTCGAGTTCGAGATCAGGCGATTTTCAATCCTTCTTGGGACGTTCAAGAGTTAGCCGAAACGCCTTCGGAGACATTCTATGACGCTGCGGTCCGTTACAGTGACGGCTGCGAAGACTCCAGACAAGCCCACACTCTTAATACACTGCGGTGCTTTGCTTTGCTTGCCCTCATAGCCATTCAATATAGCAAGATTCGCGAAATGTAGCTATTTCTGGGGAAATACCATACTTTCGTGGCTATGGATGGTTTACATGATGAATCGAACTGGCCTAAAGACATCGGCATCGTTGAGACGGAAGAGAGGCGGCGACTGGTGAGACACATGATCCAACGCAAGACTTCTGCTAACGATCAGTAGATCTGGTCCATGTATACCTTGGAGGTCTATTCGTCCATAATTTGGAACGGCGTTACACGGTGTCGAGAACAACAGATAAATGTTGCATACACCACGGAGATGGATGATGATTTGTTCAATGATATGGGCTACAATCAACCAGCGTCGTCTCCGGTCGACATTGGACCAAGCCCCGGTGGTAGATGGGGTGATGTGAAGAGTAGCTGTTGGCTCTGTGGCTGGAACTTCACGACCGATCTATATCGGGTCCTGGAGCACGTCATTACCAACTTTCGTGACCGAAGGCGACAGAAGAGGTCGTCCCTCAGTGACATGTTCGGTGACAAGACTGCCCTTTCCGCCACTTCGGTCCAGGACTCCATCATGGCTCTATACGGCAATCTTCCGGGCTGCTTCAAAGAGTTTCCAGAAGTGACATGTAATACTTCGAGGTAAGTTTTTTACCTGGCGAGCGTGGGGTAGGCAATGACTGTACTAGCGATCGATATGGATTTCAGGCCGCCAATATCACTGCCACTGTCCAGCTGCTTCGAATGATGTTGTTTGCGTCAGGTGGCGGCACGATCGAGGAACGTTGCAAAATAGCGAGTGAAGTCGTGGATGCCTTCATGCGCATTCCGGTCGCTTATCTCAGAGTCATCAGTTCGCCACTCCTTCATTACCTTGCTGGTATTGGCGCCATCCTGGGCAGTGTTCTTGAGGAGCCTCTCAGCGATATTGCGTATCAGCAGGTGAGAGTCGTCTTACTGTCACTTGCACAATTGCTGGAGAATCTCGATCATGGTATCCATTCAGCAATCAACGCACAGCGACTGCGAGACTTGGTGACGCAAATCGACAGCTATTGGAATCAGCTGCGCAGTTGTTCTGAGGGTGAACCGAGTCCTTAGCTTAATCCGGCAAATCAAAATTACCTTGGCCTGCAGTATCCCGACGCACTGAGAACTATACCTTCCCGGCTGACCACCAGTATTTTCGAAGACTGGCCGTGGAACCTGGACCTTACGCAAGCTGCAGAGAGCTGGCTGTCCACAAATCCAGCTCTAGGCGTCTGAACTTGAAGCGCCAGAATTGGCGTGCCAAGCTCATTTCCAATACCGAGGAAAGCAGAAGTTCCAACCTGTTACTGGAAACTGAAAAATCGAGAATCATGCCTGTTTCAACACGCCAATCCGCCCTTCCTAACCCCACATCCTCCGAAACAACTCCATCAAACCCCTCCTTGCCATCAAAATCTACCCTTTCCCCGAAACTGGCGGCCCTGAACAGATACAAAATCAGAACTAAATTCTTATTCGCATGTCTTGCGGGGCCAATGCTTCCACGACATGTTTGGCGGTGATAAAAGTACGGCTCGAATTCGTCCCTGCTATTGATTTGCTAACGAAATATAGCGATTGCTTAAGACACTGTCACACCTTGTGGATCTAGATGTTGACAACATTGCAATAAACGTAAAACCATTATGTAAATGTTTAGACAAGAGCCTCCGACAGCAGAAGCAGGAGTCACAGACTCCATATGGCATCGCCGCCAACAGACAACTTCAACAGCATTCGGACATTAACAGGGGAGCTCAGGGCGAATCTGGGCTCATGCAAGTCGACCAGGTACAGACTGCACTTGATTTTCAGACAGTATTCTCTACGATCTTCGCTTGAAGTAGTAACAGTCGTCCTAGATTGGAAGACGGGGTTGCGAAACTTGTGGCAGCCTCCCAGTCTCAGAGGCAGAGCATGTCAGCAATGAGGCGGCATCAGGGCCGGGAACCTCAGTGGCCACATGATTTGTTTCCAGTTAACGTGATGGTGAACATCATCGTATCTTATGCTGCCACCATTACGAGCTAAGATACCAGTGGCATGCTAGATGAATTTTCTTCGAATCTTTCATTTCCTTCACTGATATGAGGTTCTTTGGTTTGGAGGCTTGAACATCATTATGGATAATGACCAGATGGGATGTTCTGGTGAATACTACTAGCTACAGAGATGAGGTGCGCGACGATCTCATGGTGACATACGCCAGAAATCAAGGAACAAGGGACCTGTAACCGAGGGGAGGGAGCTTAGCCGATGGAGAACGAGGCTATGTCACGCAACAAGGCTATAGTGTATTAGTGTACTAGTGTATTAGTATATTAGACGAATCGTATTTCTCTTCGTCACTCTGGTCACACTCTTGTATCCACTCTATCAAGGGACCCCCTTGGTCAGATACTGCTCGCAGTTCGGATCATAACACTAGAGTAGGAATTCTCTATCGCTGTCACACTTGGAGAGGCGAGACTTGTTTCTAGGCCGGTAGAGCAATGTCGCTGGCTGATACAGGGAATGTCGTCAAGACAGTCAAGACGATAGAATTGTAGAAGGCGAATATCCCGAAGCTAAGTCAACTTCCCATCCAGGATTTTTCTCAGCTCCTGGCCCCCAACTGTGGGGAAGTCTAGCGGTCATAGCGTAGGAGTAAGAGGAATGATAGGATAGATTCTGGATTCACAACTAGATATCCTATTGTACAACGATTCAACGCTTAAAGAGCTCTCCAGAAAGAGTACCTCCCTCTTTACACGAATCATGCGTGCGTTTCAGTACCAAGCCTGCCTAGCCCCTTGGTCTTCTTACTTAGTCATGATAGCTCTTCCGGCGGGCTTCTAAGCCTTGTGGCGCCAGCCTTGTGTTTCATGATACCAACGTTGATAAATAAAACTCACAGAGACTTGAGGAAATCTAGGTAGATGTCGGATAGGTTGTCCGGGCATTCTTCCGCGAGCTGGTGCCCATACTTGAGCTCCTTGTACTGAACATTACTGGCAACATTCTTCATCTGCTTCTCGACCTCCCGGCCAATAAAATCCTTGCTGCCGACGGCGAGTACAGGCAGTTGAAGCTTTGATCTGGCAGAGTCCTTATTTGCCTTCACATTTTTTTCTGTGGCTCGGTCTGTGAGGCGTCAGCATAGTCTTTATGGATGAATTTTGAACATACAAATAGCACAGATGCTTCTCAATCCACCAGGCTGTGATGCGCTTCTGACATATTCTTCAATAGCATCATCATCGATCGATGTTGGATCATGAGCCTCATTCTTGATAAACCCGTGGCAGAAATTAGCAGCTTGTACCAGGGCATCTTCCTTGCATTCACTCACCAGGTTAAGTATTCCTTCTCCCTTCCAGTGATCAACAATTCAGGAACGTCCCGTACGTGATAGAACGCAACATGCCACAGATGTGTTTCTGGCCTCGAAGAGTCAAAGGTTGCCCATTCCTCTAGACCCAAGCCTGGGAGCAACATTTCCTGGAATACTAAGCTCAAAACTCTCTCCGAGTGTCGAACAGCAACTTGATACGCCGCCGCTGCCCCCCAGTCTTCACCAATTATATGAAACTTGTCATGACCCAGCTGTTTCATCAATTCGGCAATGTCATCAGCCACGGTGGCCATATCATAACCTGAATCTGGATGGGTTGAGTCACCAATGCCTCTCATATCTGGAACAACGACAGTGAAGTTCTTGGTCAGTCGTGGTACAACATTTCGCCAATAGTATGATGTTTTGGGTATGCCATGCTGCAACAGTAACGCTGGTCCTGAGCCTGCTGTGTAATAATGCAGGCGTACACCAGTGGACAGTCTCCTTCGCCCGTGTTCAACTTCATGTCCATTGTGGTCTAGGATCTTTACAGCCATATTATTGAGAATGATGCATCGCTACAAAGGCAGATACCAGTAATTTCATCGCTTTTTATTCTACACACAGACTCTGATCGAATCCAACCACATGACCGAAGTCACATGTGAATAAATGTCCTCCACATGGCCCAAGCGTTAAAATCGCCCCCCCACCCACCTAAACGCTTAAAAGGTAATCCGTATAAACGGTTAAAGTGCAACTGTCTCCTTCTCATTTCCTAACTCTCCTCGGTTCTCGGTTCCTTTGGTTCCTCTAGACCACTTGGAGAACGGCTAAACGGTTGCAAAACTCCATAATCCCCCAACCGTGCACCTTGAGAGTGGTTCAGACGCAACTTTCGACTCGGGTGGACTAGGATCTCTGCATATCTGGACTTGGTTAGCTGGTCAGACGCCAGGTGCCACCTCCAGGATTGAATCAGTCGTACCCCGTACCCCATCGAATGACTTATTGCTTGGTGGCTGAATGCTTTACACTTCGGGTCATGGAGGTGTTCGTTGTGATCGAATCATGAGCTGTTCTACGGAACTTAAGTTCCGTCGCAGGTGGTCAAGGTGTTAAATACACGCACCGAGGCCTCGCGACTATATAACGCGGATAATTGGCCCTCTGAAGGCCATGCAGCAGCATCACTTTCCAGTATCACCACTGTTGTACCAGAAGACTTCGCACCGCCGCCTTCCTGTACTTACTTCTTGCCTTTGCACCAAGGCCGACTCATTGTCATGGCATTCAAACCATGGAGGGCCCTTCCGGGGTCTGCCCTGCTCTGGGTTCTCAACCTCTTCTCCGCCGTCGCGCTCATCTTTGAAGGTTACAATCAAGGTGTTATGGGCGCAGTCAACGGCACACCAGGCTACATTGACATTGTTGGCATTGGCGTTGATGGCAAAGTCAGTAATACCACCAAGCAAGGCGGCCTAGTAGCCGTATACTACTTTGGCGCCATGTTCGGATGCTTCATTGGTGGGAAGATCGGAGATCTCTACGGCCGCAGGAAGGCTGTTGCGCTGGGAAGTTTTCTCGCCATTGTTGGGGGGGCTTTACAGGCTGCGTCGCAGAGTGCCAATATGACTATTGTGGCGAGGACGATTTGTGGTTTGGGTATTGGGTTTATCAACACGGTTTGAGATTTCCACGTTGAAATGTGATACAGCACTGACGCGCCTCAGATTATCCCAGCTTGGGTCAGCGAACTCGCTCAAGCACACAACCGAGGTTCAGCGTTTGCCCTTGTCTTTGCTGCAAATTATGTTGGTATTGTGATTGCGTACTGGATCGGCTACTCTTTACGGAACAATACCACAGACTTCCGCTGGAGGTTCCCCTTGGCCTTTCAAGTTGTCCCGCTTGCCATCGTTCTAGGCACCGTGGGTTTCCTACCAGAGTCTCCTCGGTACCTACTGACGGTCGGCCGCCGTGACGAAGCTCTTGAGATCCTTGCCAAAGTCCGAGGAGATGCCGACTTGAGCAATCCCACTATCCAAGCTGAGATCGCTCAGCTTGACGCTATCGTTACCTCAGCTCGCAGCTCCCGCTACTCGCTCCACAACCTCTTCCTCTGGGGTCGCCATTCTGGCAAACTCCACCTTGGCCGCCGCATTGGACTTGCTGTGGGTATCATGATGATGATGGAGTGGACCGGTATCCTTGCCATTACTGTCTATGCCGGCATTATGTTCGAACAAGCTGGCTTCTCCACCGAGAAGTCGTCATTGCTGGCTGGTATCATTCAGATTGTCGGCATCATCGGAACACTTGCTGCAATCTTTACTATTGACCGCTTTGGTCGTCGGCCATCGCTTCTCTTCGGTTTCATTGTGCAGGGCGCTGTACTGGTCCTCTCAGGTGGTCTGTCACGTCTCGGTGAACTCCACCCAGCTCATTCAGGCTCTTATGGAGTAGCGTCCGTCGCCATGGTCTTCATCTACACCTTCTTTTTCGCTCAGACAGTGCTGATGATCGCTTTCATATATCCCACTGAGATTTGGCCGCAAGAGATGCGTGCGCGCGGTAATGCATTCGGTGTATTTGGATGGGCTGTTGGCTGTGGAACCACTACTTTGGTGATCCCGTCCATGTTTGCTGCATTGGGATGGAAGACTCTGATTGTGTTTGGTGCTTTTAACTTCGGGAGTGTGCCTCTGGTGTGGTTCTTCTTTCCAGAGACAAAGGGGAGAAGCTTGGAGGAGATCAACTTGTTGTTTTGTAGTAAGAGTCCGTTGGTGAAAGAGAATGAGAGGACGTATGATGAGATCTTGCAAAGGTCTGGTGGAAATGTGGCGATTGCGGAGAGAGAGATTATGGAGAATCTAGGCATAGCGAAGACTCTCGAGTGAGCATACGTTGAGGTGGCCAAAACTGCTGCGTCATCGGTTTTCTTGAGCCTTTTCACCGTAAATATATAGGGGGATACGGTACTCAGGTTTTTCACTAACTACTCTAATTAAGTCGAAAATCTCTAGTTATGGACACTTAACGTCCGGGCATTTCGTCAGAAGTGGAAAGAGTTTACGTCCACCGGCGAGGCTCATGAGAAAGTTTTGTTAATGGCCTCCAACGAGGACGCTGTTTCAAAGATTCGGGAAATGGCGATCTTGAACCCAGAGGAGCGTGCTTCTGCGGCTCAAATGCTTGTCAAGTGCTTCGACGGAGTTGGTCTCAGCACTCCCCGGAGCCAAGTTCCAGCGCTAAACACCAGCCCTGCAATCGCAGCAGCCAAAGCTCTACCCACAGCCGTTCCCGTCTGGACAACTAGGATTGCCCCACAGAAGCAAAAGGGTTAGTACTGAGTCGAGAAACCTCGTCACACTCTGCAAGCCCAATGGCCAAAACAAGCATTCCATCCGTCGACCACTCGGCCTTTATCGTGGATGCTTATCCATCCACTTCTCCCTTGCTTTGCATTCAGTCCGCCTGTTCTTGCATTGGCATTTCGTTAGCGAGAAATAAGATGAGCGAAAAGATTGCCTTGTCTCCGACAATGATGCCATCCATTGACAGTGGCCATCCGTCCTCTGCACTTATTTCGTTCACTCTCATCTTCCCAACGACTGGAATTTCTCTCACCTCCAAGCCAAAATCATACTCGCGATGGATGACTGGGTAACTCTGTCTCATTCAGTCAACGTCTTTCTCAGAATTCTACTCCTAACCTTCACAATCTCTCTTTATGATAAAACTGGAAGAAAGGCCGTCATAAATCGCTTCTCAGAAAAGGTGTGTAGCGAACGATTTGATAATTCACAAGCAGGAGTAAATTGTAAGGTCCGTAACACTAATCAATTCTCCAGTTCGCTCACCCTGACAAACATGCCCTTCTGCACGAACAATCCATAATTCATGTTCTTCTTAATTGGGTTCACAACATCAATCAAGCTCCAATCGAACCTTCTGATCATCTCGAAGAAGATCTTGTTTAACTCTAACCTCGCAATGTTTTCGCCCATGCATCGGAATCTGCCATTGCCGAAGACAAGATGGTGTGCCTCTTCCATGACGGCCAAACGCTCGGGAGAAGCTTCCAGCCAGCGCTCAGGTCGGAAGATTTGTGCATCTGCACCGTATACCTCAGTATTATGACGGTGCATGTTCCATGCGCAGAAAGCGACTTCGGTTCCGGGAGGAAGGTAGACGCCATCGTGTGTGTCACCTTGTGGGCCAACAACGCGAGGGAGTAAGCCGGCTGCAGCGGGGTGATGGCGTAGAGCCTCTTTGATGCAAGCTTGCAGGTAAGGCAATCTTAGGGCTTGAGCGTGGGAGATAATTGTTTCCAATGGTACATCTGTTGCCACCGCTTCAGCTTGGAGTTTTCGGTATATATGCGGATGTGTTAGGATTGAGAGGAAGCCAGTGCGGACGATGGTTGCTGTTGTGTCAGAACCGGCCAGGAGTTGGAACAGCGACTCGTCCGAGATCTCGAGTTGTGACAAACCATGGTTTTTGAAAGAAGTTACCATGTCATACCGTTCTGCCTTCTCACCAGAGAAACGACTCGCAATGATCTGCCGAGCAACTCTGCGAAGGCGTCAGTCTCTCTCTTAGAAGAATGAGTCTTGATACTCACGCTTTAACCTTTCCTAGCCCAGTCTTCTCTTTCGGCGAAGGAATAAGATTGGCCTGTACGGTTGGGATCCTTGCGATGGATGACAGCAGCGGCACCGCCGAAAAGATATTCATTATCGGAAAGTTGTCTTCCATCGACTTCACGTAGGCATACTTGTCAGTGTCATCGGAGACGAATCCGAATGCTTCACCAAGCGACAAATATGTAATCACATCCAGTGTGAAGTATTGTGCTAGCTCGGCCCAGTCCAGCGGCTTGATGTTAGATCTCACAGAAAGGTATTTCCGTTTGATCAAATGCACAACGTCCATGACCACTTGGTTGATACTTGGCTCACATTGAGGGTTGTCCCTGCCTGAATACTGTTTGCCTTCGTAAGTATTCGAGCTCGGGAGACGAGCTTCGTGCTTACCCCAGGAGACAGCTTTGCACGCATCAAAGAGTGCTTCTCGTCATTTAGCTCGGTGAAAAGGTTTTCTCGCTCGGCGTCCATTTTGAACGCTTTGTACCATGGTCCACGAGAGTAGTCATTGATCCTGTGAGCATTTGCTTTGCGGTACAATTCTAGGTCCGAAGTCACGACCATATGAGGGCTAATTCTGGCAATCGATCCTGGAACGCTCGTCAGATGCCTCATTTACCTTCGTGCGAGACCTTCATACCATAACGATCACAAGCATATTTCAGGGCAAGATGCCCTTTCCCAGAGATTGCAGCTTTGATCCACCACCAATTTGTGAAAGCTGCCAACGGTGGCCCAGGAATATGCTGCAGTGTATTATATGCGACCAGCGTCGTGACGACAATCCAACTTAGCCAGACGACAGTAAAAACGCAGAGGATTTTCGTGGAGCTCGCTTGCAGCGGTCCAATGATTTGTTCGAGCATCTTGAGGTACCTCTACAAGCGTTCTGCAGATGTCGAATTGAGCAGAACCAGTCACACTGTACGTGTAAAAATAAGAGAACTTGACAGTGGTGCAACTTTCAAAAAAGGTGAGATGGTTATCGATAAGCGGGATCGTGTTGTCCTTGAACAAGCCGAGCATGAGCAGTAACTTTGAGCGGCAAGCCGATAAGCTAAGAGCCCAGGTTAGGGGGAGTTCGGAAGTATTCATGCAGCTAGCTGTGTAACCGAAGTGTGTGCGCACCACCTTGGGCAGTCAGGCCGAATATGGGAAGCCCAATTCGCCAGCCCATACGGAGGTGCATGCCTCGAGTGCAGCCATTGGCCCGGGGATAGATCAACGAGCTCGCACGTACAGCAGTTTAATGTTGCGACGGGACCTTGG